>ULOA01021234.1_pt1 | contig 12430 bp, 10 predicted proteins | sample 1952271 | NCBI WGS metagenome assembly ULOA01 (sample SAMEA4835594, study PRJEB28245) | human gut metagenome | biome: gut microbiome; material: fecal sample | place: Denmark | collected 2008 | reverse complement strand
GACAGCAACAAAATCAGGTATCAAACTCCTCCCCTGCCGTGCCCAGCAGCCTTACGAGGTGTCGTATATAAAATCGAAGCAGAAGCGAAAGGGGAATACATCTCACCCTCCTCCTCTGTGTTTTGCGCAGCAAAATATAGGGGAGGTGGCCGAAGGACGGAGGGGTTAAAAAACAGCGACAGCAACAAAATCAAGTACCAATCCTCTCCCCCTGTGTTCCTATAAGGAATATAGGGGGAGTGCCCGTAGGGCGAGGGGGTTAAAATACAGCGACAGCAACAAAATAAAGTATCAAACTCCCCCTGCCGTGTCCCGTAGCATTACGGGGAGTTTTGTGCAGCAAAATATAGGGGAGGTGGCCGAAGGACGGAGGGGTTAGAAAAGAATAAAAAAAGAGTCGATGTCTAAAAGAGGAATAAGTAAATAAGGATAAATTTATGTTGCATCTTTATAATATCTATCAATCTGAATACAAGATAGATAAAAATTATTTATTACAAAATCGATAAATAATTAAGAAATCACTATAAACTAATTAAAAATATGCTTATATTTGTGTTGATACCGTAAATGGACTCGCGGTGGTATCGAACAGATATACCACGAGAGGAGGTTTTATATAGCCTCCGGTCCATGATGATGCAAATAGCGATTTGCATTAGGAGTCCATTTACAGTATCAATTACTCACTCATCAGGGTCGGAGGCTTTTTTATATAAAAAGCGATGACAAAATATTCTTTCTTACGGCTTAGATTATTAAGAACAATCCGGGAGTGGATTTGTTCAGCGAACATGATTGATATAGAACATTTTACAAAAATATTCTATTCACTCGGCGAAATCGATCGGTCTATTGTTAAAAAATACATACACGGAGATTCTATAAGAAACATCTCCCGATGTCTCGGCTATTCAGAGTCCTTTATTTACGAAAGGATATACAAATTTCACAAGAAAATACGAAAAGTTTCTCGTCACGAGAAGGCACAAGATTTCGACTAAATCCAGCTTCCGCAGATTTACTCTACAACGACAGACTCGGTACTGACAATAACAAAGCAGCCGATCTCTAAAAGACCGGCTGCTCAATAACTCTATCCTTAAAAGGATCAACGAATACTTTTCATTTTAAGATTTTGTCTGATAAGGGACTGCATATGAAGTTTTTCTGTTGCAGACAACGGTTTCATTTCCGACAATTTCATCTCGTTTTTCAACAACTTTATCGACGACGGGATATTAGTATTTGCGGCTGCGGCTTGAACAGATCCTTTAAAGAAGAGAGATGCATTCCACAAATCATACCACCCTAAGCTAAAATTGCTGTCACTGGGGTCGGCATCGGCATTAAAGCAATAAAGTCCACACCAACGATCTTGCGCATATACAACCTCGCCGCCTTGTGCATTTTCAGCGAAGTTTACATATTCAAAATTATCGGTTTCACTCTCTGGAAGTCCTGCGAAAGTGAAAATAGCGTTAACCATTCCGACATTAGTTTCTACCTGCATAACTCCCATAATTTGTAAATCAGCAATTCTAAAACCATTATCGGTCACTTCGGCTTCCAGTTGATTGGGATACCCATCCTTAAAATAGAAATGGTCTATTACAAGAGTATCAGGATTATTTGCATGTTTTAATGAAAACTCAGTATCGAATCCCATAGGTGTACTTCCGGGTTGTTGTGCTTGAAGATCATATTGATAAAACAAGAATCCGAATGTACCTGTAAAATCACTTTCTTGTGCAGCGGTATACTCCCAATAAGGAGCTGCAACGGTTTGAGTTTCTTCATCGACGCCACCAACCAATGCAGCAGACACATTTCCGCCGGCATCAGCGAAAGCACCCTCGGCAAAATCGAGGAATACATACGATACGGCTTCGTTCTCGTCGAACACTACACTTTCGGGCAAAGTAATCGTAACAGACTCATTATTGATAACGACACTCTCGATCGTACCGTTGGCATAAGAGGTAAGGTTACCCTTCGTCACATCGTAGGTGATAGCACCGCTTCCTCGAACAACGGTCTCGTTGAAAGTCAAAACGACACTGCGTCCGCCGTTCGTAGCTTTATATTTATTACCGTCGGGAACGTTCACCAAATAAGGAGCCTCTTCGTCGGGCAATTCGACAGATGCCGAAGCCACAGCCCCGCAAACGCCTTTTTCATTGGATGCCACGGCATATACATAGTACGTAGCCCCTAAATTCTGGTTAGAAAGCGTACCGCTCACGCTGGGTTTTTCGGCAGCTTTCACCAATGTAGAACCTTCGTATTTCGCTTGCAACAACTGGTCGGGATCGACAGTCATCGCCTCGTCGGTCACAATATAAGAATAATATACGGTTCCCTCTGCCGGAGTAATGGTTACCTTGAAAGCATCCACGGCTGTTTTCTCAGCCGTCACCGTTACGGCAGGACCTTCGCCCATATCCACCGGCGTAAAGTCTTCGAATTCGGTGCAACCTGCCCCCATGAGGCAGATTGCAGAGAATAATCCTATAATATATTTTTTCATTGCTCTATAATTTTATTATTCTTCAACTTTTTTCATAGTGACGGTTTGTGCACCGCTTGCAGCATAGCCCGGTTGTTCCACAATCCCCGCGATCACATAGGTATTTATGGAAATGGTTCCATTAGAAACCTGAGCCGTTGCCGAGCTTGCGCCATTGAAATCGAGGGTCAAAGTATAAGAACCAGCAGTACCCAAATCCTGACCGGCGTTAATCGTTATCGACCTGAAATCGGCACTTACCGTACCCATTACCGATTTATAAGTCGCGCCACTCGCCGACGGAACGATCTGCGTAAACCAAACTCGATCTACATAGTCTGCGTCTTTCACGACTTCGCAAGTCCAATTTTGCATTTGAGACGTACCGAACGGATCCAGACCCGATGCATTATATTTACCCAAGATTCCGGCAGCAGCCAGCGGGTGGTCGTCATCGCTGATGGTGACGGTAGTCGTGTAGTTCGCGCCTAAATTACAGCCTTCGGGGGCAGAAAGTTTGATATCGAAACACACATCGCCATCATATGTACCATTATCGATAGGTTCGATCGACAGGTAAGCGACCATCTCGCCGCCATCGGTAAACGACAAAGTATTCGACGTATTTTTCAAACGGTAATTCACGCCCTCTTTCGCAGCGTTTTTACCGGCATAGGCAGTCGTATCGATTTCAAAACCCACCGACACATCGAGCCCTTTGGAAGCCACCAATGAAATGGGGATTTTAACCTCTCTAGCTGCATTCTCGGCTATGGAAGTGGTCTTGCTGTCAAAAGCCACGAATGCATCTTTGTCGCTGAACATAGGAGTATCCACCGATTGGCACGAAGCTAACACCCCTCCTACAACAGCCGCATATATAAATTTACTTATTTTCATAATTGTCTTCTATTAAAATTTATTTGCTTTGATAACCGGGATTCTGATCCATGTTTTTGTTATTCAAAATATCGTTCTCGGGAATAGGCAATGCCCAACGATAGCTCGGGAAATCGATATTTTTCGTGAGCGGATCCAAGTCGTAATCGGTCCGAACCAACGACTTCTGCAATCGTTTCATATCGAAGAATATATGCCCCTCGAACAAGAACTCCTTGCGGCTTTCCTCGAACAGGTTGTCGAGCGTCACCGTGGCGTAAGCCTCGGCATTACGGTTCGTGGCGACGCGGTTCAAATCGTCGATGGCGGTTACGCCCGACACCGTGGCTCCGCGGTAAATAGCCTCCGAACGTATCAGATACATTTCCGAGATACGCAATACCGGCACGTTATTGTAGGCCAACAGTCCGTTTTTACCGGGGAACTTGGTCGACCAGCGATAACCCGGATACTTACTGTTGGTTTTCGTCAATCCGGTCAGGCGCACATCGGTTGCGTCATACAAATCGATAAGGTCGTTCGATACTCGAACGTCGCCGTAACCGGCTCCACCTGCAACTTCGGGTGCTGTCAAGTAGTCTCCGAGGTCACTGCGGCTGCCGTCGCTTTGGGATACATAAACTTCAAATATGATTTCGCTGCCCGATTGGGGGGCTACGTCTACCGAGCCGTCCCACATCGATACGAAGCGGTCGCCCGAAAGCAGACGAAAACGCCCGTTCTTGATCACTTTCGTCGCATAATCGGCGGCCAACTGCCAATCTTCGTGGTGCAGATACACCCGTGCCATCAAGGCTTGAATAACCGGTTTCGTTACCGTGGCCACGACATCTTTCACCCCGGCGCGCACATAGCTGTCGCTCATCAGGCGTTCGGCTTCCACCAAGTCGGGTATAATGAGGTTTTCATACACTTCCGCTACCGTGTTACGGGAGGGACGGGCCGAGAGGTCGTCCTTCAACACGATGGGCACACCCATCGCTTCTACTCCGGTAATACCGTTTGCCTTGATATAACCGTAGGGTTGGGCGTAAACTCGTACCAAATCGAAGTAAGCCAAAGCACGCAAGAACAAATTCTCGGCTTTGATGTTGTTGATTTGCTCGTCGCTTACCCCGTCGCGCGAGAATTTTCCTTCGTTAATCGCCGTGAGTGCTTTATTACAGCCCAGTATCGCGCTATATGCGCTCGACCAAAGACCCATCGTGCTGGTCGAAGTATAGTTCCATGCCGGTTCCATACGCATACGTCCTGTATTGACCGGGCCTACCATACCGTTGCCGCACATCACATCGAATGTCAACGGGAACGATGCCCCATACCACGAGATGACTGCCCGATAGTTACCCGCCGTCGCTCCGTCGATCCCTTCAAAGGTCGACAGAGCCAATTCGTCTGACTGATCCATAGGCGGCTCCTTCGTCAGGAAGTCCTCGCAGGAAGAAAGAGCCAACGCTAAAACTGCTATCGATAAAATTATTTTTTTCATTGTAACAATTCTTTTTTAATTGATTAGAAAGTAATATCCACACCCACGATCATCGAACGGGTCATCGGGTAACTGATGATGGTAGCACCCGAGGTTCCGTGTTCGGGATCCCAGTAGTTCATGTTGTGGAACGTATAGAGGTTCAATGCGCTGGCATAGATGCGAACACCGCTCATCAATGCCTTTTTGGTCCATTTCGAAGGCAAGCTGTATGCCAGCGTAATATCCTTGATACGCAAGTAGCTGCCATCTTCGAGATAACGGGTAGAAATAGCAGAGCTGTTGCTCGAATTGTTGTAAACCGGTTTCGGCAATACATTGGTGTCGCCCGGTTTCTTCCAATAATTCATGGCGCCTTTCCAAATGTTCGAATCGCCGTAAGAGCCGTCTGCTTCGAACAACGAACGGTCTTGGTTCAACACCTTGTTACCATAGCGGGCTTCGAGCTGAATGCCCAGCGATATGCCTCTCCAAGAAAGCTCGGTATTGAAACCGCCCGTCCACAGAGGTTCGGGAGAACCGGCATTGATACGACGAGCCTCTCCGTAATTCTCGGTCAACAGCCCCTCTTCGTTACGCCACAACGCGTTACCGTTCTGAGGATTCACCCCCGCATAGTCATACAACCAATAGGTATAAAGCTGTTCGCCCTTGACATAACGCAAAGTCGTTCCTATAAAATCCTGACCCGGAGCAAGTTCGAGCACTTTCGAACGGTTGGCCGCAAAGTTCACGCCGGCCGTCCATTTGAAGTCGTTGGTATTGAAAATCTCGGCATCCAACTGAACCTCCACACCGCTGTTGCGAATCTTACCCACGTTCTGGGCCTGCGAAGCAAAACCGGTCGTATAGGGCAGAGGAGACGCGATCAACATATCCTCGGTACGACGGGTATACCAGTCGATAGAACCGTTCAAACGGTCGAACAGACGGAAGTCGATACCGATATTGTGAGTCTTGTTGGTCTCCCAAGTCAATTTGCGGTTCTGCAACTGAGAAGGCAACTGACCGGTAATACCGTTGTACACGATGTCGGAGTACAGACCGTAGTGAGCGTAGGATGCAATATTGTCGTTACCGTTCACACCATAGCTGTAACGCAATTTCAATTGATTAAGTACCGATTTGATATCCTGCATGAAATCTTCGTTGTGAATATTCCACGAAGCGCTGGCAGCCCAGAAAGTACCCCAACGTCTGTCGGGACCGAACTTAGAGCTACCGTCCGTACGAATAGAACCTTTTACATAATAACGGCCTTTGTAATTGTATTCGGCTACACCGAAGAAAGAAACCATCGCCGCTTCGGTAAGACCGTCACCCACTCGTTGGTCTTCTACCGAGACACCCACAGAGTGGTAGGGACGTTGCTGGTTCACATGATAAGATATACCTTGCAAGAAAGAAGACTCATATGCATTGGCTTCCTGACCGATCAACACATTCACCGAATGGTCGTCGTTGAACAGGTCGTCATAAGCGATCGTATTCGAAGTAGTCAATATGCGATATTGGCTCTCGGCCGTGTTCAAAGAAGCTCCGTAAGAGGCAGTGTTCACGAAAGCCGGACTGTAAGCGCGGCTGGTAGTCGTGGCATACTCGATAGAGTTGTTGGTACGGAACGTCAGTTGCTTGATCGGTTTCCATTCCAAATAAACGGTTCCGTTGAATTTATACTGCTTGTCGTATTTGTCTTGTTCGCGAATAGCGGCGATCGGGTTCACGTTGAACACGAAAGGCAAATCGAAGTTGTAGCTTCCGTCCTCGTTGTAAGCGTTCATGGTCGGAGCCAAAGCCATACCCGAATAGAAGGGGTTCGTAGGAGCCAAACCGCTATCGCCCAACAAACTATTTTGCACATCGGAAACCTTCATATAACCGCCATGCAGACGAGTTCCCATTTTCAACCATTTGTTCAACTCGGTATCGAGGTTCGCGCGAATCTGCATCTTCTCGAAACCTACGGTCGGCACGATACCGTTCGTTTTATTATAAGACAATGAAGTATAGTAAGTAGTCTTGCCCGCACCGCCCGAAGCGATCAGCTCATACTCTTGCAAGCTGCCGTTACGCGTCAACTCTTTCATCCAGTTGGTCGCGCGTCTGCCGGCCATAGCCTGCGGAAAATAATACTCCGACGAGGGATCATCGGGATTATACCCGGCATTGATACGGGCATCGCGTTGATATTGCACATACTCTTCGAGGTTGGCCATGCCGAAGTCATTGTCATTGGCAAGCGTGGACACACCGTAGCGGGCACGGGCGGTAATCTTGGATTTCCCGGCTTCTCCCGACTTGGTGGTAATCAAAATCACACCGTTGGCAGCACGCGAACCATAGATAGAAGCGGCAGCGGCATCCTTCAACACCGTCACCGAAGCTATATCGCTGGGGTTGATCAAGGCAATCGCGTTCATACTGTTGGAAAGTCCGCCTACATCACCGCTTTCCACGGGAATACCGTCGACCACATACAAAGGGTTGTTACCGGCGCCGATAGAACTGGTTCCGCGCACCCGAATCGTAGCCACAGATCCCGGTTGCCCGTTGCTCGACGAAACCGACACACCGGCCATTTTACCGGAAAGCATCTTGTCCACCGAAGTCTCGGGGATAGAAGCCAAGTCGTCGCCATCGACCGTCGCGATAGAACCGGTTTTGGCCTCCTTCCGTATCGTCTGGTAACCTACCACCACGACATCATCGAGAGTATGATCGGCAGAATTCAATTTAACGACCATACCATTACGCGCAAAAACCTCCTGTTTTTCCATACCGATGTAGGAAATAACCAAAGTTCTCGATGCCCCGGCAGGGATCTTGATTGTAAACTTACCGTCCGTGTCGGTAATAGTAGAAGCATTCGCGCCCTTCACCAAGATAGACGCACCGATAACCGGCTCGTCATTCTCTGCCGACAACACCGTACCGGAGATACTCGTTTGAGCCACCGCTAACGAAATGCCAGCCAACAGAGCGCACAATAACAATGTTAATTTTCTCATACGACTGAAATTAAATTTAAATAAACGATTATTCCTTCTTCTTTTTTCACATTACACACACTCGACAATCTTTGTCAAGTTTTTTTCATTACACACTACTAACACTAAAACTTTTCTTTCCTTTTTTAACCTTATTATATATATAAAACTTAATAAAAATAGCGAATCTCTATGCTCAAATCAACTTCTCATAGAAGTATTCAGCATGCAAAGATAACAAAAAAACATCAATATAAAAATCAAATTGAAAGAAAACATACCTTTCGGGCTTTCTTTTTGATAAAACCCATTCTCTTTTTTCGGAGATTCATAAATATACATTTTTCACAACAAGACTAACTTATTAAGAAACAATATAATAGATAATTCTTAATTTAATTATAAAATAATACGAGAAACAAGAAGTATTCTATGTTAATAAAATATAAAACAGAACCTACTATAATCGTATTATCGCCAAATAGCGCTAATCTTATCAAAATTTTAACTCAATTCGTTTATTCAATTAACATTCGATACTTCTCCCCCACCTCCCCTGCCGTGTCCCGTAACATTACAAGGTATCACGTATAAAATCGGAGCAGAAGCGAAAGGAAAATACATCTCCTCCTCTGCCGTGCCCCGTAGCATTACGGGGTGTTTTGTTCAGCAAAATATAGGGGAGGTGTCCGAAGGACGGAGGGGTTGAAAAAACAGCGGCAGCAACAAACCGAGTATCACACTCTCCCCCTGTGTTTTGCGCAGCAAAAATATAGGGGGAGTGCCCGCAGGGCGAGGGGGTTAATACAACAGAGAAGTTAAAAAAAATTACACAAGCAGAAAAAACAAATGACTCCAACTAAACACTTTGACCAGAAGCCTTTAATCTCCGAACAGTCTCTTTCAACAACTCTATCACAGCCGGTTGATTCTCGAAAATCGCTCGATTTTCAATCCTCAATACGGTTATCCCTCGTGCAGATAACCTGTTATCCCGGCTCCCGTCTCTAAGACTCCCTTCGATTGTATAATGGCCTTGCCCGTCCAATTCTATTCCCAACTTCAATTCGGGACAGTAAAAATCCAATATATACTCACCCACCGAAAATTGCCGGCGGAATCTCACTCCATCGATTTGTCGGTTTTTCAATATCAGCCAAAGAGTCGCTTCGTATTTTGTCCCGTTGGAACGAAGCTCTTTCCGCTGGACCTCTTTCTCCTTTCTGTTGAAACTTCGTTTCATAACTCATTTAGAATGATTTACAAATATAATTTCCCAGAATGGTAAATCCAACTACTTCCCCTCTTATTTTTTCAAAGCTCCTCTATAATATTTATTTACCTCTACCGATATTTCTACCCCCTACAAATAAAAATTACCTTGTAATATTTCTCAACCCCTCTCCTCCGGAACTGCCGTTCCTTCGGTCTCTCCCCTATATTTCCCTACGAAAACACAGGGGAGAAGGTTGAATACTTCTTATCCAACCGACAAAATCACATAATAAAAGAGTGCCTCAAAACACCTCCCCTGCCGTGCCCCGTAACATTACAAGGTGTCACGTATAAAATCGGAACAGAAGCGAAAGAAAAATACATCTCCTCCTCTGCCGTGCCCCGTAGCATTACGGGGTGTTTTGCACAGCAAAATATAGGGGAGGTGTCCGAAGGACGGAGGGGTTAATAAACAGCGACTGTGACAGTAACAAAATCAAATCTCAACCTCACCCTCTGCCGTCTCCCGCAGCATTGCGGGGCACTACAAAACAATATAAGGAAAAAGGCTGCTGTGCAATCCTCCTCCCCTGTACTCCGAAAAAATAAGAAAGTCAACTCTTAGAATAAGGACTTATATTCCACTATCGGAAGGATATTTAAAACTCCTCCCCTGTGTTTTGCGCAGCAAAATATAGGGGAGGTGTCCGAAGGACGGAGGGGTTAATAAAACAGAGGGGGTGAAAAACAGCAATAGCAACAAAATCAAATCTCAACCTCTCTCCCTGTGTTTCCGTAAGGGAATATAGGGGGAGTGCCCATAGGGCGAGGGGGTTAGAATACAAGCAAAAGCAACAATCCCCGATTCCGCCTTTATCGGGCGGCGAAGCCGCAAGGGAGACGAGACGGAGGGAAAAGGGCGAGGAATGTTTGAGCGGAGCGAGTTCCGCAGACCCCGACGGCGACTGCGGCGACAAACCCAAAAGCCCGATAACTGCGGCGGCGCTTCTTGGTTCGTTCTTCTCGCTGCTGAGAAGAATGAACAAATAACGTAAATTAGTGTAACAAGGACTTTCTTTGACAGGGAAAGAAAGTCCTTTGTATCCCCCCTACCCAGCCTCACGAGCAGAAAAAAACAGCCCCATTCCGAAAACACAAGCGTATAAAAAGGGAGTTGAAAAATAAAAGAAAATAGACAAAATCGCCCCATTAGTATAAATCTGAAAAAAAAAGAACCGTTCATGCATGCATACACATTCTCTTTTGTACTTTTGTCTAAAATTTTAAGCTGTGAATCTTATCATCGATCAAGGAAACTCGATAACCAAAATGGCACTCTTTCGGGCAGGACGATTGCAAAATGTCTATTTCTACCCGAAATGGGACTCAACGACCGTTATTGACTTCTTGGACGTTCACGAAGTCGATGCCGCCATATTCTCGACAGTCACCGAGTACGATCCCCAAGCCATAGCGATACTGCGACAGCGACTACCCTACTTTTTAAAATTCGACCATTCATCGGAACTCCCCATTAAAATAGGATATGCCACCCCCGAAACATTAGGTCTGGACAGAATCGCCGCAGTAGTGGGAGCCGCCATGCAATGCCCCGACAAAGCAGTGCTCATCGTCGATGCAGGCACATGCGTCACCTACGATCTACTCACCGCCGACGGCACGTTTGCCGGCGGAAACATAGCACCGGGCATCCGATTGAGATTACGGGCCATGCACGAACACACGGGAAAACTCCCCCTCATCGACGATGCAGGAGAGACACCCGAAATAGGATTCAGCACCGAAACCGCCATGCGGGCAGGAGCTGTGCTCGGTGTCGCTTATGAAATAGAAGGATATATAGCCCGGTTAAACAAGGTTTATCCCGACCTTTTCGTTTTTTTAACAGGGGGAGATGCCTTAAAATTGGCTGCAAAAATAAAAAGTCGCATCTTTGTGGACGAAAACTTGGTACTAACCGGCTTAAACAGAATCTTACAAGAAAATGCTAAAATATAAAATTCTCTTTATCTGCTTGTCGATAGGGCTCGTCGCCTTTGCCCAAAACGGGACAAGCTCGCCCTATTCCAGATTCGGATATGGTATTTTGGGTGACAACGCCATAGGCGCTCAACGAGCTATGGGTGGCGTAGGATATGCCTTGCACAACAATCGGCAAATCAATGTGATGAACCCGGCTTCCTATGCAAGCATGGATTCGCTCACTTTTCTTTTCGATATAGGACTCACCTATCAAAATACAATCACCAGAGAAGGCTCGCTAAAAGAAAACAGCCAAAGCGGGTCGCTCGACTACATCGTCATGCAGTTTCCATTGGGACGGTACATGGCCGGTAGCGTGGGACTCCTGCCCTATTCCAATGTAGGCTACTCTTTCATAAACAGCATAGACAACGGCTCGGATAGCCGGTCGGGCGATGGCAACATCTCACAAGCCTATGTGGGAGTAAGCGGTAGACCCTTCAAAGGATTCTCGATAGGAGCCAACATCAGCTACCTCTTCGGGAACCTCACCAATACCAGCACCGGAATACCGAATGACGGCAGCAGCGGCATGTTCGAAACCATGCTCAAAGTACGCGACTACCATTTATCGTTCGGAGCCCAATACGCCATAGAATGGAACAAAAAGCATACCATCACGCTCGGTGCGGTTTACTCCCCCGGGAAAGCCCTATTGGGCCGAGCATACACCAGTACCTACGATGTAAGCTCCAACACGACGATCGATGCCGATACCCTGAAAATGAAAAACAATTATTCATTGGCCTCGACATACGGTGGTGGTATCAGTTATAACTACGATAAACGCCTTACCATAGCGGCCGACGTAACCTACCAGAATTGGGCGGACGCCAAATTTACGAATCTCCTCGCCGGACAATCACAACCTTCCAAAGGACAATTCAATAACCGATTAAAAATAGCGTTGGGAGCCGAATTCCGTCCGAAAAACATGGGAGGAAACTATTTCGAACACGTCAACTACCAGGCAGGTATCTTCTACAATCGCTCTTATCTGAAAATAAACGGGAACGATATGGACGAAATCGGAGCCACTTGCGGTTTCGGTTTTCCCCTTGCCACAGACAAATCGGTAGTCAACGTATCGTTCGAGTACATCAATCGCCAATGCACCCCCGTTAAACTCATTACCGAAGACCATTTCAGAATATCGGTAAGCCTCACTTTTAACGAGATGTGGTTCTGGCAACGCAAGTTCGAATAAAATTCTACTACCTATAAAAACGACGAAGCGATTGCGTCAAAACTAAGAAGCTGTTTTAAATTTATTCCGAGACGATTGAA
>ULOA01007884.1_pt1 | contig 12748 bp, 8 predicted proteins | sample 1952271 | NCBI WGS metagenome assembly ULOA01 (sample SAMEA4835594, study PRJEB28245) | human gut metagenome | biome: gut microbiome; material: fecal sample | place: Denmark | collected 2008 | reverse complement strand
CCGCCCGCTGCCATGCGGCACCAGTACCAGACGTCCCTGCTGGATCAGTTCAGCCGTCTGCCGCATATCCAGCCCGCTGAAATCAGGCAGTTTGATCTTACCGTCTGCCAGTATCTCCATCTGCGGCATCTTAGCCGGAGGCGGCACTGTCGAATTAACAGCGGGATTATTCCGTACATGCTGCTCAAATGACGGCAGTCCTTCACTGCTGCTGGGCTGAATGCCCTTAGCTACAAGGATCTGCTGCAATGTATCGCGGAATACCGGCGCCGAAACCTGCGAACCGTAAAAAGCTCCCTGCGGCGTATCCAGCATGATCAGCATCGCATACTGCGGCTTATCAGCAGGTACAAAGCCCACGAAAGAAGCAATATATTTACCGGCTGCATAACCGCCTGTTTCCGCAAGCTTTTCGGCGGTACCGGTCTTACCGGCAATACGGTAGCCTTTGATCCCTGCTGCTTTACCACCACCGGCAGCGACAACCTGCTCCATCATTCCGCGCATCTGTGCGGCAACTTCCTCACTCATCACCCGGCGCACCACTTTTTTCTGCCCCTGGCGCAGAACGCGTCCATCCGGCATCACGATCTTATCGATGATATACGGCTGCAAAAGCTCGCCGCCGTTAGCAATAGCACAGATCGCACGCAGCATCTGCAGCGGCGTTACGGCAATGCCCTGACCGATAGACATGGTTGCAATATCCGGCTGATACATATGATCCGGATTATAAAGGATACCCTCTTCTTCACCCGGCAGCTCTATACCGGTCACACTGCCGAAACCGAACTTCTTGCTGTAATCGATCATCCGCTGTGCTCCCAGCTGCATCCCCAGCTGTACCATACCCGTATTGATAGAAAATTTTATAACATCCTGAAACGGTACCAGTCCCATGCCTTCCCCGTCCCAATTGCGTATCGTACGGTCGGCGATCTGAATACTGCCCGTATCATTGATCATCGTGGTCGGCGTAATAATTTTTTCCGTCAGTCCCATCACGCCCACAATCGGCTTGAAAACCGAGCCCGGTTCGTAAATAGTCGAAACCGCGCGATTAGTCCAGCTGGTAGCCGGATATTTATAAAAAGTATTAGGGTCAAAACTGGGCCGATTGGCCATGCCCAGAATCGCGCCCGTATTCGGGTCCATCAAGATGACCGCCGCACTGGCGGCTTTCGTATCCTTCATCGCCTTATCCAGCGCATCCTCCAGCACAAACTGGATCTTGCTGTCCAGGGTCAGATAGACTGAAGCCATCTTCTGCGGCCTGGCTTTATTGAAACCGCTGTCACCCATGGGGCGCCCCAGCGCATCGACGACCTCCTGCTGCTGTGTTTCCGCACCCTTGACTACCGAGTCCAAAGCCAGCTCGATACCGCTGAGACCGTTATCATCCGTACCGACAAAACCCAGCACCTGAGCCGCCATTGATTTTTTTGTATAATAGCGTTTACTTTCTTCTAAAAAATGCAGCCCGGGCAGCTTATTCTCACGAATGATCCGTTCTACTTCTGCCGCTTCTTTAGGCTCCATCGTTCGTTTGAGCCAGATGAAGCGTGCTTCTGTTGTAAAATCAGCATATAATTCGTCTGCTTTCATCTGCAGCACTCCGGCCAGCAAATCAGCGGCCAGCCGCTTGACGTCACGTCCCGGCTTCTCGCCCTTTTTCGTCGGGTTATCCTGCATCTCGACCGGGTCGACATACAGAGATTTAGACATAATGCTGACTGCCAGCTCCTCGCCGTTGCAGTCCAAAATGGCTCCGCGCGGCGAATATTTAGTTACCTTGCCGGTAACCTGATTGGCAGCACGTCTGGCCAGCTCTTCGTTTTGAATGACCTGCAGCCAGATCAGCCGCAAAAACACCGTTCCAAAACCAAAAAAGATCAGCAGGCCGATAATGGCAAAACGTTTTTTACCGTTTTGCAGCGAAAACTTCTTCATCAGCGCTGCCACCTCCCCTCAGCGGGTGAAACGACACGCATCTGCGTCCTGCGTGTATCGGGCGACAGCCGCTCCAGCTTTTCACGTTTACACTCGTCGCGATAAACTGAAAGCACCAGTCCGATCGAAGCCAGAGTTATCAGCATCGAAGTACCGCCATAACTGATAAAGGACAAAGGCACGCCGATTACAGGCAGCAGTCCGCACACCATTGCCATATTGGCAACCGCCTGTCCCACGATAAGCAGGCTGACGCCGGAAACAAGAATAAAGCCCCGTTCATCTTTAGTATTCATAGCAATACGAAAAAATGCCGCAGCCAGTAACAGAAACACCGAAATCAGGATCGCCGCACCCAGCAGTCCCCATTCCTGACAAAAGATAGCAAATGCAAAATCTGTATGCGCCTCAGGCAGATAAAAGAACTTGCCGCTGCCCTGCCCCCACGGCAAACCTGTCAGACCGCCGCTGCCGATCGACATCAGCGACTGTACCATCTGATAGCCCGTATTAGCCTCATCGCTCCACGGGTCCAACCATACTTTAACACGCTGCAGCCGATAAGGGGCCATAATCGCCCCTGCCACCGCCACTGCGCCTAAAATCCCCAACAGACCTACTACCTCACGCAGACGCAGACCTGCCAAAATATACAGACCCACCATCAGCGCTACGATAATAGCCGCCGTACCCATATCCGGCTGTTTCAAAACCAGAATGCCGTAGATCACCGTCCCCACAAAAGGCCAGACGGTATCCTTATTCAGCAGACTGATCGACTGACGCTTACGCAGCATTTCACCAAGCAGAGCTGCCCCCAGAAGGATCACGGCAATCTTCGCCAGCTCTGAAGGCTGAATAGAAATTCCGCCCACATACAACCAGCGCTGAGCACCCTTATTAGTCGTACCGATCAGATCTACTAAAAGCAGCAGGCTGCCGACACCAAAATAGATGGCTTTCAGCCAAAAATCGTTGAGCCACGTTTTATACGAAGGCGCACGAAATCCCAGCCACAGCATCAGCATCAGTCCGGCTGCGCCAAAAATCAAGTACCGCTTCAGATAATAATAACCATCCTCAAACATATCCCGCGCTTCGACAAAGCTGGCGCTGAACACATTGATACAGCCCACGAGCATCAGCAGTAAAGTCAGGCTGATGATCGCATCCTTGGGATTATCCCAGATCAAAAATCGTTTCTTCATAACAGCCTCTCTTAAAATACCACTTCACAAAAATTTATCGGTGTCCCCAAAGAGCTGAATTTACGCTCATATTCCGTCTGCACTTCATTATCATAATCTGAGTTATGCAGATCATAGCTCAACGCAATGATCTCCAGGCCAAATTCCTTAAATTCCTCAACTGAAAAATCGAACAGCGCTCTGTTATCCGTTTTAAAGCGCAGGTATCCGCCTTTTCCTAAAAGTCTTTGATATTTCGCCAAGAAATTACGATGCGTCAGCCGGCGTTTGGCGTGACGCGCTTTCGGCCACGGATCGCTGAAATTCAAATATAATTCTTTGATCTCGCCCGGCTCGAACCAGTCCTCCATATGCTCTGCATTAGCGCAGATGACCTTGATATTATCCATCTTATTTTCTTTGGCAGTTTTACCGGGATAATAAGCAATATCGTGTTGCGTTTCCACACCAATAAAAGCCTTTTCCGGATGCAGCTCCGCCATCCCGATAATAAAGCGGCCTTTGCCGCAGCCAATCTCCAGACATAAACGCTTACCGGGAAACAGTTCCTGCCAGCGTCCTTTATAATTTTCCAAATCATGCATCAAAACATATTCACCTTTTAAATCCTGCATTGCTTCTTCGATCCATGGTTTTTTTCTTAGTCTCATACTGACCCGCCTTTGTAAAATCTAAATACAAATCCAATTTATATTATATAACATAATAGAGTTCTAATCATCATTTTTATAAAAAATTACCATTGTATTGTAACCAGAAAAACCTTTTACACCTGCTGCCAATACCCTGTACAAATAAAAAAAGCCTGCCGCGGCAGCAGCAGACTTTTTCTATTTTAACAATAAATTCATTTTACGCTGGCTATTTTTTCCCTGATCGCATCTAACTTTTCACGACTGACATCCAATTCATAAGCCACATAACTCCAGTCATGCGTCGGCGGACGATGAGCAGCCAAAATGCTCTCTGCCGTGCTGCCAGAAGCTTGTGCCAGCAGTGCGGCATGCAGCACATCATTCAGCGAGTAATTCTGACGCAGGTAAGGAAGGATGTCCTTTTCTTTCAAGCCAAGTGCAGCGGCAAAATAACGGGCATCATTTCTATCACGTGCCGCTTTAATATCGTTGGGCGTGATACCCGTTAAATATTCTACCCTCGGCCAGCTGTTGTTTTCTTTCAGACGCAGGATCTCATTGATATTTTTCCCGGAAGCCAGTGACAGCAGAGCAGCGTGGCGCAGCTCTTTAAAACCCCAGCCCCGTTCAAACTCCGTCTGCAGAACAGACGCATCAATATCAAAACGTTTACTGATCTTCTGCAGTTCTGCAGTTTCACGTACCTGCGGCGGAACCAGTACTTGTCCCGGAGCTGGCCGTACCGGTTTGGCTTCGGCCGTTTGAGCCGCAACAGAAAATGTTATGGCTGTGAAAACAGCCATAATAACGGCCGCTAATTTGTTCTTGAACATTGTCAACACCTGCTTTCATACTTAAGTTGGCTTTATTATAATCGCTCAAATTTTACTTGGCAATAAAACTGTACTTCATAAACTTTCTTTTTTCTTAGACTTAACCAGATTATTTTAAAAGTGCAATAGAACAGACCTTCTCTGCACCCTTTATAACTATTTTAAACCCTGCTTTTACCCAAGATTTACAATTTAATTTTCTAAGACATATTGACAAATTTGTGAAATGTGATATAAATATAAATTGTAGTTAGTCTATGCTAACTTAAATATTATATTAGCTAAACCTAACTAACGAATGATGAGGGAGTGAAACCATGCAGAAATTTTCTAAAAAGAGCAGTCTGGCACTGACTCTTTGTATTTTAAGCGCCATAAGCAGCAGCGGTTATGCTGCAGAAAAAAGTGATATGATCACTTATAGTCTGGACGAAGTTGTAGTTACTGCTACCAAAACAGAACTGACGCAGAAAGAAAATCCCCGCAGTGTTGAAGTCATCACTAAAGAGGATATACAAAACACCGGCGCGATCAGTGTGAGGGATGCTTTACGTACTGCCACTAACATTGATATTGTCAGTGTAAACCACGGTGGCGGCGAAAATATCAGTATTCGCGGCGGCGATACCGATGGTGTATTAATTTTAGTAAACGGCCGCAGAGTTGCAGGAGAAAACTACTTTATGTCACAGGGCAGCAACGCTTATGCCTTAGACAGGTTGAACCTCAGTAACGTCGATCACATTGAGATCCTGCGTGGTCCGGCCAGTGCTATTTATGGTTCCGGTGCTATGTCCGGTGTTATCAATATCATCACCAAAAAATCCGAAAAGCCTGAATTTTCCGTTGGTGTCGCAACAGGAACAAACGAAATGAGCAATTACTACCATTACGATACTGGTAAAAATGGTAAAGTCAGTGTCAATTTCGATGTTAATTTCAGTAAGCTTCGTAATATTGACAGCAAAGCCGGGAAAAATCTCCTGCATGGCCCTAAGCAAGCTTATAATTTAAATCTTGATTACGAGATGGATGAAAATAACAACCTGAATTTAATGCTTGATTATGCCAAGGATAATCTGGAAACCAGGATGCGCGATTTTTCAGTCAGTTCATCAGCTCCTGATGATTTAAAATATCCCATCACTTCTTTTACTTCCGAACGAAAAACCATAGCCCTGACCTATGATGGTAAAAACAGTAACAGCGACTACAGCTTATCGGCATCATACAGCCAACTAAACAGAGACCCCTATGCTGCAGATACGCCTGGCACAAATGAAAAAAAATACAAAAGCTGGAACATAGAGGCACGCGATACAATTCGTACCTCCGACAATAACAAGCTTATTTTCGGCGGCGAATACCGAGGCGACAAAGCAAGCATCTACAGTGGTGACAACACTGTCAAAAATACTGACCAATATTCCCTGTATTTATATGATGAATACCGAGTAGATAATAAATTATTGCTTACACCAGCCATACGTTACGATTATCATAAATCCTTCGGCAGTCATACTTCACCAAATCTAGGAGCAACCTACTTCATCAGCGATAAGTCGCGTTTTAAAGCAAATTATGGTACCTCCTATCGGGCGCCTTCTGTTGATGAACTTTACGGAGCTTTCACGCACGGCGGAATTTGGGGCGGTATGGCCATAGTCGGTAATCCTGATCTGAAACCTGAGAAAAGCAAAGGCTGGGAAATTTCTTACGAGCAGGAATTCGGGGATACTACTTCTGCCAAATTAACCTATTTTGACAATAAAAAAGAAGACGCTATTTCTTACAAAATCGAAATGGCTTCCCCAAGCCAAATGGGTAAATTTTATAATATTGACAGCACATCTTCTAAAGGCGTTGAATTTGAAATCAAACACGACTTCGGCAAGGGCTTTACTTTGGTCGGCAACTACAACTGGCTTGATTCTGTTGACGATACCACCGGCGAACGTCTAAATTATAACGCCCGCAACACATATATGGCGAAGCTGATGTGGACAGAACCAATCAAAAAAGAATGGAACATCACGGCCTGGAATAAATGGTACACTGACTTCCAATACGACTCTGATACCGTTTACAGCGTTAACACCTTCAATTTTACAGTTACTAAACGCTGGGGTGATAAATACCGTGTTTTCGCCGGTATCGATAATGTATTTAACAAAGATTTATCCGATATGGGATATTACGGACGTCTGTGGCGTGTCGGCGCAGAAATGAAATTCTAAAATTGCTTTCAATAAATAAAAAAACAGAGTGCAAATGCACTCTGTTTTTTATTTATTTTTCGAATTTTTATTAATCCTCTTTGCCGACTTTAGGTCCCAGTCCATATTTTTTCAAATAACGGTACAGGGTAACACGACTGACATCAAGCATTCCTGCCAGTTTACTGATATTACCGCCGGCAGATTTCCAGGCCGCAATAAAAGCGTCTTTATCATATTTCCAGGATTTTTCAAGCGTCCGGTCACCAGGCAGCTTGATATTATCTGATTCAATGATCGCGCCGGGAGTATGGAAGAAAGCCTGTTCGATAACGCCCTGCAGCTGTTTGATATTACCTGGCCAGCTGCAGCCTGTCAAAAGATTCAGCGCTTCCGGCGACAAACGTTTCGGCGGCAGATTATGCTGCGCCGACATTTCAGCCAGAATATGGGAAGCGATGACCTCAATATCTTTCACACGCTCGCGCAGAGGCGGAACGCGCATTGTCGTATCCAATACCAGCTCATATAAGGATTTTGAGAAAAGCCCCTTATCAGACAAACGTTTCAAATTAGAATCGCAGGCAGCGATCACACGCACGTTTAACTTCTTGCGAACACCGGTTTCACGGTTTACCAAACCATTTTTCAGGGCATCAGCCAGCTTATCACCCATTTCCACAGGCAGCTTTTCGACCTCGTCCAGGAAGAGTGTGCCGCCCAGTGCCAGCTCCAGTTTACCGGCCATTGGCTGACGGTCACCGTCTACACTGCCGAAAAATTCTTCTTCCAGCGCCTCGATCGGCGCATTCGAACACTTCACAACGATCAACGGCGCAGCCGCACGCGGACTGGCCTGGTGGATACCATGGGCCAAACGCTGCTTGCCTGTACCAGGCTCGCCCTGAAGCAGAATATTATTATCGCTGCGGGCGATACGCGAAGCCTTATGCTGCAAAGCCAAAAATTCGCTGGTCTCGCCCACCATGCTGTACAGACTGTAGCGGGAGCTGTAGCCGGTAGCATGGGCAATCGTAGTTTTCAGATCTTCGATCGACATCGACATCACCAAAGCGCTTTCGACCTCACTGCCAACTTTGATCGGCATGACTGTAGTAATATCTTCATAGGTACGGTCCTGCGTGATCCAGGTGATCTCACGACGATGCGTTGGTACACCCTGCAGGGCTTTTTTGATGGGAATATGCTCATAATTCAAAAAGACGTCTTCCAGGTTCTTTTTGCCATCCAGACGCTTTTGCGCATTGTTATTACAGTATTTCAACTGCTCGTCCTGACCGATCCAGTACACGGCCACCGGCAGTTCATTCATCATCAGCTGATAAATGCTCCAGTATTCCAGCATGGAAAGATGCTGCTCGATAGAATATTTCATTGTCAAAAGCAGCGACAGCAGCAGGTCATAAGGCAGATCGTTCTGATCCAGCGAAAAGAAGGAAATAATGTAGCGGATCTTGCCGTTGACACAGATCGGCGCACTGCAGGCATCGCCGGAATGACTGTCTTTGATCCACATTTCCGGGCCAAACATTAAAAACGGTACATTATGCTCACGCGCAATACTGATGCTCGAGGTGCCTACGTCCTCTTCCAGTACGCGCATCCCCTGGATATCTTCGATCACTCTCTGAAAAAAGGGCAGTGCATAATTTTTGATCACATAACCGTCTTCATCGATCAGCAGCATGCTCAGATTATGAATATTGAAATGCTGTTTGCTTTGTTCATACAAACCGTCGACATACTTTACGATAAACTCATGGGTCTTCTGATGTTCAACGATCTCCTCACGGCTCAGTTTATTGAGCTTAGGCATCGTTTCATGGGGCAGTTTCATCGCCCGGCAGCGCTGCCAGGACTCAGCCACCCAGGGATGGACGTTCGGATCGATGACACCGTCTTCCATAAACTTACGATAATAGGAAGCCAGTTTTTCCTTGTTACGTTTTTCACGGATCATTATTCAGACCCCTCCTCGATTTCATCAAATATCATAAAAGCACCTGTTGAATATTACACTTCACCGTTATCGACAAGAATACGGCGCGCCCCATAATAATGGGATTTCCAATAAGTATTGTCCAGTGAATCGAGTACTACGCCGCGAGACGTCGATGCATTCCAGAACATGCCTTTTCCGGCATAAATTCCAACATGAGATGCGCCCGGCTCATAAGTCGAGAAAAAGACCAGATCGCCTTCCTTCAGCTGGTTTTTAAGGACAAAAACACCCTCTAAGACCTGCACATCCGCAGTACGCGGCAGCTGCGCCCTGTGCTTGCCAAAAACATACTGCACATAGGCCGAGCAGTCAAAGCCTTTAGGCGTTGTCCCTCCAAATTTATAAGGAGTACCTTTATATTTAGAAGCCGTTTTCACGACATCCCTGCCCTTGACATTGGTAATCCCTTCCTTTTTAAAGGCTTCCCATGTGACCTTTTTATAGGTTTTATCGTCCAGGCGTCCATTCGCTTTCAGTTTATGCTTTTTCTGAAAGTTTTTCAAACTGTCGGCAGTTGCTTTACTGAACTTACCGTCGGTACGGTCAGTAGCATATCCCAAAGTTTTCAGCTTCTGCTGAGTGACCATGATTTTCCAGTCCTTGTCACCCTCTTTAAAGGTTTTGGCAAAAGCTGCGGCAGGCAGCAGACAGATTATCAGCACAAAGGTCAGCAATGCGGTCATTTTCCTCATTACCATCGATCCCCTTCCTTGCACACTCAATATCTCGTATTGTTATAAACGTCCCAGTCCTTGATCTTACCTAATTCGGAAGCGCTCCAGGCAATCTCGCCCAGCAGCCTCTCCTTGTCTTTCGGCAGGGTCCCTGCCAGCTGAACATAATTAGAAACATGGTTACTGCGGAAAATGCACGGATGATCTTCCGGCAGTTCGACAGCAGCTAAAATACTATACAATTCTTCCATTAAACCCTGTGGTGGCAGCGGTTCAAATTCTCCGCGTTCAAACTGATCCAGCAGCTCGCTGCCGCGGTACAGCATCAAACACAACGCGCTCAGCATCGTCGGCTTGATAGCATTGATCGCTTTGGCAGTTTCCGCCGCATGGCGCTTGCTGCCTGGTTTGCCCGCCAGTCCCAGAATAATCATCATCGACAGCTTCATGCCTGCCGCAATAACCTTCCGGCCTGCTTCAACAGCCTCTTCGCCGCTGACGCCTTTCTTCACGGCCTGCAAGGTAATATCATCACCTGTCTCCATGCCGTAATAAAGCAGCTTCAAACCTGCTTCGCGCAGCTCGACCAGCTCTTCATGCGATTTACGCAGGATATCCTTTGGAGCGGAATAAGCCGCTACCCTCTGGAGCTTCGGAAAAGTTTTATATAACGCGTCTAAAATTTTTAAAAGACGCGGCGTCGACAGTACCAAAGCGTCACCGTCGGCTAAAAACACTCTACGAACCGAATTTCTGCCGTGAACGGCAGCAGCCTCGATCTGTCTGGCGACCTCGTCCTCAGTCAGTACCTGAAACGGCACGCTTCTGTACATATTACAGTAAGTACATTTGTTATGGGCGCAGCCGCGGGTCACACGCAGGATAAAACTGCGGGCTTCACTGGGCGGACGGAAGACAGGAGTGTCATAAGAGTCAAAAAACATGTATACCTCCCGGTATCCTAAATTGTACCGGCAGTATCAAAAATACTCAACTTGATGACTGCCAGGATTACAGTAAAGCGATTTTAAGCTCGTAATAAGCAACTTATAATACACTTTACGATACCTATTATAACTTATTTTACAGTATTCCGCAGTAGTTTTTCGTGAATTTTTTGAGAAAATATGGCTAAAGTGTAAAATAAATCTGCTTTTTTTGTTAAATTTATAGCAAATATTCAGTGTATTATCAGGGAAAATGCACTTTTTTCAGGTACTTCACATTTTTTGTAGACAATCGTTTTTCTCTGCATTGTATTTACAACAAATATAGTTGACTTGCATTTTATTACATTCTTTACTATTTTTCTGATACCTGGCAATATTACTTGAAAATGTTGCTGAAACAATTGCTATTTCTGCAGTTACGCCTTATAATATATGTTAAATCTTTATTAGTATACACTATTTGTTTTTAACGAGGTGACAACATGTTTTCCCGTCTACATACCTTTATAGGCGGCACTCATATCGATGCTGCTAAAAATTTAACTGCGGAACTGCCGATCGAGGCTATCCCCGCACCCGAGAAAGTCGTGCTGCCGCTCTCTATGCATATCGGAGCTCCTGCCAAACCATTGGTACAGCCTGGCGAAAAGGTATATCTTGGACAAAAGATCGCCGAAGCCCAGGGAGCAGTCAGCAGCAATATCCATGCCAGTGTCAGCGGCATGGTCGTTGGCAGCGAAAGACGCTTTCTTCCCAACGGCACCGTCGCGGCCTGTATGGTCATCAAAAATGACGGCCAGGACACGCTCGACCCCACGATCACACCGCGTGAAAGCGGCCTGGTACTTCCGCCTGATGAGATCAGACAGCTTCTGGCAGAAAAAGGGATCGTCGGTATGGGCGGCGCAACCTTCCCGACACATGTCAAATACGCGCCGCAGAGCAGCGGCCGCATCATTGACACAGTTATCCTAAACGGTATCGAATGTGAACCCTTTATTACCGCCGACTACCGTATTCTTATCGAACATGCCGATGAAGTAATTCGCGGCCTGAAATATTTCCTGAAAGCATCTTTAGCCAACAAAGGCATCATTGCCATCGAAGATAATAAACCACGGGCTATCGAGCTTTTTAATCAGCTTACTGCTGACGATCCTAATATCAGCGTCGTTGTCTGTCCCGAAAAATATCCTCAGGGCAGCGAACGCCATCTGATCTATGCCGTTACCGGCCGCGTTGTCCCTGAGAGAGCCCTTCCCTCGGCTGTTGGCGTAATCGTCGATAATGTAGCCACTGCAATGCAGGCGGCTCTGGCAGTTAAAGACGACCTGCCCTGTTATGAGCGTATCGTCACTGTCAGCGGCAACGCCGTTCACAAACCGGGTAATTATCGTGTCCGCATCGGGACACTTTACAGCCACCTTGTCGAGCAGGGTGCCCAGGGCCTGAAAAACGATCCGGCCCGCATCATTTCCGGCGGTCCGATGATGGGCTTTTCCCTGCATTCGCTTGATTTTCCTGTTCTCAAGGGCACTGGCGGGCTGCTGCTTTTTGATCACCAGTCTGAACTGGCCAAGCTGCCGCCTGAAAATCCCTGTGTTCGCTGCGGAAAATGTGTCGATACCTGTCCGATGTTTTTAGAACCGACCCAGCTTTTCAAAGCAGTCAAACGTCGTGATTGGCCGGCAGCTTTGGCCGGCCACGTTGGTACCTGTATCGAATGCGGCTCCTGCGCCTATAACTGTCCAGCCCATATCCCCCTTGTCCAGTATATCCGCATGGGCAAACAGTTTATCCTTACTGACGGCTTCGGCGGTCATAACCCTTACTATAAAAAATAAGTATCTTGTGCACGTATAGAAAGGAAGACTCTTATGGAACCGGTCAAAGCTCCTGCGCCTTTAGTCATTATATCGTCATCGCCATATATCCATTGCGGCAGTACTATCAGCGCCGCTATGCGCGATGTTTTACTGTCACTTCTGCCGGCTCTGGCCGCCGCTGTTTACTTTTTCGGCTGGCCGGCGCTCAGCGTTATCCTTACCTGCTGCCTCTCGGCTGTCATCTGTGAAGCGTTATGTCAAAAGCTCATGCAGAGGCCGATTACCGTCGGTGACGGCAGTGCCCTTTTAACCGGCCTGCTGCTGGCATTTTGCCTGCCGCCCGAATTATCACTGGGTCTGGCAGCCTTCGGCAGCTTCTGTGCTGTCGTTATCGGTAAGCAGGTCTTTGGCGGCTTGGGCAGCAATATCTTTA
>ULOA01015106.1_pt1 | contig 12800 bp, 9 predicted proteins | sample 1952271 | NCBI WGS metagenome assembly ULOA01 (sample SAMEA4835594, study PRJEB28245) | human gut metagenome | biome: gut microbiome; material: fecal sample | place: Denmark | collected 2008 | reverse complement strand
TCAAAACAAGATGGTAGTGTTATGCTATGGTATACCGATAAAGATAATAATAGTTTATATGAAATATCAATAGGTAGTGAGAATGGTTCAGTTGAAGCTAACACTAATGGAAGTGGTATGTTTGCCTATTTAGATAACGTATCTACTTTAGATTTAAGTGGCTTAGATACTAGTAACATGACTAGTATGAGTAGAATGTTTTATAATAGTAAAAGTCTAACTAATATAGATTTATCTGGATTTGATACATCAAAGGTAGTAACTATGTCTTATATGTTTGATGGATGCACTAATTTAGAAAATTTAGATGTAACTAATTTTAATACTAGCAAAGTAACAAATATGTATTGGATGTTTAGTAATTTAAAAAAAGTCACTAGTTTAGATTTGAGCAATTTTAATACTAAAATGGTTACTAATATGTTTGGACTTTTTAGATATTGCAGTAGTTTAAAAGAATTAGATGTATCGAATTTTAATACTAGCATGGTAAAAACTATGACTGGAATGTTTCTAGGATGTAAATCATTGATAAAATTAGATTTAAGTAATTTTGATACCAGCAATGTAACTGATATGTCTAGTATATTTCAAGAATGCACTAACCTAAAAGAATTGAATTTATCAAGTTTTAATACTAGTAATGTAACTAATATGCGTTCTATGTTTCAGAATTGTGGTTCATTAACTAATATTGATGTATCAAGTTTTGATACTAGTAAGGTAGTTAATATGAGTAATATGTTTTCAGGTGTTATTGTTAGGACACTAGATCTATTAAATTTTGACACCAGTAAAGTAACAATAATGAGTGGTATGTTTGGGGATGCAAAAATATTATCTATAAATTTAAGCAGTTTTGATACCAGTAGTGTAACTGATATGTCTAGTATGTTTTATGGATGCGAAAACTTAACTAAGTTAGATTTAAGTAATTTTGATACTAGTAAAGTAACTAAAACTGGTAGTCCATATGGTATGTTTTACGGATGCAGTAATTTAAAAACAATATATGTATCTGATTTATGGAATATGAGCAATGTAACTAATTCAGAAAATATGTTTAGAGATTGTAGATTACTTACTGGAGCAGTCCCATTTGATAGTACTAAAACAGATGCAACTATGGCTAATTATACAACAGGATATTTAACATATAAAAAGAATACTAATTAGAGAGATAAGTAATTGCCTCTTTTTTTAGTTAGAAAGTATTTCACCGCGAATATGATATCTTATTATTATTTATTCCTAGACTATAGAATAGGCTAGGAATGACATGAAAATACCTTGGATTTTCATGGAAGGTAGTATTATTTTAATAAATTTACATAGAATAGAGAGGAAATATTTAAAAAATACTTGACTAATATTTTTAAAAATGATATATTATTGTTGCTGGTATTTTTAGGTTTTGTCATGGACAAAACTTATATTAAATATAAAAAATGAAACACCAGGATATGTGTAAGAAAGGAGTGAGAAAATGCCTACAATTAACCAATTAACTAAGAAACCTAGAAGTAAGAAAGTAAGAAAGAGTAAATCTCCAGTATTATTAGTAGGAAAAAATAGTATTCAAAAGAAACAAACTGTACAAGTATCACCTCAAAAAAGAGGAGTATGTACAAGAGTTGGTACTACAACACCTAAGAAACCAAACTCAGCATTAAGAAAATATGCCAGAGTTAGATTATCTAATGGTATGGAAGTTACTTGTTATATTCCAGGAATTGGACATAATTTACAAGAGCACAGCGTTGTTTTAATTAGAGGTGGTAGAGTAAAAGACTTAATCGGTGTTAGATATCACATCATTAGAGGTACTTTAGATACTGCTGGAGTTCAAAATAGAAAACAAGGTAGAAGTAAATACGGTGCAAAAAGAGAAAAGAAATAATTAAATAATAAATAATATTAATGGAAGGAGGATTTAGACTATGAGAAAGAGAAGAGCAACTAAAAGAGATGTATTAGCAGATCCTATATACAATTCTAAAGTAGTTACTAAATTAGTTAACCACATTATGAAAGATGGTAAAAAAGGTACTGCACAAAACATTATATATGATGCTTTTGATATAGTTAAAGAAAAGACTGGCGAAGAGGCTATGGTAGTATTTGAAAAGGCTATGAATAATATTAAACCTGCTCTTGAAGTTAAATCAAGAAGAGTTGGTGGAGCTAACTACCAAGTACCAGTTGAAGTTAAACCTGATAGAGCTCAAGCTTTAGCATTTAGATGGCTAGCTCAATATGCAAGACTTAGAAATGGTCATTCTATGGCTGAAAATCTTGCTAATGAAATTATTGATGCTTCAAATGGAACTGGTGCATCAGTTAAGAAGAAAGAAGATACACATAAGATGGCAGAAGCTAATAAAGCATTTGCTCATTATAGATGGTAATTATTCAGTTATAGTTTATAAGTGCTTTTTGAAGAATTAGTTTGAAAATAATTATATATTTCATGACTATTTGTGCTTTGAATGTGGTGAAAGGAATGCGTGGTTGTTATGAAAAGGGATACTGATTGTTTAACAATCATTGATTTGTTTAGAAAAGTAATTACCTCTCTAGCTTGTATAGCTAATGTGTCAAGTAATATTGATATTGTTAATGAGGCAAATAACTATATTTTGGATTTTATTAATCAATATAATAAATATTTAGTAAATACGAATAAAAAAAATATTGTTTTTAAATATACAGAAGATGACATTGTAGATTTTTCCTATAGATGTATAGATGAAAAAAATGATGATTTGATTTTATTCGCAGAAGATTTGCAATTTGGCATAATTGATTTAATTAAATTAATTAAGTAGATATATGGAGAAAAAGATATGGGAGAAGATGCAAAAAAAACAAATGGCGGAGTTTGGATAAAAGTCAGCGACGATAAAAGAGGAAGCAAACATGTTGATGTATATAGTGATAATCCTAGAGGACCACATGATGACTCAATACATATTACAATAAAACCAGATGGAAGTGGAAAAATTACTACAAAAAGTGGCGATAATCCACGTGAAGGCAAAGATACTCAATGCTTTTTAACTACCGCTTGCATGAAACATTATTTAAATAATTTTGACGATAATTGTTATGAGCTTTCTGTACTTAGATGGTTCAGAGATAATTTTGTTTCTAATGAAGATATAAAGCATTATTATAATACTGCACCTTATATAGTTGAAGGTATAGAAAAAGAAGATAACAAAGATATTGTTTATGATTATATTTACGATAATGTGGTAGATTATTGTGTTACTGCTATTGAAAATGGAAATTATATAGAAGCATATAAGAGATACAAAGATAGTATTATTAATCTTGAACAATTATATGCAAGAAAAGAATTAGGGAAAAGACTTATTAAAACTTTAAATTAATAATTACTAATAAATTAAATAATAAATGAAAGGAAAATGAATTATGGCTCGTGAAATAAGCTTAGAACATACAAGAAATATTGGAATCATGGCCCATATTGATGCAGGTAAAACTACTTGTACTGAAAGAATATTGTTCCATACTCATAAGATACATAAAATCGGTGAAACACACGATGGTGCATCACAAATGGACTGGATGGAACAAGAGCAAGAGAGAGGTATTACTATTACTAGTGCCGCTACTACTGCATTCTGGAAGGGTTATAGATTTAATATAATTGATACTCCAGGACACGTTGACTTTACTATTGAAGTTCAAAGAAGTCTTAGAGTACTTGATGGTGCTGTTTTACTTATTGATGCTCAAGCAGGTGTTGAACCTCAAAGTGAAACAGTATGGAGACAAGCAAATGAATATGGTGTACCTAGAATTATCTTTGCTAATAAGATGGATAAAATGGGAGCTGATTTCTATTTTAGTTTAGGTACTATTAAAGATAGATTAGGAGCAAATACTGCTGCTTTAGAGCTTCCTATTGGAGCTGAATCTGATTTTAATGGTGTAATTGATCTAGTTACTATGAAAGCATATCATTTTGATGGTAAGCAAGAAGAAAATTATACTGAAATTGAGATTCCTGAAGATATGAAGGATAAAGCAGTTGAATATAGAAATATATTAATTGAAGCTGCTGCTGATTTTGATGAAGATTTAATGATGAAATATTTAGATGGTGAAGAAATTGGTGTAGATGAACTTAAGAAAGCTATCAGAAAGGGTGTATTAAAAGCAGAATTCTTCCCTGTTATGTGTGGAACTGCTTTAGGTAATATGGGTATCAAGTTACTTCTTGATGCTGTTGTTGATTATTTACCTGCTCCTACTGATGTTGAGGCTATTGAATGTACTGATATGAAAGGTAACTTAGTATTAAGACATCCATCTGATTCTGAACCATTTACTGCATTAGCATTTAAGATTGCTACTGATCCTTTTGTAGGAAGACTTACTTTCTTTAGAGTATATTCTGGTACTTTAAAGAGTGGTTCTTATGTACTTAACTCTACTAAAGATGTTAAGGAAAGAATTGGTAGAATACTACTAATGCACGCTAATCATAGAGAAGAGATTCCAGAAATATATGCTGGTGAAATTGGAGCTGCTGTAGGTCTTAAGAATACTACAACTGCTGATACTCTATGTGATGAGAAGAAACCGGTTATCATGAAGGGTATGGAATTCCCTGAACCTGTTATTACTCAGGCTGTTGAACCTAAAACTAAAGCAGACCAAGAAAAGATGGGCATTGCCCTTCAAAAACTTGCTGAAGAAGATCCAACATTTAGAATGCATACTGATCCTGAAACTGGTCAAACTACTATCTCTGGTATGGGTGAGTTACACCTTGATATTATCGTAGATAGAATGAGAAGAGAATTTAATGTTGAAGCTACTGTTGGTGCTCCAATGGTTGCTTATAGGGAAACTATTACACAAACTGGTGAGTGTGAAGGTAAACATATTAAACAATCTGGTGGACGTGGACAATATGGACATGTTTGGATTAGATTTGAACCAAATCCTGAGAAAGGTTATGAATTTGTTGATAACATCGTTGGTGGTGTTGTTCCTCGTGAATACATCTCAGTTATCGATAAAGGACTACAAGATGCTATGCAAACTGGTATTCTAGCAGGATACCCTATGGTAGATGTTAAGGCTACATTATTTGATGGTTCATACCATGATGTAGACTCATCTGAAATGGCATTTAAAATTGCAGCATCACTTGCTTTAAAAGAAGCTAAAAACAAATGTAAACCTGTACTACTTGAACCAATAATGAAAGTAGTAGTTACTGCTCCAGATGAATATACTGGTGCTGTAATTGGCGACTTAACTGCAAGACGTGGTAAACCACAAGGACAAGAATCAAGAGGAAATGCTATTGCATTTACTGCGATGGTACCACTTGCTGAAATGTTTGGTTATGCTACTAGTTTAAGAAGTTCTACTCAAGGTAGAGGTAACTATGTAATGGAACTTGACCATTATGAAGAAGTTCCAAAATCAATTGCTGATGAAATCATCAAAAAAAATGGTGGAAATTAGTAAAAACACTTGAAAAAATACAATAATATGATAAAATATATATTGTAATATTAAAGAAAGAGAGGAAATTAAAATGGCAAAACAAAAATTTGATCGTTCAAAACCACACGTTAACATTGGTACAATTGGCCACGTTGACCATGGTAAAACAACATTAACTGCCGCTATTACAAAAGTTTTAGCTGCTAAAGGTGGAGCTGAATTTATGGATTATGCAAATATCGATAAAGCTCCAGAAGAAAGAGAAAGAGGTATTACAATCAACACTGCACACGTTGAATACCAAACTGATAAGAGACACTATGCTCACGTTGACTGTCCAGGACACGCAGACTATGTTAAAAACATGATTACTGGTGCTGCTCAAATGGATGGAGCAATCCTAGTTATTGCTGCAACTGATGGTCCTATGGCTCAAACAAGAGAGCACATCTTACTTGCTAGACAAGTTGGTGTACCTAGAATGGTTGTATTCTTAAATAAATGTGATATGGTTGATGATGAAGAATTATTAGACCTAGTTGAAATGGAAGTAAGAGAATTACTTACTGAATATGGATTTGATGGAGACAATACTCCAATCATTAGAGGTTCTGCTCTTAAAGCTCTTGAAGGAGATCCTAAGTATGTTAAGGCTATTGAAGACTTAATGGATGCTGTTGATGAATGGATTCCAACTCCTGAAAGAGATAATGACAAACCATTCTTAATGTCAATTGAAGACGTATTTACTATTACTGGTAGAGGAACAGTTGTTACTGGTAGAGTTGAAAGAGGACAATTAAAACTTAATGATGAAGTTGAAATCGTTGGTTTAAAAGATACTAAGAAAACAGTTGTTACTGGTATTGAAATGTTTAGAAAACAACTTGACTATGCTGAAGCTGGAGATAATGCTGGTGTATTATTAAGAGGAATCGATAGAAGTGAAGTTGAAAGAGGACAAGTTCTTGCTAAACCTGGAACAGTTCATCCACATAAAAAATTCAAAGCACAAGTTTATGTACTTTCTAAAGAAGAAGGTGGAAGACATACTCCATTCTTTACAAACTATAGACCTCAATTCTATTTCAGAACTACTGACGTTACTGGTGTAGTTACATTACCAGAAGGAACTGAAATGGTTATGCCTGGTGACAATGTTACTATGACAGTTGAATTAATTGCTCCAATCGCAGTTGAAAATGGTACTAAATTCTCTATTAGAGAAGGTGGACACACTGTTGGTGCTGGATCAGTTACTGAAATTATTGAATAATTAAATTAAAGATACTCATTTGAGTGTCTTTTTTTCTTGCCATTTCAACCATAAACAAGTTTATGTTTTCCATGGTATGAACAAGCCTTATTGTCTTGTCCATAAAGTTTATGGGTTTTGACATTATAACAATATTCTGGTATAATTTGTAATGAAGAGAACTTGTATCACTGCCCGTTTAGGACGTTTGGAATAGGATTTTATATCATTATCCTCAGTGACAGAGTTCTTTTCTTTCTTTTAGATGTTCACCCCGAATATAATAGATATGGCTGATATTCATTTCTAGACTTTGGCTAGAAATGACATGAAATGACCTTGGCATTTCATGGAAGGAAGAGAATAAATAATCTTTACTTTAATTGTTATATTTGATATAATTAGTAAGAAATGAGGCGTATTATGAAAGTTAAATATACATTATTACATAAAGATAAAGATACTAAGGCTAGATATGGAACATTAGAGACTAACTATGGTAAGTTTGAGACTCCGATGTTTATGCCAGTAGGTACTCAGGCTACTGTTAAGACTCTTGATCCAGAAGAAATTAAAGAGATAGGAGCAGGTGTTATATTATCTAATACTTATCATTTATGGCTTAGACCAGGAGAAGATATTGTTGCTAAAGCAGGAGGACTTCATAAGTTTATGAATTATTATGGTCCTATTCTTACTGATTGTGGTGGTTTTCAGGTATTTAGTTTGGCTAAACCTAAAGATATTAGTGAAGAGGGAGTAGTATTTAAGAGTCATATTAATGGAGAGAGATTATTCTTAACACCTGAGAAGAGTATTGAGATTCAAAATAAATTAGATAGTGATATTGCTATGAGTTTTGATGAATGTCCTCCATATCCTGTAACTCATGAATATATGAAGAATAGTGTTGAGAGAACTATTAGATGGGCTAAGAGAGGGAAGGCTGTTTTTAATAATCCTAATCAAAGTTTATTTGGTATTGTACAGGGAGGAGAATTTGAAGATTTAAGGGAATGGTCTTGTAAAGAGACGGTTAAATTAGGTTTTGATGGTTATTCTATTGGTGGTACTTCAGTAGGAGAAGATAAACCGACGATGTATAAGATGATTGAATATGGTATTAAATATTTACCAGAAGATAAACCTAGATATTTAATGGGAGTAGGAGAACCTACTGATTTATTTGAAGGGGTAGAAAGAGGAGTAGATATGTTTGATTGTGTACTTCCTACTCGTCTTGCTAGACATGGTCATGCTTTTACTAGAGATGGTAAGATTAATTTAAGAAATGCTAAGTATAAAGAAGATTTTACTCCAGTAGATGATAGTTGTGATTGCAAATGCTGTAAAAATTATACTAAGGCTTATATTAGACATCTTTTAGTAGCAGATGAGACTTTAGGTCAAAGACTTTTATCTATTCATAATTTAAGATTTTTAATTAGAATTATGGAAGAGATAAGAGAAGCTATTAAAGAAGATAGATTCTTAGAATTAAAAGAAGAATTTTATAATAATTATAAAAAGAAATAATATACTTATTAGAGGTGAAGGGTAAGATGAAGAAAATATTAAAGATTAATGGAATAAATTATTTGGTGTTAATATTTTTTGAGATGGTATTTGCTCTCATCTCTTTTGATATTTATTCTAAGGGTGAAGTACTTAGTATACTTATATATTCTTTATTTGTTTCTTTTATTATGACTATTTTAATGACTATATGGAGTGAGAAGGTAAATAGAATATTTGGTTATATTATTTATTTTATTTTTTGTTTTTGGTTTGCTTTAGAGACGATATTTAAGGCTTTCTTACAGACTTTCTTTTCTTTAGATTGTTTTAAGTTATCTGATCAGGCTATGGGGTTTGCTGGAGAGACTATTAAGGTTATTGTTAGTAATATCCACTATTTGGTATTGTTCTTTTTACCTTTTATTTTACTTATTATTTTTAGAAGAAAATTAGATTTTGATATAAAGGGTAATAAGAAGTATTTATTTGGTTATATTATTCTTATTCCTTTATCTTTCTTATCTTATAGACTATATATTAATAGTACTAAGAATAGTAGTGATATTTCTTTATATGATTTATATTATAATACAAATAATATTCCTCTTAGTATTCAGAAGATGGGAGTATTATCTAGTACGGGGTTAGATATATATAGGAATATATTTGGGTTTGATGATAAGGTAATTGAAGTTAATTATGAAGAGAATGATGATAATGATGAATTATTTGTTTATGATAAGAATATTCTTGATTTGGATTTAGATAGTGATAAATTAAATAAGGATATTAAGAAATATATTGAAGATAATCCTGGTACTAGTAAGAATAAATATAGTGGGATGTTTGAAAATAAGAATCTTATTTTTGTAGTAGCGGAATCTTATAGTGAGATTGGGGTAGATGAGAATAGAACTCCTACTTTATATAGGCTTATTCATAATGGGTTTACTTTTGATAATTTTTATGTACCTTATTATTTATCGACAATTGGAGGAGAAGCTCAGTCTCTTACGGGGTTATATCCTAATTATGCTACTTTGACTAAGTGGAAGAGTGGGGAGAATAGTTTTCCTTATGGACTAGCTACTGTATTTAAAGATAAAGGATATAATACTTATGCTTATCATGCTCATAATGGCTATTTTCAGAATAGATATAAATATCTTAAGTCTTTAGGGTTTGATAATTTTAAGGCATGTAATATGGGACTTGATATTAACTGTGATATATGGCCTGAGAGTGATATTGAGATGATTAATACTAGTATTAATGATTATATTGATAGTGATAAACCTTTTATGACTTATTATATGACGGTATCAGGACATCTTGATTATGATAAAGAGAGTAATAGTATTGTTAGTAAGAATTGGGATATGGTTAAAGACTTAGATTATAGTGATAAGGCTAAGGCTTATCTTGCTACACAGATTGAACTTGATAGGGCAATGGAGAGTTTAATTAAGAAGTTAGATGATAAGGGTATTCTTAAGGATACGGTAATTGTTATGCTAGCGGATCATTATCCTTATGGGTTAGATTTAGATGAGATTAATGAATTATCTAGTTATAAGAGAGATGAATTATTTGAGATTAATCATAATTCTCTTGTGATATATAATAGTGAGATGAAGAATGTTAATATTAGTAAGACTGGTATGCCTATTGATGTTTTACCTACGATATATAATTTATTTGATATTAGATATGATTCTAGATTATTTGCAGGTTCTGATCTTTTATCTAATAGTGAGGGTATTGTTATTTTAGATAATTTATCTTGGATTACTGATAGGGGTAGATATAATAGTCTTAATGGTAAATATAGTGGGGATATTGATAGTGATTATATTAGTAATATTAATAATATTATTCAGAATAAGATTATTTTTAGTAGGAATATGATTACTTATGATGGTTATAGATATATTAAAGAGAAATAGTTTCTCTTTTTCTTTCACTCTAATTCTTAGTATTAGAGTGTTGTTGTTAGCCTAAAGATAGTCTAACAACAAGATATCAACCATATTTATTATATTTGGGGTTAATACTTTTTTGATAAAGAGATGGTATAATTATCTTTTTTAAATATATCTTAATAATAATATTTAAAAAAATAATCTTAAAATAGTGATTATTATTTAAATATTTGTGAAAAAATCACAAAAATAGTAAAAATAAGTGTACTTTTTGATTATTTTAATTAATAAAAGATATGTACTTTAGAGATAGTTTTTAGTATAATAGTTATTAGGTGATATTAGTATGTATGTAGAAGTATTAACACAAATTAGTGCTAAAGCAGTAGATCAGTATTATGTATATTCAGTACCAGAAGTATTTAGGAATAATATTAAGATTGGTATTAGAGTTAGAATACCTTTTGGTAAGATGGAATTAGAAGGGTTTGTTATGAATATTCTTAATGATACTGATTATGAAAAGAGTAAGATTAGGGATATTAGTGATGTAGTAGATGACAGGCCAGTACTTAATAAAGAGATGATATTACTTGGTAAATATATGAGTAAGCATTTGTTATGTTCACTTGTTAGTGCTTATCAAGTAATGCTTCCTAAAGCTTTAAAAGCTAAAGTTAATACTAATATTAAGATTAAATATAATAAATATTTAAGAAGAACTAAGAGTATTGAAGAGATAGATAAATATATTAGTGGTTGTAAGTATGAAGGACAAGTTAATTTACTTTGTAAGTTAAAAGAGGGAGATGTTCTTATTACTAAGATGTCTAGTACTATTAATACTATTATTAAAAATGGTCTTGGTGAAATATATTTAGAAGAAGATAAAAGATACTCTTATACAGGGATAAGTAATTATAAGAGGGTAGTATTAAATGAAGAACAAGAAAAGGCTAAGGATATAGTAGTTAATTCATTTGGAACAGCTAATACTTATTTATTATATGGTGTTACTGGTTCTGGTAAAACAGAAGTATATATGAGTATTATTGAAGAAGCTTTAAAACTAGGTAAAGAGACAATTATGTTAGTACCAGAAATTAGTTTAACTCCTCAAGTAGTAGGAAAGTTTATATCGAGATTTGGTGATGTAGTAGCAGTATTACATTCTAAATTATCTGATACTGAGAGATATGATGAATATAGAAAGATAACTACTGGAGAAGCTAAGATTGTTATTGGTACGAGAAGTGCTATCTTTGTTCCTTTTAATAATATTGGAGTTATTATAATAGATGAAGAACATACTAGTAGTTATAAGCAAGAGAATCATCCTAGATATAATGCTAAAGATATTGCTATTCTTAGAAGTAAATATCATAAATGTCCAGTAGTTATGGGAAGTGCTACTCCTAGTTTGGAATCTTTTGCTAGAGCAGGTAATAAAGTATATAAATTATTAGTATTATCTAAAAGACCTAGTAGTAGTACAATGCCTAATGTTGAAATTATTGATATGAAAGAAGAAGTTAAGAAGGGTAATTTTATTTTATCTGATACTTTGAAGTGTAAGATTAAAGAAAAACTAGATAGAAAGGAACAAAGTATTATTCTACTTAATAGAAGAGGATATTCTAGTATTATTAGTTGTAGGGAATGTGGTTATACTGAGAAGTGTCCTAAGTGTGATGTTACTTATACTTATCATAAGACAAGTAATAATTTAAAATGTCATTACTGTGGTACTGCTAAAGTACCTAGTAAGGTATGTCCTAAATGTGGTAGTAAGTTAAGAGATTTTGGACTTGGTACTGAGAAGTTAGAGGAAGAATTAAATAAATTATTTAAAGCTAGAATAGTTAGAATGGATGTTGATACTACTAGTAAAAAAGGAGAACATCAGAAGATTATTGATGATTTTGGTGAGCATAAATATGATATTTTAATTGGTACACAGATGATTGCTAAGGGACTTGATTTTCCTCTTGTTACTTTAGTAGGAGTAGTATCAGTAGATTCTTCACTTATGGCTCCAGATTTTAGAGCTAGTGAAAATACTTTTCAGTTACTTTCACAAGTAGCAGGAAGAGCGGGCAGAAGTACTTCAAAGGGAGAAGTTATTATTCAAACTTATAATCCTGATCATTATAGTATTATGTTAGCTAAAAATCATGATTATTTAAAATTTTATAGTGAAGAGATGAGTATTAGAAAGATGCTTAAATATCCTCCATATTATTATTTAGCATTAGTTAGTATATCTTCAAGAGATTATGAAGGTGGATTTAAAGAAGCTAATAAGATAGGTAATTATTTAAGAAGTAAACTTGGTAATTCAATTATACTTGGTCCTACTACTAGTAGTGCATTTAAGATAAATAATATTTATCATTATCAGATTATTATTAAATATCAAAAAGAAGATAATTTAATAAGTACTTTAAATTTTATTATTGATATGTATAAAAATAATAATAAGATAGATGTAGAAGTAGATTTTAATCCAATTAGAATTTAAGTCTTGCTACTTCTTTTTTTTTATTGTATAATTAAGTTAATGGTAGGTGATAAATATGAAACTAAATAGAAAAGGATATACGCTAATAGAG
>ULOA01004588.1_pt1 | contig 12817 bp, 20 predicted proteins | sample 1952271 | NCBI WGS metagenome assembly ULOA01 (sample SAMEA4835594, study PRJEB28245) | human gut metagenome | biome: gut microbiome; material: fecal sample | place: Denmark | collected 2008 | reverse complement strand
ATTGCATCGTTCCGATTACGTCCAAATACAGTTCTTAATTTTGATTTCTTCGCTTTCATTTCACTATTCAGCTAACTACATACTAACAAATATATCTGAATAAGCATGATAAAAAGAAAGACACAAATAGACTTTCTAAATGTGCCTTTCAATAAGAAGTACTTTGTTATTCCTTGCAATATGCAATAACATTTACGTTCATTTGTGAGCCGTCTCTAGCGACGCTTTCAAACGATTCTATCGCCTTTGCGGTTACTTCCGTACCTTGTAAATCTGCAAGACATTCCGCTATTGTCTTATTTTCAAACATATTGAAAATACATTTGTCTTTGTCCGCCTCTGGAAGAATATCAACCGGTGTAATACGCTTGTTGTTTTCACGGTCGTTGAAAGACCGGAACAAAGAATTGATAGACACGTTTCTTGCCACTCCATTGACCTCAACAGCAACTTGAAAGAATGTATTGCCATTTACAACGCCTTTTGTAATAGTCCCGTTAAATTCGTTAATTTCAGCGGGAAACTTCAATTTGTCGCCTACCTTGATAGAATCAGGATTCACACCCAAACGGTTTAAAGCCGCCGCAATTTCGTTTTTGCTTGCTTTCGGTAACTTCTTGTTAACTTCTTGTAATTCTGCTAAATTCATAGTTTAATAATTTATTAGTGAAACAATATAGAACGGGCTTATTTACCCGTTCCTGATTTAATTTTATACGTTTGCAATTAGTTCTTTATATTCTGACATTGTGATATAACAACCTGTGAGATTAACACGAACTAAACCGTTTGATAAAATAGTGTACATAAGCTAATAATTTTAAAATGAATATTATAAAGCAAAACCAAATGATATAAATCTTTTGATTTTCTCCAAACATGGGTGAGGGGTGTGAAGGGTAACACGACTGTCGTATCCGCAATATACACAAATCTTGCAATATTCACCCAGCATCCGAGTTGGCAATATATAATATGATAACCCACTCCCGGGGTGGGAGGGGGTGTGATTTTGAGCACCCGTACTTGTGAGTTGGCAATATATATTAATTTCTATTCATCTTACTAATTGCAAGCAAGCCCCGAAGGGGCGCAGATTGCCACAGCACGTCATGAAGTTCCGAGTTGGCAATATACTTAATATTAACTGTGAATTTGAGTTGGCAATATATAATATATATTAATAATTATATTACCATTTGGTAATATTGAAATATATAACTAATTTTGTATTGTCAAATTAAATAATAATATATTTGCGAACTTAAATCAGAATTATTAACAATAACTAAAATTTATACCAATGGCTAAAGAAGTTAAAGACTTAACAAGTAAAGAAGTAGATGAAGTAAAAATATTAAAGACTAGTTTGTCAGAATGTCCAGTAAATACTGATTTAGGATGTAATGAATCAAAGGCAACTAACTGGGTGAAGTTAGACAATAAAACAACAGATGTAAAATTAGAATTATTAAATAAATTGCAAGACGGACTAGCTAATGGAGCTGGTATTGAATATTTAATGCAACTATCTTGCATTTATAATAACATTCGCTAATAATGAGACATATTGATAGAATTAATAAGCAGTATGAAGAGAAGGAAGTTAAATTGCTATATGATAAAGCTGTAGCGTTAATGAATCTTCTTAGTGATGAGGAATATGAACAAGTAATTACAGATAATGCAGATATATTTAAATTAGCATCTCATCCCGAGAGGGGTGAGTTCTATTTACAAGATAAGCACAACTTAGTCCAGATTGTAGACATATTTAGTAAATTCATTAAAACTAAAGGCCTATCTAAGGACGAATTTAAAATAATGACTCTAGATGAAGTTAAAGAGTATATGGTTGATGTTATTAATGATATCACATCATTCGAACCAGATGAGCTATTCACAATAGTAAAGAACTTAGAGAAACTTCAATGAAACTAGAACAAATACCAGGTGATTATGATAATGTAGACCAGAGAGCTCTAGAATTATTAAAGACTAATGACTATGAATTAGCAGAGTATATGAGGGATTATATAAAGGAATTATATGCTAACATACATATGAGAGACTTCTATATTAGAAACCTTAAGGATGAAATACTTCATACACTCAAACATAGAGACTCTATAAGTGGTGAGGAGCTACTACAAATACTAAATAAGGTAGCTCCATGGGATATGGAATATGATGGCAGATGGCAAACTAGAGACTATTTAGCAAGAGCAAAGGCTAATCAATGATAACACAAGAAGTAGAATTAGTAGAAGAAGCATTATATAGGAATGCGTACATATATCCAGGCTGGAAGTATTGCCTACCTGGATTACTAAAGACAATATATTTATGACAGGAGAAGAAATTATAGTAACATTTAAAGAGCCTTGGTATAATGATTATACCAGACGATTATACACTCAATTATCTGAACAAATGATTAGAGAAGAGATTGAGAGAGTGCATAAAGAACCAATCATTACTAATACTGCATTTGATATAGCAGTAGACAAGGCTTTCTTAGAGTTACTGCATGACAACAAGGATTTAATTAATATTACAGAACGATACAAGAACCATGAGTAAAATAGCAACAGAATTAGAAGCTAAGACTATGGGGGGGGGGACTCTCTCGGTAATTGATAATAAGTGCTGTACTAAAGCTAGAGCACTTGAATTAGGATGTCAGATTAAAAGTGGATTTAGTTATACTGATAATCAGTTAGTAGAGTTAGAAGGTATAGAGGCAGCTATAACTGCTCCAAATGTAATCCTTCATTATGGTTGGCAGGATATGCCAATTAATAATATACAGCAATTTAGAGTACGTTTCTCATTTGTTAATGAGAGTTCAGTGAATGGAGAGCCATTTAAGTATTCTGACAATACTATGTACTTTACAATTACTCCAAGATTAGAGCAAGGAGAACAAACGTACACTAAGACTTTAGCAAATCCTCTTAAATATTACTTAGAGAAATTAGCACTTTCTAACCAAGACCCATATAATACACCTGTTTGGATACGTTTTGAGGGATACATGATGCTTAGGCAAGTGTCTCAAATTACATTAGCAGTAGATTCTCAATCTGAGAATTGGGCAGAAGGAGTAACATTCCCTTCATCTGGAAGGTGGGTCAAAATGAATAATTCTGGTAGAGTATTTAGATTTACTGGTGGGGAAATAGACCTAAACATAGAACTGTATACAGCGTCAGCGCAATGATTAAAGTAACTGATAATAAAGAAGTAAAGGAAACAGTCCTAGCAGGACTTAAAAGGAATAAAGAGAAGTATGGTAAGAAGTATTGTCCATGCTCTTTAGTAAGAGATGAAGATACAGTATGTATGTGTAAAGAGTTTAGGGAAATGGAAGAAGGGACTTGCCATTGCCAACTTTATGTTAAAACTAAAGACTAATAATTATGGATGAATTAAAGAACCAATTAGCACAGTATTTATGTAGCCAAATTCATAATGGCACTAAGGATTTGATTGAATTAATTGAATTAGAAGACCTTATTAATGAGCAGTGGTATAAGAACTGGAAGGAAGAGATGAGAATCTTACTACAGGAGAAGTAATTATGATAATACTTAGTGGGAACTGTCCTAGGCATCATAATGCCATTATGTTGGAACTTACAGACTTTGATGATAGTAAAATTTCCTATCTAGCTAGAATATCTAGAGGACATCATGTTGATACTCTGTTAGTTCCTAGGGAATATAAAGATACATTTGAATCTACAGAACTATATAAAGTATTACTGCCTAATATTAGTATAGGTGATGTACAATTTGCTAAAATATACTATTATGATTGACGTTAGAAAGACATTAGAGAATTTACATCAGATACTTCCAAACTTATCAATAGAGGACTTATTTAGAGTTCTTGATAACATAGTAGAGATTCCACAATTTAACGTAGGACAGACAACTACTATACGTAGAGATAATAGTGGCTGGAGACCATATGAAACAGGTACATTTATATCTTATGCTAGTAATGGAATAACACTTAGTGATGAAGGAACTTGTAAATAACTGGAATGAGAAACATCCCGAATACGTATTGGTACACGGGATGTATTCTTATGTAGACAATGGACAATCTAAGGATATGCACATGCTTACTATCTTTAATAAGGATAATGAATGTGTATGTGAATATAAAGGAGAAGATTTTATTAAATTATATAATACATTAGAAGAAGAATGGGAAAGCGATTAATTAATGTTGATGAAGTGGAGGAGATAGTACCTGTCCTAGTAGGCAAATTACTAGAGAACAATTTGATAACAGAGGAACAAGCAAACCAAATCATCTGTGCAATCTTTAATGATAACTATCTAGGAGAATATAGTGAGGGAGATGTATTAGTTCACACTTGTATGTAATTAATGAGTTATGGAGAATGATAGGCTAAATGAAATTAGGGAATTAAATCCAGATTATGATATTAGTATGCATGAGCTAGATGTTTGTGTAGGAGACAATCAATATAGGCTAATGTATTATGTGTATGTTCAGCATAAAGAATCTGGAATAGGTGTATATGGTGACAAGGACTTTGATATGCAGGAAGTAATAAATAGGCTTCCTATTAAGTTCACAATAGAGAAAGAACATAGTATAATACCTAAGGGAGTGCATATAAAAATCTGCGACTTCTCCAGTAGCCGAGGAGTCTTTCTCTTTAGTGACGTTGATAACTATTTTAAAAACCATACAGTAAGTGTGACTATTGACTATCCACTAAAGAATCCATATACATTTACTGCTAAATGTAGTATCTTACATGATTTAATAAATGAAATAACCCTTGCATATAAAGGGATTTATGAGGAGGAGAAAGAGAATCCAGGTAAGTATGGAATATGGGGACATCGTATAGAAGATTTATGGCTTGAGAAAGCTACTCTCGATATAGAGACTGGTAATGTTAAAATACTTGTAGGTAGTTAATATGGATAATAAATTAAATGTACAGAAACTAGGATATGAAGTAGGAGAACCTATGTGGGTTCATTGGGATAATAGATACGTATTGCGTGGAGGACATATACTAGGAAAATGCCCAGATGAGAATTTGATAACCACAGTGGGCTACTTGGCATATATGGACGACAAATCAATAATATTGGGAAGAGGTATTGAGAATCATTGTGATGAGGACGGTACTCGCAGAGTAAAAGATACAATACACATACCAATGAGCTTAGTAGCTAGTTTTGGAAGTTTTGATTGATGAACTATGATAAATGAGGAGTATAATAAATGGCTAATCCTTTACTTTGATATGCAATCTATAAATTTACAGTTCAATTGTAATGATATAGCATCATCACTAAAGGCACAAAGAGATAAGATAAAACAATTCTGTATTGACTGTCTAACAGGGGTAAAACATCAGGCTGACAGCTTTCTATTTGACACAAATGCCTGCATATTCTCTACTTCCGAAACTAGAGGACTGTTGTTCTCATATGAAGAATATCCCATTCTTGATACTGATACTACTAAAGTAGTTGACGGAAAGTATCCCTTAGACTATGCTACTGAAATAATAGAATCTAATTTGGACGATATTATTGATTATATGGTACAATCAGGAACAGAAACATACAATGATAGAACCAGTAGAGGATTTGGGAATAGGTGGAGTCCTTATAATGAGGAGGAACGTAAACAAGTAATTAAACTGTTTAACTCTGGAACTTGGTATGATACACTTGGGTCCTTAAAGCATTTATATTATGAAAGAACCCCCAAAGGCTTAAGAATGTGTAACCTGACTGGCGAACCCTTACAAGCCAATGTTCTAGAACATATAGAAGATATTATTTTGAACATAAAAGACCGTTATGAAACATTTGCCGTTGTTCCTAGAGGTAAATCTAAATTACAAGTTTATATGACAATTAGCAATGGAACAAATGGGGCTGAAGGATGTATTATTAATTCTATGGAAGATGTTCTAAATGTGCTTAAAAACTTAAGGAAATATAAAGGAGTAAATTGGTCACAGCTACTGGAAGTTGGGATAGATAATGCAGATGATTTATATTGGTGGTACGTGACATTCTCTATAGACACTACAGCTATATAATAAATTGATACCAGCCAGTAGATGCTAGGCACAAAGCCTAAGATAGTTTTTACATCTTCGTCTTGGTGGTCTACGCCAGTGCGCTCTGACGTATTCTCACTTACCGAGACGGAATCTTATTATAAACAACAAAGCCCGAACTTAGTTTAATTACTAGGCTCGGGCTTTATTATATCAACCTGTTATATTAATTTTAATTACTTGTCTAGAATAGTCAGGCAAGTCAAGTATTTTATTACTTTGGTCAAATGTAGAAGCTGTATTCTGCAATAGGAGTCTTTTAGTTCCATTCGAACCAATTGCATACCAATTTGAATCTACATATATTAAATCAGTAAGAGTATATTCACCTAGTGTAGATGTAGTCCAATTATTACCCCTATCTGTAGACACACTCTTCATATTATTTCCTATAAGCATAAATGTATTAGTCCCAGCTTCATTTACATACAATCCTTTAGTCAAACCTGTTAGTTGTGGTCTAGTGGTTGCAGCAGTCCATTGAGTTCCAGTTGGGTTAGCACTAACGTATGTATAATTACTAATAGTGCTATATACTACACTTCTTGGCGAAGAATGAAACCCTTGTATTACTGCACTTGGTGTAAACATTCCTGGAGTATAATAAGTAAGAGAATCTGGTACAGATGTAGCCAAGAAGGTATATATTCTAGCTCCTCCCTGATATGATGCCCCAACACAGCAGTAATCATAAGGCCCAGTTGATATGCTACTGACTGGACCTACAACACTACGCTCCTTTACTGTACCGTCATCATACACTATAATAACATAGTTCTTACCGTCTCCTCCTACTCCCTTATAAAATACCCAGCCAGTAGAGAACCTAGCCAAGTGAGCATAACCATAAGCTCTTACAGTATCTTTGTATTTTAATTCCCACTGTTTGGTAGACTGATTAACTACATACAATCCTCCAAGCATAGACAATGCTCCAATTGCTTCACCTCCTCCAGCTATGTATATAAAATCCTCATGGCCGTCTATAGCTGGAATTTGAGCATAGATACCAGCGCCAGCAAAGTATAAACTACCTGTCTCCGCATTAATAAGGAATAAGTCTTTATTTACAACTATATCTTCTTCTTTAACTAACTGGTTAGACCTATAATTATTAGGTTGTTTAACTACCTGTCCCCATAAGGACAATAGTAAGTCATAATAGGGACAATACCCCCCCCTGTCCATAGTCTATACTCTTACCTGTTAATTCATTTAATTTATCCTGTGTAACTATTCTACTCATTGTATTTATTTCTTCATTTGGTTTTAGGTATAAATATCTCCTTACCATTCTCATCATATTCTGCTTTAAATGGGTTAAGAATCTCTTCATGCCCAGTTAAGCAATCAGTATCATCTTCATCTTTTACACCTGTATCATACTCATCATCGAATAAGAATGGTACCTCTCTCTGTACAAGTCTTCTGTCTCCAGTCTCTAAGCTAGTTACATAGTACGTACCCATATTAATATAGGTGTACTCTTTACCGTCTACAACCTCTGTATAAGGATATTCTTCCATAATATTACTCTCTATTATTTATAATTGCTGGAGCTGCCAAACTCCACCCATATTTATTAAACTGTTTAACAAATTCTTCTCTTTTATCAGGTTTAAGTAAATTATTAAAGAGAATGTCCAAGTGAGAACCACCATGACCACTAGCTCTGCCCTGTTTGATTACCTGATTTACTGCATCAGCATCCTTAAAGTTAGGTAATCCAGATTTACCTGCTCTCTGCTCTAATTCTATTAATGGGTGTAACTGGGCGTTAAACTCACCTGGGTCAGTTAAGTACTTATACACCTTTCGAATTTCTTTTATATCATTCTTAGGATATCTCTTTACCATTGATGCTACAAACTCGTCTTCTGATACTATATTGTCCTTCATTAAAGCTTGTAGCCTAGGGTTGGCAAATAACGCATCATCAACAGAACCTTTAATTCCACTCAATGCTGCTTGATAATTCTCAATTGCGTGTTTGAACTCATGTCCTACTGAATTAGGTGGGAAGTCAGCGAGTATATCTATGTCTATATAATCGTAACTAGGATTCTTCATTATATCTGGATGAGTTAATGTTTGAGGATTGCGTATTGGATATCCTTGTATATCTAAAGTTCCAGGTTTAGGTGATTTAACCCTTAACTTTCCTTGTTTGGCAGCTTCTTTAAAATCAGTAACAGCCTTAACATATTGAGTACCTAATTCTTTATCTATATCAGCAAGTTTCTGCATGGTTTCTGAATTATCTATGTATTCTATAAAGTTAAGATAGTCACGATTTACATCATCTACGGTTCTCTTATACACCTTACTAGGATAGTATGCATCCACTTTAGGCTTAGCTCCTTTCTTAAACACTCTACCATTCTTCAAATCATCTCTAAGACTAAAGATTACTTGGTTATTAGAATATCCATTATCATATACATTATTAAAGATTACCCCGTCAGCACTCATCTTATCAGCTGCTCGTTCTAATGCTGCCCTGTTAGGTACATCACCTACAGTAACTATTGGTCTCTCTAACTCTAAATCACCTTCTACTCTGTAAGGTCTCTTGGCAAATCTCTCTCTAGCCTTAGCTGCTTTCTCTGCCTTACCTGGTATAGAGTGATTAGCTGCTGTTCTTGGATTGCCAAATTTACCTTGATACCATATACCAACTTCAGGAGCGCCTTCATGAATAGCATCCCACCTTTCTGGAAAGTATAATTTCGGGAGTCTAGCACTGTTCTTATCATGTACTACATGTATGGATTGTCTAGGTCCCCAACCTACATTATTGGGCAATGGCTCAACTGAAGGAGTCCCTTTATCTATAGCCTTACTAATTACTCTAGCTCTAGCCCATTTATTACCACCAACAGCCATATCTTTTACTGGCTTTAACTTAGGTCCAAAGTTACGCATTCCAAATCCACCTGCCAAATTACCTATGTTAAAGAAATCTGCAACTACCGGATTCATTCCTGTAGTCTTAGAGAGCATATCAGCCCAGTCTTTATATTTGTCATTACTAGCTACATTAGTTATCTTATTAACTGCTTCATTACCTGCATATCCACCTGCTACTGATAATGGTCCAAATATTGCACCTGTTAATAATGTGCTAACATAAGGTGCGGCTTCTCTCCTTCCTCTATCTACAGCTCCTGCTAGATTTATATTTCTAGGAGTAACTGTTACTTCTGGTAAAGTTACATTATTCATACCATTCTCATTATTAACTGGCAATACCATGTTACCTCTCTTATCATAACCTCCCATATACTTAATAGGTTGAGCTGGATTCTGATACTTAATAATCATACCATTCTCGCCTTTAGGAATACCATTATATACTCCAGTAAGTACTTTAGCATAATTAGTAGCTTCTGCATATCTTCTCTTACCTTTATTAGAACCTGTAAGCTTAGCTACAAACTTATTAATATCATCATTCTCATCAAAGTCATATAGTCTCTTTAGGAATTGTACCTTATCTGCTGCATACTCATCCATAGAATTATAAGACCTAAACTTCTGCTTAATAGCTTCACCTTTAGCATTCTTATCATTACCAGTTACATAATCACCTTTCCATGAACTACCAGTAGTTAAATTGCCAAAGTTGTACTTACCTTGTGCAGATTTACCCCAACTAGATTCTAATGCGTCTTGTGCTAATAACATTCTAATTGCATTATCATTAGTAATACCTGCCTTCTTATAGGCATTAATAAGTTCTGTAGACCATTGCTTTCTGTTAGTATATGGACTCTTCCAAGTTGAGTTGGCAGTTTTAGTAACAGGTTTATCAGTAACAGATTTACTAGCTACTGGCTTATTAATTACTGGCTCTGCTATAGGATTATTAGCTACTACATCAGGTTCATTAGTATCTCTTACTGGTACTACTAATGCTTCCGGCTTATCGTAAACTGTATTAAAGTTATATTCACTGAATGGATTAATAGGATTAGTAATATCAGTGTAATCTATTGTAGGATTACTTACTGGATTATAACTAACAAATCTCATTCCTGTTTGTCCTTTACGAATACGTTTCTTATATGTTGGGCGACTTGATTTGATGAACTTCTTACGCATGTCCCTTTTACCGTTAATCTCTTCTTGTTTCTTTAACAGAGGGGACTTCTTAAAATCAAATCTTCCACCATGTGCCATAGTTACTAATTCTGGATTTCTAACAGACTTACCTTCAATCCATATAGGATTAGATTGCTGTAGTATAAACGGACGACCTACTTTATCCATTAATGCAGCTTGTTTAGTAAGCCTAACTTGGTTAGCAGTATTAGGAGAATCATTCCACCTCTTAGCATAGTCAGCAGGATTAAATTTCCACATATCTTGAGAAGTCTGTCTAAGCTTACCCTTATTCATTTGAAACTTAACCAAGTGTCCAGCAACGTCATCAATAGGACCTATATAATCGGTTCCTGGCTGCCTAAAGGTCATAAACTCTTTATCTCCCATACGCATTACTGGTTCAGTCTCCTTACCAACAACCTTGCCGATTGGATTCTTTCCAGCATAATCAGTAAACTCTGTAACATTCTCAAACTTAAGAGGTCTACCAGAGGGTACTACTGCACTCATTTCGTATCTTCTGTTATGAACTCCAGGATAAAGCTGCTCATATCTATCCCCATGACTAAATCCTCTCCTTGCTTCATTACGGCTAATAGGTTTGATATTACTAGTAGCTTTATTAAAGAACATTCTTTTAACTACTGGATTCTCATCAAATATATATTTAGCTAATAGATTCCTACCTTCTAAATTTCCTCCACCTAGTATTGAAGAACCTGTGTAGTCGGCTGGCATTGTTTTTATATCTTGCAAACTTACTGATGCATTACCGTTAGTTCTCTTGGCAGCTTTATAAGCAGCCACTTTTAATGGTAATTTCTCTACCTTAGATAGAAATGGAGTAATTCTGTTAGCTGTTGCCATTGCTATATTAGAAGGAGTCCTTGCTTCCTTATTAAATATCCAATGGTTCTTGTTAATAGGATTCCAAGCTAAGTCAGCGTCACCTTTAATTGATTTAGTTATTAACTTGTCCTTTCCAATCTTATATCCTTTAGCACCACCATACCAAGCTCCTGGATTAGTATAAATTCCAATTTCAGACGGAATACCAGTCTTATCTTCCAACCAGTTACCCCAGCCCCCGGTAAGCTTATCCACAGTCATATTACCTAAAGCTCCTCCTACAACAGCGGCTGGAGTTGTTACTAATGCAGCGCCAGCTGCTGAAGGAAGTATAGTTCTTTCTATTCCAACTAGAGGATTAGTCTCATTGGACATAGAAGCCTTGAATCTGGCTTTAGCTCCCTTAATAGGATGCCAATAGTCTCTATTTCTTTCAGCAGCTGACCTGATATCATTAGAAGGTTCTCCACCTAAATCTACAATGGAATACTGTCTAGGTTTAGCTTTAATAGGTTCATGAATTTCTGGCCTAACTACTTTAGTATTATCGGACTCTATGGTGTTTCCTTGTTGTAGTTTAGGTATTACTTTCATTATTTATTCGATTTATCGTTATTGGTGAATCTCTTCCATATTCCTGTTACTGAATCTATGCCAAGCAATCCCATACAACACAACAGGACTGTGTCTATCATTAATGGGGCTTGAATCACGTTTATTGCACAGTATATTAACACTCCCAAGCAGACAAACCACCCTACTACTCCGCAGAGTCTCTTAGATGATATGCCAGAGTGGGATGTGAATACTTGCTTTAAGAATGTTACAAACTTCATTATATAATTACATTTATAGAAATATTAGCTGTGTCACCTCCTATATATGCCTGATTTATTGGTATTTCAGTAGTTACCCCAGATTGGCATACTGCGTTATTTGTTACACTATCTGCATCTACAGTCACCCTGTATGTACTGAAATATCCAGTGAACAATAATTTAGAGACATTAGTTAAATCAGTTGGTAAATTAAAGTGGAAGTTTCTGTCAAAGAAAGTTGCCCCTTGATAGTCTAGAGTTCCAGACCTAGGAATTGTTATAAACCCATCTGGAACTCCATCTATGTAAACATCTGCTACAAAGTCATAGGATTTAGACGTAAGCCCAGAGTTAGTTATTGAAACATGTATATTGAAGTCATACTGGAATGTTGACAACTGTATATCCTCTTCCTTAACTAACTGATTATTAGCGTAATTATCGTTAGTTTCAAGTCCGAAGAACTCTACTCTATCTCTAGTGGCACACTTGGTTGGAGTATTTGTACCTCCACCAGCTAAATTAATTAAATATTGTTCTGTTGCAATTTTATTTGTCATTTTAAATACTTGCTATGTATTGTTTATACACATAACGGCAAGTAGACCCTGTACTGGTATATTCTGATTAGTTCCTATAATAAGTCTATCTGTTTCATAATTAGAATAGTAATTCATATTCTTTGCATTATTTAATAGGAATGCTACGTAAGTATTACTTCCAATCACACTATTGCCAAACAAAGCTACATTTCTTATAGCACCTGCTATAGGGTATACCACCATAGATGAAGCAGGAATATCTGGTGTAGCCGATGTGCTTTGACCATACATATTTATGATTGATATACCCATTGTAGTGTCTGTAGTAGTGTTATTAAAGAATATTAGGGTGCTGCCGTTTAGTGAAC
>ULOA01023652.1_pt1 | contig 13025 bp, 8 predicted proteins | sample 1952271 | NCBI WGS metagenome assembly ULOA01 (sample SAMEA4835594, study PRJEB28245) | human gut metagenome | biome: gut microbiome; material: fecal sample | place: Denmark | collected 2008 | reverse complement strand
TTCCAGTCATTTTTTCGATTGCTGCTCTAATATGTTCTCTTTTAGGAGCATATGCATTAATAAACGTATGTAACTGAGGAACGTCGATAAGGTGATTTGTGTAATTAAGGCTCATACCAATTGTTGGCACCTCCTCGTTATACCAAGGAAGCTCACAACTGTGATTGCAGCTCCATCTTACACGCACTTCATTTTCCTGTGCATAGCCCTTAACATTAATAACTACTAAAGCAAAATCGTGAGTGTCAATGAATGCCTGTCTTGGCTCATGATTTAACATTTTCACAAAGTTCATTGGACTGACACCATTCTCAACCTCAAGGTCATAATAGCTTGGGCATACATCCACCTCAAAGCCTGCATTTTCAAGTTCTTCAATAACTACCTTCTTCACAGGATCTCCTGTATAGCCCTTTGTTGTTGGTGTTGAACCAACATATACTAAAAATACGCGTTTCTTTTCGTCAGGGTTAACTGGAAGATTCTTATATGTATCCTTAACAAGAGTGATACACTCATCGGCTGCCTTCTTTGCACATTCTCTATGCGCTTCACAGCCGATGTTGTCAAGCTCCTTCTTGTCTGGAATTATTACAGACTCATCTGTAAGATTAAGATGCGCCTTCATGCCAAGAATTCTGCGTACTGCTTCCTCTAGTCTTTCTTCTGTTAAAAGACCATCTTCATATGCTTTACGAACATATGCCATATCTTCAGCAATATCATTAGCAAAAAGGAACATATCACAGCCAGCAATAATTGCACCTGGAACTGCATCACATCTCTTGCTTGTTGCACTCATACCAACCATGTGTGAAGCATCAGTAATCACGAGTCCATTAAAGTTCATATCTTCTCTTAAAAGATCTGTTAATAATTCCTTTGAAAGTGTAGCTGGCTTGATATCCTTATCCTCAATACCAGGAACTAACTTTCTGCTCATTTCTGGAAGAGCAATATGACCTACCATTATGGCTTCAAGTCCCTCATCAATAAGAGTTCTATACACTTTTCCAAAACTTTCTTCCCACTCATCTACAGAAAGATTATTTACGCCCATAACAAGATGCTGGTCTAATTCTTCAACACCATCTCCTGGAAAATGCTTTGCAGTACATGCCATATTAGGGTTTGCCGCCTTAACGCCCTTAATATATGCTCTTGCGTTATCAATTACCTTATCAGCCTCTGAACCAAAGCTTCTTGTATTTACAATTGTGTTTCTCCAGTTCTTATATACATCAACAACTGGATTAAACATCCAGTTACAACCAATAGCAGATGCTTCCTTACCACTTACATAACCCAAGTTATATGCATTCTCTGTGCCTTCTCCAGCACCACATTCTGCTGCAGTTGCCACAAAGGTTCCCTCTGGCACTGCACCAATTCCACCATCATCGCAATTAGCAGCCACAAAAAGAGGTACCTTACTGTTCTTCTGATATGTTGTATTCTGAAGATAAACTGTTTCCTTATCTCCTCCCTGCCAACGAAGCCCCCCCTGATGAAACTGATCAAGGGTTCCCTTAATCAATTCCTCATTAACACCAGGAATTGCCTTTAATAAAACAAATAGCTGTCCAATTTTTTCATCTAAAGACATACTATTATATGTATCCTCAACCCATTTAATCTGTTCATCGTTAAGATTAAATGGGTTCGCCTTCAAATCTACCATATTATTTCTCCTTTTTAATCTGATTTAATTTTTCGTTTAGTTTCTTGAGCTTCTCTTCTGTATACAAGCCTGAATTATAATCTAATACTCTTAAAAGGGGCATTCCACCAAAAGAACGTGCACGTTCATCATGGGCAATTTCTGTAATCTCCTCTTCCAAGAGAGCTGTCACCTGCGGGTTAGCAAACAAATCTCCCATTTTATCATTAAATGAATAATAATCCTCTGGAAACAGATTTTTCTGTCCGGCATCGGTCAAAAACCAGTTAGTAACCATAGCTCCTTGTCCCTTTTTTTCATAAGTATAGCTCTTGTCTGGCGAATCCACCTTACATATACTGGTTTCATCCACACAGTCTCCTGCCTTTGCAGTTACTTTTGTTTCTTTATCAATAGGGACCTCTGTAAATTCAAATTTTCTCTTTCCACTTTTTCGTGAAAAAAATTCTCCATTCAGATATAGTTCTACCTGCTCTTCGTTGGAATATACAGTAATTGTCGTTGTGTCACCACAGCGATTAACAAATCTTCTTCCATTTATATGAACGAACTTATCATCAGACCAGCTTGCTTTATAATAGTAGAAACTGTCTTTTCTTACTTCGCGGTCATATGTTACAAGTCCTTTACAATTTCTTGCTTTCACTCCTCCTTCGTCGCGAATGGCACTTGAGAAATCAAACATGTTCCACACAAAACTTCCCCAAAGCTTTGTATCCTTCTCAAATGCACCATATGCAGCCTCATGATACACACACTGAAATTCCTCAGAGTAATCCTTACATTCCGGCTCCTCACTATGAAACTTTGTGTTGCAATCAACACCATATTCTGAGATACCAAGGCTGACATTTGGATTCTCCTCATGAAACTTATTTAAAAAGTCTTCATAATCTGTTAATTTTCCGTAATACCATCCAAAATAAATGTTATATCCCACTGCATCATTAATGAAATTCAATGGACTATCATTTTTTACGCTATATAGGTTCGCACCAGCACTAAGACGTGTTGGATCTAAGCTCTTTACTATACGGTTCAGCTTCTCAACATGATTATATGTAAACTGACTTTCGCCTCTCATAGCAATTTCGTTCTGCACACCCCAGAAACATATTGATGGATGATGTTTATTCTGCAGTATCAATTCCTTTAACTGCTCCTTTGCATTTTCTACAATTGCTTCATTTCCATCAGGCATTGCAAGCATAGGTATCTCTGCCCAGACAATAAATCCCATTTTGTCGCACAAATCATAGGTATATGCGGGATGCTGATAATGAGAAAGTCTCACTGCATTTGCACCTATTTCCTCTATCAGCTCCATATCTTTTCTTTGTTCTGCTGCACCTGTTCCACATGCTTTTCCTTCAAAATCCTGATGCTTTGCAACTCCATGCAGCTTAATATGTTCTCCATTCAAATAGAAACCTGATTCCGGCTTCATTTCTATATTTCTAAACCCAAATGGCAATTCTACACTGTCATAGATCTCATTTTCAATTCTTAATTCTGCGATACACCGATACATATATGGATTTTCTTTTCCCTGCCATAAAATCGGATTTTCCACTTTTAACTCTAGTTGATTAAGATTTGCTTTCTGTTCTTTTCCAGCCACCCAGACGTCATCCTGATTTAGTATTTTACACACCAAATCAACCTTATTATCAGCAGCTACATTGACAGCTATTTGTATTGTTCCGTCTGCTTTTGCATTAATATCAATTCCAGATGTGCCATAATACGTTGGATCAATATATACGTATTCTGTCTCAATCAGATTAACATCTCGATAGATTCCACCGAAATATGAGAAATCCCCAATCAATGGATTAACATCCTCATATCTTGTATTATCTGCAATAACCTGTAAACAGTTGTCTCCATCCTTTATAAATTCATTCATGGAATAACAAAATCTCGAGTATCCACCACGATGTTCTCCTAAAAATCCACCATTCAAAAAAACTCTTGCCACACCACCAACTGCATCAAATGCAATAAAATAATTCTTTTCTGAGTTCTTGTTAACTGTAAAATGCTTCGTGTATAAACAGCATCCTAGTTCTTCTGGTTTTTCCTTGTTCCACACATGGGGTAGAGAAACCATTTCCGTATTATATTCATTCGCTTCTTCTGGAATAAGAATTGACTTGGATAGTCTGGTAAATGACCACTCTTTCATCAATAAAATACTTTTTCTCACTTCAAATCACTCCTTAAACAAAAAGCTCCCCGACAATGCCGGAGAGCTTTTAATCTACATTAAGCTAAACCATTGGCTGCTTTATATGCTTTTGCTTCTGCAATTCTTAATTTATCAGTTTTTGCCTGCTTAATCTTGTATGCATTTGCCTGATATACGAGAAATGCAATAAAGATTGCCATATTAACAACACCACTTGTTGCATCTGATAAGTTAAAGCATGTAAGACCCATTCCAAGTATCTTAACCGCTACAGCAGCTGAGATAATACCAATTGACTGATTAACATATCTTGAAAGGAATGTTCCACCTATCATCATAGGGAACATGTGCTGCATAACAACACCATTACTAGTAAGTCCCATTGAAGCTGTCATAGAGCCTGCAAATGCTGCATCTAATACTCCTGAAATTGCTACAAGAATACCTGCAACTGTGTAGCATATTGCTACGTTCACGAAAACATTAATTCCTGCATTCTTTGCTATCTGCTGCGATCCTCTTACAGCTCTGAACTTATAACTGAATACTGTATATGTCATAGTAACCATCATAACGACTACAATTACTGCAACTACTGCAAGTGTGAAGTTTACATTTGATAATATTTCAACTCCCTTTGTTCCAACAAGACGAAGTCCTACTCCATCTGTAAGACCAAAACCTATACATTCATAGATACAAGCAACACCGATACCTAATACCATAGGAGGAATTCTAAGTGTTACATATAAGAAACCAACAATTCCACCAAATATTAAACCGAATATAATTGCGAACAATAATACCCATGCACCACCAAGGCCAAGCTTTGAAGCTACGATACCACCGACAATTGTTGCAACAACTCTCTGTGAACCAAGTGATAAATCCATTCGTCCACTTGTCAGGTTCATTGATAAACCAAACGCGATTGCAGCTGATATACCAGCACCTCGCACCATGTTCTTGAAGTCAAGCATCGAGCTAATTACATGTCCGTCTGCAAAGAGACCAATTAATATTTCCATGATGATAAGCACGGCAACAGGCAGTGCTATTGCAATTCCTATTCCTTTAAAAAACTTTAATAAATTCTTTTTACTCTTCATATGCTTTCATCCTTTATCTGCTAAAACCTACTTGAATTTTTCTAAAATATACTGTGTAGTTAATTTGCCACCAAAATCATCTATTGTCTTCCAAGTAACATCTGGATTCTTCTTATTTGTTAATGAAAGAATATCCTCTGTTGTCATAAATGCATATGGATTTCCTTCCTTAACCAATGCATTATATGCATCTACACTTGCAACTGCTAAAGGTGCGTTCTTTGAAACATAGCTGCAACGTCCATCTGCGCGCATCTTGTCAGCAAATCCATCATAAGCATTTCTAATCATAATAGCTGCGCCAATTCTTTCGAATGTACCTGGGCAAACAATTGCATCAATTACTGGGCTTCCCTGTGAATCCTTACCATTAACAGCTGCTGTAATTGCATCTGAGAATGTACTTTTTGTGATAAATTTAATATCCATTTTTAATGATTTTTCAACTTCATCAACTGCAACACCTAATGAATCATAGATATTTGATGTACCTACTAATACGTCATAGTTACCTGTCTGTAATATAGGTGAAACTGTTGTAGCAAGATCTGCCATACCTGGGAAGATTGTAATCTTGATTCCCTTATCATTTTCTGCATCAATCTGTGTCTTTGTTGTTGCAAGCTCTTTGATATCCTTTGTGTACTTTAAACCGTAAACATCCTGTAAAGCCTTAAGTGAACCAGCTGTACCTTCGATGAATGATGTTGCTCCGTAGCATGCTGCACCTGACATTAAAAGAATGCTGTGATTCTTTCCATCATTAACAACTGACTTGATTGCATCTGCATATGATGCACCATAACCTGCTGCACCAGCGCCAACAACACTAACATATTTTTCCATTTCCATATTTTCTGCTGCATCTGCTGATGAGATACCAACAAACCACATACCTAAATCGTTACATACTGCTGCTGCCTGATCAATACCGCTAGAAAGGTCAACGATAACACCCTGACAACCTGCTGCATAAGCATTTTCAATAAATGTTGTCATTGCACCAGTATCCTTTAATGCCTCTGAGAACATAAACTCGATGTTTAATGTAGGTCCAACTACTGTTTCATAAGCATTCTTCATTGTAACAAATGTTTCATCAACATTATTTGTTGCATATGCAACCTTAATTTTTTCAAATTCTGCACTTCCTGAATCATTAGCTTCTCCATCATTCTTTCCGCAGCCTGCGAACAATACTGACATTGTCATTACTGCTAAAACTACACATAAAAGCTTTTTAAATCTCTTCATAAAAATTCTCCTTTATTTTTTATTTTATTTAACCTTCCTTGCTTGGAAGCCCCTTAGGTCTTGCCTGACTCGCACAAACAAGAATAATAAATACAATACCTCTGATTGCCTGAACTAATGTACTTGATACACCTAACATCAACAATCCATTATTTAATACAGTAACCATTACGGCACCAACAACCGCTGAAAATGTGTGTGAGCGGCTACCACCGAAGCACGACATACCACCAAGTACAATGGCAAGCATACAATCCATATTCAGAGTTGCACATGTATCTGCTGTAATAGAACCATTTCTAATGATTGTAATAACAGCACCTGCTCCAACACCTATACCAGCAATAATAAAACCCAGCAATAGATATCTGCTCTTTTTAAAACCAGTGAGCTCTGCACATAGTTCATTGATTCCAAGATATCTCAGCTTACGACCTAATCCAGTAAAATGGAATAAAATCGTACAAAATATAAAGAAGCCAATAAAAATCATTAATGGAACCTCTGCATTCTTTAAGGCACTTGTCATTTTATATGGAAGTGTAATTGTTTCACTACCCAAAATACTCTTCTGAATTGATGCCAAAAGTGTCATCATAATTACCGTTACATACAAAACTCTGACATTAAGCCATGTACTTAACAATGCTGTTAATGCAAGTACCATCACGCCAATAATTATGGCTGAAACAGCCATTATCGGAACTGATGATGTTTTTAAATATATCTTTGCTGCTATTGTTGCAACAAGTGCTGTTGCAGCACCCATGGAAATATTTACATTTCCTGTGGAGAAGATAAATACTGCTCCTGTTGCTACTGTTGCTACCGTCAATGCCTGCTGGATTATCATTGTTATATTTCTTGAGCTACTGAATCTTCCATCAGTTGCAATTGAAAATGCAATGATAATTAACAATAAAATTATTGGGGAAAGCAGGCGGCTGGTCCAACGGCTTTCTTTAATTTTAAGAAATGTAGTTTTCATATTCAGCTCCTCCTTTCCTAAATCATATAATTAATCAAATCATGTTCTGTTGGATTTTCGCTACGCATTGCTTCATGCACAATTTTTCCATCCTTCATGATGAGAATACGATCTGACATACCAATCAATTCTGGAAGCTCTTCACTAATAAGAATAATTGATTTGCCCTGTTTTTTCATTTTGTAAATCAACTGATACATTGATGCCTTAACACCAATATCAATTCCTCTTGTTGGACAGTCAAGAATCAGCACATCTGCCTCAGAGCCTATCCATTTACCAAATACAACCTTCTGTTTGTTACCACCCGACAGTGTATTCACACTGTGATACTGGGATGCACACTTTAATTCCAGTGTATCAATCTGATTCTGAACAAATTTTTTCTCTTTTCCAAAAGAAATTATTGGTCCAAAGATTCTATTGAAATAGTATCCTGTTGAAGCGATGTTATCTCTGATTGAACCCGCAAGACCTAACGATTCATGGTCTCTATCCTTACTTGTGTATGCGATACCATTAGCAATAGCCGTCTCAGGATTCTTAACAACTGTCTGCTTTGCACCAACTGTTACCTTTCCATCAAGAATTTTTTCATATCCGAAAAGTGCCTTACCAACTGTATGCATTCCACATTCTGACAGACCTCCGATACCAAGAACCTCTCCCTTATGTAACTCCAGATTAAAACAAAGTAAATCTTTTCTTGTTGTAATACAATGTGCCTTGAGTGTTATCTCATCCTCATATGAATCATTATCATTTCGGTAATAATTTCCGCTTACCTCTCGACCAACCATCATTTCCTTCATCTTATTACCATCGAATTCTTCCTTATCCAAGGAACCAATGATATTTCCATCTCGAAGAACTGTTACAGCATCACAATGCTCCATCATCTCATCTAAGTCATGGCTGATAAACATAACACTTCCGCCTTCATCTGCCATTTTTCTCATAAGCTTATAAAGAAGATTTCTACCTGTCTGTGATAACGCTGTTGTGGTTTCGTCTACAACAAGAATCTTAGGCTGCCAATACATTGCCTTCGCGATTTCAACAAGCTTACACTGCTGCAAATCAAGACGTTCCGTACGTACAGAAGCATCAATCTCAATGCCAAGACTATCAAGTAGCTCCTGCGCTGCTTTAACCATCTTGCTATGGTTAACAAATGGTCCTTTTGCAAATAATTTTTCATGTCCTAAAAATATATTATCTGCAACAGGAATTCCAGCTATAGTACCAGCCTCCTGTACAATCATACATATTCCATTCTGTTGTGCTTCCAATGCAGAGGCAGGTGCCCATGGTTTTCCAAGATACAACATCTCACCACTTGTTGCCTTCTGCATTCCAGATGCGATAGAAGAAACTGTTGACTTACCACTTCCATTTTCTCCAATAAGACCACGAACTTCTCCAGTCTTCAATACAAAATTGACATGGTTCAAAGCTACTGTTACTCCAAAGTTTTTACACATATCTTTGACTTCCAAAATTGCTTCGCCTTTTGAAGCCATATATTTTCCTCCTTCATTGATTATTTTTTATACTTGGCACACTATATTGTGCAATGTGCTGTCGTATTTATCTTATGGGCATATATTAACATGTTACTTTTTTTCAAAAATAGAAAAATTTTGTTGCAAAATAGTAAAATATGATATAATTTTATAAATCAATAGATTATTAATGGTCTTTTTTATGAAATTATATAAAAAACATCCTGAAAGGAAGAGTAGATATATGCTAAATAACCAAATATTTGAATTTCTACAGCATACATTCGCCGACTCAAGAGGAATTATCTTCAACTATTTTGATGGACCTGAAGCAGATTTATCTGCGTTAGATATAGGCATAAGAACACATCTTAAAAATTCAGAGCAGCTATATGACCTAATACGTCCTATACTTCGCTCATTAAAGTTTGGAGAAATTACTATTGTAAAGGATCCTCTACTAATGACGAGCATTACATTTCGAAGCGATCCTGATAACAATAGCTTTTATTCTATTGGACCATTTCGTTCATTGCCCTATGAGGAAAATGATTACGCAAAAATTCAGATAAATAACAATTTTACTCTGACTGCATCTGAAGATTTCAAGTATCTGCTCAAGGACGTTCCTTGTAACATCATGCGAATAGAAGCTCTTGCCATCGCAAAGAATATTCTATATTTTTTACATCAAATTACAGATCCTACAGTACACGATTACAATCTGGAGCAAATAAATAGTGGCAATTTTCCTATTATTCCTTTGGAAGATATTAATGCTAGAGCTAAGATTGCAGAAGAAATGTATTCCCATGAAGAGAAACTCTTAAAATATATAACAGAGGGCAACGAAGAAAAAGCTTTTTCGGAAGCGAAATTCTTTCGAGATTCAGATATGGACCACAGAATTACAAATCGTCTGCTGTCTCACCGCTCGTTGCTGTTTTCAACTAATACATTATTTCGAAAGGCTGCCCAGATTACAGGAATACATCCTATATATCTGGATGAAATAAGTCAAAGCTTTGCCCAAAAGCTTGCTTTGTGCACCACTCACCAACAGCTCAACAACACATATGATGAAATGCTCGTTGACTACTGTGCTTTATGTAGAACTCATGCTACAAGGCAGTATAGTCCTAACATGTGTAAGATTATTAATTACATATCCTTGAATCTTAGTGAAGAAATATCTCTCAACTCAATTGCAGAAGCCGTGAATTTCTCACCAAGCTACATCTCAAGAAAATTCAAAGAAGAAGTTGGTAAATCTCTATCCACCTATATTACTGAACAACGTATGATATTAGCAAAGAGTCTTCTCGAAAAAACAGGATTATCCATAAAAGAGATTTCTCTATATATTGGAATTCCTGATTGGAACTATTTTACAAAACTTTTCAAAAAAGCCTTTGGCATCACACCAACAGAATACAAAAAAACATTATAAAAAAAGGTGATACCCCTTTAAATTAAAGAGGTATCACCTTTTTTCTATTTTCTTTAACGCTACTACAAACATAACCCCAGAAATAATAATAGAAGCATAATCTGCAATTGACTGAGCATATATTACCCCATCCAAGCCCAACATTCTATCTAAAAGGAATATCAAAGGAACAAAAATAAGTCCCTGACGACAGAAGGTCAACACAAGCGATGGTAATGCTTTCCCCATTCCCTGCAATGTATTAATGCACAAAAATAATATTCCTAAAAACGGACCGGAAAGCTGCAGTGCAATTACAATCTTAATTCCTATTTCAATTACTGCCTCATCATTAATAAATGCTGTAATTAAATATCTTTTCATAAAAAATATAACAACAGTAAGGATTGTACCCATAATCACAGCACATATCCCTGTAAACCTGACAACCTGATTCAGTCTCTTATAATTTTTTGCTCCGTAACTATAACCTATGAGTGGCTGAATTCCTGAACAAAGACCTACCTGCAAAAGCACAACAAGCATATTTGTTTTTGATGCCACTCCCATAGCTGCTACAGGTGTGTCGCCATACTGAATCAATGCGTTATTAAGAACTATCTGAGCTGTACTCATCAATATATTATTAAGTGATGCAGGTACTCCAATCTTTACAATATCAAAGACAATCCCATCCTTAATTGAAAAATTGCTAATGTTAATTGAAAGACTTGATTTCTTCCTGACAAAAAACTTACATAATATACACATGCCAATATATTACCAATCATTGTGGCCACAGCTGCACCCAAAACCCCCATCCCAAAGCCAAGAATTAGTACTGGATCCAGCACAATATTGGTTACTGTTCCAATCATGTTACCAACCATAGCCTGTCTTGAAGCACCCTCTCCTCTTAAGATATTGCAAAAAGCAAAACTAAAGATTATAAAAGGACCACTCATAGCAATAATTGTCACGTATTCCCTGGCAAAATCCACAGTATTCTCTGATGCACCAATCATACCAAGAATTTTGCTCATTCCAAGCAAACAAAATATCATTATAAATACGCCTATTCCAATTGATGCATAACAACAAAAAGCTGATATCTGTTTTGCACGTTCCAGTTTTTTTGCCCCCAATGCCCTCGCAATCGCTGAACTTCCACCAATTCCAAAAAGATTACCAAATGCCATAAGTATAGTAAATACCGGAGCTGAAATTGATACTGCAGCTACCTGCATGGCATCACCTGTCTGACCAATAAAAAATGTATCTGCCATATTATATATGACAACGACTAACATCGATATAATCGTTGGCACCGCCATCCTTGCAACAGCTTTACCTACGGGAGCATTTTCAAAAATCTCATTATTATTATTCATAATCCACCTATATTATTGTAATGTAAAGGATTTCCAGTCAATAGAAGCTTCTCCTACTAATTGAAAATATAAAGGATATATCCCCTCAGGTCCATTAAATTTTCCTTTAAATGATTTCCAACCTGTTGTTTTGCCAATTGAAATACTCGCGATTTCCTCAGTACACTCTTCATCTATATACACATTCATCCTGCACTTTTTAATGGTGGAAACCTCTAAGCTTATATTTTTTGCCTTTCCCAGATGAAAATATTTAAAGCCTGCTATTGTTTTATTCTGCATATTGGCAATATACTGAATATTATGTTCTTTGTAATCATCTATTTTTTCTTCAAATATATGAGGTTGTGTTCCTCTGACAATCTTTCTTATACTGTAACGTTCTTTTCCAATGCTTTCATGAATAATATTACAAGCATAAGCTGCACTGTAGGTTCCAAGCCCCTCTAAAGGTCCATCATTTAATCCACAGCTTGTCATCTCCACCTGTGAGAATGTTCCATCTGCATTCAAGTTTATCTTTTCTGCACAACCCTGACGACAGCACTCAATTCCATGTGTCTGTCTATGATAGAAAATGTACCACTGATTACCTATTTCAACAAGTCCTCCGTGTGTATTTCCATAAGGCATCTTCGGTAGTTCATTTCCTTTATATCCAAAATCACCATTAGATATTAGTATTCCACCATAATGATAATCTGACATCGGCTTATCTGATACAGCATAGCATAAATTATGGCTTACCTCTGATGAATAAACCATATAGTACCTTCCATTAATCTTTCTTGGTGAGGAGGCCTCATAAAAACCATGCCCTTCATATTCTGTACCCTTTGAAGCAAGACACCCTGGCAACAATTCAAATGGACCCTGCTTGATAGTCTTCATATCTTTTTCAAGTTCAAATGCAAGACTATATCTTCCAGCAACATTAATCCAAGGAGATTCCGGCGTTGGAACAAATCCTGTATACAGATATATCCTGCCATCATCATCTACTAATACTCCAGGGTCAAAAAGCTTTGCTTTGGGTTCTGATCCATCGGAAAATGTCACATTACCATAATACGTAAATGGTCCCTGTGGCTCATCGCTTACTGCAACCTCACAGCTCATCCTTGCACCGCGATTATAATATAAGTAATATCTTCCATCCGCTCCCATAACACAATCTGGTGCAGCAAGATTTCCTGCCTCATCGATATCTGCTCCAGCCTGCTCATAGGAATATGATATTCCCTCACATCTCCAATCGCCCAAATCCTCTATTGGGGTACTCCAAACAACATAATCTCCCACACAAAACTGTTCTGCCCCTGCCTCGTCATGACTTCCATATACATATAACCTGTCACCAAAAACACGTGGTTCTCCATCAGGTACATATTCCCATAAGGGAAGATATGGATTCATTGCCTGCTTTTTACTCATATATTTCTTTCCTCGTATTATAAAGTAGTAGTGTTTATAGACC
>ULOA01027255.1_pt1 | contig 13107 bp, 10 predicted proteins | sample 1952271 | NCBI WGS metagenome assembly ULOA01 (sample SAMEA4835594, study PRJEB28245) | human gut metagenome | biome: gut microbiome; material: fecal sample | place: Denmark | collected 2008 | reverse complement strand
CAGAATTCTGTTGCATTTGCAAGTTGAATTCAGCTCATATATTCTGCTTGGTACACCAGATTTCATGTTAATTTAAATTCATTCACCGATGTCGCAAATATAAAAAGATCCAAAATATAAAAATCATCAATTAATCTTCATCGTAGATAAACCCAAATCGATATATTTGCATCATACAATTTCTCATATTCACTATATATCAAACACTTGATAATATCAAAAGTTCCATGAATAACACATACATAATTAGTGCTTGTCAATATCTTGACAAAAGCTGAAAAAAGATATTTCCACCTTTACGCAAACCTTCAAAACGGGGATCAGATGTACCTCGCCCTTTTTAATCTAATAGATGCTAATACGTCTCCCGAACAGCTGTATACACGCTTTTGTCAGATTCAAGGTTGAATTAGATAAAGCAAAAAAATTAGCGGATAGATTAATGCCAAAGCAAGTCATGACGTATGTAAAACCCGGCTTTCCATAATACCACTCATCTGCTGCAACGCCCAATCCACCAATCCTTGGATATGGGGAATAAGACTTAATCCTCTTTCCGTTAAGCAGTATTCTACTCGGGGAGGAACTTCCGCATAGACCTTTCGTTCGATCAGACCATCCGATTCCAACGTGCGCAAAGTTACGGTCAGCATACGTTGCGATACATCCGCGATGGTTTTATGGATATCACTAAAACGCATGGTACCATTGGCGCTTAAAGTGATAAGCACTAACATAGACCATTTATCTCCTAGCCGGCTCAATACGTCTCTCACGGGGCAATTCCCTGTCGGATGAAAGTTTTTCATTTTTTAACCTTTTCTATTTACTTGAATCTCAACAATGGTTACATCCATGTAAGTTCCTTATTTATAAGTGCCTTCTTGTTTTCTCTAAAAAAGGGGCTTACTTTTACGCCACAAAAGTAATAAACTTACGAAAAATAACTATTGTATCACTTAATAATTTACGATTATGGCAAAGAAAGTAGCAGTTTTAGCGGTAAATCCAGTAAATGGATTTGGTTTGTTCCAATATTTGGAATCATTTTTCGAGAATGGCATTACTTATAAAGTATATGCGGTAGCCAATTCAAAAGAGATCAAAACGAACTCTGGCATAGCTTTGACAGTAGACGATGTGATCGCTAATTTAAAAGGGCATGAAGATGAATACGACGCAATGGTATTCGCTTGTGGCGATGCGGTTCCTGTTTTCCAGCAGAACGCTAGCAAACAATACAATATCGATCTAATGGATGTGATTAAGAATTTCGGGGAAAAGGGTAAGATTATGATTGGACATTGTGCTGCCGCTATGCTCTTCGACTTCACCGGAATCACGGAAGGAAAGAAGCTAGCGGTACATCCGTTGGCTAAGCCTGCCATTAGCAAAGGACAAGCAACAGATGAGGATTCCGTAGTCGATGGCAATTTCTTTACAGCGAAAGAAGAACATTATATCTGTACTATGATGCCTCAAGTTTTGGAGGCCTTGAAGAAATAAGTTCTAGGACAAATAAAGCCAACTATTTGAACAAGACAAAATGTAAGGGAGGGACTATTCGCATAAATCCTCCCTTACAAATTTCAAATTAGTTAGAAAAATCGGTTACAATCCAATACCTTATCTGTACTTCCAAAGTATCTTAGCTTCATCAGCAAAGTATGTTAAGTTACTTTGCCGATAAAGTTAACTTCGTTGCCGATGTAAGTTGTCTATAACATATCCACCGGATTCTCATTCGCCGCCCTCCAACTTTGGAACGTGACCACTCCTACCGTCAGGATACTGATCCCTAGCAATGTGACAAAATAAATCAAATAACCGACAGGGGCTTTCTCCATAAAATTACTGCCCCATCTCTCCATAAAATAATAGGAAACTGGAATCGCGATAACAAAACTAATGAGCAAGACCTTTAAATAGACTTTATTCAAACGATATAGTATCTCACTCACGGAAGATCCATACACCCGCCTTATACCAATTTCTCGCCGCTGATAGTGGACATCAAACAATACCAGACTTAAAATACCTGCCAATGCCATCCAGATAGATAAAACACTGGATAAAATAACCCGGTCGCCAAACTGGATTTCTTTTTCATACAGATGCCGGGAGAATGTATCGCAAAACTCAAAATCAGGTAAACATGAAGGGGAAAGTTCGTTGAGCATATTCCTAATATAAAGTAAAACATTCCCTTTATCAGCCCCCGGCATCAACTTTATATAAGCGTAAGGCATATATAATTCTTCATTCGTCACAAAAGCGACAGGATAAGTAGCTAGCAGCTCCGATGCTTTATGTGTGGAAGCGATCACCACCTCATCCGTAAATCCTAATACCCGGGCATCATTCCCCCAAAAGGTTTTCATACGGTCACCCACATGAAGGTTTAATTGCCTTTTCGCTTTTTGGTCAAAAACCAAAAGCAACTCTTTATTCCTCCCATCTTCCATCCTTGAGACACGCCCTTCGTTCGCGGTAATATCCATAAGGGATAAAAAATTAGGTGATACATTCAAATAATAAAAATAAATAGTCTCTCCATTAAACTCTGCGGCCCCGCCACGATTCTCATTGGTCGCTCCTATCTTACTAGCGGCGAAAGCCACATCCTCAATTCCCGCATAACCACGCAAACGGTTGGTAAAATTCTCTTTATATTTCTCGGTTATCTCCTTATTCAATTCTACGACAACTACATTATCATTCCCGAAACCAAAGGAATGACTCCGCATTGTCTCTATCTGCTTATAAATAAACAGTGACAGGACGATCAATATAATTGAAACCGTATACTGAAAACCAACCAGACATTCCCGCATTCTTTTTCCCTTTGGAGACAAACCGAAAGAACCGTTCAGCACGATTCGCTGAGGAATAGAAGTCGCATAAATAGCCGGATATGCACCGGCCAATAGTCCCGCACACAAAGCCATAAATAATCCACCCCAAAAAACTATTCCCTTCATATGAAAGCCTCCTCCAATGCAACCTTCATAAACCAATAACAGCAAAAAGGATATAGCATAAGACAATAACGCAAAAAGAAAAGACTCCAACCAAAGAAATCCACGTAACCGCCGTACCGAGTCCCCTAGAATTTTGCGGATGTTAATACTTCTTATTCTTGCCGGAACCAATGCCGTTGTAAAGTTTATAAAATTAATCACTGCTATCAATACCACTAGAAACGAGGCGCTAAACAACAAATCCGTTTGTCTTTTATTCCCTGACTTTATGTAAGTAACACTATTCATATCATTCATATAATAAATATCGCATAAATTCACCAAACGGGTCTGTACCTCTTGGAGCCTTTCGTATTGCTTGAAGGGAAATGCTTGGTTAAACTGGGAGCAAATGAGATCTTTTTGTGACGGATCATCTAAAAGGACATAACAAAGGAAAATCCAGTTATCCCAATCATCCATACAATAAGTCGACGATAAAGAAGTATAAATGGCATTATTCAATTGTGTGTTTTCCGGAAAATCTTTATAAACTCCTCCTACGACTAGTGATTTTCGTTCCTTGCTCCAAATCTCTTCTTCCGCAAGCAACTCCTTACCAATAGCCGATGACTCGCCAAATATCTTCCGGACCATACTTTCCGGCAAAAGGCATTTCTCCGGATCATCTAAGCAATCCAGTGAACCTTCCACCAATTGGAAGTCAAATATAGAAACGATCCCCGGAGTACAGGTTATCACCGGTTCCTTATAACCTTTGAGAATCTCGTCCCTCCCGATCGTAAAATAAACTTCCCCTACGTAAGGATTTATGATCGTACTTTCCAATATATGTGGAGAAGACAAGGCGAACGCTTGGGCAAAAGGCAGGATTTGCGTAGGCCATTGACTTTTACTTGTCACACAATCCAATCGATAAATAGCCTCGGCTTTCGAGTGTATTTTATCAAAAGTTCGTTCGGATTCCGTACGGATAGCTACGCTATCAAATAAAGTAAAGGCGATAACGAGGCCGCATATATTTAGTGTTGCCGCCATTTTATTTACCTTCAACGTGATAATAAAATTTCGATATATAGAGTTCATGATACGCTTGTTTTTCGTATATAATAAATTGACACAATTCTCCCCTATACCCTTAAAGACAGGGCATAATCATGTCTAATCCAGCATACGACAAAGCACATAGCAAGAGTATCGTTCTTGCCAAAAGACGGATTTTAATCGAACATAACTTACCCTCCGTTCGTAAAACAACAAAGCTACCGACAGGGTAAACAAAGCGAGGAAAAAAGTCAATGAGGCAATAAGAAACAAAAGCTTCTCCCCAAAAGCGGGGAAAGACGTCAAAGGAGTTATGATTTCTTGAAAAGAGATGAAAGCAGCCGGCTCTTTATTCGCTATTGAAAATAAAGATGTAGAAGCACACACCCGTACCTCCTTTTGGGAGAAAGAATCGTTGGCGACCACAGTCAATGCGGCAAAAACGACCATGCACAAAAACATTGCCCTTAACCACTTCATAATAAGAACAAAATTGATCAAAGGCAAATGTATGGATTTTCACTCAATAAATCCAAACAATAAGCATGCAAATAACACGAATATGTAAATCATTGATTATCATCATCCTTAAAAACATGATTATATTTCTGAAAAAACACGTACATGTTTTCCACAAAAGTCGTACATGTTTTTCGGAAAACACGTACACGTTTTTACCGGATCATACGACAGAAGACAAGAACAAATATAGAAATAGACAATAACCCTCCTTATCATGATGAGAATTTCCCTTATCAGTACCGTGTAAGTTTGAGACTATATCAAAACCCAAGCCCCAACTCAAAGGCGAACCGGAAACTATCCGTCGAGCCGAACCAAGAATATTTAGTGGTGAACTTATTCAAGAAAGTAAGCCAAATCCCGCCACCATAGGAAGTATGCCAACTATGGGAACGCTCACCGGGAAACCAGACCCTACCATAATCAAAGCCCGCGAATAGACCATATTTTAAGGGAGTGAACGGATTCTTTAGTTTTCCCATGTCCAAGCGTAAATCCGAGTATTGGTAAAAGGATTGCTTTCCGATAAAACGGTTATCACGGAATCCCCTTAAATCAATCGTGGCGGCTTGATAGAACTCATAGTCATTATCGAATAATACCGTTCCCTTCATCAAGGAGGCCCAAGTAAAACGATCCGAGAACCGTACGTTCCATGAAAGGCTTCCCTGCGCATAGGGGAAATTACGTTCCGGCTTTTTCAAATTCATTTTCCATCCGGCCGTCCATTCGGTTTCCAATAGGGGAAGCCACGAATAAGGCTGTTTCATTATCCGGTAAGTAGCACCAAGACCTACGAAATAATTCGTGCGGAAAATAGGATGATCTTCTCCATAAACCGTATAAATATATCGATCATCCGTACGTTTAGCCTTGTACATATCCAAAGAGCCAAAGAATGTCATCACCTCTTCTTTCCTCAAATCCATCTCGAAGGATGGATTAAACATATACGTCCGGAGCTTCACCCGGTTATAATTCTTTTTCTCCTCTTTATAGCCCGCCGTATTATTTCCAAATCCGAAGAAGTTCTCGAAGTTACGGGGTGAAGAGATGGAGGCATTTAGGTATAAACGTCTCCGGCCGTCATAATTAGGGAAGATACCTGCATACATGAACCCTTTCAAATAATTATACCCGATCCGATGCTGATAGGTGAATGGGGCTCGTTTAAAGCCATACATCGTATATGTAAAGAACGTACCCAAACTAATACCTTTATCCGAATCATATATTCCCCACGGGGTAAAAGATATCTTATGGTATTTTATCTTCTGGTAATCATATTTATAATCTTTATCATAGACATGTATTTTCCGGTTATGATTCAATTGGTATTGGTTCTCCCCCTCTCCGGAGATCAAGTATATCGGAAAATCTTTCCGTGTATTTCCCTTCACTTCAAACGTATCGTTTCCCGCAAGCCCATATAACCACAGTTCCTTGGTTTCCTTGCCGGAGAATTGTTGTTCCAACCTACAGTCTCCGGTCTCGGGATCATAAATCCGTAAAACAGTCCGGTCCGGCGCTTGCCGCTCGATCAAGAAATAATCGGATTGATTGGTTCCGGCAACCACTGGCGTACGTTGCAATAAGAGATAATATTGACTGGCAACCGCTTCCAACTCTAGCCTCCTTCGTTTCAACTTTCGTTTAATCAGTTCTATCTCATCATGTTTTACACCTTCCGGCAAATAAGTAAAAGCGCTATCGATCAAAGAGTCGGTCATCTGTCTCCGAATTTCTTGGGCTTGGCGTATCCAAACCCACTCATCACTGCGGCCTGCTACCGCCATATCCAGCGCAAAAGCTAGCTTATTGATTTTCTTTGTATCTTTTAAAATCAGGCTATCATAATTACAGATAAAATCCAACGATAACATCTTCAACATTTGCTTGAACAATACTCCGTCCACCTTCGTGAAAGCATGATTCCTATCGATCACGATCGGGGTATAAATTACGCTATCATTGACGGTATGTGATTGCCACTCCCAGTTTTCGTTCGTCTTATTCCAATCTCCGGTCCACATATCGAAAATACGTTCCCGAATGTATAGATTTTGATCCGCCATATAGTTTTTACTCACTTGAAGGCTGTCTAGAAAGTCTTCCGTGGTATACAAATTAGACCTTAAATTAATATCCGGAACATTGATTAGATTGACCAGCCTATCTTGTATATCGCTGCCGTCCGCAACTGTGTCTTTCCGTATGTGGGAAGGAATATAGTAAATACGGGAGGGAGAAAAACTCAATCCCGCGGACTTCGCTAAATAATCTGCGACCAAAAAGGTATAGGGATTGATAATCGTATAAGCATCTCCTAAGAACTCATCCAAATATGTATTCTTAAAATCAGTCTTATTATATATTTCCCGGAAAAACTTCGACTCCAAGAAACTTGTAGAGCCACCCAAGGGCTTTAGCAAATACAATTGCTTACGCTTATTCTCCAACAATAATCCGTGAAACCCTTCCGCTTGCCCGACGATATCCATCCCACCCCCCAACGTTTCTATCGTAGCCGAAGGAACCCTGATCGGGATCGTATAAAGGTGACGATAATGCCTCCCCCACATCCAATTATAGATCTTGCTTTTACCACTATCCGCTTGCGGATAAATGGACTTACGTACCCAATCTTGAGATTGGGAATAAAGCAAGCCGGGCATAAGCACAAAGAGTATGAGTATGATATATTTATAGGACGACCGCATGGACAATTTCTTTCTATCTCTGTTTTACTAATAACAGGGGTAAGACAAGAGTTGTTTTGTTTTTTTAGCCTAAGAGAAGAATCAAGGACTTGACGTATAAACAAGCGATAATTATATATTTTTGGTAGACAAATCTAAAATCATGCTATAAAACATTATTCAGAAAGGTTATAAATACAAAGAAGAAAGTTACTTTTACACGCAATTTCAATAATATTGATACGCATGAAGAACATAAATACACTGTCGGGCTTGTCTGTTGCTAACTTCAGCAAGCAAATTGACGGGAAAGAAACGGCGCTTTATACCCTGTGTAACAAGGTTGGAGCAGAGCTAGCGATCACGAATTATGGAGCGAAAATCGTCTCACTGATGGTTCCGGATAAGAACGGAAAAATGACCGATGTCGTTACTGGCCATAATTCGATTGAAGAGTACTTAACATCAGAAGAACCTTATTTCGGTGCCATTTGCGGTCGTTATGGAAATCGTATCGCCGCTGGAAAATTCACGATCGACGGTATTACTTATGACAAATTAGCCATAAATAACGGTCCCAATAGCTTGCATGGCGGAATCAAGGGATTCAATGCGGTCGTATGGGACGCCAAACAAATAGACGAGCAAACCATTGAGTTGAAATATACCTCCGCCGATGGCGAGGAAGGTTTCCCCGGAGAACTAAAGACAACCGTAACTTATCATCTGACAAATGAAAATGAGGTCGTTATCTCCTATCAAGCCTCTACGGACAAACCTACGGTCTTGAATCTAACCAATCATTCTTATTTTAACCTATCCGGTGCGGGAGACCCTTATATAGGAGACCATATCCTCACGATCAACGCCGACTATTACCTGCCTACAGACAATACGGCAATCCCGTACGGACCTAAAGAGAAGGTAGAAGGTACACCGATGGACTTCCGGACTCCTCATGAGGTAGGCGAACGAATCAATGACAATTTCGAACAGCTTATATTCGGTAAGGGATATGACCACACGTACATATTAAATAAAGAGGACAACGAACTTTCTTACTGCGCTCGCTGCTCCTCCCCCAAGACCGGTATCGTAATGGAAACTTATACGACTCAACCGGGCGTGCAATTATACACAGGTAACTGGATGACTGGGAATTTCGAAGGTAAGAACGGACAACGCTACCCGGAACGGGCCGCTTTATGTCTGGAAACCCAGCATTTCCCCGATAGCCCCAACAAACCGGAATATCCGACAACGGAACTCCGCCCGGGCGAGGTTTTCCAAAGTACTACTATTTATAAATTCAGTGTAGAATAAGAGAATAATTTAAGTAATCTAATAATCTAAAACAACAAAAAAGAAATGGAATCAACAGCAAAAAAGAATTACACATTGCCTATTATCATGATGGTGGCTCTCTTCTTCATGATATCTTTCGTGACGGGTCTACAGAACCCATTCGGTATCATCGTTAAGAACCAGTTCGCTGCCAGCAACTTCATGTCGCAGCTGGGTAACGCAGCTAACTTTATCGCCTATGCCTTTATGGGTATTCCGGCCGGTATGCTATTGCAGAAGATCGGTTACAAGAAAACCGCTTTGTTAGCGATCATCGTAGGTTTCTGTGGTGTAGGTATTTCTTATCTTTCCGGTGTGGCTGGTAGCTACGCTGTTTATTTGACAGGTGCTTTCGTGTCCGGTTTCTCTATGTGTATGTTGAATACCGTAGTAAACCCGATGTTGAACACGCTAGGTGGTGGTGGAAACAAAGGTAACCAATTAATTCAGGTTGCCGGTTCCGTGAACTCTATCGGCGCTACGATCGTTCCGGTATTGGTTGGTTATTTGATCGGTGACGCTGCTAAGGCTCAGATCAGTGACGCTAACCCGGCATTGTTCTTGGCTATGGGTATCTTTGCCATCGTATTTATCGTATTGTTCTGCATGCAAATTCCGGAACCGCATATGGTTAAGGAAAATGAAGCCAAGACTCCGGACAAGCACAGCGCACTTTCTTTCCGTCACTTCATTTTAGGTGCCATCGCAATCTTCTTGTATGTGGGTGTCGAAGTAGGTATTCCTAACTTCATGAACTTGTTCGCTACTTCTCCTGAGATCGGTATCGATCCTACAGTAGCCGGTTCTATCGTGGGTACATATTGGTTCTTGATGATGATCGGACGTCTGTTCGGTGCCTCTTTCGGAGCTAAGATCTCTAGTAAGGCGATGTTGTCATCAGCCGCCACGGTAGGTATGATCTTTATCTTGATCGCTATCTTCGCCCCTGCTACGACAAAAGTTAGTATGCCTGTATTCTTGTCTGATATCTCTTTCGGTATGGTTGAGGTTCCGGTTGGAATCATGTTCATGGCTCTTTGTGGTTTATGTACTTCCATCATGTGGGGTGGTATCTTCAACTTGGCAGTAGAAGGTTTAGGTAAATATACGGCAGCCGCTTCCGGTATCTTCATGGTAATGGTTTGCGGTGGAGGTATTCTTCCGTTGATCCAAGGAGCCGTAGCCGACGCTGGCGGTTTCATTACCAGCTTCTGGGTGGTATTCCTAGGATTGGCATATTTGCTATATTACGCTTTGATTGGTAGCAAGAACGTAAACAAAGATATTCCTGTTGAATAATAAGGACAGGACATAATATAATAAAGAAGAAATTATCCGGCAGAGTTTTCTGAATGGATAATTTCTTCTTGTTTATTCAATTATTTACCTTAATCAAATTAAGTATCATGCAACAAAAAATCAGAACTAAATTTAAAGAGTTATTTAATACCGAAGGTAGCTTATACACATCTCCGGGACGTATTAACTTGATCGGTGAACATACTGATTATAATGGAGGTTTCGTTTTTCCGGGTGCTGTAGATAAAGGGATGATCGCCGAGATCAAACCGAATGGGACGGGCAAAGTCCGGGCGTTCTCCATCGACTTAAATGATTACGCTGAATTCGGCTTGACCGAGGAGGACGCTCCTTCCGCAAGCTGGGCAAGATATATCTTTGGCGTATGCCGGGAGACTATTAAACGAGGTGGCAATATCCAAGGTTTCGATACCGTATTCGCTGGAGACGTACCTCTGGGCGCTGGAATGTCTTCTTCCGCCGCATTGGAAAGTACTTATGCTTTCGCATTGAATGACTTATTCTCATTGAATATCGATAAATTCGAGTTGGCTAAGATCGGTCAAGCTACAGAACATAATTATTGTGGCGTGAATTGCGGTATCATGGACCAATTCGCTTCCGTATTCGGCAAGGCCGGAAGTTTGATCCGCTTGGATTGCCGTTCTTTGGAATATAAATATTATCCGTTTAATCCGGTTGGTTACAAACTCGTGTTATTAGATTCGGTCGTTAAGCACGAGTTGGCGTCCTCAGCCTACAACAAACGCCGTAAATCCTGCGAGAACGTGGTAGCCGCCATTCGCCGCAACCATCCGGAAGTAGAGTTCTTACGTGACGCTACAATGGAGATGCTGAACGAGGTAAAAGCGGATGTCAGCGCAGAGGATTACATGCGTGCCGAATATGTTATCGAGGAAATCCAACGTGTACTCGACGTATGTGCCGCTTTGGAGAAAGGCGACTATGAGACTGTCGGCGAAAAGATGTACGGCACGCATCAAGGTATGAGCAAGCTTTATGAAGTTAGCTGCGAGGAACTGGATTTCTTGAACGATATCGCCAAGGAATGTGGTGTAACGGGTTCTCGTGTCATGGGTGGAGGATTCGGCGGTTGTACGATCAACTTGGTTAAGGATGAGTTGTACGACGATTTCGTGAAGAAAGCCTTCTCCGCTTATAAAGAGAAGTTTGGCCGTGAACCTAAATTATATAATGTAGTAATCAGCGACGGAGCACGCAAGCTCTGTTAATCTTTAAAATCCATAAAACGATGTCAGCAGCTTTTTATCAAGACGAAGTAAAATTCTATGTTGCCGTAGATTGTATCATTCTAGGGTTTAACAATAAGGAGTTGAATGTTTTATTATACAAACGTTCGTTCGAGCCGATGAAAGGACAGTGGTCTCTTATGGGAGGCTTCGTGAAATCCGGGGAAAGCGTGGATGAAGCAGCATCACGGGTATTAACCGATTGCACGGGCATCGAGCATCTTTTTATGGAACAAATAGGGGCTTACGGAGATGTATCGCGTGACCTAGGGGAGCGGGTTATCTCCGTAGCTTACTATTCCTTGGTGAATATGAATGATTTTAGTCCCGAGATCTTGGAAAACCATAACGCTACTTGGACCAAGATATCCGAGCTTCCCGACTTGATTTTCGACCATAACCAAATGATAAACGATACGTTGTCCGTCCTTAAAAAGAAAGCGGCAAGCCGCCCTATCGGTTTCAATTTGCTTCCCGAGCAATTTACCTTGCCCCAACTACAGACATTGTATGAGGCCATCTACCAAACCCTTTTAGACAAACGAAACTTCCGCAAAAAGCTAAACGCCATGGATATTCTGGAAAAACTGGATATCAAAGACAAGAAAAGTTCTAAACGAGGAGCTTTCCTCTACAAATTCAACGAGAAAAAATACAACAAATGGGTTGAACAGGGTTTCGACTTCTCGCTCTAATCCGAATGATGTATACCCGCAAGAATAAGGCGCTCAGCGGGCTATCTTAAATATCTCTCAATTTATCAAAAATATAAGAAGATAGGAACCTTTACCGAAAAGGAATTGTTTGATTGATATAACGGCTCTTACAAAGAGTTTGATTATCTTTGCAGTCAAATAAATAATTCATCTGATAAAATGAACGATATTCAAGTAATGAACAAAGCAGCTGATAACATCCGTATACTGGCTGCGTCAATGGTGGAGAAAGCGAACTCCGGGCACCCGGGTGGCGCTATGGGTGGTGCAGACTTTGTTAACGTACTGTTCTCAGAGTTCTTAATATACGATCCCAAGAATCCCAAATGGGAAGGACGCGATCGTTTCTTCCTTGACCCGGGGCATATGTCTCCGATGCTTTATTCCGTACTGGCTTTAAGCGGCAAATTCACATTGGATGAACTTCAACAGTTCCGCCAATGGAGAAGCGTTACTCCGGGACATCCTGAGGTAGACGTTATGCGTGGTATCGAAAACACGTCCGGCCCGCTGGGACAAGGACATACTTATGCGGTAGGTGCGGCTATCGCAGCTAAATTCTTGAAAGCACGTCTGGGTGAGGAAGTAATGAACCAGACTATTTACGCATATATTTCCGATGGAGGTATCCAAGAGGAAATCTCCCAAGGTGCCGGACGTATCGCCGGAACTTTAGGACTGGATAACTTGATCATGTTCTACGACGCTAACAACGTGCAGCTATCTACCAAGGTAGAAGACGTCGACGCGGAGAACGTAGCCATGAAATACGAGGCTTGGGGCTGGAAAGTCATTCAAATAAACGGTAACGACGTAAACGAGATCCGCAAGGCTTTAAAAGAGGCTAAGGCAGAGATCTCCAAACCGACTTTGATCATCGGTAACACCGTTATGGGGAAAGGTGCTGTCGGCGCTGATAACAGCTGTTACGAGAATAAGGTATCTACTCACGGACAACCTTTATCCGCAGCAGGAGCTTCCATCGCAGATACGATCAAGAACCTAGGAGGCGATCCGGAACATCCGTTCGCAATCCTTCCTGAGGTAGCCGAATTATATGCCAAACGTGCGAAAGAACTGGAAGTAATCGTCGCCGAGCGTTACGCCGTGAAAGACGTCTGGGCGAAAGCTCACCCGGACTTAGCGGCTAAGATGGAGCAATGGTTCTCCGGTAAGGCTCCTAAAATCGACTGGGCCGCAATCGAGCAGAAAGCGAACCAAGCGACCCGTG
>ULOA01013696.1_pt1 | contig 13467 bp, 10 predicted proteins | sample 1952271 | NCBI WGS metagenome assembly ULOA01 (sample SAMEA4835594, study PRJEB28245) | human gut metagenome | biome: gut microbiome; material: fecal sample | place: Denmark | collected 2008 | reverse complement strand
AAGGATCCTGTGTGCAGCCCTCATAATATATCTGTCCATGAGCTTGAAGCTTTTTCTGACAATTGCGAGTATGTTTATTCGGATCTCGGAGGAGCTTTCGATGCTATATATCATGTGATAGGTAAGTCGTTCAAAGCGAATGGACCTGAATATTATGTGCTTGCATTCAGTTCAAAGGCGGCTCAGGACGACTATACCTACAACATAATGGAAATATTTATAGTTTCCGCTATAATAGTTCTGGTCATAGTAATGTTTTTGGTATATTTCATGACGCTGAAGCTTACAGAGCCTATAAAAGAGATAGCGGAGGTATCAAAGAAGATAGGAGCAGGAGATTTTTCCGTCACGCTGCCTGATTATTCTACCTCGGAGCTTGAACAGCTCAGCAACGCTTTCAACGATATGGCGGCCAGCCTGAAAAGCTATGACACCATGCGAAATAGCTTCCTTGCGAACGTTTCTCATGAGCTTAGAACGCCTATGACGTCTATAGGCGGTTTTGTGGACGGTCTGCTTGACGGCACCATACCAAAGGAGCAGGAGAGATATTATCTTAAGATAATTTCCTCTGAGGTACACAGACTTGCAAGGCTCGTAAGAAGTATGCTCAATCTTGCAAAGATCGAGGCAGGCGAGCTTAAACCTAATTTGCAGTATTTCTCTGTGCTTGAGCCGATAGTCGATACCCTTGTGACTTTTGAGCCAAGGCTTGAGGAAAAGCAGATAGAGATAAGGGGTCTTGACGTTGACAGAGTGACCCTTTATGCTGATAACGACCTTGTTCATCAGGTCATGTATAACTTGATAGAGAACGCCATAAAGTTCGTTGACAAGGGCGGTTATATAGAGTTTCACTTTGAGCCTGAGGGCAACATGACAAGCATTTCTATCAGAAACAGCGGTGAGGGTCTGTCTGAGGACGAGCTTCCGCTGGTGTTCGACAGATTTTATAAAACCGATAAGTCAAGAGGACTTGACAAGACGGGCGTTGGATTGGGACTTAATATCGTGCGTTCTATCATAAAGCTCCATGGGGGAAAGATAATGGTACGAAGCGTTAAGAACGAGTATACGGAATTTGTGTTCACGCTGCCTAACAAGGCGGAGGGCGACTAGGAGGCTCATATGGAGCAGTTTGAAGAGCAGCCTTGTCTGCATGATGAAAATGAAGATACAGCCCAAGAAACTGGGCATTACAAGCTGCCTGAGGGAGCGGTAGCCGCTCATAAGGTGGACGAAGATTTTTGGTCGGCTGTTGATTCGGCAAAAAAAAGAAGCCGCTACAGAGAGCGTATGCGCCATGCATTTGCAAGGCTGTGCTTTATGGTGCTTTTTGTAGGCATCGGAATAGCCATATCAATAACCTCCATAAGGGGAAGCGGCTGGGTGAGAAATCTTGTTACAGGGGACGAGAAGATAAGCTTTACGCTTCCTGTGGCTGACAAGCCGAAGCTTGACGATGAATTTTATCAGGCTGACGGAAGATACACTGCCGAGGGTATCGCAAAGGGGTTTTCTCCTGCTGTGGTATCTATAGAGGTTTACAAAAATTCGGGTGGATATGTTGCGGCAGGTCAGGGCAGCGGTGTTATAATGTCTGCTGACGGATATATCGTCACAAACGCTCATGTTGTAAATGCGGCGGAGTCGGGCATAAAAGTTGTTCTAAGCGACAATTCGGAGTATGAAGCCAAGGTGGTGGGGCAGGACTCTGCCACGGATATAGCGGTGATAAAGATACAGGCGCAGGGCTTGCAGGCGGCTGAGTTCGGTGATTCAACTCAGGTGAATGCAGGGGAAGAGGTAGTCGCTATCGGCTCACCGGCGGGCTATTACGGCACTGTGACAAAGGGTATCGTGTCAGGTGTGAACCGCAGGATAAGGCTTGAAAACTCGTCAATAATAATGAACTGCATACAGATAGACGCAGCCATAAACCCCGGTAACTCAGGTGGAGCGCTGTTCAATATGTGGGGGCAGGTCATAGGGATAACCTCATCGAAGCTTGCTTCAAGCGACTATGAGGGCATAGGCTTCGCAGTATCCATTGACGAGGCGAAGCCTGTTATCGAGGAGCTTATGGAAAAGGGCTATGTGGCAGGCAGAGTAAAGATAGGTGTGACTTATTATGCTGTCAGCGACACCACTGCTGAGATATACGGCATAAAGCCGGGCATTTGTATTGTGTCCATAAACTCTGATTGTGACGTTGCCAACACAGACCTTGCGGAGGGCGATATCATCACGGAAATAGACGGAAAGTCCACCGCAGGAGAGGTGGATATAGCGTCGCTGTTTTCAGGAAAGCAGGCAGGAGATGAAGTCGTCTGCAAGGTATATCGCAAGACGGACAGCGGTGATGAGAAAGAGTTTGAGATAAAATTTAAGCTTATGGCGGATAACGGCGGTCTGGTGGCAGACAGTCAGAATAAATAAAAAAAGAAAAAAGCTGTGGTAAGAAAGGGTACCACGGCTTTTTTCTTAGGGGATTAATAAAATATGTGATGATATTATAGAATTACTATAATACTATTATTATATATTCCCCTTAGTTTCATGTCAACATAAAAGTGTGACAGCTATTTTAAAAAATCTGTCACACTTTTTGTCACTTGAAAAATGTATAAAAATACAAAAGAGCAGACCATATTGCGGTCTGCTCTTAGTTTTCATGAAAAATTATTCAGAAAGACCCTCGATAGAGAATGTAATCTCAAGGCTGTCCTCAAATGCAAGATTGTCCTTGTCGATAGGAGAATCCTTAGCTGTATCGCCGTAATCGTTGTAGATCTCGATTCTGTAGCAGTTGTTGTTGTCCTCGATGTTGCCATACTTGATCTTAGCTTTATCGAATGCAACTTCCTGACCGTCAGCCTTGATAGACTTAAGCTCTACCTTGAGATCGTCAGCGTTGTACTTACCTGGAGTTTCCTTATCAGTCTTAGGATCGCCTGTGCCCTTGAGTTTTTCGCCGTTAAGAAGACCGATGATATCAACGCACATTACTACGCAACCCTGAGCGCCAACAGCATAGTCACCGTCAAGAGCGATCTGTGGATTGATACCCTCGTCTGGGTCATCATAAGAGATAGATGCGTTTGTGATAGAAACAGTGTACTCACCGTCGCCTGTTACATCAGCGTCAACGCCGAATGCTTTAGTAGCTTCAGGTTCGCCCTGACCTTCCCAGTTGCCCCAGAGCCACTGGCTGTCACCGAACATAAGGAATGCGTCATAGCCCTTGAATGTCTTTACAGGTGTGTAATCAGAGTCACCGCCCTCTGTCTTTGAGTCAGCTGTGCTGTCTGCTGCTACAGCAGAATCCTCTGTAGCAGCTGTTGTAGTTGTTGCAGCTGTAGTTGTAGTAGCAGCTGTAGTTGTTGTTGCGGCAGGTGTGCTTGATGAATCAGCTGAATCGCCGCATGATGCGAATACTACTGTTGTCAGAGAAAGAGCTGTGACAGCAGCAAGAATTTTTTTAGCTTTCATTATAATAACCTCCTGAAAAATAATGGCAGTTACACTGCCCCTAAGATAGAATATCTCTAATGAATATGATACAAAATTTTCGCATTTTTTTCAAGATACTATTTTAACAAATTTCCCTATGATAAATCGTTTACATTACACAAAACTTGTTGAAACTATATAAAAATATTAACCTTACAGCAACATATTGAACAAATCATGCGAAAATCGTGCACTTAAAATATGAATAACCTAAGCTTTATGTGGCACAATACTGGCAGTCAGAAACAAAAAGGAGCGAGAACAAAATGGATATAAATTTAAGCAAGGCACAATACAGCGAGATGTACAAAGAGGCGTCAAAGGGGACTAAGTGGTGGGTGACCATACCGAAGGCGTTTTTATTTGGCGGACTTATATGCGTTATTGGGCAATCGCTTATGGATATGTATTTATATTTAGGTTTATCCAAGGATAACGCCTCAATGTCGGTATCAATAACTTTGATATTTTTATCGGCTCTTCTCACAGGTCTTGGCTGGTATGACCGCATAGCGAAGCACGCAGGTGCAGGTACGCTTGTACCCATAACAGGTTTTGCGAACTCTGTGGCGGCGCCTGCTCTTGAGTTCAAGACGGAGGGATATATTCTTGGGCTTGGGGCGAAGATCTTCATTATCAGCGGACCTGTTATTCTTTACGGCACTTTGGCGAGCGTGCTTTACGGGCTTATTTATTATTTGTTTTTGCGATAAGTTGCTTGCAATTCATGATAACCGCACAAACTCACTGTAGGGGAGCGGCGCAATTTCTGCTTTGCAAAAATACGACGTCCCGTTCTGAGAGCGATAAGGTTTGGCTTTATCACGAATTTGTGTAGATGTGCCGTGCTGGGAAATATTATGCAGTTCATTGTGCATATACCGCATGATTGAGCAGCAAGCAGGTGCAGGCTGTCGGGGGCGCCAGCCCCTACACAATAGAAACACCGCACCGGATATGTTTTAGGCAGAATAAAAGGGCAGCGAATTTGCTGCCCTTTTTATCATACAAGTGTATCTTTATATTTCTTGCCCTCTACCACCAATATTGGATAGCCGTCAAGATACGGTTTCACGGCTTCCGGATTTTCGTCTGCATACTCAAATATCTGATCTGCCAGCTCGTTAGCCGTTTTCGTCAGCTCCTTTATGGACTTTTCATTCATAGTAGGACAGACCGGCGACAATGTTATTACTTTAGTTTCATTCAGTGCCATTACTCTCAGTGGCCATATCCTGCAGTCGAACGGTTTGTCGTCGCCTAATATACAGCCCTTCTCGTTATCCAGCATCGGGCAATAATACAGGTCTGCATTCTGTTCCTTATCCATTTTGAACAAGAAATGGTTTTCCTTCTTTATAAATTCCTGCTTAGGGGCATACTCCTGCAATATCTTGCTTGCAAGCGTTTGTGAGATATATGGTGTTTCCCATATATCATAGCTGTCAAAGCAGCAGCATATCCTGCACTTTGCACATTCCTCTTTTGACAATATTTTTGAAAGCATTTTTTCTGTCATGCCTGCCGTTTGCAGGCATTTCCCCCTTTCACTTCTATGGTATGTTAGCCACACTTTTGTGGATTGTATGTTTTTACTAATTATAACACGTTTCTTTGATAAAATCAATAGTGGCTTACTTTTTTCTACATAGGGAGCTATCTGTTTTATGTGAATTAACAAACTATTTACATTTGTTCTGCCGTATTGGGGATATTCTCTTTACGGAAGGTCTTATTTGCGGCAAAGCCTATGCCGAGCATTACTGCCATGCCTGCCCACACAAGGGGTTCGCTTATCATGATGCCGAAATATCCCATGCGTGGGGCGAGTATCATTGCCACTGCGAACTTGCCCAAAAGCTCTATTATGCTTGAAGCTATAGGTGTTATCTTATCTCCTACGCCCTGAAGTGCGTTTCTGAAAACTATTACTATGCCGAGGATAAAGTAAAATGCTGTGTTTATTTTCATGTATTTTTCCACTGTACCCACTATCTCAGGGTCGCTGATACCTGTGATAAGGTGTGCGAAAAATGGTGTGAAAAGCCATGTTGCGGCTATTACGATAACAGACCAGCCCCATGTTATGAGGGTCGCTTTTTTCACGCCCTCTTTTACTCTGTCTATCCTGCCTGCACCGTAGTTCTGGCTTGAAAAGGTTGCTGAAGCTGCACCGAAAACTGATATAGGGAGCATATAGATCTCAGATATTTTTCTTGCGGTGGTGTGGGCGACTATTATGTCGGTGCCGAAGATATTTATTGCGCCCTGCATTATAACAGTGCCGATACCAACGAGAGATATCATAAGTCCCATTGAAACTCCTGTTGCATACATATCTCCTGCGAGCTTGAAGTTAAAGCGGAAGTCGCTTTTTGATGGGATAAGAAATTTGTGTTTTTTAATGATGTATATTACACAAAGCACAACTGAGATACCCTGTGCGATAAGGGTGGCATATGCCGCACCCTCAACGCCCATTTTAAAGCCCAGGATAAAGAGAAGGTCAAGCCCGATATTAGCGATAGTTGATATTATAAGGAAGATAAGTGGCGAAACAGTGTCGCCGACTGCACGGAGGACACCTGCGCAGATGTTGTAGAACATTGATATTATCATTCCTGCAAGGATTATGACTATGTAGGTTTTTGCCTGCTTAAAGATGTTGTCAGGCGTGTTCAACGCTCTCAGCAGTGGGTCGATAAAGGCAAGGCTGAGGGCGGTGAGGGCTATTGCCGTTGCGATACCGAGGGTAAGGGCGTGGGCGACGGACTTTTTCAGGCGGTCAAACTCTTTTGCACCGAAAAAGCGTGCTGTCACAAGGGCAAAGCCGTTTGTAAGACCGTTCAGAAAGCCTATTATGACGGTGTTCACTGATGAAGTTGCGCCAAGGGCGGCTATGGCGTTTTTGCCTAGGGTCTGACCCACGATACGGGTGTCGGCAAGATTATAAAAAAGCTGAAAAATGTTGCCAAGCAGAAGGGGCAGGGAAAACATCAATATCAGCTTTGTGATATTTCCTTTCGTTAGGTCTTTCATAATTCTTTCTCCTATTTATGTCTTATATTTATTCCTAAAACCATATTATTTTAGCACAAACAGAGTTTCAATTGGTTATATTACTGTGAACATTTATTGTACATACTATACAATTTGCGGTGGTTTTATTTGTGTGCAATAACGAAAACGTTTTAGCAAAAAAACGCCCGACAGAAATTTATCCGTCGGGTGCTAAAGGGGAAGTTTGGTGTAATGCTATTTAACTATGTCTACACTTTCAGTGGGTTTTGAGAGATCGGCATAGCTGTATGAGCGTATCTGTCTGTCGGAGAAGATATAAATATATCCGTCCTGAACGAATGCACTGCGGTAACGATCTCTCTGGTCATTGTCGTTGACCATAGCCGTGATCTCGTCTTCGCTAGCCTGATCGAAATAATCGTCAAAATAATCTGTATATTCGTCAAGCTTTATAGTTCCATACTCGCTGAAAGTTTTGGTTTCTATGTTATATTTCATTACCAGAATTTTTTCAATAGTTTTTTCATAATAGGTATATTCCCAATTGTCGCCGTCATCGGTCTTGCCTACTGTGGTTATGTCATAGAATGGTATGGCTATATATCCGTTTTCGTTGTCTGTTATTATTGAATTTGAAAAAACAGTGCTGGCGGATCTTTGGGTCATATCCTTTCCGTCAACTGTTGTTCCCATTTCTTTCTCGTGATATTTGTATTCCTGTATAGTCTTGAAGAAGTTGAATTTCTTTACTACCTCTGTGTCATAGACCTGCACCTGATCCACTGTGCCGTTAGCATTCGCTATGCCCTTGCCGCTTGAGCCGTATAAAAGGGTTTCTTGCTTTTCTGTTTTGCTCTTGTCGAGTATTTTTACGCTGAAAGAGTCGAATGACGTGCTGTCGGTGCGCACGGCGATATCATCGTTATAGTTCGTACCATAATGGAAGAAGTTGTTTGCCGTTGACACTGCTATCATTTTATCATCAGGGGTCACCTGAGTTATCTTGTTAGGGTCTGAGAAATCATATACTTCATCAAGCTGGATATTGTTCGCTGCCTGATAAGTGTCATCATTGTTGTAAGCGGAAGAATAATCTCTGTAAACATACAGCATAGAATGATAGAACGTGTTATATCTTGCACTCTCGAAATCAGTGTCCTCGTATGTGAGGGCCTTTTTCACAGGGACGCCAAGGTCATTGTCAAAAAGCCACAGCGTGCAGATATTAATGCCGCTATAATAGGTATTGTGTGTGCTGATATCGTAAATGTTTGCAGAGTCGTTTGAGAACAGCGACAATCTGCCGTTATACTCATTTCCTGATATGGCGTGGCTTATATGCTCGGCGTCTGCGCCTGTGACGGTCTGGGTTTTGTTAAGCTCCATGTCGCCGCCACCGTAGTTTATTCTTGTAATAAGCGCTCTTGTTGGCACTGTGCTGTAATCATCGTCTGTTTTTTCAAAGCCATATGCTCTTAAAATATAAATGTTGTCTGTTCCCATTAAGATGCTGCTTTCACCGCAGGCGATAAGCTTTGAAGCCATGTATGAGCCTTGATTTTTTCCGTCAAAGGACGAAAGCAAGATCATGGACGGTGTATTATCTCTGGCTGTGATATACATTTCACTTTCTTCAAAAAGCTGTTTTTCACCATTGATGTATCGCACGGGTGTGATATCCTCGGGCTTTTGGTCATCTAAGAGCAGTGAAGCCGCTCGGGTGTAGCGTGACACGATGAAAAATTTTCCGTCAACTTTTCTTATGCCCTCCAGCACGCCGGGCTGTTCAAACTCGCTTATGAGCTTGATATTCTCAGGGTCGCTCACGTCAAACACGCACATTCCGCAGTATTCGATATCGAGGTTTTTCTTTCCTGACTTCACGGGTAAGATAAAGTCGAAGAAAGCGTAAAGCTCGTTATTATCCAAATACATTGCAACAACGCTTGGAGCGAACTTACAGCCGTACTGTTCGTATTCAGCAATGTCAACAAGACCTTTTTTAAGGAAGGTTTCCGCAAAGATATCCTGTTCTGACTTTGTGATATTTCCGTTTTGGGTAATATAAACGTCGATACCGCCATTGTCAGTAATGAAATGGGCATTTCCGTAGGTTATGTTTGTTTCCAGCTCATCTATGCTTGTTGTGGGGGTGATATCCACGCCTGAGCGAGTGAGCTGTATATCAGCGGGGTTAGGGGTGAGCTGGTGATCTCTAAGCGCCTGCTTATACAAAGCCACATAGTCATCGTCATCAACAGTCAAAGTGTCGATATTTTTGAATATATAGCTATTGTCAACTATAAAGTCCTCTATGTTTTTGCTGTTGCTATTTATATAGTTGTAAAGACCCTTATAGGTCGTTCCACGGAGGCCGTCAAGACCTGAGGCGTCAGCGGACTGTGAAGAAGCGGAATTGGGGTATTTTTTGACGAACTGGGTATTGCTGAACCTAAGCACAGCAAATCCGCCTACCACAAGGACGAAAGCCGCCACCACAGCCAGACATCTCAGGGCGTTGCTTCTGCCGCTGTTTATTTTTATCTCTGCACTATTTGGAGTATTTTCGATAACGGGTCTGAAGCCTGCCACGTCCAGCATATCTTTTATTTCCTGGGGCATGAGCTTATCAGGAATTTTGTTTGCCTGTTCCATTTGTCTGATAAGCTTTCTGCGTTTTCTTAAATTTCTCATCATGTCACCTCCTATCCAAACAGCTTACTGCGTATTTTTGCTTTACCTCTGGATATATGGGAACGGACTGTCGTATCTTTAATACCTGTTATCTCCATTATCTCCCTGTCTTTGTAGCCTGCTATACAGTGAAGTGATATACAGAGTCTTTCCGCTTCACTGAGATCAGCAAACTCTTCTAAGATCTCGCACCGCTCGAATCCGTTTTCGTCCTTGATTATTGCGTCGCTTTCATTAATATAATCGAGATTAGAGCGTCTTTGGGCGTATTCCTTTTGTTTTTGTTTGATCTTGGCGACCAGAATTTTGAACATCCAGCTATCGAAAGCTTCGCTTTTCCGCAGCGAGGAGATGCTCATATAGCCGTCCAGCACAGCGTCCTGCACTGCATCGGCGGCGTCCTCGGCATTTTGCAGGTTAGCGAGGGCGTAATAATAAAGCTCCTTATATATCTCTCCATAGAGCTTAGAAAAGGCGTCCGTATCGCCGTTCACCGCAAGTTCTGCGAGCTTTTTTCTTCCCTTTTTGTCCAATCTGATCCCCCCTGTCGTCCGTCATAATATAAGTGTATATTTTTCACTGAAATGTTGCAGTGAAAAATATTTTTTTGAATAAAAAAATCGGGGACGAGGTGGTCGTCCCTGATGATATTTGTTTATCAAACTGTGTAGGTGCTGGCGCCGCAAAATCGCTTAGCTCGGTGTTGAGGGGGTAACTTTGGTCTGCTATGCTAATTCCTCATTCCTCACTCCTCATTCTTCATTTTTCACACCGCATACCCATTCCTGTTCAACAATTTTATAACCTTATCATAATTAAGTCCCTTTACAGTATGATAGTCTGTACTCTCCGAATTGGTATAAACTCTCACGGCACAAGTATGGCTTATCTTCTGAAACGGATTTTGCATGACAGTTACCATTGACACTCTGTCAAGTGCGGCTATTGATTTATGAAAGCTATACCATTTACAATATGACAATGTACAATACCCGTTTTCAAAGCCTATTGACGTTGTGAACGCTGCCGCCGCCTTAACCATCACGAGCCACAGCAATGGTATGGTAGTTAGTATAACAAGTATGGTTATTTCTCTTTTCCAGTTAGGAAAAAAGTAAAGCGCTCCTCTTCCTGATATGATGGGTATAAACGTGCATATGAGCGGTATCGTTATAAATCTGCCAAGGTCGGCTTTTCCTGTGGAGATGTCGCTTTTCACCGGCGGTATTTTCGGCATGAGCATCTTCAGGGAGCGGTCAACCTGTCCGTTTGTCGTTATCGGTATAAGTGCTGATATTTCAAGCCGTCTTTTTCCATATCCTGTACAGTGGGCAGACACAGAGGTTATTTTGCATATCTTCATAAGCAATGATTGTCTTAGGTCGATATAGTTTACTCTATCTCTATAGAGGACGTGTCTGCGTCTTGTGCCTATCCCGCTTCTGATTATGAAAAGGTCGGCACAGCGTGTGCAGGAAAAATTCCAGTGGCGCATTAGATTCGACAGAAATGATATGAGCCAGCCTCCTGCCAGCACACCGCCTGCGATAAGGATATATTCAGGCACTTCTGCAAGCACCGGAACTTTTGCTATCTCCGTATTCACTCTGCGGAGTATTTGTTCCTCCGCCTCTCGTCCTACTATCCTATATGCTTCGTAAAGTACCGACAGCACGATTATCATGCCTGACAGAGTTGATGAAAAGATAAGAGAGAATATAACGAGCAGGCTTTTCTTTGAGTTGTAGACATATTTAGGTTTGTTTTTGCATTTGGCAGTGGCAAAATGATAAAGCTCAAAGGCTCGTTTTTTTGTAAGAGTGAGCATTATATCTACATTTTGCAGTGATTTTGCATCGGTGTCTATGTATACGGCACAGGAATGTATAAGTCTGGAAATATATCCTTGTGACAGTGACAATGAGCTTATCTCGGCAAAATAGACCTTAGTTCGTGTTATGCCGAAATAGCCTGTGTGGGCTATGATGCAATCTTCTTCAAGCTCATAGTAGACAAATATCCAACGCAGGAAAGCGTAGCCGAAGATAAATGTGATAGTGAGGATATCGACCCAATGTGCCTGAAACCAGCTTTGAAAGTTGAATTTTGCGGCTATGAGATACTTGGCAAGAGGGATAGCAAGAAGCCACATATATTTAGTTGTATAAGATAATATCATTATAGGGTGCTGGCGGTGGGCGAAGAAATTCTTCAGCCAGCTTCTTTTTTCTTTGATAGTTTCTCTGCGGCTCATTTAAACCTTTCCTGTCTTTGGTATCTAGTCTTCTTTGCGTTCTCTGTTTCGTATGGAGCTGTTTACTATGGCGGATATTTCCATGGCATCACGGCGGCTCATAAAAGGTATAAGAAGTCTTGCGCCCAAGGCGTTTAAGACAACGAAGTTAAGTCCTGTTATACTGCCCAGGGGAGTTATGATAGTTGTGACGGATTTTATTGCTGAGGTGGGCATAAAATGCCGCATGGTAAAGAAAAGCCCTGTAAAGGCGGTGACTTCTTTTGAGCTGACGGTGAAATAAGATCTGATGAAATAAAAGGGAAGCACCAGCAGGCAAAAAAGTGCGGCGATTATCCACATTGGCATAAGGATATAATTCACGGAAAATGGGATAAGTTTTTCTATGAGATTGACCGCATAGCGGATAAGAAACAATATTACCGCAAGGATAGCCCAGAAGATAAAAAGCGGTATTTTTGAGGGCTTATATCTGTGCATTTGAGGACGTTCACCTCGCTGTTTGTTTTTTTGCGTATTTGTATGTATGGTTATCTCAGTTTTCAAGAATTAATCTCCCTTTTATATCATATCATTTATAAGGCAATTATTTGCACGAAAAAAGTGTTTTCGGGGGAAAGCTATGGAACTTACGGCTATAATAAACAAGATAAATTCGTTTTTGTGGGGCGTTCCGCTTTTGATACTTTTGCTTGGGGGCGGAATATATCTGAGCATAAAGCTTGGATTTCCACAGATACACATTTTAAAAATAATGAAGAAAACGGTTTTTACGCTGTTTAAAAAAGAAAGCTCCGAAAGCGATTCTCTCTCGCAGTTTCAGACATTTTCCACGGCGCTTGCGGCAACTGTAGGAACAGGCTCGGTGGTGGGCGTGGGGGAATGTATCAGGATAGGGGGCGCAGGCTCGGTATTCTGGATGTGGGTGTCTGCATTTTTCGGAATGGGGCTTGCTTACTGCGAAAACTATCTGGGAGTGAGATGCTCTGACGGAAAGCTTTGCGGTGCGGCGTCTTATCTCGAAAAGATAGGCAGAACGAAGCTCACGGCTGTTTTGTTTGCAGTTTTTACGGTGGGTGCGTCCCTTGGAATGGGCAACATGGTGCAGACGGGTTCGGCGGCTGCGGCTGCCCGAGAGGGGTTTGGGATACCCTCATATATATTTGCACTTGTGGTGCTTATTTTCGTATTTTTAGTAGCTGTGGGAAAAAACTCAGCAGCTTGTCTTTGCGAAAAGCTTGTGCCGATAATGGCGGTGCTTTTCATAGGCGGCAGTTTGGGAGTGATAATATTTCACCCATTAAAAGCCGCAGGAGCGATAGCAATGATAGTAAAAAACGCCTTTTGCCCCACAGCCTGCATAACAGGCTCGGTGGCAGGGACGATAATATTTTCCATGGTGGAGGGGTTAAAGCGTGGAGCGTTTTCAAACGAAGCAGGCTTAGGTTCGACGGTGGCAGTACACAGCTCATGCGAGATAAAGTCGCCTGAATTGCAGGGAACATGGGCAATGGCTGAGGTTTTTATAGATACCTTTGTCATATGCACTCTGACGGCTGTGGTGATAATAATAAGCGGCACTGACCTCACGGGGGAGGATATGGCAGTGCGGGCTTACAATGCTGCTCTTGGTGGAGCGGGGAAGTATTTCATGTCAGGTTCGCTGATACTTTTTGCATTAGCGACAGTGGCAGGGTGGTTTTTCATAGGGGAGAGGGCTTGGAGATACCTTTTCCCTCGAAGTGATATGATCTATAGGATCATGGCGATAGCTTGTGGGTGCATTGGAACGATGTGGAGCATGGAGCTTGTGTGGGGAGTGTCGGATATTTTCAATGGACTTATGGCAGTGCCGAATGTTATCGGGGTGTTGGTGTTGTGGAGAAAAGAGGTAGAAATGAGGAATGAGGAGTGAGGAATTGGCAAAGCTGACCAGAGTTGTGCACAAGCACAAAGTAAAAGTTAGCACCGAGCGAAGCGAGAGG
>ULOA01010211.1_pt1 | contig 13681 bp, 6 predicted proteins | sample 1952271 | NCBI WGS metagenome assembly ULOA01 (sample SAMEA4835594, study PRJEB28245) | human gut metagenome | biome: gut microbiome; material: fecal sample | place: Denmark | collected 2008 | reverse complement strand
AGTCAATTAAATACCTTCAGACTACATCAAATATAAAAAAAAATAAATGGATTCCAGTTTCTTTGCATCTTAATATAAAGAATAATCAAATCGATTTGAAATATGATGATAAAGATACTACGATGATAGTACCTTTGCAGGGTACTGAGGATATCACAGTTTTGTTTGGAAAATCTCCTTATTTCTCGTCAGATGTGGCTCCTATGAATATTAGGGATATAAAAATTACTAGTGATGGGGATTTAATCAGACATTGGAAATTGTGGAAGCATAATGGTGAAGTCTGTCTTGACGAAGTTAAAGGAGCCAGGGCGATGGCTTCCTATCCCTCATGGTTGATTGATGACCATATTGAATGGCGGAAAATATATGCAGAGAAGACTTCAGGACGTTTGGACGTCGCTTTTAATGCTCGTGATGCTTTGTTTTATTTAGTTCGACAAGATAAAGTAGATATATTAAATGGGATTTCGGGTAATATGGATAAAATCACTGTAGAGAAGGGATATCCGGTGATGGAATATACGGACCATTTGGTATATGACACTTTAACAAATCAATTGTTTTCTTACTCTTTACATGAAAAACTTGTTTCTTTCTTATCTGTTGATGAAAGAACTTGGAGCCTGAGTGAAAGGCATTTGGACGAGCCTCGTTATTATAATCATGCACGTACCTTTAATTCAAGTGATTCTTCATTCTATTTTTTTGGAGGATATGGTTTTTATCAATATAGAAATGATCTGTACAGATTGAAAGTTGGTACGAAGCAAATTGAAGGAGTTACTTATTCTCCTGCGATTTCTCCTCGTTATTCATCTGCTGCTGCTATAGTGGGAGATGAGTTGTATCTTTTTGGCGGTCGTGGAAATAGACAGGGAAAGCAAGAGTTTAATGCTCATTTTTACTATGAATTATGTGCTATTAATTTGAAAACAGGAAAGTCGCGTTGTGTGTGGAAGAAAAGGCAGTCTACAGATATATTAATGATGGCATCTTCCATGTATTTTGAACCTTCAGATAGCTCTTTTTATGCAGTTAGCATGAAAGATGGAGGCAGTCTATGGAAAGTTTTTATGAATGACTCTGTTTGGGTGGAGGTTTCTAAGCCTATTCATAATGATTTAGTCTATCAAGATTGTGATTTTAGTTTTTATTCATCACCTGCTCATCGCAAGTTGTATTTGGTAATGGATAAGATTTTGAGCGATCGCACACATGATGTAGCTATTTATTCTATCAATACTCCTTTGTTGAATGATAATGAAATTATGCAGGTTGCAGATAAAAGTTTAACACCTGTATGGTTGTGGTGGTTGTGTGGTATAGTGTTGCTAGGAGGGGCGTTTTTCTTTATCTACCGAATAAAGTGTGGTAAAAATAGGGCGATCTCTGAAGATATAAAAAGCAGCGATACTCCAATAGAAACTTTTCATTTTAGTGAATCAGTAGAAGAAACAGTGGAGGTAGAAAAGTTCTTTGATCGAAGCCGTTCGGCAATCTCGTTATTAGGTACATTTAATGTCCGTGATAAAGACGGTAATGATATAACTGGTGCTTTTACACCTCGGTTGAAAAGTTTACTTGTATTGCTTGTCCTTTATACAGAAAAGAACAAACAAGGTATTTTGACTAAAAAAGTTACAGATATTTTATGGTCAGATAAAGAAGAAGAGGCTGCTCGTAATAATCGAAATGTAACTTTGCGTAAGTTGCGTGTACTGTTAGAAAAAGTAGGTGATGTAGAGATTATCAGTGATATGGGATTCTTGTGCATCAGATGGGGGGAAGGTGTTTTTTGTGATTATCGGATGGCATTGGAGTGTATTCGTCAATTTAAAGAAAAAAATGAAGAACATGGAGATGATAAGCTGCTAAATCAAATACTGGAGATATTATTATATGGTCCGTTGCTTTCAAATACAATTGTTGATTGGTTGGATGAATTCAAAGATTCTTATTCCAGTCTTTCCATTGATTTGCTGAGAAATTTGTTGAATGTGCAGCGTAATAATTATGATACGGTACTACGCATTGCTGATATATTGTTTTTGCATGATCCTTTGAGTGAGGAAGCTTTAGTTGCCAAATGCTCTGTCCTTTTTGCACAAGGTAAAAAAGGTATTGTGAAAAGTGTTTATGACCGTTTTTGTAAGGAGTATAAAGACTCTTTGGGAGAAGAGTATAAAGTACCTTTATGTAATTTGTACAAATAGCTTTCAATGACATAAAACTAGATGCTTTCTTATGCCAAGAGGTGTAAGTGATAATATTTTAATAATAAAGCGTTTAATTGTAATGATTAAGCGCTTTTTTAATATTCCTTTAATAGAAGATAATCCTATATTTTAAGACTGAGTTCTTTATTTTGCACAGGTAGAAAAGCTCTTGTGGTTCTCTACATGGGGTATTGAGATTGTGTGTAACTAACTTAATCATAACACTATGAAAAGGATTTTTTTGCTTGTTTTGCTTATATTAGGCTTGGTAATTTCTTCTTTTAAGGTTTTGTCTGCAAATTCTCCGGAGAAACTCTACGAAAATTTACAGAAAAAATTGGCTTCTGGGTGGAATACTTGGGATACTCGTAGCGTATTGACGCACGTGTTTCTTCCTTATGGCTTTGCTGTTGATCTCAACATGATTGATTCTGATGGGAGCCGAGTGAAGAAATTTAGAATTGGTGACCGAAGTAAAGGGGCGCCTATATTGCAGCCCGGGCCTCATTCTTTTGATGGAACCTATACTAAAATAACAGTGAATTGGCGTGGTTACAAATTGCAAGTGGAAAGTGCTGCCATAGGACTTAAAAATGTGATTTTGATTACACCATTGGCTGAAACAAAAAAAGGAGGGAGATTGGCAGTAATTCCTGAAATTCTTTGGAAACGTGGTAATACACTGGTTGTAAATACTCGAAGTTTTGTTTTGGCTTCACGCGATAGGGCTGTTGAAATAGAAACATATATAGAAGGTGAACTTCTGGAGAAAAAAGGTAAGGAGTTTATTGTTTCTTTGAATTCTCCGATTGCACTTTGTTGCGGAGAGGCTATGAGTCTGGAGAAAGCAACAGCTTTTGTAAAGAGACAGGCGCAAGAATTTGTTACAACTAATAAAAAAAGGTTTGGTGAGAATTACGATTGCTACAATGCCATGCAAAGTGTTTTGGCATGGGATAATATATATGATCCCAGTATTAGGAAAGTGATAACCCCTGTCAGCCGGATTTGGAGTTCTGAATGGTTTGCCAGTGAAGATTTCGGTGGTTTTACGTTGTTTTGTTGGGATACTTATTTTGCAGCGATGATGCTGGCTGTTGGTAGTAAGGAATTGGCTTATGCAAATGCTGTGGAGATAACCAAAGCAATAACTGAATGTGGTTTTATACCCAATTGCTTTTATAGTAATGGCTTTAAATCAAGAGACCGCTCTCAGCCACCTGTCGGTTCTTTGGTTGTTTGGATGTTGTACAAACAATATAAAGAGAAGTGGTTTTTGGAGTTACTTTATAAAGAATTGTTGACTTGGAATCGTTGGTGGAGTAAGAATAGGGAGGATAAAGGTCTATTATGTTTGGGAAGTAACCCTTATGAAAAGGTCACTTATTTTAGATCTGAATTTGATACGAATTGTCATTATGGAGCTGTTTTGGAGTCGGGCCTGGACAATTCACCTATGTATGATGGAGTATCTTTTAATAAGCAGAAACACTTATTGGAGCAACAGGATGTGGGTATATCTTCATTGTATGTAATGGATTGTGATTATTTGGCATTGATAGCAGAGGAACTTAATTATAAGAAAGATGCTATGGAGCTTAGGGAGCGTGCGGATTATTATCGTGCTAATTTGAAAGGTTTATGGGATGAAAAGACAGGTTTTTATTACAATCGTTCTACTAGGACCATGGATTTTAATTATCGTACCTCGCCTACTTGCTTTTATCCATTGTTGGCAAAAGCACCTACACAAAATCAAGCTGAACGAATGGTAAAAGAACATTTATTGAATACTAATGAATTTTGGGGAAAGTATGTGATTCCATCTGTTCCGAAAAATGATCCGGCTTTTAAGGATAATGAGTATTGGAGGGGACGTATATGGGCTCCATTGAATTTTTTGGTTTATATGGGGCTGAATAACTATGAGTTTCGGGAAGTGAAACGCCTTTTTGCTGAAAAATCTAAGAATTTATTATTGAAGTCTTGGTTATCACATGGCTATGTTTTTGAAAATTATAATGCTCTTACTGGTATAGGGGATGATGTTGTAAGAAGTGATAAATTCTATCATTGGGGTGCATTATTGGGGTATATTTCTCTTATGGAGAATGGAGTTGTTTGTAAATATAATTAATGATCTATTATGAAAAATATTATTTTAATTATCAGTCTTTTATTTTATTCGTTTTCTGTTGTAAATGCACAGAAACATGTTTTCTTTAAAGGTCCTTGGAAAGGAGATGTAACTGTTGTAAAAGAAAGCAAGGGGGGGCTGAATATGCCAACGATTACTGTGCCGGAGAGGTGTTGGCATATGGATGCTTCTTTACAAGATATAAGTATATATAAAGATGTACAATTGAATGATGCAAATAAAACTATTTGGTGTAGTTTTTTAGCATTGAAAGAAAAAGGAAATTCTCATTTGGGTTTATCTTTTGAAAAAGATAATGATAAAAAAATATTAGTTGAAGCAGGGGTATCTCAGACTCCGCAATTGATAGTTGTGCGTATTGATTACTCTGAAAAGACAGATAGGGCATATATCTTTTATAGTCCGACGGCAGCTGCTGTGCCTGATTTGGAAAATGCTGTATCTGTTTTATCTGGTGACTTTGATTTTAATCGTATTAGGATTTTGGCAGAAAAGGGAAGTAAAGGAATGGTTAGTGATGTTTTCATAGGTACAAATTATCACGATGTGGTGCGTCCTAATAAGCTGCAAGTTGTAGAGAAGGAAGGGCAGGCGCAGACTGTACTGTCTTGGAAAAAAGAAAAGCAAGCTTTGTGGGTTCAGACTTCAGGTGGAACTTTATTTTTACAACCTTATGATATTGGGAGTGTGCATGTGATGTTTGGTTCGGAACTGGAGATTGAAAATAATAAGAGTTTTGCCGTCACGCAACAGCCTGATATTGCCGAGTTTGATGTAGAAGATACTCGAAGAGAGATTATATTACGTTCTTCTTGTCTCTCCGTAACAGTGAATAAAAAAGCTGGTTATATTAGCCTTCTTGATAAATCCGGAAAACTTTTGTTGAAAGAATGGCCGGAAAAAGCAAGAATGAATGTGCATGGAGATTCTGTAAATGCATATTGTAGATTTCAGTTACAAGATGAAGAAGCACTATACGGATTAGGACAGTTTAGAGATAATTTGATGAATTTGCGAAATGCTAAACGAGAATTAGTTCAGTTTAATACCCAAGCTGCAGTACCGGTTATTTATTCTACAGGAAAATGGGGACTGTTTTGGGACAATCCTTCCCGAACTATATATGCAGATAATAATGCAGGTATGAGTTTTGTTTCAGATTATGGTAGGATTGTGAATTATTATCTTTTTGTTGGTGATGGAATGGATAAGTTGGTAGCAGCCTATCGTTCTTTGACAGGAGTTGCTCCAATGTTACCAGCTTGGGCTTTAGGCTATCATCAGAGCCGTAATCGTTATGCAACACAAAAAGAAGTGATGGAGGTGGCCAAGAGAATGAAGGAAGAAAACATTCCGGCAAGCACCATTTTTATAGACTATCATTATTGGGGTAAATATGGAACCGGTTCGCATAAATTTGATGAGACTATTTTTCCGGATGTTCCCGCAATGGTAGATAGTCTTCATAATATGTATGATTTGAAAGTTGTCTTGACAATGTGGCCTAGTTTTAAACCTGGTATTCCTAATTACAATGAAATGTCAGAAAGAGGATATATTTTGGAAGGAGCCAGAGCCATTGATGGCTATATATATGATACTTTTAATCCGGGAGCAGCCAAAATGTATTGGGATAAAGTAGTTCCTTTAGTAGACTTGAATATTGATGGTTGGTTTTTGGATGGACCGGAACCGGATCATATAGCTTCATTTTTACCACTTCGTACGTATGCAGGAGAGGCTCGTAGAGTGCGGAATATATATCCATTGGTGCATGCGTCTCATTTTTATGATGGAATAACAAAAGCTCGTCCAAATCTTCGTCCTTATATGTTGACTCGTTGTGCGTGGGCTTCTCAGCAAAAGTGGGGAACTGCAGTATGGTCTGGGGATATTCCAACAACATTTGAGGAACTTCAAAAACAAGTTGCAGCAGGTCTTAACTTTACAGCAACCGGAATTCCTTATTGGACTACGGATATTGGTGGTTATTCGGGAGGAGATCCCTCTAAAAAGGATTATCAAGAATTGTTTATACGCTGGTTCCAATATGGAACATTCTGTCCGATTTTTCGTGCTCATGGACGTCGTTATCCGGGAGATACGAAAGCTCCGAATGAGTTATGGGCATATGGTCCTGAGGTACAACGCATATGTACCGATTTCATTAAGTTACGCTATAGACTTCTTCCCTATATTTATACTTTGTCTGATAGAGTAACTCGTGAACATTATACTCCTATGCGTTTACTTGCTTTTGATTTCCCTCAGGATGAAAAAGTGCTGGATTGTAAAGATCAATTTATGTATGGTCCTGCTCTTTTAGTTTGTCCTATTTTAGAGGCAGGAGCTACTTCGCGTTCGGTGTATTTGCCGGAAGGACATACTTGGTTTGATTTTTGGACCGGAAAGAAATATCAAGGAGGTATCACAGTTATGGCAGAGGCTTCTTTGAGCACAATGCCTTTGTTTGTAAAGGCGGGCTCTATTATTCCTTATTATATGTCTGTAGAAAAGAATATCAATACTGATATTCCACTTGAAATTCATGTGTTTACAGGTGAAGATGCTATTTTTAATTTATATGAAGATGATGGTGAAACTATAGAATATAAAGAAGGTAAGTATAATGTTATTCCTTTTAAATGGAATGATTGTACCAAAGAACTGGTAATTGGTAAAAAGCTAGGTACTTATACAACAGAAGATAGGGAAATTTGCGTTAAGCTTAATGGCAAGAATGTGGCTACGAGAGTGAGGTATACAGGGGAAGAAATAAAGCTTGTATTGAAGTGAGTCTCTTGGTATTCTTAGGTTGACATGCTCATAAGGATGGAATAGATGGTTTTTAAACAGATGTACTTATTGTTGTAATCTTTACTAGGGCTTAACTGCATGATTTATATGTGGTTTAGTGGAATATCTGCATCTTTTGAAATAAAGGAACTTAATTCCTTTGGTTAATTTGAAATTAAGCGTTAGCTAAGTGTGATATGACTTAATTTTTAATTTTTGATATATAATTTTGCATTATCGAAATAAATGCGAATAGAGGTAACGATATATAAGGTTTAAGATTGTTTTAGGATAACATTTTTGTAGAATTAACCTTTTTAATATATAAATGAAAATGAAAAATACAAGTTAACAGAAGCTTATCCTTCCTACCTATTTTTTTGAGAGGATACGTTATTTTATGAAAAACAATTTTAAAAGTGAGATTATGAAACGCATAAAAAGCAAGTTTAGTTTTATGAAAGGTAGTAAATATTCCTTCGGGTATATATTAATACTGTTCTTGATGGTGCTCACTCCGATGTATGCACAAACTTCCCGAAATATATCTGGACAAGTTGTTGATGAATTGGGTGAGGCTATTATTGGTGCCAATGTGACAGTGGTTGGCAATAAATCGTTAGGTACTATAACTGATATTGATGGAAACTTTACTCTTACAGTTACTGAAGGAGCAATCTTGGAAGTTTCTTATATAGGTTATGTAAACAAAAAAGTAAATGTAGATAAGAATACCAATTATAGGATTGTCTTAAAGGAAGATGCCGAACAGTTAGATGAAGTAGTGGTTGTTGGATATGGTACTCAGAAAAAGGTGAACCTGACAGGTGCTGTATCTGCTATTACTAATGAAGAACTGGCTGCAACAAAGAGCCAGAATGCTCAAAATATGTTGACTGGTAAGGTGCCTGGGGTACGTGTGATTCAGAAGACATCAGAACCGGGTGAATTTACAAATCAATTTGATATTCGTGGTTTTGGTTCTCCATTAATTGTTGTTGATGGCATTCCTCGTGGTGATTTACAGCGTATGGATCCTAATGAAATTGAATCAATATCTGTGTTGAAAGATGCTTCGGCTGCTATTTATGGTGTGCGTGCTGCTAATGGTGTAGTGTTGGTTACAACCAAAAAAGGAGAGAAAAATAAACCGAAAATTGAATACAACATGTATTATGGTATCCAGACTCCTGCCGAAATGCTTGAGCCGGTAGGAGCAGTCGAACGTATGACTTTGTTTAATGAAAAGTCTATGCGTAATCTGACAAACCCACAATTGACTTATTCCGATGAGCAGATAGGAGCTTATTTGAATGGAACTTTGAAATCTACAGATTGGTATGGAGCTGTCATCCGTAATACAGCCCCTCAACAACAGCATAATGTTTCATTGAGTGGTGGTAGTGAGAAAATGGATTATTATATCAATTTCGGCTATACCGATCAAGAAGGTTTCTTTAAGTCGAAAGCTTTGAATTATGATCGTTACAATCTTCGTATGAATTTGAATGCTGAGGTTGCCAAGAATTTGAAAGCTTCTGTTAAAATGAATGGCATTATTGACAATAAAGAGCGCCAATATTTGTCTACATGGGAGGTTTATAAAGCTCTTTGGCGCGCCAGTCCTAATGAAAAACTTTATGCTAATGACACTCCGGGGTATTACCAAAAGATGTCAACTGACCAGTTAAACCTTTTGGCTTCGACAGATCCTGATGTATCTGGTTATAACAAAAATACCAATAAAATTTTTCAATCCAGTATGGAATTGGAATATGTGGTTCCATTTGTAAAAGGATTGAAAGTGAAAGGGTTGTTCAGTTACGATACTTCTATAGCTGATAATTCTATTTTTCAGAAAGAATATAATGAATATACTTACGATGAAGCAAGTGAAACTTATTCTGCTTATCCCAAACAGAGTCCTACCAAATTGGAACGTTACTATGGGAATTCTTGGTCAACTCTATGGCAGGCTTCTGTAAGTTATGATAATACTTTCGCTACTGACCATCATGTATCCGGTTTACTGTTGTATGAAGAGGGACACAGTGTGGGTGATAATATTCGTGCTTCTCGTGAGTTCTCTATACCTCTGCCTTATTTGTTTGCCGGTAATTCGACTAATCAGCTTGGTACATCCAATGCAGATGGATTGACAGAAAGTGCTTCTAAGGCATTGGTTGGCCGTTTTAATTATGATTATAAAGGGCGCTATTTGGCTGAATTTGCTTTTCGTTACGATGGTTCTTCTAAATTCCCATCACACAGCCGTTGGGGATTTTTTCCCAGCGCTTCTTTAGGGTGGCGCATGAGTGAAGAGGACTTTGTAAAGGAGGCACTTCCTTTTGTCAATAATTTGAAACTGCGCGCTTCTTACGGTAAGATGGGAGATGACTCGGTAGCTGATTATCAGTTTATTTCAGGATATAATTATCCAAACACAGAGGGTGCTACGTTCAACAAACCTCCTAAAGGATATTTCTTTGGTGGTTCCTTTATTAATTCTCTTGGATTCAGAGCGGTTGCCAATCCGGATATAACTTGGTATACTGTTAAGACACTGAATGTTGGTGTGGATGCTGACTTATGGAATGGTCTGTTGGGCGTTTCTTTTGATCTTTTTCAACGTGATCGTGATGGATTGATGGCTAATCGGATTGTTGCTGTTCCTGGTACTTTTGGCGCTTCGATGCCCAAAGAAAATTTGGAAAGCGATCGGACGAGAGGATTTGAATTAGAACTTAGGCATCATAATCGTATTGGAGAAGTTGGATATAGCGTAACAGGAAACATGGCTATCACCCGTTCTATGTGGCGTTATAAAGAGCGTACCCCATCTGGAAATTCATACGATAACTGGAGAAATAACCTGACAGACCGTTATAATGATATTTGGTTTGGATATGGAGACGGTGGACGTTACACTTCTTGGGACCAGATTATTAATTCTCCTATTTTTGCAGGAAATGCTACTTTGCCAGGTGATTATATCTACGAAGACTGGAATGGTGATGGTACTATAGATGATATGGATAAGTATCCTATTGCTACAACAACAAATGCTTCTGCTGCTGATTTCCAAGATAAGAAGAACTATCCGTTAATGAACTTTGGCTTGACTTTGTCTGCTCAGTGGAAAGGTTTTGATGTAAGTATGACATTCCAAGGGTCTGCTATGTCCTATGTTTCTTATGGTGAGCAGCTGTCAGCCCCTTTACAGTTTGATGGTAATGCATTGGATATGTTTTTGGATAGATGGCGTCCTGTTGATCCAAAACAAGATCCTTATGATCCTTCTTGTCAATGGATTTCAGGCTACTACTCATATGGTGGAACAACACCTGATCAGAATTCTGAGTTTGCCATTCAGAAAGGTACATATCTGCGCTTGAAGACAGCTGAAATTGGTTATACACTGCCAAAACATTGGTTGGCTCCAGTAGGCGTTAAGAGCCTGAGGGTTTATATGAATGGATATAATCTGTTCACTTTGACTGGCGTAAAAGGCGTTGATCCGGAAAGACCGACGGAACTCTATGGATATATGTATCCGCTGAATAGGACGTATAATTTTGGAGCAAGTATTACATTTTAAGTAAAAGGAGATTATCGTATGAGAAAATTGAGAAATATATTGATGTGTGCTGCTTTAAGCGGCATGTTTGCCGGTTGTGTGGATTTGGATATTCCTCCTAAAAACATTCTTTCCGGAGAGGATATTTATAATGAAGGTGGCATTACTGCCTATATGTCCGGTTTGTACAGCCAGCTTCCAATGGAAGACTTTAACATGTCAAATGATGGTGAGTATAATGGTTTCTTTAATTGGAATTGCATTATTTGGGATATGATTAGTACCGGTGAAACGGTCAATCGTAATAATGTAGGTATTTATACTCCTCAAAAAGGATACTGGAGTATGGGATATAAAACCATTAGACAAGCCAATGAATTGATTAACAATCTTCCTGCTTATGTTGGAAAACTAGATGGTGCTGAATCATGGATTGCAGAAGCAAGGTTTGTTCGTGCCTATGTATATTTTGCCATGGTTAAGCGTTATGGTGGTGTTCCTATTTTGAAAGAGCCTCAGAATATGACTGGTAATGAGGAAGAATTGTGGGTAGCTCGTAGTAGCCACGAAGAATGTATTGATTTTATCCTGGAAGATTTGGATTATGCTATTGAACATCTAGGTAAAGATAAAGTAGCCGGACGTGGCAATAATAAATATGTAGCGGCTGCATTTAAATCACGTGTTGCCTTATATGCAGGTTCTGTTGCACGTTACGGGAAGACATATAATTATACAGGATCAGAGACGGGCAAAATGCTTTGTGGAGTGCCGGAAAGTAGGGCAAATGATTATTTCACTCAAGCCTATAAAGCTTCTTTGATAGTGGAAGAAGGAGGATATAAATTGTATCAGAATAATTCGGATCTAGAAGCAAATTTTCGTGAGATTTTCATGAATGCAGACAATAGCAGTGAATCTATATTTATCCGTCAGTACAGTAAGAATGATTATGTACATAGCTTTGATGCTGTATATTGTCCGCCTCGTATGACTACCACATATGGTGATCGTTACAATGTAACGTTAGATTGGGTCGAATTGTTTGATGGTTTGCCTCTTGATCCTGCTACTGGTCGTCTGAAGACTACAGATAATAATGGTAATTATATAGTATATGATGATATTAAAAGTTTATTAGATGGTTCTGAACCGCGTTTGAAGGGATCTATATTATTACCTGGACATACGTACAAAGGTGTTGAATTGGATATCCGTTCTGGTATCATAAAAGAAGAGATAGATCCTGCAACCCCCATTGCTAAATTTATAGCAGATGACGGACAGACTACTCTTAATTATACGACAAATGCTTGGTTTAAAGATAATGTGTTGACAACAACAGAAAATACAAAAGAACAGAAACCTTATGAAACCTCTACTGGTGTAAAGCTAAATAAAGCAGGATTGGATGGTCCGGCAAATGGTGGGTCTAACAGTACACTGACTGGTTTTCATGGTTGTAAATGGTTGAATTTGAATTGGACAATTGCTGATACACAATTGCATAGCTCTACGCAATCTTGGATTGATATTCGTTATGCAGAAATTTTATTGAATCGTGCTGAAGCAGCTTTGGAACTCTATCAGAATGGTGTTACTGAGATTGATGGTGTAAACTTGCAGCAAGATGCTTTTGAATGCATTAACAGTATACGTTCAAGAGCAGGTGCAGATTTGCTAGGTAGTCGAGCTGAATTGTCTGATGTGTCGCGTGAAGGAATAGAACGTGGACAGGGGGTTAATTCGTTTGTTTATGCTCCCAATGAAGGTTTACATATTGTTCGAGTAGAACGTTATAAAGAGTTGGCGTTTGAGCATAAGTTGTATTGGGATTTGCGTCGGTGGTTTACTTTTGATCAGCAAATCTATCAGTATCGTCGTAGAATGTTATCACCATTCTTGTTTGCTAAAGACGCAACAGTGAATGAGGCTGGCAACCCTGTTGGTAAGTATATTTTTGACACTCGAGTTTGTGAAAGAGCTAACAATTCTTTAACGTTTGCTACCAAAAATTATTATGATAAAATTCCTGATAATGAACGTAAGACGAATCCATTGCTTGAACAGAATAATCAGTATTAATAAAAAAGCAAGATAATATGAGAAAGATATATAATTTGTTAGTAGTTATTGCATTAGTAGTGAGCTTTTCGTCTTGTGAAAAGGATAATTATGATGCACCGGAAGCTGGCGTATATGGACAGATTGTTGACCACAATGGAAAGATCTTCCAGACTGCTATGGGGCAGGGTAGTATGAAAATACAGATTACAGAATTGAGTTATGCCGGTGGTGATGAGTCAGTGGTGGTAACTAATCAGAATCTGAACATGCGACAAGATGGTTCTTACTCTAATTCAAAGCTGTTTGCCGGAACCTATCGTATGCTTCCATTGGAAGGAGCTTTTTATCCTTATGATGCAGAGGGAGAAACGGTGGAACTTAGAAATGGTAAGATGACGGAATGTAACTTTACTGTCACCCCTTATCTGGAATTGGAGTGGGTAGATGAACCTTATGTGGATGAAAACAATTTCTTATGTTGTTCTGTGAAATTTAGTTATATCTCAAAAGTCCACACTGTAATATTTTGTAAACCAATGATTTATATTCCGACATGTTTTTATTAAGGAACAAATTAGGAACAGAAACACAAATTATCGCATTTTCCTGTTTTTTTGTTTGCACTACCTTTCTTTCTCTTCACTTGTTCGTACTTTGAGCATTTTTCCAAACCTTTTTGCTCGATTTTCATTCTTTCGCGAAGAGTTATTGTTTCTGTATTCATTAGCGAAAAATCGCAGCCAAAAGAAAAAAGGAGCTAATCTTTTTTTCAAGGAACATTGTTTTTTGCAAAGGTAGCTATTTCCCTCGAAACACATATACAGGCAGCCCAATATATCTGCCTATATTTAGTTTACTTTAGTT
>ULOA01006023.1_pt1 | contig 13849 bp, 7 predicted proteins | sample 1952271 | NCBI WGS metagenome assembly ULOA01 (sample SAMEA4835594, study PRJEB28245) | human gut metagenome | biome: gut microbiome; material: fecal sample | place: Denmark | collected 2008 | reverse complement strand
ATACAAAGACAACGGGTACTTTATCGGGGGTTTACATAACTTCTAGTTCATCAAGAATTAAGGTACTTCCGCCAGCACCTTTAAACAAATCACCTTCTTTACTTGAAGAACAAACAATGGCCAATTTATATTTTGCTCCTTCTTCATAATCTTTCAAAAATTCAAAAGGTATTTCGAAGTAAGTATAATCTACTTTAGCAGTTTTATCAGATAAAGCAGCCACAGCGACACGTTTCTCTGAAGTGTTGATATCAAAACCAGTCAGAACTTCATCATCAGTATCAACTTTATATAATACAGCTTGAATAGCACACTCATCTATCCGATCCTTAACCTCTACAATATTATTAACATCTGTACCATCAATAAACTTCTCCCCAGGAGTATACTTATACCATCCCTTGAAAACGACTGGTTTTTTATCATATAAAACACCAAATCTTGTGCAATATAATTTCCCCTGTTCAAGAAAATCCATATCGAATTTACCAGTAAATACAGATCCTGAAGTAATCGCCGGAACTAAAGCATTAGCTTTAGCACTTGTATCCATAGTCACTAGCTTTATGGCATACTCACCTTCTTTCTTATCATCTGTCTTGTAAACAGGCATAGTTGTAACTCCCATAAGTTTCAGCATGGCAGCGCCCTCAGCACTAGTTGCAAGCACATCTGTAGGAAGAGGTTTATCATATTCATTAGCCCAAAGACTACCTGGAACATTTTCCCATTCTTCAAATGAAAACTTCAAAACACTTGTCTTAGCAGCGATAGAAACAGTATATTGATTAGTAGTTCCATCTTCAGCAACAACTGTATAAACAACATTTCCTGCAAAATTTTGAGCTACACCAGAGCCGGGAGTAACAGTTGCTTTATCAGAAACTGTAATAGTAGGAGCTAAAGTTTTCAGTTCTTCAGGAGTAGCATCCTCACTAACCTTAAATGTTATAGTTTTATTCTCCTCATCAATCACTGGTTGGCTTGTTACCAATTCACTATCAAAGGTAAAACTGGTTATTTTAGCTTCTACACTTTCATTACCAGATAATCTACTACCCCTATAATTAACTTTCACTTTCATTCCTCCGCCAGCTACATCAACATTAATAACCATATCAATGGTTCCATTACCGATCGTACCTGAAACAGAAGTATTACATGAACCAACAACCAATTCTAAAGTTTGACTTCCTGAAAACTGGAAAGCTTCACCATCCTGTTTTAAAGCGCAATTATCCACAGCAATATCACCGATAGTAATATCATCAGTACCTTCTACATTTATAACAAAATTCTTTAATTCCAACTTAATTGCAGTATCAGAAGCTTTTGATATATAAACTTTCTGAACCATATCAGAAGCAATAGGAGTACTTACACCTACATGATATACATCCATCTTTCCTTTATATGCACCAGCTAACTCACTATCAACAGGGTATTTAACATCATCGTCATCACCACAACTTGAAAACAAGCTGACTGAACAAACAAGCATAAACAAATACAACAAACTCTTTTTCATAATTCTCTTATTTAGTTAATAATCTATTTGATCGCAAAATCGGGTACAAAGTAACATATTTATATTAATTATCACAAGGTCCATTCTTTGTATTTTATGATCTATTTTTAAGATCATATTGCAAAAAAGCTGTTTTTATCTACTTTTTAAGGTTCATATTTACAGCATACTCAACCAATATATACAAAAAAAGGAGGGATTTCAAGTCCCCCCTTTTTCGATATTCAAGATATTATAGTTTTCAAATTTTCATATAACTAACCTATTATTCTAGCTATAATCCCATTACTCGCCAATAACCTCCAATTCATCAACGATCAGCGTACTGTTAGCTGCGCCTTTGAACTTATCACCTTCCTTACTGGAAGAACATATAATAGCTAACTTATACTCTTTAGTACTATCATAAGATTTCTCCGGCAAATACTCAAATGCAAGTTCGAATGTAGTCCATTCATCTTTATCCGTACCATCTTTCAAGCGAGCTTCTGCCACACGATATTCTGAAGTATTAATATCTACTCCTGTGAGTGTCACATCTTTGCCGGCTGCATCTTTTGCTTCGTACAATACCGCAGCAATAGAACATTCGTCAATAATGTTAAGCCCCTCCTGCGCTGGTTTGACAGAACCATCTATATAGTTCGTTCCTGCTTTATATTTATATACGCCTTTTAATAACTTAGGCTCCTTGTCATAAGCAATACCAAATTTGGTTGATTTCAAAGGAGCAAGCATATTAAGACTGAACGTACCCGTAAATAAAGAACCGGAAGTAATAGGTGCCATACTGCCTAAAACATGTGCTCTAGAATCCAATGTCACCAATTTGGCAGCCTTACCACTAAAGCCTTCAGATTCTTCCATCACAGGATAGCCTACTTTTACTGTCGAAGATGATCCATTCAACATTTTGGCACCACCATTGGAAGTAGCCAGGAATCCTGCAGGCTCCGGAGTCCAATAATTTTCATAACTATTACCTGCATCAAATTCAGACCATTCATCCAAAGAATATTTCATGATATTCTGAACACCTTCAATAGAAGCAGTATACTTTCTTGATGTTCCATCTTCAGCAACTACAGTATAAACAACACTTTTTCCTCCGGAGAAGTCCTGAGCAACACCACTTGCCGGAGTTACGGTAGCCTTTTCTGAAACAGCAATGACTGGTACCAAGGCTTTCAAGTCTTCCTCAGTAGCCTCATCATTAACTTTAAACGTAATGGCACTCTTTGCATCATCAATAACCGGTGCTACTGTTATAACTTCGTCATCAATAGTAAAATCGGTTATTTTAGCCTCCGTGTTTTCACTTCCTGACAGTTTAGTACCTTTATAATTGACCTTAACTTTCATTCCGCCTTCTACATCTACATCAATAACCATATCTACAGCATTCTTACCAACTGTACCCGAAACGGATGTATTGCATGATCCCACAACAAGACTTAATGTCTGATTGCCGGAAAACTTATAAGCATCACCACTTTTTGTCAAAGCACAATTATCCACAGTAATGTCACCAATAAGAAGCTCAGTACCTGCTACGGTAATAGTAAAGTTTCTCAGTTCCAGTTTTACAGCAGTATCCGAAGCCTTTGAGATATAAACCTTCTGAACCATATCAGAAGCTATAGGAGTAGATACTCCCACATAATATACATCCATCGTTCCTTTATATGCACCTGCAAGTTCACTGTCAACCGGATATTTCACATCGTCATCGTCACTACAACTCATAAATAGACTCACCGAACTAATAAGCATAAACAAATACAACAATCTTTTCTTCATAATCTTCATAGTTAATTATAAATTCTTTTTTATCACATAAAATCACGCAAAGTAAAAGATTTAAAATAACTACCACAAGTGCCATTCTTGGCATTCTATGTTCTATTTTTAATATATTATTTATTCATACCCCAAAAATAAGAAAAATAAAAGTTTCAATATTAATATTCAAGTTATAAAAGAGAAGAGTAAGCAGATATATATTTCTGCACTAATCCAATCATCTTTTCATACAAATCCCTATCACAATCCATATACCTATAAATCATCACATCTATCAACCATAGAATTTTTTCCCGATTTAATATCCGCTCAACAGCCTCCCCCCTTACGAATGACGGAAGTGAATTTACGACATTATAATTATTGCATATTTATTAAAAAAGCTGTATCTTTGCAACCTTAGTCATAATTGAAAGTTTGTCAAAGTACAAAGTTAGACATGTTTAATATTGAATTTATTACAAATGTCGTTTCGTTGTGATGGCGGAACCATTTGAAATTACTACTGATTTAATATCATTTTACTCAGAATATTCAGTCGTGATGATGCGATATTCTTTCTTAATCTATAAATATATATATATGCAAATGTTGACAGCCCATAATGGGCAGTTAGCGTCGTTTGTATGCGTGATGTCTTACGTGTTTAAATTTAGTATTGCTTATATACATGTTTATAATGATGAAAAAAAGCCCTGGACCGTGATGGTTCGGGGCTTTTCTTGTACTTGCAATAAGCAAGAAGGAAAAAGATTTCAGATTACATCGGTAACTGTGCTATTATCTCTTTCGAACATACCGGCAATTTACCATTCTTTCCCATATCCACAAAAACCGTTGCACACAACACCGTCCATTGGTCACCATATGTCATCGTACTGCTATGGCTATACCCAAGGCAATGCCCGTATTCATGAAACATGGCCTGACGGGGATAATTATGCGGATGGGCATCCGGAGGAGTCGCATCAAAATAAACACCGGTATAACAATAATTAGCCAAGCCGTACGTATTGCCTCCACCTAATCCGCCGACACCGGCAACACACCCCAGCACAAGCCCGCCATGATTACGGATTCTTTGACGCAACGCATCCAGATTGATCGGATTTCCTCCATTGTCTTTCAACAAACCTTCGTATTTGTTCATTTCCATATTAAACTCTTCGGAAGAGAACATGAAAGCCATATTGACAGCCAACGCCACTCCGTGACGGCACAATAACGGATTCATATGACGCCAATACGCATGACCATTGTCAGCCGAATAAGAAGAAAAACGTATAAACCAGCGACTGTCTATCTGTTCTATTTTCTTCATAAACGGATCTTCTGTACGAATAACAAGCGTCACATCATCATTGGAAAGTCCGGGCTGTGCAGGCACCACTATCTTCCGTCCACTACTTGTAGTGAATGTCCGTTCCGAATCTACAACCGGCAAGGGGAATGACGCTTCCATAAACGGATAAATCTGTTCAAAATGTGCCAGTTCGAAGAACTCCATGCTAAATTTATTAAAACGGCACATAATCTTCACATCCTGAATACCTACAGGAGAAAAGAACTTGACAAGCAACTGATGTTCGTCTGAAATGGAAACCTGCAACGGAGCATTCGCATAAAAAGAACGACGGCGACTGTCATAAAAGACCTCACGTGGCTCACTGGCCAAAAACATCGTATCCGTGCGAAACCGAAAGAAGTCCTCCTTGCGAACATAAAGTGAACCATCCTGATTTTCCGGATGCAGATAATCAATACTAATATGAGATACACGGCCTGCCTCAATCTTACAATCCGTGAAACGGTATTTACGGACAAACTGAGTTCCATCACTGCGATCGGACTCAATCGTCACAAATCCGGATAATGCTTTTGTGCCGGGCAATGAGTAAAACGAGTATTTCCCGGTAATGTCATAAGATTCTATCTTTCTGGTTCCGGAATATTTCCCGTCTGCACCAAGAGTCGCATATATTCCTTCGGCATCGTCGAAAGTTATATCGATTTTACGAATGAATCTCCACATATAATCGGACGATACATTCAAATCGACATCCACTCGCCCTACAGAACGCTCCAAGACCACTGTATGCGACACCGAAGCCTGATCTCTGCCGATATGCAATTCTATTTTCTTATAAAAGTAAACCGCATCTAACGGCGCATTTTCCGCATGATTTATCAACCAGTCATCGGACAGTTTTTCGGGTTCTTTGACAGCCTCATCTTCTTCCTCGCTCGTAGTAGCCAGAAAAACGACTGTATAATCCCCCATACTCAATCCTTCGATAGTCAATTTTGAGAAATTTTCTTCCAGCTTCTGATATAAGGGCTTAATAATCTCTCCACGTTCATTGGCAATAGCATACCACATACGAGTGATCTGCTCCGGTTTGCTTCCACGTGTCTGCACCACGGACGCATCATCTTGCTGCAACCCAAACAAAAACGACACTTGTCCGGAATGGGAAGGAACAATGCCGGTCTCCTGTTCAAAATCGCCCGAACAGTTGGCAAGCAATAATGCGCCCAGTAATATCATTATGATTCTTAGCATCTTCATAAACAGCCTCCTCTATTTCTTTACACAACGTACGGATGCAAATGCTTCCATCTGTAACCGTTGTTTCTTAATAACGGTTGACTCGGCTCCTTCGAACGGCAACCAGTAAGCCCATGCATAACCGCCCGGAAGGCCGTTACGTTCGTATGTCCACAACACAGCTCTTTTCCCGAAAGCCGGATTATTGGATGACGACTTATCTCCCTTCGAGCCAGCCAGAGGAATAATAAGGCTACGACCAGTGTCTTCTGAAGTAAACTTCACATAATACTGTGTTCCCGTCACACCATTGGACGGAGTTATCAGTGTTCCTTCTCCGATGTGAAGTGTAGCGGCAATCGTCTCTCCATTTCCCGCCTTATATCTACCCGGAATCTCTTGGTCTGCAGGAAGCAGAGACTGCCATTCGTTACTAGTCGGTATCCGGTATCCTTCAGGGCAAGGCATATGTGTATCATTCACCCAAGGTGCATCAGCAGTCTGATTACCTAAATTGTTGGAAGGATTATACCCCTGCCAAGGCACGTACATATATAAACGTCCAAATTGGAACAGACCACCCACCGTGTTAATCCAACTTTTATGATACATATCTTCGACCGTAGCCCCGTCCAACGGATAAATCTGATCTTCCAGATCGTGGCTACGCGCATTAAATGCCATCCATACATTTCCTGCGATTTCCACAGTTTCAATCTGTTTGTCACTCGGAGCCACACGTATCTCCACGTAATCATATGTTCCACTCAACAAGGCATTTTTCAAATGCACCAAAACCGTATAGCCCAGGCGACCGCTGCCTTGCGCTGCAACCGATACATTAAATGACGACACGATACCTTCCGCCTCTTCCGACACGGACATATTGCCTACACTTGTTCCGCTACCGGCACCTTCTGTAGAAGAAATATCGATACGAGTGTCTGTAACGAACGCCAGCGTCATGTCATCAGCACCTGTAGCAGGCACTTCCAGTATATTATTCTCATAGTCTACCTTCACCCCTTCCGGAATCCTGGATTTCGACGCATTAAGCAAAAGACGTTGGTTCGTATCAGGCTTTCCGACAATAGTTTCCCCTTCTTCCCACGGTTTGATCTCAAAAACGCCTGTCACTTCAGCTCCCACATTGAGCACTGCCAATTCATATACTTTATTGCGTTCGACAACTGGTAATTCGACTTTTAACCTAATGGGGACTTCACCATAGGTTCCACGCAAGATGATATTGACAGGACGTGTGCTCTCGAACAGACGGAATACCCCCTCTTGCTTGCCATCGAATGCAGAAGAGAACTCCTTCCGATAGCTCACCGTTTTATCCGACGCCCGGACATTTTCGAGGAATGGTAAAGTCTCGGCAGGAGCATTCTCTACGATGACTTCCTTTATCTGCGTTTTGCTGTCGGCTGTTGTGTTCAAATCAATGCGCGCCACACCGCGTTTCATAATTACATTGACCTCCGCATTGCTGCGTGTCACTACTCCGCTCTCCAATTCGACTACAGCCGCCATGAAATCCGGCGCAGAATTATCATGCAATCCTTCACCGATAATCGTATTACGAAATTCTTCTTCACTTTTAGCTTTCTCTCCGGCAGGAATCTCCAGTCCGGTCAGAAAATAAAGTCGAGATCCGCTGACCGCAGAAATCTCCGACTGTCCGCCTTGCCCGGGAGTCAGCTGTTCCTCTTTATATAAATTCCCGTCACTAAACTGGAAAACCGATACATCTTTGAGCTCTTCAGAAGATTCTTCTCCTGCTACCGTAATTCCTTTTAATACCACTGAATAAGTTTGTTGATGGCCTTTTCCCCCGGTTGGTTCATCGTTCGAGCAGGCGCCTGAAAGTAATGTTCCTATTATAATAGGAACGATGGTTTTTCTGCAAGAATAATTCATGTTTTTTTGATTAAAATAATACTGAATATTGGAAACTTTATAAATGCATTTTCCAAAAGCGGCGGCAAAAATACTACTTTTTTCAATACAGCAAGTCATCTGCATAAAATTTTAATAAATATGTTGAATAAAAGAAATCTTTAACGTCAGACTAACTAAATACAAAATAAAAAGTTATTTTTGCAAACGTTTTTTAATTTTATCTCATTCTAATATTATGTACAAGATTTTTCACGGCTTCCACCTAGTAGAAGCTTATCAGGACTTAAAGAAAGCTAAACGGTTAGCAAAGAATCAGACAGTGGCCCGATGTATAAAGTTAACCATAGCTATTACCCTCTCTCTTATTTTATGGTTCCTTCCCATTGATACTTTTGGAATAGAAGGGTTGACCGTTATAGAACAAAGACTTATTTCCATTTTCATTTTCGCCACACTCATGTGGGTGTTCGAAGCTGTCCCGGCATGGACCACTTCCGTTCTTATTGTTGTACTATTATTACTTACCGTTTCCGACAGTAGTTTATGGTTCTTAACCCAAAATACTCCTGCGGAGGAATTGGGACAGACAGTCAAATATAAGTCTATCCTACATTGCTTTGCCGATCCTATCATCATGCTGTTTATAGGTGGATTTATTCTTGCCATCGCAGCAACCAAAAGTGGACTGGATGTATTGTTGGCACGAGTTATGCTGAGACCTTTCGGAACACAATCACGATATGTGCTATTGGGATTCATCCTCGTTACAGCTGTCTTTTCCATGTTTCTTAGCAATACGGCTACGGCGGCCATGATGCTTACCTTCCTTACTCCCGTATTAAAAGCACTCCCGGCAGATGGAAAAGGGAAAATCGGATTGGCTATGGCCATTCCCGTTGCTGCCAATGTAGGTGGTATGGGAACTCCTATCGGTACACCACCTAACGCCATTGCTTTAAAGTATTTGAATGATCCGGAAGGATTAAATCTGAATATCGGTTTTGGAGAATGGATGAGCTTTATGTTGCCTTACACTATTATTGTACTGTTTATAGCCTGGTTTATTCTCTTACGACTGTTTCCATTCAAACAAAAGAGCATCGAACTGCAAATTGAAGGTGAAGCAAAGAAAGACTGGCGCTCCATTGTGGTTTATATCACCTTTGCTATAACGGTTCTATTGTGGATGTTCGACAAATTTACAGGAGTAAACTCCAATGTAGTGGCAATGATTCCGGTAGCTGTTTTTTGTATAACAGGCGTTATTACCAAACGTGACCTGGAAGAGATCAGTTGGAGTGTACTCTGGATGGTAGCCGGCGGCTTCGCATTGGGCGTAGCCTTGCAAGAGACCGGACTGGCAAAGCATATGATCGAAGCCATCCCATTCAGCACATGGCCCCCTGTACTGATGATTGTCGGTTCCGGACTGATTTGCTATGCTATGGCCAACTTTATTTCACACACAGCCACCGCAGCATTACTCGTCCCTATTCTCGCCATTGCCGGAATCAGCATGCGTGAAAACCTGTCATCGTTGGGAGGTGTAGAGACTTTATTAATTGGAGTCGCCATCGGATCATCGCTGGCAATGATATTACCAATTAGTACACCACCTAATGCCCTGGCACATGCCACAGGAATGATTCAGCAAAAAGATATGGAAAAGGTAGGTATCATTATGGGAATTATAGGACTTATCTTGGGATATACAATGCTGATCATACTCGGCTCCAACAAGTTATTATAAATAATCTATTAAAAAAAGAAGATGTCAAAAGCAGGATGATACATTTATCTTGCTTTTGACATCTTCTTCTTTTTCGAATTTAGCGTCCTATAATCCTCTCCAAAAGTTTATAAGAAACAACAATGGTATAAAACGATATCTCGTCTACTCTATTCCTGATCCGAATTCACAAACTTACTTGGACTGACATTATAATACTTCTTAAATACCTCCCTGAAATACTTCGCATCCGAAAACCCGACAATTTCAGCAATCTCCGTTATTGTATATTCTTTCTGCTTTAATAATTGTGCTGCACGTTGCAAACGGATCATCCGGATGTAGTCAGCCGGAGCATAACCGGTCAGCGCTTTCAGTTTATTATAGAAACTTGTTCGACTCATATGATGCTGATTACTGAGTACATCTACCCCAAAGTCCAAATCTCCCATATTCTTCTCTATACATTCCTTGACTGAAGCTATGAATTTCCAGTCCAAAGTATTAGTACAATTGACAGGTAAATGCTTTTCTTTATTTTCGATACTATTATAGACCTGACGGAGCAATTCACGATTTGCCAATATGTTTTTAATAGTAACCTTTAGTATACCCACACTGAATGGCTTGGTTATATAGGCATCTGCTCCGATTTCCAGTCCTCCGAGTATATTTTTCTCATCCCCTAACGCAGTCAGCAATATGACTGGAATGTGAGACATTTCCACACTCGTTTTGATAGCTGAGCACAGTTCGTCTCCACTCATCTCAGGCATCATTATATCGGATATAACAAGATCTGGATTAAACTCCTTTATAATGACAAGCGCATCTTTGCCATTGGAACAGGACTGGATATTATACCCTGCCATAAGCATATCCACAAGATAATTACGCAAATCATCATTATCTTCCACTACCAGAATACGCTGTAAAGAGGTTTTTATCTGAGGTGCCTCCAAGACCGGCAAGTCAGAAGTTCCCCCCAGTACAACAGCATCCATACGTTCATTCGGCGTTTTTGGAGAGATAAACTTTGCTTTATGCAAATGGGTATTTCCCTTCGGGAAAGTAATTTGCACGCATGTTCCCTGATGTTCAACACTTTGAATATGGATCTTTCCTTTATGCAACTTAACCAGTTTATATACCAGCATCAATCCAATCCCACTTCCGGTCACTTTCAAATTGACTACATTACTACCCCGGAAACAATTTCTGAATAATTTCTTCTGTTCAGATGAAGGAATACCAATTCCTGTATCCTTTACCTCAATACTCCAAGTATTCCCTTCCTCGCAAGCACAAATACACACGCTACCATTCTCTGGCGTGTACTTCAACGCATTTGACAAAATATTCTTCAAGATAGACCCCATTTTGTCACTATCAAACCACACATTCAAATAATCAAAATTACTCTCATAAACAAATCTGACACGCTTCATCTCAGCATATTTGCGGAAAGTAGCACAAACATCATTCATATAAGAATTCAATTCATACTCAGAAACATAAAGAGTAGACGAATATACGTCGATCCGTTCAAAGTTTATCAAGTTGGTTGTCAGCTGAAGCAATGTATTCACATTCTTTAGGGCCATATTCATATGGGGTAATGCCTTCTCTGCCACCATATGGTTTTCAACAACTTCTTCCAGCGGTGCTTTTATCAATGTCAGCGGCGTACGTATATCATGAGCAGTATTAATAAAAAAACGTGTCTTCTCATCAGAAATCTTCTTTTGTTTATGCAACATGATAACACGGAATATGATAATCATAATCAAGACCACCAGAATTGCATACCCCACCATTGCCCACATACTGGCCCACACCGGAGGGGTAATAATGATCTGAATACTCCTTGTTTCATAAGTTTTATACTTCTCCTCATTAGATACAGTACGAATTTGTAACGTATAACTGCCAGGAGGCAGATTTCTAACAACAATCCGATTATCTTGACTCGGACGGGTCCACTCTTTATGATAACCGTCGATTTTCCATGAATAAAGAATATTAGAAGGATAATCATAATTTATGGAAGCCACATCAAGCGAAAAAGTATTTTGACCGTAGGCCAATTCCAGACAATCAGTCTCGTTAATATCCTTCTTCAAGGGAGATCCGTCATCACCAGGATAGACAGGATGATAAGCTATCATAAAATCCCGTAATAACAAACGCGAATAATATGGCTCAGGTATTTCTATGTCTGTCGGAAACTTAACAGCACCATCATTGCCACCAAAGACAAGCGTACTGTTACTGTAAGTTGTGGCAGAACCGGCATTAAAATTTACGCTCATCAGTCCCTGCTCCCGTGTCCAGTTACGGAAAAAATGATCTTTAGGTGAATAAATCGTAATACCATTTTCCGTACCCATCAGGAGATTTTCATCCTGACGCGGAATAATCGTATAAATATTATCAGAAATCAGTGCACAATTATCAGTTCGGTACTGATGAATAAACTTCTTTTTATTGATATCATAAACAAGAAGACCTGCTCCACGAGTACCAATATACAGGATACCATCTTCTCTCTGGTATAATGCACATATATAAGGAGATTCAACAGGCAAGTCAATATACCGGTAAACACCGGATTGCTTGTCAAGCTGATAGAGTCCCATTCTTGTACCAATCCACATTTGACGGGCATTTTTCTCCAGAATGGTGGTGATGGAACTTACTCCCGGATACAAACGAACATTTTTAGTCTCAAGATTAATGCGTTTCAAATGATAATATCCACCGGACCATACATCACCGCCCGAATCCTTTTTAATGTCATAAATATATTGGTCAGGACGTATTCCTGCAATGGCCGCAGGCGAAAGATAGCTTATTTTAAACCCTTTCTTCTTTTCTATCTTATAAATTCCAGACGTAAAACCACCAGCCCATATCACACCAGGAGAGACTTCACACAACGCCAAGAAGATATGATTCTCATCATCCGGCACCGGATCAAAAGAACTAAAAAAAGAACGCCATTCTCTTGTATCGGTCTGATAAAAACTAATTCCATTACTAGTTGCAAACCAAAGGTCACCGTCACTATCTTCTATCACATCATGCACCTGATCATTCACTAACGACCGGTTATTGCCAAGAGAATGCTTTATCAAATCATATCTTCCATAACGATTGTTACGAATGGTAATACCTGTAGGATAATTGGCAAGCCAAATACGCTCTTCCTCATCCACATAGATATCATTGATATTGTTTCCGTTCATCCCATTATAACTGCTATAGTCAGCTGTTATATAAGGTTCACTCTTGCAAGAATTTACATCCAGCTTATATACTCCTTTTCCACCCGTAGCTATCAACAACTCATCAGCATTCAGAGCAACAATCTGATTAATTTCTACATTATTAGGTGAATAACAGGAAGTGATTTTTGAACTTTGACCTATATCATATATAAGTATTCCCTCTTTATAACTGCCCACAAACAGCTGTTTTGAAATAGCATGGTAATAAAGTTCATGCACAGGTGTAGTTATACTTTTCACCACTTCATCAGGAATAAGCTTCAGTTCCCCTTTTTCCACGCCAACACGAAACAGGCCGCTTCCCGTACCTATAAAAAAATGATTGCCATCCGTCTGCTCAATAGTAGCTATTTCACCGTCGACTGGTGTTGGCATATGCGATGTTGTGCCTGTACGAACATTATACCAAGTAATTGTATCCTTATAACACAGCCAAATATGATCATTCTTATCCAGATAACCATAATTAAGGAATGCTTGGGATTTATTTCTAATTAACTCCGGATGTACATAAGCCAATTCAAATTTATCATGTTGAGAATCATACCTGAAAATACGACCTTTCTGACCGATTACCCATAATACATCCCCTCTATCCATATAAAACCAGTTCAAAGCAATACGTGAGTCCAGTTTCATACTGTCATCTGAAAAGGTGTAATGTTTGATATGCTTCCCATCGTAACGATCAACCCCTTCCTGAGTCAAAAACCACATATACCCTCGTCGGTCTTTCTGAATATTGTATATTTTCTGGTTATTCAGACCGTCCTCCAGTCCTATATACTTATAAATTTGCCCCTTACCTAAAGTTCCGTAAACGAGAAGAACTAGAAGTAACAAAGGCTTTCTGAATTTCATAAATATTCTCATGATTGTCGTAAAATATTCCAAAAACACATTTGTAAAAATATGAAAATATTAATCAAATAACAACTGAATAAATTAATAATTATATGTTAATACAAATAATCATGTATCTTTCCAATTTCCGTTTTGGTATACATAAACAGCTTAATTCGCATAAACTCTTGGTTTAACTCTTG
>ULOA01000770.1_pt1 | contig 14405 bp, 9 predicted proteins | sample 1952271 | NCBI WGS metagenome assembly ULOA01 (sample SAMEA4835594, study PRJEB28245) | human gut metagenome | biome: gut microbiome; material: fecal sample | place: Denmark | collected 2008 | reverse complement strand
ATCCGCAGTCCGCATTTTTCTCAAAAGGTGTAAGCAAAAAATAAGCCGAGTTCTGTATATGACGATCATCTATCTAGTACGACTGTCACCAGCCGCATCAAGCGACCTACCTGAAAGCAGACCGGGCCGGTCTATAGCTCTCTGTTTGGTCTTGCTTCGGATGGGGTTTACATGGCTCCGTCTGTTACCAGCCGGACGGTAGTCTCTTACACTGCCTTTCCACCCTTACCGGCCAAAAGCCGGCGGTATATCTCTGTTGCACTAGCCTTGGAGTCACCTCCACCAGACGTTATCTGGCATCCTGCCCTGTGAAGCCCGGACTTTCCTCACCTGCATAAAGCAGCCGCGATCATCTATCTTACTTACACCTGTTCGATTATATCTTTTTCTTCCGGAAAAAGCAATATTTTTCTGCCAGACGTATGATTTCCCCATATCCCAGCGCTGCCAGCGGGAACATCATCATGTAATAGGCATACATGTACCTGGCCTTTGCTTCCCAGAAAATACTGAACAAAAAGCCCCCGATCACAGCCACTGCCAACAGATGCTGTGTGATCTCACTGTCTTTTCGGACACAGAAGATAAAGTAAAACAGACACCCCAGATAGATAATGAACTGTAAACGATCTGCCATCCTCACCACACTGTCAAACAGATCTCCACTCAGCCGGTCTTCCAGTGCCGCCAGTTTCTCATGGTACACATCCCCGTGGTTAAAGTTGAAATACAGTGACTGATAGGTCGGGACATTCCACTGGGACAGAAGTTTTCCCTGATAAAAACCTCTCAGATACCACGGCTGTGCTTTCATGGCCTGCATGCGCTCCTGCATCATCTCCCGGTAGATCTGATCGCTCTGCTCTGTATTACAGTCCGTTGCATAATATTGTGCCCAGCAATCGCTGTAATACCAACCGTACCGGCCACCGATCTCTTCCATTCCCAGATACAGGTAAGCCGATGTGGGCAATCCCCGGGAATGCTCCATTCCAGATCTCATCTCATACATTTTATAGATTCCCTGATAGCACAAGAGTGGCAGTGCCAACGCCAGCACCAATGAAATCAACAGGCGTCTGTCCCATTTTGAGAATATCCGTACCGCGCCGACCATGCAATATGCCACCACCAGGACCAGTGTGTTCTTACGCAGCAGAGTTCCCAGTGTAAGAGCTGTCACAATGCCCACCAGTGATCCCGTTTTTCCATATTTGATATATCGGACCAGCATCCATGCGGAAAACAGGGAACAGAATACCCAGGGAATCTCTCCGTAGACCCAGCTGGTATAAAAGACAGATGCCATACAGCTGCCCGCAAGCAGTGTCCCCATGGCCACCACCGCAAGTCTTCCGGAAACTTCCTTCAGAATGCCGTAAATGCAATAGATACCCGCCACGTTCAGAAGTACGAACACTATCTGGATCACATGATAATCCGCCTCTCCAAGAATCCGGAACAGCATCTCTTCCATGGCCGCCGGTCCCAGCTGATGAGCATACAGACCGCAATAATGATCCGGAGCCAGCGTCCCATAGTCACCCTGTATAAAATCTATGGCCGCACCAATAACCGATGCCTGATCTGCACTCGGCACTCTGTCTGCCGCCAGAACCCAGCACAATCCTGCGATTCCCTGCCAAAGCATGCCGAGCGTTACGGCAATTCTTTTGCACCAGATGACGATTTTGTCACCGGCCTTTTTTTCCACTGCCGTCAGAACTGCATACAATAGCAATATCAGCGCTGCTGCCGCCAGATTCCGTATTACGGAATCCGGAATCTCCACCAGATCTTCATGACCTGCCACCGGAAGCATATACTGCAGGGTACGCATGGCATACCATACAAGGAACAGAAGGATCAGGCTGCCCATGATCCGGATCACCCAGTTTGCTGTCTGCTTTACTATCGATTTTATCTTTGGTAAACGACTCTCCACAGGTATTCTCCTTTTCTTACTGTAGAGTAAACTATTCAGAACCATGCATGTAAACTATTCAGCACCACATTCGCAAAATCGCATCTGACGATGCTTACTTTTTGCTCATGTGGTTACTTCGTCGCATCAATTCTGCCGCACAGTCTTACGAATGCAGGCATTCGACGCCTGTCAGCAGAATTGCGCCGGTAGCCGTGTAAACTATTCAGCACCGCATTCGCAAAATCGCCTCTCCGAGGCTTCCTTTTTGCTCATGTGGTTACTTCGTCGCATCAATTCTGCCGCACAGTCTTACGAATGCAGGCATTCGACGCCTGTCAGCAGAATTGCGCTACTCTGAATAGTTTACACGTTGAAGCAGCTTCCACCCACAAATTCCCTGCACAGAGAATTATTGGGAAGGCTTTCACTGGTCACACCCAGGAAATACTCCAGGAACTTAAGCAGTCTCTTGGCTTCGTAATATTCCGGTTCTCCCTTATCGATCTGGAACAATAACGGCTCTGCGAACTGCTTTAACACTGCCAGTTCATAGATCAGGACGGAATTAAACATGGCATCCGCATCCTCCTGGAACGGGAAAATATTCTGTTCCTCTCCCCGGCGCACGGAAGCCCACATATCGATGGTGCGTCTCGCATCCGCACCTCTGGTCCTCGCATCTCTGACCATGCGGCGGAGAAGTCTTCCGTCCGTAGTCGGGATCCGGTTATGCTCATCAATATTGATATTGGTCAATGCACTGATATAGATCTTGTATTTACTCTCCTCGGGAAGTGCATAAGATGTCTTCTCATTCAGACCGTGGATACCTTCGATCACCAGAATATCATCCGGTCCCAGTTGTTTGAAATTGCCCTTATATTCCCGTTTTCCGGTCTTGAAGTTAAAGGAAGGCAGCTCCACACGTTCACCGGCTAACAATCTGCACATGTCGTCATTGAACTGCTTTACATCAATCGCTTCCAGACATTCGAAATTGTAATCACCGTTCTCATCCCTTGGCGTGAATTCTCTGTTCACGAAATAGTCATCCAGTGCAATGGGGTGCGGTGTCTTCCCCAGGGTCTTCAACTGAATGGATAATCTGTGGGAAAAACTGGTCTTGCCGGAAGAAGAGGGTCCGGCGATCATGACAAATTTCACGCCGCCCCTGTCTACGATGCTCTTGGCAATCTCGCCGATCTTACGCTCCTGCTGCGCTTCCTGTACCAGAATCAGTTCACTCAGCGACCCACGGCAGATCTGATCATTCAGATCACCTACGGTCTCAATACCGATCTCCTTTCCCCATTCCTCAGATTCTTTCAACGTCCGGAATAACAGCTTTCTCTCTTGAAACGGCTTAACATGCGTAGGATCTTTTTTATCCGGCAGCAGCAGCATAAATCCATCCTCATACGCTATGACATCGAACCACTTTACATAGCCGGCATTGGGCAGCATGTAGCCGTAATAATAATCGTAATAACCGTCCATTTCATAAATATTTACGAAAGAGCCTCTGCGGTAACGGAACAGCTTTTCCTTATCCTTCATCCCCTCTTTCCGAAACAGTTCCATGGCATTATCCAGGGAATAGGATCTCTTCAGAAAAGGTGTCTTTGCCTCCACCAGCTCCCGCATCCGGTTACGGATCTTTGCAGCATTTTCTTCCGTTGCATTGATCTTCCCTTTTGGAGAGATGTAGGAGCCGTTGCCGATGGCAAATTCCACACGACAGCTCTGGGCCGCCTCTCTGCCGTAGACATCAAATACCGCTTTCAAAAACAGCATTGTGGCAGAACGCACATAAGTCTTGTTGCCCACATCATCCTTCAAGGTAAAAAAGGTAACCTCGCAATCCCTTGTCAGTTTCTTGAACAATTCTCTGATCTTGCCGTCTCTGGCTGCCAGTGCGATCAGATTCTCATACTCCTGCTGATAATCGTTGGCCACATCCTCGTAAGTGGCTCCCTGAGGATATTGTCTCTCTTCCCCGTTTATCTTCACTGTGATCATTTTTCTCACCCTGTCCTTCTGTAATCTGCTTTTACAGGTCTTATTTTTCAAACGCAATCCGGTTCCTTGCCATTATCATACCAATCCAGTGCACGGGTAATCAGGGTGATCTCGTCTGCGATCTCCTGTCTGCGGCATATGGTTCTGGGATTGTCCGCATCTGCCTTTTGCTCCATGCGTCCCACGATCTGCTTTCGCTCGGTCAGCATCCATTCCAGATACTCCCGAAGTATCCGGTCTCTGCGGGATAAAAGCAGCGGGCCGAACTTTTCCGCCAGTCCGGGATCCAGACCTTCCGTCTTCCAGGAGTCCCCGACCTTCTGCCGTACCGCATCGTCCGTCATCGCACCCAGCCAGCGCACCTTCATCATAAAATAATATTTTCCTTCTTCGTAGATGATATTCTCATCCAGCAGAAGATATCCCTCATCCATCAGGAATGTCCGAAAATGCGGGATCTCCGACTGTGGCTGCAGGATCAGCTCTGCAAATCCCTGTGCCTGTTCTCTTCCTTCGGTAAGAATCTTCTCCATGAGAGGTCCGCCCATGCCGGCACAGATCATCCCGTTCGCCTCTCCGGTCTTCAGGCCGTGCAGACCGTCGGAAAGTCTGGTCTCTATCCTGTCCTGCAGACCATATTCCCGGATATGCTCTCTGGCACGCTCCAGGGGCCCTGACCGCACATCCATGGCGATCACCCGCGGGGAGAGCCCCTTCTGCACGAGATAGACCGATACAAAACCATGGTCACACCCCACATCTGTTATCACAGTGCCGGGAGTGACCATGTCTGTTAAAGCCTGCATTCGATTGGATAATATAACTTCCGCCATTAATCCAGATAATCCTTCAGCTTGCGGCTGCGGCTGGGATGACGCAGTTTGCGCAATGCCTTTGCTTCGATCTGACGGATACGTTCACGGGTAACGTTGAATTCCTTACCTACTTCCTCCAGAGTACGGGCCCGTCCGTCATCCAGACCGAAACGGAGTCTCAGTACTTTCTGTTCTCTCTCTGTCAGAGTACCCAGCACTTCCACCAGCTGTTCCTTCAGCAGAGTAAATGCTGCAGCATCGGAAGGAACCGGTACATTATCATCCTGAATAAAGTCGCCTAAATGGCTGTCTTCCTCTTCACCGATAGGAGTCTCCAGGGATACGGGCTCCTGGCTGATCTTTAAGATCTCACGCACTCTGTCTACCGGCATGTTCATCTCTTCCGCGATCTCTTCGGGGGTCGGTTCTCTTCCCAGCTCCTGCAGCAGCTGTCTGCTCACGCGGATCAGTTTGTTGATGGTCTCTACCATATGCACCGGGATACGGATGGTTCTCGCCTGATCGGCGATTGCTCTGGTGATGGCCTGACGGATCCACCAGGTCGCATAGGTGGAGAACTTATATCCTTTACGATAATCGAATTTCTCTACAGCTTTGATCAGACCCAGGTTACCTTCCTGGATCAGGTCTAAGAACAGCATTCCACGGCCTACATATCTCTTGGCAATGCTGACTACCAGACGTAAGTTGGCCTCTGCCAGACGCTTTTTCGCTTCCTGGTCGCCCTCTTCCATTCTCTGGGCCAGTTCGATCTCTTCCTCAGCACTTAGCAGGGGCACCTTGCCGATCTCCTTTAAGTACATACGGACAGGATCCTCAATGCTGACGCCTTCCGGTACGGACAGGTCGATGTTCTCCACATCCACTTCGTCCTCATCGGTCAGAATGATCTCTTCGTCATCCACATCATCGTCATCGGTAATACGCAGCACATCTACGTTGTTCTGGTCCAGATACTCCAGAACCTTCTCCATCTGTTCCTCTTCCAGAGGCATGTCCGCAAAGAAGTCACTGATTTCCTGATACTCCAGCACATTCTTTTTCTTTTTCGCCATATTCAGGAGCTCTTTTATCTTCTCCGCAAATTTTGCCTGTGTGTTTTCATCCATTTTCGTGGTTCCATCCTTTCATTGCCATTATTTATAGCCATATTTCGTATTTTTTATAACTGTCCCGAGCCGCAAACCCTATTATTCCAGAGAAATGCGGGCTCTTTGTAATTCTTCCAGTGCTTTTTTGCCTTCCACCGCTTTTTTGACCGCATTGACATCTGTACCCAGCTGCGCCATATAGTACTGGTAGCTGTTGCGTTTGACTGACACCAGAATGTCATGGAAAGCTCTTTCTCTCTCCTGCTTCGTGGACAATTCGGGGAGCGTTGTATGGAACAGCTCCGCTGCCTGCCTCTGCTCCTCTTCATCCTCAAACATGCTGATGATCCCCGCCGGCTGAAACTGTCCGTTGTCCAGCTCTGCGAACATCTTCTCCGCCACCTTGCGATACAATTCCTCCGTGAAATCCTCCAGAGAAATGTACTTACGTACAATCGTATACAGAGAAGGATCATCTCCGATCCAGGTGATCAGCAGTCTCTGGGACTTCCGTCCGCTCTCCGAAGGATCGCTCTTGTTCTGCACTCCGCTGCGGGGACGGGGAATCGGTCTGGCGATTCCCGTCTGGGAAGCATATCCTATGACCATTTTGCGCAGATCATCGGGACGGATCATATATTTTTCGGCAATGGCCTGCAAATAATTCTCCCGCTCCAGATCTTCCGAAAATTCGCACAGTTTCTGTGCGATCTCCCGGTGGAACTTCGTCCGCTGTTCCGGATCACTCTGATCGTATTGTTCACTCAGGATACGGATCTCGAAGTAGAAACTGTTCTCCGCCTGATCGATTCTCTCCTGAAAAGCCTCTTTCCCCAGATTCTTGATAAATTCATCCGGGTCCTTATAAGGACGCATATTGATGACTTTACCGGTAAGCCCGGCCTCCCTGAGAATACCGATGCCCCGGAGTGCCGCCTTGGTTCCGGCACCGTCGCTGTCGTAGGCCAGCAGGATGTTTTCCGCATAACGGTGTAAAAGGTTAGCCTGTTCCACCGTAAATGCCGTTCCCAGGGATGCCACCGCCTGGGTAAATCCCGCCTGATGCATGGCTATGACATCCATGTAGCCCTCGCACAGGATAATATTGCCCGTCCGGGCAGTCCTTGCGAAATTCAGTCCATAAAGATTCCTTCTCTTATCGAAGATCATGGTCTCCGGTGAATTCAGGTATTTCGGTTCCCCGTCTCCCATGACTCTGCCGCCGAAGCCGATGACCCGGTGGTTGATATCCTGTATGGGGAACATGACACGATTCCAGAACTGGCTTCGCAGTCCCCGCTGTTCAGAAAACATTGCCAGTCCGGAGTCTTTGATCTCTTCGTCCGTAAAGCCCTTTTTCCGCAGGTACTGTACCACCTGCTCGCCGTTTTTCCCGGCATAACCCAGTCCGAAATGATGCATGGTCTCATCGGTCAGCTTCCGCCCCGTCAGATACCGCATTCCCACTTCGCCACGGGGATCCCGCAGCATATAATAAAAATATTTTGCCGCTTCCTTATTGACTTCCAGCAGCCGCATACGTTTGCCGGCTTTTTTCTTCTGTTCCGGTGTCTCCTCCACTTCGGGAAGCTTTACCCCGGCGCGGTCCGCCAGGATCTTAATGGCCTCCGGGAAGGTATCGTTTTCATATTTCATAAGAAACGTATATACATTTCCGCTGGCATGGCATCCGAAGCAATAATACATCTGTTTGTTCGAAGACACCGAAAAGGAAGGTGTTTTTTCGTTATGAAAAGGACAGCAGCCCCAATAGTTGCTTCCCTTTTTTTTCAATGAGACATAGCCCGATATCACATCCACGATGTCATTTCTGGCTCTGACTTCTTCTACCAGTTCTTCGGGATAATACACGTTTTTAACTCCTATTTTATCTTGTACCTATCTCTGCCAGGATTTCGGTATGTAAATATCCTCGTATACCGCTATGGCAAACCGATCCGTCATCGCTCCCACATAGTCGCAGACGACCTTCTCTCTCGGTTCTCCCACGGAAAGAAGATTGAGATATTCTTCCGGCAGATCATCCAGATGCTTCAGGAAATGCTGGTACAATGTCTCCATCAGCATCTCTGCTTTCCCCTCTTCGCTCTTCGCTATCGGGTTCTTGTAAACTCTCTCAAACATGAACTGTCGTATCTTCGTCATGGCTTCCGCCACCGGCTCCGACATCAGGATGTCTCCCTTGTCCATGCTGTTGGTCACGATGTCATGAATGAAATGATCCAGTCTCTCGGTGGGGCTGCTGCCGATCACCTCACAGATGTCCTTCGGCACATCCGCTTCCGTGAGGATTCCTCCGCGGATGGCGTCATCCATATCGTGATGAATATAGGCAATTTTATCGGAAAGTCTGACGATCTTGCCCTCCAGGGTGTGGGGCTTTCCAATGGTCTGGTGGTTTCTTATACCGTCTCGCACCTCGTAGGTCAGATTCAGCCCCTTGCCATCCTTCTCCAGAATGTCCACGGTGCGGACGCTCTGTTCGGCATGTTCGAAGCCAAAAGGGCATACTCTGTTCAGCGCACGCTCTCCGGCATGTCCGAAAGGCGTGTGTCCCAGATCGTGTCCCAGCGCAATGGCTTCCACCAGATCCTCGTTCAGCTTTAATGCCTTGGCTATGGTTCTGGCCGTCTGGGATACCTCCAGCGTATGTGTCAGTCTGGTACGGTAATGGTCACCCTCAGGTGTCAGAAATACCTGGGTCTTATCCTTTAGCCTTCGAAAGGCCTTGCAATGGATAATACGGTCTCTGTCTCTCTGAAACACCGGCCGGATATCACATTGTTCTTCCGGTCGCAGACGTCCTTTGGAGTTCACACTCAAGGATGCGTACGGACTTAAATAATCCTTTTCCCACTGTTCCAAGTTTTCTCTGATCGTCATAGTTCCTCCTGCCCCTACTTCTAATATTCTGTGCCTGTCTTAAAAATCCTTTTCTTTCTTTTGAAAAAAATAGTCATTTTTTCTGATTTAAATTATCTGCACACAGAATAGATGAATTCCGCATTCTTATCCATGGCCTCACTGGCCTTTTTGAAGGGTGACATCTGAAAAACATGCCACATTCCGGGGAATCGGTCGATATGGGCAGCGACCCCGGCTTTGATCAGATTTTTATATAGCCGCAGAGAATCGTCCAACAGGATTTCATTCTCTCCCACCTGAATATAGACGGGCGGGAAACCATGAAAGTCTCCAAACAGCGGAGAAATATAAGGATCCGTCAGATCTCTGTCCGGGGCATAGGCCCTGGTCATACGGTCGATGTACTCTTTATCCAGTACCGGATCCAGTTCCGCCTTGGTCTGGAAAGTCTTGCCCTCGCCGGTAAGATCCGTCCAGGGAGACATCAGCACGATTCCTCTGGGAAACAGGCGCTCCTGCTCTTTCAATTTCAACACCAGTGAAAGCGCCAGATTACCTCCGGCCGAATCTCCGGTAATGATCACATCTCTTGCTCCGTAGCCCAAAAGCATCAGATAGTTCCAGGCTTTCATGGCATCCTCCGCAGCTGCCGGATACGGATGCTCCGGTGCCAGTCTGTAATCAAAGCACAGCACATCCATGGAAGTACCCGCCGCCAGCTTCGATGTCAGGGTTCTGGCATAGATACTGCTGCCGGTGGAATATCCGCCTCCGTGGCAATGCAGGATCACGTACTTTTTCATATGAGCCCGGTTCACGCTGACCCACTCCGCATCCATGCCATCGATGTCCACGGGACGGTACTGGATCTCTTTACTGTTGCCGAGCAGCTCGCCAATGTGATCCTGGGATTGTCTGTGCTTCTCCAGATCCGGATTCTCCACAAGACCATGGGCCCTGCGGATGAGCTGCATCAGATTCTGGTTGTTCTTCTCACTGTTTTTTCCTACCAGTGCCATAAGTTCCTCCTGTTCACCTAGTTTTCTCGTAACTATTCAGCGCCTCATTCGCAAAATCGCATCTCCGATGCTTTCCTGAACAACAAGTTCACTTGTTGTTTGCTCATCTGAGGCTGCTTCGCCAATATTTCATGGCTCTGAATAGTGATCAAAAGTGCAATCTTCTGCGCACTGCATTGCGCAGTCTCCTCCGGGATAAAAGGGTGGCGATGGTGATATCGACGATCACGCAGATCGTCAGCACGATAGCCGACCATCCCAGTGCGATCTCCTGTCTCAGGAACCGGTCGATCAGAAGTTCCAGTCCCACGCACAAAACAGCGATTCCCGAGATCAGGTACAGGGCTCCTGTCAGGAAGGACATGGGGAGCTTGCGGATACAGAACGTCACCGCTTCCACCACTGCCGTCACCAGCAATACGATCGGCAGTCCCAGTCCATAGAACCAGCTGTTATGTCCCGTCAGATAAGTCAGCAGATATAGATACACGATCACTGCCACTCCATCCAGCAGGATCGACAGATAAATGGGCTGTCTCGTATAAATAACCACAGGGATCATAATAACCCACAATACCAGGACTACGCCGATCACCGCCAGAGACCACAGACTGCTGCGGAACACAAAAGCGTTTAACAGCCCACAGGTCACCGCCGTAGCCAGTACAATAACCGTCAACAGTACTCCCAGATCTTTTCTTTTTACCCCTTCCACCTGTCCCTTTTCCTTTGGAAAAGGGGATGGCTGCTTCTCCGGTTCCGGTGCCTTGGGATTATACACCGGTGTGTCGCACAGAGGGCACTTCTTTGCCGAAGCATCCAGTTCCACACCACAGTTCACACAATATGACATAAGCATTTCCTTTCTAACCGGAGGATCTACCGGTTACTCTCGATCTTCACATGAATACCGTCCTGTACCAGCTTGCGGAAAAACAGTCGTTCCACATCCGTTTCCGCAATACTGCTGGCAAAATTGATGGTAAGAATATCTTCAAAGCTGGCAATGGCACAGTTGGTTCTCGTAGAGAACGGTTGTCCCATATAGATATCAAAACGTTCGATATAGGGCTTCATGGTCTCCGGCACTTTCAAAGCTCCCATGTTGGTCAGCCCCGCCGAAGAGTTTTTGTCCTGGATCTTCGTATAGAACTGGCGGACCACCAGATCCTTGATAAACAGCGGTACCACACGGATAAACGGGTTCCTCTGGGTCTCTGCGTTGGTGGTGATATCGCCCCGCAACAGCTTTTCATTCAGATAATACCGCATGTAATTGTGCACCTGGGTCACGATCTCTTCAAAAGTGTATTCTCCCAGTCTTGGGTCAATCCCCGGATAGATCATGGTGATAAAATTCCGCAGAGTCTTCGATGGGAAAAAGCGCCGCAGATTCACCGGCATGGCAATCTTTACCGGACGTAATTTTAAATGCCACTCACTCTCCTGCTTCTGCATCAGTGCATAGAGCAGAACCGCATTGAAATATTCCGTAATGGTGGCATTATAGCTTTTTGCCACCTTCATGACCTCTGCCACCGACATAATACCGTCTATGATGTTTAGGGTATAAAAGGGCTCCTTGGTTCCCCGGACACGGTAAGTCTTCTCCCCCGGTCTGGGCGGGCACACCTTGGCATTGGCATATTTCATGTAGGCATCTTCCAGTTCTACCGGATCCGGTGTCTCTAAAATATCCAGCACAAAACCGCCGTTCTCGATCTCCGTATGCCCCTTCAGGCGCAGATAAGTGGCCGTCAGAGTCTGCAATACGCACATGCCTCCGGTACCGTCTCCCAGACTGTGATGGGCCTCCAGGGCGATCCGGTTCCGGTAATAATAGATTCTTACCAGATACCGGTTATTGGCCTTGAAATACATGGGCTGACAGGGATTTTTCACGTCCTCCTGCACAAATGGGCCGGGGCGGTCATTGGGCTCCAGGTATCTCCAGAAGACACCCTTGCGGATAGCCGCCTTATACGTCGGAAAACGAGGCATTGTCAGATTCACCGCCCGCTGCAGCATCTCGGGATCGATCTCCTCCTTTAAAAGAACGGACAAACGATAAACGGAAGAAAAATCTCTTCTCTGTAAGGTCGGGTATACGATGGCCGACAGATCCAGTTTGTACCAGTCCTTGTGTACTTTCGATGCCCTGTCTGTCTTCGTTTTGTCTCTTCTATTAATTGCCACGGTTTTCACCCCTTTCTCGGTTTTGTATTATATTTTTCAGAAACGACAAAGGCGGCAACCTTTCGGTCACCGCCATGTGATGCAGAAAGAGGGACTTGAACCCTCATGGTATCACTACCACACGGACCTGAACCGTGCGCGTCTGCCAATTCCGCCATTTCTGCGAACAAGATATATCTTACAGTATTTAATTAAAAATGTCAACACTTTTTTCAAATTACTTTAAGTCACTTGAAAAAGTGATGCAGAAAGAGGGACTTGAACCCTCATGGTATCACTACCACACGGACCTGAACCGTGCGCGTCTGCCAATTCCGCCATTTCTGCGAACAAATGTATATTACAACAACCGGCTCCAAATGTCAACACTATTTTTCGAATTATTTAAACTGTATGCAAAATAATTACGATTTCTGCGTTCTTCGGCCTTGTAACTATTCAGACCCCATTCGCAAAATCGCCTCTACGAGGCTTCCTTTTTGCTCATGAGGTTACTTCGCCATGTAAAACTGCTTATCTGCCTGAATGCAAGCATTCGCAGAACACAGTTTTGCATGGCTCTGAATAGTTACCAATTATTTTACATTTACATGTAGGAGCTGAACAGGTTACCTGCATTATAAAGGCCGGTATATCCTGCGCTTCCGGTGTACAGACTGCTTCTGGTGGAAGCATGATCTGCTGCGAAATTGATCATGGAGCTCTGTGCGGATACACGGTAGCCGTAGGAACCATTTCCCTGAAACAGGCTCTTTACCGTAGACATATCCGCTTTCATAAAAGCATCCTTATCCAGGGATAAGGTACCGTCATTTTTCATAGTGATACCGATCTTCGCCAGCTGCTTACTGTTGGCAATGGTGGTATTCCCCAGCGATTCCGTGCGGTTGTTCACTGTGGTATCGCTCACATCATCCACAGCAGCCATCACGCTGTTGTAATTCTTCACAAAGCTGTTCACCGCATTGTAGATGGCACTGGTATCATAGCCCTTGGTCGTGGTCTCTATACCATTCTCATCCTTGGTGGTGATATCCTTTTGTGCGAACAGATCATTTTTACCGGCAGCCAGTAATGTATCTGCGGATTCCTTCAAAGCATCAGTGGCGGTCTCTACCTTGGCCAGTGCTTTCTTCGCGGTCTCCTTCGTGGTGTCTTTCTTCGTTATGTCGGAAGCTGCGGTTTTGGATGCGTTGTTCTCCTTGCCGTAATAAGCCTTCATCAGCTTGGCATAGCTGCCATTCTTAATACTTGCATAATCTGCCAGCCAGTTGCTGCTTGCCGCATTGGATGCCGTAGAGCTCAAACCGGAAAACAGAAATGAATAATTGGTCTTTGCCTGAATATTAATACTCATCACAGTCACCTCCGTGTCAACTGTTTTGAATCGGCCTTTCAGCCATTAGTCCTTTTATATCAGTTACAGTATACTACTTATTTCGGATTTTTCCAAGGTTTGTTAACTGTTTTTTTGAAAAAATCCCATTAATTGAGTATTTTTTCCAGCATGGTCACCCGGTTGAAGGGAAAGGAGAAATAATAGCCGTCCGCAAAATCCTCCGTCATGACGATCACTTCCTTTGCCAGCTGCACACCGGCCTGCTCTCCCTCTTCTCTGGTCATGTCCGCCCGGTATCTTGCCAGTACTTCGTCCGTCACGTCGATGCCTGCCATCTCGTTCTTCATAAAGGTGGCATTTTTAAGACTCACGAACGGCATGATCCCGCAGAGAATCCTTGCTCCGGTCTCCTCTTTGATCCGGCGCACTCTGTCGGCACTCTCCTGTGTGGAAATGGGCTGTGTCAGAAAAAAGGTGGCTCCCGCCGCCATTTTCTTCTTCACTCTGCCGATCTCCACCTCAAGATTACGCCTGCCCTGATTGATGGCTCCGCCGTAGCTGGCCGGAGCCTGCGTGAACTGCTCCTCGTTCATATCCGCCAGAATCTGCATCAGTCCCACAGAATCAAAGTTGAACACACTCTTCACCGTGGTCCGCACCATGGAAGGAATGGGGTCTCCCGTGATCACCAGGAAATTCTGAATACCATTGATATAGGCTCCCAGCAGCTGGGAACGCATGGCAATGGCATTTTTATCCCGGCAACAGATATGGGGCATGACACACATACCGGTCTCTCTTGCCACCTTCTCCGCCATGAGAATGGAATCTGCTCTGGTACGTCCCGAAGGAGAATCCGGGAAAGTCAGCACATCCACTCCGCTCTTCTGTAGCAGATGTGCCGCATCCATCAGTTTTTCGTCATCGATTCCCATGGGAGGTGCCAGTTCCACGGCGATCAGCTTTCGGTTCCTGCCCTCCGCCTCTTTGGTATGATAAAAAGAACGGTCTTCCTTCGGTGCCTGCTGTTTCTCCGGTTCTGTGTCTTTTTTTGCCTGTGGGTACTGGGTCAGATCCAGCTTTCCGGCAAGC
>ULOA01008569.1_pt1 | contig 14609 bp, 9 predicted proteins | sample 1952271 | NCBI WGS metagenome assembly ULOA01 (sample SAMEA4835594, study PRJEB28245) | human gut metagenome | biome: gut microbiome; material: fecal sample | place: Denmark | collected 2008 | reverse complement strand
GATGGATCGTTTTATACTAGAATCGGCACACAAGAAAATTCGCATAAAAGGAAATAATAATAATTCTTTGGCCGTAGGTCTTAACCATTATCTGAAATATTACTGCCATACGAATGTATCTTGGTATGCCTCTGATAGCATTGATATGCCCGAAGAGTTACCAGTAATTCCTCAACCAATATCTATCCGTTCTAAGTGTGACAATCGCTTCTTCTTGAACTACTGTACATTTGGATATACAATGCCTTATTGGAAATGGTCTGATTGGGAAAGGTTGATTGACTGGATGGCATTAAATGGAATTACGATGCCATTAGCTATCAGTGGACAAGAGACAGTATGGTATAAGGTCTGGAGCAAATTAGGATTAAACGATGAACAAATACGTTCATATTTCACAGGACCTGCGCACTTGCCCTGGCATCGTATGTCTAATGTAGATTATTGGCAAAGTCCCCTGCCGAAATCATGGTTGGAGCAACAAGAAGTATTACAGAAACAAATATTAAAGAGGGAACGCGACTTTAATATGACCCCTGTTTTACCTGCATTTTCTGGGCACGTACCTAAAGAACTTAAAGCAATCTATCCAGATGCCAAAATTCACGAAATGAGTCAATGGGGAGGATATGATTCAAAATATCGCAGTCATTTTATAGAACCAATGGACTCTCTGTTCAACATCATTCAAAAAATGTATTTGGAAGAGCAGACGGCAATATATGGCACAGATCATATTTATGGAATTGATCCTTTTAATGAGGTTGATTCTCCAAATTGGAATGAAGATTTCCTGGCAAAGGTTTCTAAGAAGATATATGAGTCCATTTATCAAGTAGATGCTGAGGCTAAGTGGTTGCAAATGACATGGATGTTTTACCATGATCAAAAGAAATGGACACAACCCAGAATCCGTTCTTTCCTGGAGGCTGTGCCAGATGACAAACTCATACTGTTGGATTACTATTGTGACAGTACAGAAATATGGAGGAATACGGAAATGTACTACGGAAAACCATATATGTGGTGCTACTTAGGCAATTTTGGTGGAAACTCCATGATGGTCGGAAATCTGGATGATGTTGATGTCAAAATTGAAAAACTCTTTGTAGAAGGTGGTGAGAATGTATATGGCCTAGGAGCTACCTTGGAAGGCTTCGATGTGAATCCTTTTATGTATGAATTTGTATTTGACCAGGCATGGGAGTATCCGTTAACAACTGATCAATGGATTCAAAACTGGGCAAAATGCAGAGGGGGAAATCAAGATAGACATATTCTGAAAGCATGGGATTCATTACATAAAAAAATATATAAAAAGTATGCAACAGCAGGGCAAGCCGTTTTAATGAATGCACGTCCAATGTTAGTGGGCACAGATAGTTGGAATACCTATCCGGACATCACTTACAACAATCGTGACTTATGGGATATTTGGACAGAAATGTTGAAAGCCAGTCATATAAACAATACTGGATATCGATTTGATGTAATAAATGTAGGACGGCAAGTATTAGGAAATCTCTTTTCCTCGTTTAGAGATCATTTCACTCAATGTTATTCAGAAAAAGACATAGATGGAATGAAGAAATGGGCCGATCAAATGGATGCACTATTGATAGATACAGACCGTCTATTATCCTGTGAAACCAATTTCTCAATCGGTAAGTGGATTGACGATGCACGTTCTTTTGGAAAAACAGAAGCTGAAAAAGAATATTATGAGGAAAATGCACGTTGTATCCTGACAGTATGGGGACAAAAGGCAACCCAGTTAAATGACTATGCAAACAGGGGCTGGGGTGGATTAACTTACAGTTATTATCGTGAACGTTGGAAGCGCTTTACAACAGAAGTAATAACCGCTTCATCATCCGGCCAGAAGTTTGATGAAAAACAATTTTATCAATCAATTACTGACTTCGAATATGAGTGGACATTATCCAAAGAGCACCATCCTATAATTTCTGGAGAGAACCCGATATTGTTGGCCAAGACATTATCTGAGAAATATATGCAATATTTTTATTAAGTACATACCTCAAAATAATTATAAATTATAAAACAAAACAGCCTATGAATATAATACCGAACTTATAATTAGGGAAATTATCAAATCTAAAGAAGAAAAAAATACAGAATTACTTAACTTTAAATTATTAATGTATGATGTCGGACTTACGAAAAAACATTTTTTCAATTAAAATCTGGACTGTTACGACATTCTGTTTATTATCACTAGTAAACATGAACGCCAGTAATACTCTCGCTCATTCTTTACAAAAAGATGAGATCAAAGTAGTAAAGGACAATCCTGGCAAGAAAGTAACAGGAAAAGTCTTGGATGAATTTGGAGAACCTATTCCCAGTGCATCAATATTGGTAGAAGGACGTTCAAGGGGAGTTATCACTGACTTGGACGGAACATTTGTGATAGAAGTCTTGCCAACAGATAAACTAGTCGTTTCTTTTCTTGGAATGGAAACGCAGACTATTTTGGTGGGTAAGCAAACAAATATCGTAGTTAAAATGCAACCCCAAACAGCAGAACTTGACGAAGTTACCGTAGTAGCATATGGTAAACAGCGAAAAGCAAGCGTTATTGGTGCCATCAATACAGTTTCGATGAATGAGCTGAAAATGCCTGTTGCTAAATTGAGTTCCGGTTTGGCCGGACAGTTGGCTGGTATAGTTGTCATGCAGCGTTCAGGTGAACCGGGTGCAGGTGCTGATTTTTGGATTCGGGGTATCAATACTTTCGGTGCAGGCAACAAACCTTTAGTGCTGGTTGATGGAGTAGAACGTAGTATGGACCTTGTAGATGTTGAGGATATCGCTTCTTTCTCTATTCTGAAAGACGCTACCGCAACAGCATTATATGGAGTGCGTGGAGCCAATGGTATTGTACTTATCACGACAAAACGTGGAACCGAATCAGCACCTAAGATTAATGCACGCGTAGAATATGGTTTTACCAATCCAGTACGTATGCCCGAATTGGCTAATACGGAACAATGGATCAATTATTATAATGATATTACTTTGGAATCATCCAGACGCTTGGCTATACAACCTGAAGAAAAAGCAAAATACCTGAATAATACAGATCCGGATCTTTACCCGAATGTAGATTGGATGCAAACATTGTTTAAAGACTTCTCCAACACCACACGCGTGAATATCAACGTTACCGGGGGATCTCCTAAAATACGTTATTATGTAGGCGGCTCCTTTTATTCGGAAGGCAGTGTATTCAATATTTCGGATAAAGACCGCTACGATGCTTCAATGCGCTATAACAAGTTTAGTTTTCGTTCAAATATTGATATCAATGTAACTTCATCTACTGAGCTGAGTCTCTCACTGTCCAATCAATATGAGACCAAGAACCGTCCTTATGGTTCACTATCAGATTTGTATGCTTATATGATCCGTACTTCTCCGATAGCTACTCCTACTATTTATTCAGATGGCACTTTAGCTAAACCAAGTACGGGTACCAATCCTTATAACAGCCTGAATAACTCTGGGTACTCGCAGGATTTCTTCAACAATGCGCAATCACTTATTTCGCTTACACAGGATTTCTCAAAAATGGTAACTCCGGGATTAAAAGCCAATGTTAAGTTCTCATGGGACGCCTACAATGCGCATACACTAAACCGCATTGTAACACCATCTACCTACTATGCAACAGGACGTGATGAAGAAGGAAATCTTGACTTTGTAAGGAGTACTGAAGGTAGTGATTATATGAAACTCACACGGACGAATTCGGGCACACGTACTATCAACTTTGAAGCCTCAGCCAATTACGACCGCCTCTTTGGAGAAAAGCACCGTGTTGGAGCCTTGTTTCTTTTTAGTATGCGTAACTATACAGACAATTTCCCGGGTAATTATGTAGACGCTTTTGCCCACAAAAACATCGGTATTGCCGGTAGAGCTACTTATTCATATTACGACCGTTATTTTGCTGAATTTAACTTCGGATACAATGGCTCTGAGAATTTCGCACCTGACAAACGTTTTGGTTTCTTTCCCTCTTTTGCTATAGGATATATGCTAAGCAACGAAGCTTTCTGGGATCCGTTGCGTTCTACTATCCACCTGTTGAAAATCAAAGGTTCGTATGGAGAAATAGGTAATGACCAGATTGGCGGAAACAGACGTTTTGCATTCAACTCCACCATGAAAGAAGGACAATACGGCTATATTTTCGGAACGAATCCCGGTAGTGGAAGTATCGTAGGTATTTCTACAGGTATTCCGGGAAACCTGAATGTTTCATGGGAGAAAGCTCAAAAAGCGAATGTGGGACTGGAACTTGGCTTATTTGACCAGCTTAAATTCCAACTTGATTATTTTTATGAAAAGCGTACCGGTATCTATATTCAGCAAGAAAGTGTTCCTTCAATCGTCGGTCTCAATGAAACCCAGTATGTGAATCTTGGAGAAATGAAGAATCAAGGTTTCGATGGTTCTATGGAGTATGAACAACGATTTAATGACTGGTATGTCTCTGCCCGTGCCAATTTCACTTACAATCGAAATAAAAAGTTGTATGATGATAAACCGACTCCTATATGGCCCTACCAAAGTGAAGCTGGATTTGCCTATCGTCAGCAACGCGGTCTTATAGCTCTAGGTCTTTTTGAGTCAGAAGAAGATATAGCCAATAGCCCCAAACAAAACTTTGGAAACGTTCGTCCTGGTGATATTAAATATAAAGACATCAATGGTGATAACGTTATCGACGCATACGATAAGGTAGCGATTGGCTATACGGACGTACCGGAAATAAATTATGGATTTGGTATTAGTCTGGGCTGGAAAGGATTTGACGCTTCTCTGTTTATGCAGGGAGTAGGAAATGTGACTCGTATTATCGGTGGAGACGCTCTTTATGGTGCCTCTGATAATATAGAGCGTTTAGGACAGATTTACGCAGATGTAGCCGAAAAACGTTGGACAACCAGCAATCCTAATCCTAATGCTACTTATCCACGGCTTTCTATGAGCAAGGTAGAGAATAATCTTCAACCCTCCACCTACTGGCAACGTAATATGAGTTTTCTTCGTTTGAAAAATGTGGAGATAGGATATACCCTTCCGAAGCATATTTATAAACGTCTGGGCATGTCATCAATTCGTGTTTATGCACAGGGTGTCAACCTTTTGACATTCAGCAAATTCAAATTGTGGGATCCCGAACTCGATTCCAACTATGGAAATATATATCCTCAGATGAGAACAATCACCTTAGGTCTTAATCTTAACTTTTAAAGTATATTAGAACTATGAATAAAAAGATACGAATTTTAGGAATATTCCTATACTTCACCGTTGCATTCAGCTTGGTATCATGCAACGATTATCTGGATGTGACTTTGCTCGACCAGCTTACACAAGACGAAACCTTTAGTAAGCGTGTCTCTACCGAACAGTATTTAGCGCATGTTTATAGCTACTTGCCACGGGAATATGAATATCTGGAAGAAGGAAGCGCAGTTCCCCGTAGTGATGAAGCCATGTTCTCCTGGTATCAGTGGGTCAACTACCTCTCTTTCAATAATGGATCATGGGGACCTTCTACTCCAAACTATAATATTTGGAAAGCAAAGTATACAGGCATAAAACAAGCTAGTATATTCATGAACCATGTTGACGAATGTTTGGAGATTGACTCTGAAACGAGACGTATAATGAAAGCAGAAGCACGTTTTCTGCGAGCTTATTATTACTTTGAACTATTCCGTCAATATGGTCCTGTGTATATCTGGGGAGACATCGAATCGGATGAACTTATAAAACCGGAAACGATAGACCGTCATACAGTTGATGAAAACGTAAATTTCATAGCTGAAGAATATGATAAGGCTATTGCAGAACTTCCTGCAGAGATCAGCGATTTCACAAAATGGGCAGGACGTATCACCAAGGGAGCGGCAATGGCTGCCAAAGCGCGTTTAATGCTCTATGCCGCCAGTCCATTGTATAATGGATGCGATCTTTATAAAGGACAAATGAAGAATCTGTATGGTGATTTCCTTTTTCCACAAAGTCCCGATCCTCAAAAATGGGAAAAAGCCGCTAAAGCTGCCAAAGACGTTATAGATATGAACATCTATGAATTGTACAAAGACCAGACTGAAGCAGACCCTTTACTGCGTGCCATCAAATCTTATCAAGGAGTTCTTTTTGAAGAGTGGAATAAAGAAACGATCTGGGGTGCCTGGGGACGTAATCCTACTAATACTGGACTCGGGGCTATAGGTTTCTATCTGTATAGCCGGTGCATGCCTCCTAGAGTTTGTGAATTGGGTGTCGGTGGCTTCTGCCCGTCTCTGAAATTAGTAGATACTTATCCGATGGCTAAATCCGGAAGATATCCTGTTACCGGATATGATAATAACGGGAATCCTGTAATTGATAAGCAATCGGGATATACCAATACCGGTTTTACAGAAAATTTTAAGCAGCCGGGAGCCAGTTTTGCACCTGGATTTAAAGCGCATAATAGCTGCGTCGGACGTGACGCCCGTTTTTATGCTTCTGTATTTCCAAATGGTTTTTATTGGATCAATCAATATAAAGGCATAAAACAAGTTACCTTTTTTACGGGAGGATCGTCCTCGTACTTAGAATCCGGAGATTGTGTCAAAGTCGGATATCTGTGGAGACGCCCACTCGATCCTGCTCTTAATACAGAAAGTGGCAGTTGGGGAACCGTATTCTGGCCCTATTTCCGTTTGGCCGAAATATATCTTGACTATGCTGAAGCTTGCAATGAGAAGCCCGAACGCAATGAAACGGAAGCATTGAAGTATATTAACCTTGTTCGCGAACGTTCCGGTTTAAATGCCCTCGAAACAGCGTATCCGGAAGTGAAAGGCAATAAGGATTTGTTGCGGATGCTGATTCAAAAGGAACGCATGGTAGAATTAGCCTTTGAGGGACACCGATATTATGATGCCCGTCGCTGGATGATTGCTCAACAAGAGTTTCCCGGACCGGAATATTCTCTTAATTTATTGGCCACTTCATACGAAGATTCTTGGTCGCGGACATCAAATGTTTGGAAAGGTGGTCCCCGGGTATTTGAGCCTAAGCATTATTTCTTCCCTATCAATCAAGAACAATTGAGTGAAATGAAGAATATTACTCAAAATTACGGATGGTAAATATATGTAATGGATATAAATATGAAAAAACATAAGACAATACAATTCATAGCTGCTGCACTTTTTATTGCATCGGCATGTACTGATGATCGTGATAATCTCATGGTTAATGATCAAATCGGACTATTGCATTCTACCTATACAGAAACGGAGGTATTCCGTGGTATGGATACCCCCTATCAATTATTTGTTATCAAAAGTGGGAAAGGAAAGCAGGAGGCGGAAGTTTCCATTTCTGTTGACGAGACTGTACTTCAGAGTTATAATACGGATAACGGAACATCGATCCAATTATTGCCTTCCGATTGTTATACCATTCTTCAGCCTGCTCTGCGTCTCAGCGATTCCGACTATCGGAAAGCTTTTGATATTAAATGGAATGCCGACCGTCTATCCGATCTTCTTTCTACGGGAAAGGAATATGGCTTGCCCATACAAATGAGTGTGGTGCAAAATTTTATCTCAGCAGATGATGAGAGACTAAAAACCATTATTGTACCTACTATTAAGGAACCTTATTTGCAAATGGATGTTCCTGGTATGAGTCCGGTTACTGATTTTATGCCGACTTTCGGCGATTTGAATGAAAGAGAACTATTCGTAAAGATAAGAACTAATTATTCTAATGCCGAAGATGTTTCATTTCAGATTGAAGTCGATCCTCAGTTAGTCACTGATTATAATACCGCTCATGGCACAGCCTATAAAATGTTGCCGGAGAGTTCCTTTACTGTAGATAATAAAGGAGTTATCTTAACAGGCATGAAGGAGACATTCATTAAAATTAAATACCACAAGAAAGGGTTAATACCGGAAGAGGGTACTTATTTATTTGGTGACTATATACTTCCACTACGCATTACTTCCGTTTCAAAATATGGTATAAGTCCTGATGCTGCGTCCAAACTGTACACAGTTAAATTCCAACCGGACCCAATAGACAAGAAAGGATGGAGTGTTATAGATTTCAACAACTGTTGTACCCAAGACGGCGGATGGTATCTGAATATGGGATGGGGAGTGGAATCATTGATAGACAATAATCCTGGCACACAATGGCTATGCCGATGGGATGTAAAAGAGCCCTTGCCCTATTACTTTGTATTTGACATGGGGAAAGAATATACATTATTCAGATTTGGATTTGCTAACCCTGTTGCACCAGCAGCACACGTTTGGGCAGGCACATCGAAAGCCGGTTATGTAGAAGCTAGTATTGATAACGAGAATTGGGTTAAATTAAAAGACTGGACTTCTCCCAAAATCGGAGAACCCAACGTAAATATGGATGTTCCTGCGACACAAGCCCGATACATTCGTTTTGTAATAACTGATACCTATCCGACTTATGACGGGCTGAGAGTTAGTCTTGGTGAAGTTTATGCTTGGGGTATGTAACTAAAAACATGAAAATTATGAACTATTTCTCACTATATCTAAAAGGATTGATATGTTTCTGTCTGTTATTTATTACTATGGATAGTCATGCGCTATCCATAGATAAAGGATATAGACAGAATAAAATAAAAGATCTGGCACTTATTTACCAGGGAGGAGTGCATCGTATTGACTGGACTTCGGATCAATTTCTCCCCTATGTGGTACATCAGTTTGCAGATGGACATAAAGACTGGTTATTTGACGGATTCTTGTTTTTGGAGTTCACAGATGGGAAAGGCTGTGGCTTTGCAACACGCTACTCAGATAAAAATGCAAGAAAAAAAGAATGGCTATGGTTATTAGATCGTCTTTTTGAAGATGGAAAAGCGCTGTCTGCCTTAGATCGATGTATCGGAACACAGATTAAAGAAATTGGAAAACCGGATTTTACTCATCAGATAGTACTATGTCTTCCGGAAGTTCTTCCCGGACAAAAAGATTGGGGAGAAGTGGATGGCGAGCCAATGGACTTTTCCAGACAAGAGGATCAGGTGAAGGCCACCCGTTGGTATATCGATGAGTTAATGAAGCGATTCAAACAGGCAAAATACAAACATCTGAAACTATCAGGTTTCTACTGGCTGGCAGAGGATATTGATTTCACTAAAGATCTGTCAGTTCCATTAAGTAAGTATATTCATTCAATGAACAAAACATTTTGCTGGATTCCGTATTGGCAGGCAAAAGGCTACAACCAATGGAAAGAATTAGGCTTTGATATTGCTTATCAACAACCGAACCACTTTTTTAAAGCCTCTATTCCCGATAAAAGATTGGAAGAAGCATGTCAATCTGCCGCCACTCTGAACATGGGGATGGAACTTGAATTTGACGAAAGAGCATTGTTTGATGCCAAGGACTCGTTTTATAATCGTCTGGTAGCGTATATTGATCATTTTGAAAGACAACAAGCCTTCCGTACATCTGCAATGGCCTATTATAGTGGCAATCATGCTGTTCTTGATATGTATAAATCAACGAACCCGAAAGATCATGAAGTCATGGACAGACTGGCTAATCTGATTGTATCAAGACGTGGCAAGCAAAAAAAAGAATCTCATCAGACCAAAGTTATTGCCCATCGTGGATTCTGGAATACACCCGGATCTGCACAGAACTCGCTAGCAGCTTTAGTGAAAGCTGATTCAATAGGTTGTTACGGTTCGGAATTTGATGTATGGCTGACAGCTGACGATGAGTTGATGTTGAATCATGACGGATGGCATGACGGATACTCTCTGGAGAAAACATCTTCTGACGTGCTACGCACTTTAAAGTTAAGCAATGGGGAGAATATGCCAACTTTAGAGCAGTTCCTTGATAAAGCGAAGAAACTTAAAATACATCTGATACTGGAAATGAAACCTCTCAGTACTCCGGAACGTGAAACGAAAGCCGTTGAAATGATCCTAAAGTTAGTGGAAGAGAAAAAATTGACTCACAGAGTAGAATACATCTCTTTTTCCCGTCATGTGATGTGTGAGTTTATACGTCTGGCACCTCCTAAAACTCCAATTTTGTATTTGGGACAGGATATTTCGCCCAAGGAACTGAAACAATTGGGAGCTACCGGGGCAGATTACAATTATTGGGCTTATCATAAAAATCCGGATTGGTTGAAAGATCTGAAAAATTCAGGGATGACCTCCAATGTATGGACTGTAAATATCCCTTCTGAGATGCAATGGTGTATTGACAATGGTTTTGATCTGATAACCACAGATGCACCGACAGCTTTCTTAGGCTTATAATAATCATTTGGATAATATGCTGATGGAATCTGCCATCAGCATATTATATTTATACTGTTTATACGGACAAGAATAACAAAACAATGAAATCAATTAATATCATAGCAATCATGCCTTTTCTGGCATCATCTTTCATGACGCAAGCTCCTGTTTATCAAGATGTGAATCACCCCATTGGAGACAGAGTGGTAGGCGTATGGAAAACTAACAGCAAACAAGAAAGTCATGTCAGTTGACGAAACAATAACTTTCAGTTTAGCTGTCAAGAACACAGGGAACCGTGAAGGACAGGAAATTGTTCAGCTTTATATCAGAGACATAAAGTCTTCTCTTCCCCGCCCGGTGAAAGAATTAAAGAGATTTAAGAAAGTGAAATTAATGCCGGGTGAAGAAAAAATAGTTTCTTTGTCTATTGATAAAGAGGCATTAAGCTTTTTTGATGCGGAAAAACATGAATGGATTTGTGAACCGGGCAAATTTGAAGCTATCATAGCAGCATCAGCTATGGATATCAAAGATGTTCTCAAATTTGAATTAAAATAAAGATAGAAGCCATGACGAAACGTTTAATCCTTGCATTCGTATTTTTATCCTGGCACTTAGTAGCCTGCTCGAATGGAGATTCGGGAATTTCTTCCGGACTCCCGGATAAGCCTTCTGCGGAAGAAGACTCTCCCGGGACTGAAACGATATCCGAAGAAATGAGAGTGAAAATAACCGGCGAAGATTTATATATATCAGCCAAGTTAGATGCCAAAACCGATATTCTTTATTGGTTCAAGAAGTGTATGTTCAATGAACTGTTCACATTTTATAGAGTAGGAACAATTGACAACAATATGCCTACTCCTGCTACTCTGCCAGATGCTTCTCCGACTTCTCTTCTGAATCTGGCTTACAGTGACAATATCGGTCCTTTTAATATAACCGGATACGGGTGGTGTGGAGGAAATCATCCCTATCTGGATGAAGTTACTCAAACTGCCCGCAATATCGGTTATCGTATTTATATCGACGGAAAAGAAATAAAGACAGATCTATCGACTCTGACAAAAGAGATAAAGATTGAAGTAATCAATGAAATAATGAACCCTTCCAAAGCCGATACCAGTAGTGGAAAAACACTTCTGAATGAGATCTTATGTATTGAGACTGTCAATTATTCTATTTATAGAAATAACATTCAAGTCTTGGTTACTCATGAATTTCAAAATGAGTCTCCCGTGACAGTACAAATGTATTACGGAATGCAATCTATGTTTGACAAGGAGACACATACATTAACTGCCAATGGCAAGTATGTGGACTGGACAGTACAAAAGGATGTTTCTACCTTTACAAAGAAAGAGTATCCGTCATTTCGCCGTTTCATTGAGAAAAGCGCAAATGCGTATCAATCTTCTTATCTGTTTGCCGATGGATTGGGAAATCATGAAGAAATATCAGATGATGATATTATATTCATAGGAAATTCCAGCAATAAGACGTACCACAAGATTATAGCTGATAGAGAACACAAAAAGGGGGATATTATTCATTGGAGCGGAGTGTATACTTGGTTTAAGTCTCCTGTTTCTGATGATGATGATTTGCTGTGTTATGAAGGTGTTATAGATAATAAAAAGGTCCTTTTTATAGATTGCAAGAAGAGCGTCGACAGGACAATACAGTTGCCTGTCGATTATACAAAGAAGTCTTTTACGATTATAGAGAAAAGTAAATCAATAACAATTACCGGTAATAAAGTAACAGCCAAAGGACTTAGAATTGTATCCGACGGGTCCGGAAGTTGTGTGATTACCTTTGATTAATTTAGAAAACGATATGTGGAAAAATGTGTTAGTTCTGGTTAGCCTCTGTCTGTTGTTTGAAGATGTAAATGCTCAAACTACAAAGAACAGATACTATAAAGCTAATGATGAAAACGTTTCTTACGTGGGACGTACGGAAATACAGAGTGATGGCTCCGTTTCTTTCGACTGGACCGGTACTTATCTTCGTACCCGACTTTCGGGAGGAGAATTGTCTATGAAGATTTCAGATACTGGTATTAATTATTACAATGTTTTTGTAGACAGCCTTTTACACAAAACGGTAAAAGTATCCGGTAAAGATACTTTGATTAATTTCATTTCCGGCATGGATAAAAGCATCCATCATGTGTTGATTCAAAAACGTACGGAAGGGGAATGGGGAAAGACAACCATTCATCAATTTGTGCTTCACAATAAAGGAGAACTGATGAAAGAAACGGAGTGCCCGTCCAGACATATCGAATTTATCGGTAACTCGCTGACGTGTGGCTATGGTGTAGAAGGGAAAGACCGTAGCGAACCTTATAAAGCTGAAACGGAGAATTGCAACTTATCTTATGCCACTATTATCGCCCGCTATTTCAATGCCGATTATACGCTTATTGCACATTCCGGACGTGGAGTAGTCCGCAATTATGGAGATTCCGTCCGAATATCTGCCGTGACAATGAAAGACCGTATGCTGAATACATTTGATATGAATTTGGATAAGAAATGGGACTTTAAAACATACAAGCCCGATTTGGTGGTTGTTAATTTAGGAACTAATGATTTTTCCACCAATATATATCCGTTGGAAGATGAGTTTATTCATGCTTATAAGCTACTAATAAGCCGTCTTCGTGCAAATTACGGAGATGTCCCTATATTATGCATCAGTCCGGCTATTACTCAACGGCAGATCGTTCAATACATGGAGCGTATGCGCAAAGACTTGAATGATAAGAAAGTTTATATAGCAGTTCTTCCCGAAGGCCTTTGCGATCCGACTACAGACCTAGGAGCAGTATGGCATCCAAATTACAAAGGTCAAATGAAAATGGCTATGTCATTGATTCCTTATATGTCAACTATCACAGGATGGCCATTGAAAAAGGAATCGTTTTATTAAGACTTACCATGTTATATAATTATCAAAATGGCATTTTGTCATTTTGATAATTATAAACTCTCTAACGGGCGTATTTCCATCGTTTCATAGGATAGAGAATAAAATGACAGAGATTTGCCGTTACGGGAAATCACTTTGTTGCGAATATACATCTAGATGTATTCTTTTTGTGTTATTTTTCACACTATTCTGTAATATCTTTCTCTTTTTATATTACTTTGCATCATTCTGATTAATATTTTTCATCCTAAAACAAAGTCTAATAAATAAGATACCCATCATTTTAGAGCTAAAATATGCTCCTTTTAAACGGACTTAGCGTTGCTTTAAAAGCAATGGGACGTTCCTTTAAAAGCAACCTTATGTTTATTTACAATCAACCTTATGTTTTAGCTCAATCAACCTTATGTTTATTTCAAACTATACGGCGTTTTTTATGCAAATGACCGCTCGTTTATTCATAATCATGCATATTAATTCATGATTTTATGCATATCTCTTTCTATCTTTACTCATCTATCAAAAGATAGAAATAGCAAAAACAGGAAAATAAGGAAATTATGCTTCCTGTTTTGCTATTTATCTATCATTTTGTTTTCTGTTTAATTTGTTTTTAATGCCTGTTATTATACTGTGGGTATATCTATTGAATGATGTCAAGTTCTCCAAAACCACTTGATCTTAGTAAAAAACATCGTTACCAAGACAGCTAAAGACGTAATGATTACTCCCCGAAGGAATCCGAGCCACGCATTCTGCTGGAAGTAAGACAACAGCGAGACAAGTCCCAGTATATTAGCCAACGGCATAATGAATAAATCACTAACCACGTAAGCGATCATCGGATTCTGCCCGGACATAACAAGAAAGCGGCTACTTCGCACACATCTGAAATAATCACAGACAAGACTTAAGAATAAGAGCGCAAGGAATGCTAGACCGGAAGTTACAAAGAAATAACTAAAAGTGGCAGGATCTTTCTTGATACCTTCTTGAAAAGGTTCAAAACATAGCCCCAAAAGAAGAAGATATGCTCCGGCATTAAATAGCTTTTTCCATAACAAAGCGATTCCCTCTGTCGGACGTAAGAATATAAATTTGCCAATCAATAACAGCACAAGTGTCGCTAATAAATTCACAGCCAACATACGGGTGTAAAGCCCATAGAGATTAAATACAATAATCACCATAGTCAATATCAGTAACGCAATTCCTATCTTACGGTATTGCGGTGAAGCTGGCTGTTCGGTATCTTTTCGGCCCTTCATCCATTCCATCAAGTACTCACCGGCAATACTGCCGGGAATTA
>ULOA01005860.1_pt1 | contig 14879 bp, 8 predicted proteins | sample 1952271 | NCBI WGS metagenome assembly ULOA01 (sample SAMEA4835594, study PRJEB28245) | human gut metagenome | biome: gut microbiome; material: fecal sample | place: Denmark | collected 2008 | reverse complement strand
CGAGAAGGTAGGGCCTACCCTCATATATATAGTCGCTTATTCTTGGAAAAACCCTTACCAGCCCGGATTCTGTTCCAAGGTTCCTTTCGACAATTGTACCTGTTGCAAAGGTATCGGTGACAGCCAATGCTTCGGTGTCTGGAACTTGCGGGCGGATGCGGGTTGGGCGATGATAAAGCCATCGCTATCCACCTGTATATCCTGCCCGATCACCAACTCCGGGAATTTCTGTTGATACTCCGTACCCACGAATTTCACGCCACGGATCGCAAGGGGAAGAACCGTTTCCGCCGTGCCCCAACGACGTAGGTCGTCCCGGCGGTATCCTTCGAATGCCAGTTCCACGGTTCTCTCACGCCGGATCTCTTCCAGCATATTCAGTCCGTTGGCGGAGACGAAAGCGTTGGTTAGGTGAGGCATATTCGCCCGGTTTCTCAGATCATTGATGGTGATGTCTAACTGATCGTCCGTGATTTGTCCGTTCTTCTCGTATAAAGCCTCGGCGAGGATCAGCAGGACTTCGGCGTAACGAAACTCCTTGAAGTCGTATTCGCCGATGAATTGAGCGGCATCCAATGTCTCATCCAAGAACTTACGGATCATATAGCCTGTGCGTGTAGCGCTATTCCCTACAAATCCCGGATAGGTAGGTGTCCAGAGACCTCCCTCGAAAAAGACCTCGCTACCGGGAACGATAAACGTCTGCTCCATACGGGAGTCCCGGTTCTCGAATTCACTCGTCTGGTATTGGAATCCCTTAAATAAAGGAGATTTATCGATGGGCAGACCATCGTTACATAAATACATATCCGCAAGGTTTTTTGTAGGAACCATGGCACCGAACCAAAGTTCCCGTGTCCAGTTATGGGTCACTCTCAATTTATAATAACGCCTTGCCAATAAGACCTCCTTGCTATCATCCCCCTCTAAGATATGTAGATATTTATAGCTTTCCTTCCCTTTATCCCGGAACAAGGCGTATTCCTTGGAATCCACTAAGGCTTGGGCGGCATCGATGGCCGATTGGATATACATATCGGCGTTGGAGCCTTGATGGTATTTCTCCCAAGTTCCCTCGTACAAGGATACGCGGGCTTTTAACGCTAAGGCGGCCCCTTGCGTGGTACGGCCCAATTCCTCGGTAGTCAACTGGCTTTGCTTGGGAAGCAAAGGAATCGCCTTATCGAGATCGTCGATGATAAAATCAATGATCTCCTGCTGGGAGGAGCGAGGCGTGTAAAGCTGTTCCGAGGAGGTATTCAAGGGAATCTCTATCTTGGGAACCCCTCCGTAGAATTTGACCAGTTTCCAGTAGTTGTAGGCCCGGAAGAAATGGGCCTCAGCTTTCCAGCGTCCGATCTCGTCATCGGTCAATCCAGACTCCTCCGCTTTCTTGAGCAGATAGGAAGTGGATTGGATGAATTTCCAAGGCTCATCCCAATCATCCGAATTGACCGGTGCTAAATAAGAACCATCGCTTACGTCGTCCGCCCCCGAACCGAAAGCGATATCCGAGTTCTTATCTATATATTGGGAGGCCTCCATCAGGCTGAAGTAGAAATCATTGGCGGCCAACTCGAAATCAGAAGGCTTTTGCCAAAATACGGCGTCGGACACTTGATCCATAGGTGTCATATCCAAGTCGCAACTAGATAGCCCGAGTGTGGCCGATAGCGCTATAATTATATTAAATCGTCTCATACTGCTAATTTGTTTTTTCGTGGAACCTTAGAAAGTTAAGTCAATACCGAAAGAATAATAACGTTGGAACGGATAATTGAATCCGGCTTTGTCCGACTCGGGGTCCCATCCTCCTTTTACGTTATGTATCTCGAATAGATCCTGTCCGCTTACGTAAAAGCGTGTCCGTTCGATGCCTAGTTTCTGTAACGCACCTTTGGGGAGCGTGTAGCCTATCTGGATATTCTTTAGGCGAATGTAGGCGGCGTTGATCTTTTGCAGGGTGGATGCCTGATAATTCCAATGCCGGATCTCCCCATGCGTCAAGCGGGGATAATAGGCGTCCGGGCGATCCTCGTTCCATGTCTGGCCGTAGTAGAACTGAGGCGGGTATCTCCACCAGTCGCTCCAAGGCATGGCGAAGTCTCCTTCACGGAACAAGGTGCGCTTGGCAACTCCTTGGAAGAATACGCTGATATCGAAGTTATTCCATTTAGCGCCCAGATTCAATCCGAAGGAATAGCGGGGAGTGGTGGAGCCAACGTATTCGGCGTCGCCGTCATCCCCATCTTTATCACCGTAGGTGGAGATCTTACCGTCGCCGTTCAAATCCTTGAACTTTGCGTCTCCGATGCCGATATTGGAAGGTACGCCCTCTAGTTTCTTATAAGCGTCGAGATCCGCTTGGTCCTTGATCACGCCATCGTATACGTAAGCGAAATAGGAATTCATGGGATAACCTTCCCGGGTCTCGTTCAATCCTAGTTTATAGGTATCGGCACCTCCGTATTCAACTAATTTGTTCACGGCGTCGGTCAACTGGAATTGGGCAGAGTATTCAACGTTGCCGATCTTGTCGGTCCAGTTCAATGTCAACTCGAAGCCGTTCGTGCGTAATTTACCCGAGTTCGAGTAGGGTGCCTCCGCGCCTAACATGCTGGGATAAGTTACCGGAATTAACATATTATTATTCATTTTTACGAAATAATCAAACGAGAAGCCGAGGCGGGAATCAAGGAAAGCGGCATCGACACCCACGTTGACATTCTCCAGAATTTCCCATGTCCGGTCTACCCCGGCCAATACGTCTAAGCCCATGGCTTGGCTTTGGGAACCGTTTCCGAACGGATAGATTAATTTAGTTCCCCAGCCATCGTCCCTAAACTTTAGCAACTGGATATAGTCATACAGGCGGATACCTTCTTGGTTTCCGGTCTGTCCGTATGATGCTCTTAACTTCAGCTCATTGAATACCTTGGAGTTTTTCAAGAAGTTTTCTTGCGAGATACGCCAGCTGGCGGAGACTCCGGGAAACATTCTCCACCTGTTGCCGGGGGCGAAACGGGAACTACCGTCATAACGGAAGTTTGTCTCCAGAATGTACTTGTTCTTAAAGCTGTAGCCTAGGCGGGCGAAGGTAGAGCCGGTAGCCCAATGCTCGGCTTTGGCGTCGTTCTTCATATTTCCCGTGCCTCCGAGGTTAAGCTCCCACAGCTCATCCGAGATGAAGTTATCACGGCGTGCCATGAACATGCGGACTTCCTCCGTCTCGTAGGCCATACCTAACATGGCGTCCAGATGGTGGTCCGGGCCGAAGTTCTTATCGTAATTCAAGTAGGCCGTGTAATTTTGGTAAACGGTCTCTTCTGTCGTGCGATCCACGGCAGACTGCTCCGGACTTCCCGCTCCGGTGTAGTAGGTGATATTATTGTCCCATGTATAAAGAGGGATCGCTTTCGCTATATCCTCATTGTTCTTGTTCTTATAATTAACACCGGCTTGGGCGGTTAAGGTCAGTCCGTCGATAATGTTGGCGATTAACCTGAAATTACCATTCATCTCCCGGGTCTTGAACGTGGCGGTCTCGCTCTCTTTGGCCAACGCTACGGCATTGCTCCAGCCTCCTTGGGTGAAGAAGTTACCATCGGCATTATAGACCGGGTGGTTAGGCATATCCAGAATCGCCTCACCGATTACCCACGCTCCGTTGCTGCCTACATCGGTACGTTTATTATTGTCCAAGGCTACTTTGGTTTCCAGCTTTAACCAATCCGTGATCCTATAATCGTAGTTCATACGTAGATTATACTTGGTGTTATTGTCGTCGGCATATTTTACGACTCCGAATTGCTTGCTATAACCGGCGGATAAATAATAATTGGATTTCTCGCCGCCACCGGAGATAGTGAGATTGTGCTTATGCTGAACGCCGTTGTTCAACAGCTCGTCCATCCAGTCCGTGTTCGTAAAGAACAATTTCCATCCTCCATACAACGGGTGATCGATCGGATTCGGGTCGTTGGACAAGATCCTATCCAGAAGCTCTTGCGTATACATAGGGGCGGAGCCGTTATGGATATTGGCCTCGTTGTCCATGATCGTCATCTCATAATTGGTTGGCGCTTTCATCATACCGGTCATCTTGGAGATCGACAAGTTTCCATTGTAAGTGATCTTAGGTGCGCCGGTCGCTCCCTTCTTAGTCGTAATCAAGACAACGCCGCCTGCGGCCCGTGCTCCGTAAATAGAGGCGGAGGCATCTTTTAAGACGGAGATGGCATCGATATCCTGCGGATTGATCATATTGATATCACCGGGAATACCATCTACTAAAACCAGCGGGGCATTGTCTCCGTTAGCGGATGAGACTCCACGTATGTTCATCTTAAAGTCCTCGTTACCCGGTTGGCCGGAGCTTCGTTGGATAACCATTCCCGGTATTTCTCCCTGCAAGGCGGATAGCACGTTGGTCACGGGCTTAGATTCGATAACCTCGGAGGTGACTTTCGAGATCGCTCCGGAAAGATTGCTTCGTTTCTGTGTTCCGTAACCAATCACGACTACCTCATCAAGCTTCTGGGCGTCTTCCTTTAGCTGGATATTAAGGGTCTTGTTGTTGCCTACGGCCACTTCTTCCGATAAATAGCCGATGTAAGATATGAGCAGGATCGATTTACCGTTCGCCTCGATGCTATACTCACCGTTCAGGTCGGTAACTGTCCCTTTGGACGTACCTTTTACCCCGACGTTCGCCCCGATGATCGGTTCGCCCCGTTCATCTGTAATGATACCGGTCACTTTCCGGTCTTGCGTCACTGGAACGGAGGCGTTGCCCGCGTTTCCGAGACTGACGGCTATCGTGTTATTCTCTCGCTTAAAATAAAGATTGGCTTGCCGGGTGATCTCGTTCAATACGCTGTTGATGGGAGCGTTTTTGAACTTTAGGTTAACTTGTACGTTCCGGTTCGCGATGGCTTCTCCATAGAAAAACTTTAATCCTGTCTGCTTCGACAAATCATCGAAGACTTTTTGTATGGGTTGGTTTTTTACTTGAATCGTTATTCTTTCTTTTTGATTTTCTTGGGCTTGCAGAGGCTTAGGGGAGCTTAACGCTAAAAAAACTAAAATAATAGAACAACACATCCAATTATACCTAGTAATAGTTGGAAAGTTCATAATTTTGTATGTTTAAAGGTTGTTTTTATACACTTTTAAAAACAGTCCGATTTATGTAATCTCCAAGGGGGTCCAATCCAAGGGTGTACATATCGGGAAAGATAAAGGGAGATCGAAGGTCAGAGGTCGGTTTCCCTTTTTTATGTGGCTAAGCTTATGTCGTATCTTTCATGGGCAAATCGATTTTAAGGTTAATGACTCGTTTTATATAACACGATCCGGCTTTCTTCTTTCCGGTATCGGATGCCGGTTGAATATTGAATTGCGTTCAGTACGGCTTCCAGACTTTTATTGTCGTGCTCGCCATAGATGTAATCGTCGAATACGACATTCGGATCGAGTACGATCTCTTGATTATACATCCGCTCCAAATCGTGTATAACGCTACTGATAGGTGTTCGGTTGAAATAAAGGCCACCTTGCAGCCAAGCCGTTACTTTTTGGGCGTCCTCGTTCTTTTTAAGGATCTCTCCATTCGCGTTATTCACGATTACTTGCTCGTTCGGTAATAGACGCATTACGCTTTCGGGCATATCCACCTCAACTTTTCCGGTCCGAACGCTGACGGCCATCAACTCATCCTCTTGATAGGCTTTTACGTTGAAAGAGGTTCCGAGTACTTTTACGTCGGCTTGTCGGGTACGGACGATGAAGGGCTTGCCCTCGTCTCTCATGACATTGAAAAAAGCTTCTCCTTCCATTTCTACCAAACGGATGTCAGAGGTAAATTCCGTTGGGTATCGCATGACGGTACCGGCGTTTAGATGAACGACCGTACCATCGGGAAGGGTGACTTGCTTATGTTCGCCATGATTGACGCTTATTTCCGTTAGGAGATGGTCGCTGGCAGATGCATGCTGCTTCGCTGAATGATTTAGGTATAGTTTCGCTCCGAATCCGATGGAAACGATAATCGCTATGCTCGCCGCATACTTGATGAAAGTGGATAGGGAGATTCTTCTTTCTCTTTTACGTGTCTTATCCAACAGGTCTTGCGCCTCCTTTTTATAAAGCAGATGATTATGGGAATCGGATTGAGGTAAGTCCTGCGCTTCGCTCCAGACCCGGTCCATTTCGCTTTCTAATTCTGCTCGCTCCGTTATGGATGAGGCTAACTTCCGCAAGGTCTCTATATCGTTCCGTGTATAGAGTCCATTTACGTATCGGATTAATAAATCGCTTATATGTTTGTTTTCTTCTTCCATTATTTCTCGTGCTATATTAATAGTACAAAGAAGTCCGGGAGAACTGGGATATCATTAACTTTTATTAGTATATGATTTTATTATCTTCGCGAAACGATATGTGATGCTAAATGAAAGAGAGACAAATTATAAAGTCGTTGAAAGAAGGAGATAGGGAGGCTTTTTCGATGTTGTATAAACAATATTGGGAAAAGGTTTATCATTTCTGCGGGCTTTATTTGAATAATCGGGATGTGGCCGAGGATGTGGTACAAGAGGTGTTTATCAAGGTCTGGGAGTCGAGGGAATTCATCCGGGAGGATGATAACTTCAAGGGGCTTCTGTTTGTCATCACCCGTAACTTGATCTTTAATCAGCACCGGAAGAACGTGAACGAGGACTTTTATAAAATGACGGTCTTGTCCGCTATGGAGACCTCCTACGACTTAGAGGAAGAGATCACCGCCTATAACTTGGGGGAGTATATCGATCATTTGATAGAGGAATTGCCGGAAAGACGCCGGGTTATCTTTAATCTAAGCCGGAAGGAGCATAAAAGCTATAAAGAGATAGCCTTCCAACTCAATATTTCCGAGAAGACCGTTGAGAACCAAATCAGCGAAGCCTTGAAGTTCTTGAAGAAAAATATCATGTTACTTATCTGGTTTATCTAGCGCTTTCCTAGGTCACGTATTTATAGAGTCCGGAAGTGCCACTTTCGTCCTAAGTTTTAGTTTTGCTCGTCTTCTTTTTCAGGCAGCACATAAATCCGGTGTGTTCGATATCCTACGCTGGCTATTACGTTATCCTTGATAAATTGCTTGATATCCTCGCTCGCACGGTAGCGGGTACAATTGTTCAAGCCGGCGTAATCGGTGAGATTTATATATGAGTTTCTTTCTAGATAAGATAACATCTTAGCCTTCCTTCCCTCGATTCCCGTTTTGGGCAGATTTTCCCGTTTAACCAAGATGGGGGCGTTCTTTTTTACCATCTCCTTCAGTCGGGGAGAGCAGCGGAAGTTAACGCCGTGTATGCTAGCGCTTGATTTAGTATTTCCTTTCTGGTCCGTTACTTCTTTGCTTTTTACCGATGGCGAGAAATGTCCCAATCCTTCCAGTTCCACGCTGTACCCATAGGATAATTCCCTGCCGATATAGGAAGTAAGCGCCTCCAATACACCTTTTATGTCGGCGGAGGTGACGGATGAGCATTCGGAAATATACTCACATATATCGTTCATGCGTTTGGTATCTCTGGTGATGACTCGTGCGCAGGATGTTGGCCCGCGTTGTTCATTGCCCGGTGTATTATAAATACTGACTTGGATGCCACTTCTTGGTTTACCCATGATTTTCTCGTTATTTAAATGGATAATGTATAGGATGCCTCGGAGATTTAACGTTTATCTCTTTGGCGTTTCTATTTGATGAAATCGGTTGCCGACGCCCTCGGCAATGCTGCTGACGCTGTCGGAAATATTGCTGACGGCGTCGGAAATACTGCCGACACCGTCGGCAACCAATTTCATTGAATACAAAGGACGGAAATATAAGGATGGAAAGCAAGGAAGATACTGATAAAATACAATTTCGTAAAGATAATTTTAAAGAGTACCTATAAGTAATGGACATTTAATTGTACTTGAGGCTTTAGGCATGATTATTTTTCAATCGTATTTGGGTATCTTATCTGAATTTGATTAACCTAAGCGAATTTTTTTATCTTCCAATAGGGGGGAGGGAGTCGTGGCGTGTATTTATAAATAGAACAAGAATAATAAACATGAGCGAAGATACGAGAACGATATTGAAGAAGTTGATGCGAGATGCTCTGGATGAGAAAGATCGGCAACGTTTGCTGTGTGACCCAAAAGTGGAAGAGCGTATGCGTTCCCAATGGGACGAGGCTGCGGATCGCGTGAATCCCGTGGTGGGGAATCGCATGTGGGAACGAATCATAGCCCGGACAATGGCGACAAACGGTGTCCGTAAACTCTGGGTCTATAAGATTACGGCGATAGCCGCCTCCATATTGCTACTTTTAGGTGTAGGAAGCGTAGTTTATTGGTCTCATACGAAAGAAGATCAATATATATATGTAATGGCCTCCGGTGTCCGTTGCATAGAGCCGGTTTCCTTATCGGACGGCACGACCGTGAGAATGGGGCCGAATAGCCAGTTGATTTACCCAAAGAGTTTCGATGGCAAGACCCGTGATGTGGAATTAAAAGGGCAAGCCTTCTTCGACGTAGCGAAAGATCGGGAAAGACCATTTACCGTGCATACCAAGAACATGGATGTAACGGCCTTGGGCACGGCCTTCGAGGTTTTCAATTATGATTCCGAGAGCAAGTTGGAGACGATCCTGTTAAACGGTAAGGTGAAGATTGGCTTGGGAGGTCCCAATGTGAAGAACAGGCGTGAGGTGATATTGAACCCGAACGAGATGTTGGTTTTCGACAAACAAGCGAATACCGTTAGAGTTAAGACGGTTAATGCCGAGGAGTATTCGGGTTGGCGTAACGGTGTCCTCAGTTTTGAGAACGAACGCTTGAGCATGATCCTTACCCGTCTGGAGCCTTGGTTCGGGCGGAAGATAAAGTGCCCGAAGGAGATAGCGGAGAAATATCGGTTTACGTTTAAGGTACGGGATGAGTCCTTGGAGCGAATCCTGTTTATGCTGAGCAATACGTCGCCCATTAAATACAGAGAGAAAGACAATGAATATGAACTATATATAAAGGGAGATAAATGAGTGTCTAACGTTAAATTCTAGGAGATATGCTTGTTAACAGTTCTTGAGTCTAATAAAAAACAGGAGGAAAAACTAGGTTTCTCCTCCTGATCAAATGTTCTTGACGGCAGGCGTTAGGAGTTGAGAGGCCGACACACCTGCTAATTTATTCATCAGAAACATTACAAAGTTATGAAAAAAATCAGAAAAGTAAACCGAGTCATGAAGATAAGTGCGTTGTTATCCTTGGCTTTCGCATGCACTGTATCCGCTTCTACCTATGGACAGAATTATAAGCTTTCCATGAATAAACAGGATTGCAGTATATCGGAAGTGCTAAAAGAAATAGAGAAAAATAGTGAGTACACGTTCTTCTTGAATGATAATCAAGTAAATGTAAATAGGAAAACGAGTGTAAAAGCAAATAATGCTTCGTTAGAGGAGGTCTTAGAGCAAGCCTTGAAAAATACGGGATACCAATATGAGATTGTAGACCGGCAGATTATAATTAAGTCAAAGAGTGTTTCAAGTGTCTCACATCCGAATGCCTTATTCCAGTCTTCGCCACGAAAGATTACCGGGCAAGTAAAAGATGCCTTGGGAGAACCCATTATCGGGGCGAATGTTGTCGTTAAAGGCACTACGAACGGAACGATTACGGATATCGATGGAAACTTCAGTCTGGAAGTACCGGACAATGCGATCTTGGTAGTTTCTTTTATTGGTTATACGGATCGTACGGTCGAGGTTGGTAATTCTTCGAAAGTAATGGTTAGCCTGTCCGAGGATACCCAGAAGTTGGATGAGGTTGTGGTCGTAGGTTACGGAACGCAGAAGAAAGTGAATTTAACAGGAGCGATCTCCTCTTTGGATGCGGAGACGTTGGAGAATCGTCCGATCACCAACTCGACCCAAGCGTTGCAAGGTACGCAAGGTGTTTACGTAAATCAAGCGGGTGCTCAGCCGGGAGCGGACGGGGCGACGATTCGTATTCGTGGTCAGGGAACCTTGAACGATAATAACCCGTTGATTTTGGTGGATGGCATCGAGTTCCCGTTGGAAGCGGTAAATCCGAATGATATTGAGAGTATTTCCGTATTGAAAGATGCGGCTTCTTCCGCTATCTACGGTTCTCGTGCGGCGAATGGCGTTGTCTTGGTAAAGACAAAGGGGGGAAAGAAAGGTAAGTTTACCGTCGATTATAATAACTATTTCGGCGTGCAGCAGGCTACCTATCTGCCTAACTTCGTATATGATCCGGTCGTGTTTATGGAAATGAGAAACCAAGCGCAACGGAACGAAGGTAAACTAACGGTGGATTATTCTGATGCGTTAATCGAGGAGTACAAACAAGGTATGTTAACAGACCCGATTATGTATCCGCAGAATAATTGGTTGGATATTATGTATAATAATGCCTTTATTATGGAGCATAACATGCGTTTCTCCGGAGGTGATGATAAATATACGTATTCCGTATCTTTAGGCTATGGTGATCAAAATGGAGTATTGCGTGGAACGGATTCCAATAAATATACCTTAGCTGTGAATACGACTGCTCAGGTAAATAGCCGTTTGAAGATCGGCGCTAATATCAATGCGCATTATCAGATCTATAATGAGCCGGTAGCGGGTGTGGCAAACTTAGTGGAGATGACTTATAAAGCGCAGGCTTTCCACCCGACTTATACGGCCGATGGTCGCTATGCGGATACCTTTATCCGTACTCCTGGGCATAATATCTATCGCCATCCGTTGGCGTTGGCCGATGAGGGCGAGAACAAGCATAAGTCCTTGCGTATGTTGGCGAATTTGTCTGCGGAATATAAGCTTCCGTTTGATATCGTTTATAACTTGAATGTCGGTTTAAACAAATATGATTATCTGCAATCTCGTTTTGCGCCTGATGTATACGAATATCAGTTGAAGACCAATGAGGAGAAACGAGTGGTTTATGACGGTCAGAATACACGCCATGCCTATAAAGGTGATAAGAATGACTTGGCAGTTACAGTATTCAATACTTTATCTTGGGGCAAGAAGTTCAATGATGCCCATGACGTAAAAGTATTGGCTGGCTATAGTTTTGAGAGCGATGATAAGACTGAGTTTTCCGCTAAGGTAGAAGGTTTCTTAGGGAACGAGTTGCACGAATTAAACGCAGGTTCTAGTAATCCGAGTGTAGCGGGTACTTCCTCGAGATCAGTCTTGATGTCTTACTTTGGTAGGGTGAATTATGGTTATAAGGATCGTTATTTATTTGAGGGTAACTTTCGCTATGATGGTTCGTCTCGTTTTGCCAAAGGAAATCGTTGGGGTATTTTCCCATCATTCTCTGCCGGATGGCGTTTGAGCGAGGAAGAGTTTATGAAAGATATTCCTTGGATATATAATCTGAAATTGAGAGCTTCTTGGGGACAATTGGGTAACGAGCGTATCGATTTGTTCCGTTACGTGGACCTAATGAACTTGAAGGTGATAAAAAATGATGGTTCAATTACGGATTATAACTACCCGTTAAATGGAGCGATGCAATCCGGAGCGGCTATTACCGCCTATAACGATCCGAACATCACATGGGAGACAACGACCATGACGAATGTCGGTATTGACGCTAGCTTGTTAAACGGAAACTTAGATTTCTCTTTCGAGTTCTTTGATAAACGTACTTCCGACATCTTGCGAAAGGTTACTTTGCCGGATCAAGTAGGTGGTCTGGATGGCCCGATCCGTAATATCGGCGAGGTGAGCAATAAAGGTTTCGAGTTGAATATGGGATATCGGAACAATATCGGGGACTTCCGTTACGAGGTAAATGGAAATATGACCTTTATCAAGAATAAGATCGTTAGCTTGAAGGGGCAAACAATCATTGATGGAATGTTTATCTTGGAAGAAGGAAAGCCTATCGATTCTTATTATATGCTTCATGCTATCGGTATTTTCCAATCTGAGGAGGAAATCAAGAATAGTCCGTATCAAACCGCAGCTACTAAACCGGGATATCTGAAGTTTGAGGATACGAATGGAGATGGGAAAATTACCGAAGATGACCGCCAGATACGTGGTGGTGTGATTCCTAAGATAACTTATGGATTCAATATCAACTTAGGATATAAGGATTGGGATCTGGGCGCTTTCTTCCAAGGTGTAACTGATGTCTATACATATGGAGACCGCATTGGTGCTACTCCTTTATGGTTTGGTTGTGGTTTGCCGGAACAATGGTTGACGGATGCTTGGACTCCCGAGCGGGGAACCAGCGCTACATTGCCTATCTTGACTACGTATGAAGGATGCTTGAACGAGAATTTCCGTACAAATGATTTCTGGTTGAGAAATGCCTCTTATTTACGTTTGAAGAACTTGCAACTTTCTTATAACGTACCGGCCTCTTTCTTGAAAAGCGGTGTGGTTAAGAGATTAAAGGTCTTTGTCAATGCGCAAAACTTATTCACGTTCTCTCCGATGAAGGATTTTGATCCGGAGAAGAACTTGAAGGGAAGCAACTGGTATGCCTATCCGTCTGTACGGACTTATACGGCAGGTGTTAATGTCACATTTTAAATAATAAGGAATAATAATATGAGACGTAAAATATATAAGATGATATGTGTCGCTGTCGCTTGTATGAGTTTAATCGCTTGTGATAGCTGGTTGGATGTAGATCCTTCCGATCAATATTCCACGGAAACATTCTGGAAGACAAAAGAGCATGCGAGCGCCGGTATAATGGGATGTTACAACGCATTGAAACCTTGGCGTTCATTGCATACGATGGAATTCGATATGCTGACAGCGAATGCGATGCCTTATAACGAGGCGAATGGTACGCAAGCGATTGGAAAGGGTGAACATTTGTCTACTACGGCTCTAATCGGAAGTTTATGGAAGAACTGTTACGTTGGTATTGGCCGTACGAATACTTTCATCGCTAATGTCGGAGGTGTCGATATGGATGAGTCGGAGAAGGCGAAGATGGTGGGTGAAGCCAAGTTCTTACGAGCTTTCTATTATTTAAGTCTGGTCGATAAATTCGGAGGTGTACCGCTGATTATAGATGCTCCCAATGCGGATGAGCAAGCCGAATTACCTCGCAATTCCAAGGAAGAGGTAGTGAATTATATTGTCAAGGATTTGGAGGAGGCCGCTGCCGTGCTACCGGACACCTATGCTAGCTCAGACTTGGGACGTGCGACAAAAGGTGCCGCATTAGCGTTAAAAGCCCGTACTTTATTATATAATTCTCGTTGGGCGGAGGCGGCCCAAGCTGCTAAGCAGGTAATGGAGTCTGGCGTTTATCAATTATTCAATGATTATCGTCATTTCTTTAGCGAAGATAATAAATATAATTGTGAGGTAATCTTTGATATAGAAGCGAAATTGCCGGAGTATCCAACGGATTATGATCAGAATATCTGGCGCTTGAATCGTCCGGCTCCCTTGAAGGAACTGGTTGATACATATCTCTGTGTTGACGGGAAGACGATAGAAGAGTCACCACTTTATGATCCGACTCGTCCGTATGAGAACAGAGATCCCCGTTTATTGAAATCGATCGTTTGCATCGGTTATCCGTATTTAGGAAAGACGATCACAAAAGAAGATGTGGCGACTACGGGTTTCGGTGTGAAGAAATACACTTCTTATGAGGATGATGTAACGATTCCTTTAGTAGAACGTTCGGCTTTCAATTTCATTTTAATTCGTTATGCGGAAGTTCTGTTGACGTATGCCGAGGCCCAGAATGAGGCGAGTGGTCCTGATCAGTCAGTTTATGATGCCATCAACCAATTGCGTAGGCGTCCGGATATCAATATGCCGGAAGTACCAAAAGGTTTGACGAAAGATCAGATGCGTGAGGTAATCCGCCGTGAACGCCGTATCGAGTTGACCTTTGAAGGACTCTACTATTCGGATATCTTGCGTTGGAAAACCGCTGAGAAAGAGAATAATGGTATGATGCATAATTATGATGGAATAGAAGTCGTGAAACGTTCTTTTAATCCGAAACGAGATTATTTATGGCCGATCCCTTATAACCAAACAGTCTTGAACCCTAATTTGGAGCAAAATCCGAACTGGGATTAATTTTTGGATAAATTAAAAACTGTTATCTTTGAAGTGCCAAACACAGGATGGCACTTCAAAGCCAATATATCAATAAATAATATCATGAAGAATAAACTAATGTTACTGACGGCCGCCTCAGCCTTTTCAATGGCAGGCATAGCCGCTGATTACACAAATATCGTTCTAATTAATTTGGATGATGCGGGTTACGGAGATTTTTCTTTTAATGGGGCTTACGGATATACCACTCCGAATATCGACAAAATGGCGGCGGAAGGCGTTCGTTTTACACACTTCTTGGCGGGACAGCCGATCAGTGGAGCGTCTCGTGCCGGCTTGTTGACCGGTTGTTATCCGAATCGTATCGGTTTCGCCGGCGCTCCGGGACCGGATTCGAACTACGGAATCCATCCGGATGAGATGACGATCGCAGAGGTATTGAAACAGAAAGGATATAGTACCGCTATCTTCGGTAAATGGCATTTAGGTAGCCAAAAGGAATTTCTTCCCTTGCAAAATGGCTTCGATGAGTATTATGGTTTGCCGTATTCTAACGATATGTGGCCATTCCACCCGCAACAAGGTGAGGTCTTTAATTTCCCGGATTTGCCGACTTATGACGGAAACGAGATTATCGGTTATAATACGGACCAAACACGGTTGACTACGGATTATACCACCCGTTCTGTTAATTTCATCAAGAAGAATAAGAATAAGCCTTTCTTCTTGTATCTGGCCCATAATATGCCC
>ULOA01020645.1_pt1 | contig 15612 bp, 10 predicted proteins | sample 1952271 | NCBI WGS metagenome assembly ULOA01 (sample SAMEA4835594, study PRJEB28245) | human gut metagenome | biome: gut microbiome; material: fecal sample | place: Denmark | collected 2008 | reverse complement strand
ATTATAAGCCTGTATATTAACAATAGCTTGAATTGAGAATGCTATTTATTATGCGTAGCTATATGCACAATTGCCATTTCATATGGTTGAACAATCTTTGTTTTTAATATCTTAGATGCAAAGGTAACAAAATATAGAAATAGATTAATGCTTTTCTGTAATTTTATAATCTTCCGTTGTCATTCCATTCTTCGTAAAGGAGTCCTTTTCGGGTATTTTCTATGAATTTGTTCAGGCGACTTTCAAAAAGTTCGGGCTGATTCTTCTTGATTTGGATAGCATCAATTCTGATTCGCTTATATAAATCAGGAAATTGGCAGAAGTTGTTTCACACTACCGGGTCAGATTGTGGTTTTTGCAATATATCCTTGTCTATTGTAAAAAAACGTTAGGCGACACTCGATTCTTGATTTGACATCCAGTAAATTATGAATTTCCATTGTCTGCTGTTTTAATTTGTATCTTGCAATTTTGTCCTTTCAGTAAGAGGTTGTTGTCCTAAATATCTTATTCTTTCCATAATGAATGCAAGACATAAAGAATGCTATGCCTATTCTTCATAATATGAATTTATGTTACAACTTTTTGTGTGAGAATTCTCCATTAATCCAAAATGTAGCTTCTTTTCCTATGAAATGTAAAAGCACAAAATTAGGATCTGTAGGGCCATACGGAAAATGATTGATGAGCCAGTCTTGCCACATTTCTTTTCGTATGTTGTCATCAGTTATAATCTCAATGATTCCTCTCAATCCAACACTGTCACCATAGTTTGAATAACAAAGTCCGGCTTTGTTGTTCAATTTGAAGTCTGCAACCTTTACTGAATTGGCAGCGGTTGCTAACCATACCTCATTACATCCTTTTGAACTGATTTTGGACATTGGAACCGGACGTGGAAATCCTTCTGCGTCAATTGAGACAATCGTAATCTCCTTACATTGTGCAAGCAAGCCGGTTGCGTTTTCTGTAAGTGTTCTTTCATCTTTTTCTTTCCATCGTTTAAGAGTAGGGAAGAATTGTCTCATATTTTCTTTAGCCTGTTCCGGAGTAAGATTCCATCCTGTCTCCTTATTTATCTGATCCGTAAATTGGGTACAAAATTCTATCATCTGGTTCAGGGTAAAATCTTGTGTGAATTGTCCTTTCTGATAACAATAAGAACAGTATTCATTGTTCAAACTTCCATCAGAGTTTGTTCCTTTATTTGTATCAGTGAGAGGCATGCCGCAACTCTGGCAAAACTGTTGTTTCATATATTTGCTTCTAAAAATTGAAAGTATTTTTATTATGATCTCAAAAATACGGAAATATTTTCAATATTCATTGGAGAGTTTAAAAAATATTCCGATAATTTCTCAATATAGTTGAATTCTTTGCCAGAATTACATCTTTCTAAATCCTCGTTGGCGGAATTTTCGATGCAGTTTTAGATGGCTGTTGAGTATCAGCGATTTGCAGACCGGTGGTTCAAGTTCTGTGTCCGTGTGGTCCTTGACCCGGTTTCGGCGCTGAATTTGTGGTGGAATAGTGGTTCAAGTTTTTCTTGGTCTTGAACCGATGCTATTCGGTACAATTTCGTGCTTTCGATGTATCCAAAGTCCCTGTTTTGTTTCCTTTCTATGAAGTCCTTTTGCTGACTTTGTTGTGAGCAAAGATAGTGATATTTGTTGGATATTTGATGGATTTTTCTGGGTTTACAAGGATTTATCCTCTAAAAAGTGTAGTTTTAAGGCAAAAGTATCCTCGAAAATGTGTGATTGGCCACTGAAAAGCTGATTGTTTTTCTTTATCAAGTTATCATGTAATAAACCAAAATAGCTATGTTTACTTTATTATGTGATAGGTTGATATAGTTTAGAGTATGGCGAAGAATACGATGGGGATCAAGTTACCCCGAAAACTGGAACAGAAGATGCAAATTGTGGGAAAGCAAATCAAACTAGCTCGTTTGCGTCGGAATTTGAGCATTGCTCAGGTGGCTGAGCGGACAACATGTTCGCCTCTGACAGTAAGCCGCATTGAAAAGGGGACGCCTACCGTGGTCATCGGCATCTATCTGCGTGTGCTGTATGCCTTGCAGTTGGAACCCTATAAATCCGGTTGTAAATGTTCTCTATCTTGAAACTGCATGTTCACAAATTATCCCTTTGGCTAAAACTATGTCTGAGAAAATTCGTGGTTTGAGAGGCTGGGCAGATGATAGAGCGAGACGAGCCAGTCGAGCTACAAATCAGGAACTTCTTCCCGAAGTTCAGGCTGGAATCAAGAAAACAAAAAGAGAAAAGGACGAAGATACTTTTGGATAACAAGGGCTGTTAGTATTAATGATATTAAGAGGGTGTATCAAAACGACACTGTCCAAAATTTTGTGTAAATGGAAACAGGATTCAGCTGTAAGTTTGTTCTTATATTTGGATTCTGTTTTCAAAAATAATTATAAATTGATTCATAATCAAGCCCCAGTTATGAATAGGCTGTGTCCATTTCTTCTCAATCTCCATAAGTGAAAGATAAACGGTCTTTTTGACTGCATCATCCGAAGGGAATGAAAGCTTTGATTTCGTGTACTTTCTGATTTTTCCATTCAGGTTTTCAATGAGATTTGTAGTATAGATTATTTTTCTGATTTCCAGCGGGAACTGGAAGAAAACAGTCAGATCATCCCAATTGTTTCTCCATGAAAGTATAGCGTAAGGACACTTTCCGATGCAACATCGAAGCATGTTTAATTATCAGCGTTTTAGCATTTTAATCGGTACAAATAGATTTTTGACAAAGAATTCATTTTCTATGTACAAGTGTAAACCTTTGTTTTTCAGCCTTTTGTTGATTTTATTTATACCGCCTTTCTTCATTCAAATTTTGTATATCAAAAATCAAGTATAAAACTTTGATTCTTTGATAGTTTTATCCCATGCGCTACATGATGATGGTACAACAAAGATAGGTCTTTTTTGTGAATTTCTCAATGTATTAATGTGGAAAATAGTAGAAATATTTATAGTAATACTTGTAATGTAGTTTCTACTATATTTATGTTTTTTGATTATGTAACAAAATCAAAAAAGTAGTTTATGCATTTCAAATTATGGCTTGTATAAATGGTAAAAATTTTAGTTAGGTGTTTCAAACAGATCTGATCAGAGTACAATATCAGATTAATGGTAGATAACGAAAAAATGATAGTTTTTAACTCACAAAATAGAGTTTTATAAGAGTATTAGCTAATTTTGTATTTGTCACTTACTTCTGCATAATAAAATATACTCAATATGAAAAATGTTATAGAACGTATATACCAGCGTACAACTGAATACTCTCATCCATCACAAGCAACCACAACAGCAAATGCTTTGGATTTACTTTCTTCAGGAATATATACAGAAGAAGAAAGGTTTATATTTGAGCTATTACAGAATGCTGTTGATAGTTTTGATTCATATGAGCAAACTTCATTAGAAATCAAAATTGTTCTTACTGATAATTTATTGGTTTTCATGCATAATGGCTCAGCCTTCTCAGAGAGAGATTTGGAAGGGCTATGTGATATTGGTAATGGAAACAAAGTAACGGATGCTAAGAAGATTGGCTACAAGGGAATTGGGTTTAAATCAGTGTTTATGCACTCTCATCGAGTTACGGTATGGTCAGCAGGAACCTGTTTTAAATTTGATAAAGATGCTTGTGAAGCTCTTGCTAAGTCAAAAGGGGGCGAATACAAAAATGTTAAAATGCCATGGCAGATAATTCCAATTTTAACAAATACACCTTCTGATATTAATACTGGGAATTTCAATGTGGTCACGTACATTGAGATTTCTAACAAAAAATTGTTGGAACACAAAGTAGAAAAGCTTTTGAGAGATACTCGTTTCCTTTTGTTCTTGAAAGTTGATGATCTTAGAATTTCATTCTGGAATAATGGAGAGGAAATGTTGAACCTTTCTAAAAAACAAACGGATGATGTACTCACACTTTCAATGAACGGAGAACCACAAAACAGTTGGCTTATATACTCTACAGAAGTTAAACTAACACCAGAGGTTAAGGATGCTCTTATGCATGACAGTAAAACTCCTACAAAATTAAAGGATTCAGAATCTGTTGAGATCTCATTTGCAATTGCACTAGATAAAGATAAAAATATTATTCCATTGAGTAATGCTCTGATTTATACTTATCTTCCTACCTCTTTTTCTTTTGGATTGAGTTTCATTGTTAATGCAAATTTTATCACTGATGCCGGGCGCCAACAAATCGTTAAAGATTGTGCATGGAATAAATATATCTTTGCTCAAATTCCCAAAAGTTTCCTCAAATGGATGGCAGAGAGTGTGGCAAAGAAATATCCTGATTGGTATAAAGTACTACCGCCCTATTCTAAATCAGATAATGAACTTTCTGAAGCTTACTCTACGGCATTGAAAGACGCATTATATTCTATACCATTTGTCAAAGCTGTTAATAGTGATATGGTGTTGCTACAAGACGCATTAACAGACAATGTTAGATTACATTCTGCAATTCCATCTAAGACATTTGAATCTTTTGTACGTACAAATGTTTTAAATGGTACAAATTCATTTTCATTGGTTTCTCCTGAAATTGGGGAAGCATTGCAACAACTCTACGGTGTTGCAAATATCACCCCCCAGCACGTACATATTATTTTGGAAAAGGCAACTGACTACCTTAAAAACTTCACTGACGAAGAAACTTTGATATTTTTGATATGGCTTAAAAGCTTATCTCAAGATTTAAATAATGATTTCAAAAGGTCAGTATCTTATGCTAGTATTCTTCCTGACAAAGATTCTAAATTTGTAGCACCAGTGGAATCTTTCTTTCCATCCGAATATTCAGATGAAAATCCTGATATATCTGCTGATGCTAAAATTATCCGTAAAAGTCTTGCAGGTAAATTTAGTGATGAAATGATAAATTGGCTAAAGGAATTAGGCGTACAAGAAATGTCTAATCTTTCTGTGATAGAAAAGGTACTTTGTGAAGACAATTATATTAATCAAGAAAATGCCATAAATGTACTGCGTTTTATTTTTGATACCGATAAGAAAGAAAATGTATTTGCAAATGTTAGACAATCTTGTTTGGAAAATATTAAGATTCAAACAACAACAGGTGATTTAAAATATGCGACAGAATTATATCTTTCAAATATATATAATCCTATCTGTAAAATCCAGGATACATATTTAGAAGACATTTTTGTATCAGAAGAATATCCTAAAGATGAATTAGAATATGCGGAATGGGCACTATTCTTAAAAAAACTTGGATGTAATGATGATATTAAACTTACTAAAATAAAATATGGAGATGATTCTTGGGTTATGCAAGAACCAACAATTAAGGAATGTGTTCGACGGGCAAAAATGAAAGAGTACAATACTGCATGGAATGGTCGTAAGTATTATCTCGGATGTGAAGGAGGTGTGTGTCTTTATGTAATGTCATCTCCACTACTCTCTATTCATAGTTCCAATCAATTGTATGAATTTTATATTCAATTTTGGAAAAGAATATTTAATAATGCAATTCCCAATAAAAATGATGACTATGTCTTCGGAAATACGGGAAATGGATATGCAAGAAGGGCTATACTAAGTGATTCTTATTATCTTTCAAAATCATTCATCGAATGGGTTGTTGAAACAAAGAAACTTTTACCGGCCTCTGACGGCTGTTTGTATACAGCCAATAATATTTTGATTAATACTGAATACAACAAAGAGACATTTGGGGGGTATTTTCCTGTTTTGGCATTAGAAAAACCTTTAAGGAGTGAATGGACAGAAAGATTGTCATTTAAAAAAGAATTATCTTTGACAGAATATCTTAAAGTTATTGAACGAATATCCGAAGATGACACAAAAGAAGAAATTTCAGCTAACAAAGAAAAAATAAATCGACTATATGAACGAATTGCTGATTCTTATGATTTCTCTGTAGGTAATTCCAATTTCACATTAGTACAAAATTGGGGAAGAACTCATAAAATTCTTTCTAAAGAAGGAAAATTCGAGTCACCAAATTCTTTGTATCTACTTTCCTCAAGTCTATCCGGTGTTGAACTTGACAATCAAGTCTTTCATGCTAAACATTTGGAGAATGAAAGGTTTGCATCATTTATGATAGCTCTGGGAGTAAACATGATAACTAATTATAGCGTTGAGGGTATCGAAGATGGGGAATATATGTCTGACATAAACAATATGTTTGTCCAAAAAGAAGATTTCCTCACTTGTGTTGCAGTAGGAGAATCTTTTACAGAGAGTACTTGGAAAGAGGAAAAAGCCAAAATGCACAACGCTATTATGAGGATGGAATTTTATCAAACAGACAGTATAAACATCTATTATGGTTATCAAGGATTTTCTAAAATGGCTTATTCGAAAGCTAACAAATTCTATTTTGTTAGTAAATTTGGATTGGCTAGTCAAGAACTCCTGCATAGTGACATTATGGATGCATTAGGACTTCCTAAGAAAGTTAGTACGATATTCCTAGCCATTCTTCAAATGAAAGACTTCACCGAACTCAAAGAATATATTAGACAAAAGGGGTATGATACTTCATTTATAGAAGAATACAATGGCATAAATTTGGCTAAAAATCAAACGACAGCCATAGTGAGTGGTGAAGATGCAACCTATGGTGGACTTACAAACGAGGAGATGAGAAGTAGTCTTGAAGAAGCTAAGGATGCCATTTTGGAGAAATTGTCAAAAGATGGTTTTGATATATCTAATAAAGAATGGGATGGTTGGACTTGTATTAATGGGGTAAGAAAAGATGGTATGGAATATCCACTTGTGATACGAAGCAATAAAAGCCAACGGAATACATGTCTTTCTCCAACCGACTGGAATCAACTAATGAAACCTAATGCAATGTTTGCTGTGGTTACAAACACTGGTATAGGAACAGTATGCCTACGTGAGATTCTTAAATCTAAAGAATTAATATCAATAAAATTTCGTTCTGAAAATATTGATAATTCAAAACATATCAGTGAACTAGCTCAAGTTTTTGCTTATTTCAAAGGGATTCAATTTGATTTTGAGAGCTATATTCAGCCTGTGATGAATCAATGGGAAAGGTTTATGGCTCCAGAACAACCAACCGGAGAATTACCTATAGCAGTTTCACCTTCAGTTTTACCCGAATGATTAATAATAGAGAACGCCACCAAAAGTTCCTAAACATGGAACTTATCGCTGAAACGGAGGACTTCAATAAAAAGTTCTCCGCTCAGGCTCTTTATCTCTTGAATGAGAGTGAAGAATTATTCATGGGTCAATTTATGAAATTTGACAATGGAGAAATGATTGTCAAGTTTCGTGCAACAAGGTCATTCCCTCGTAAAGGTGAATACATACAAGCTATGTATTTACCATCAAAAATACAGGATTACCGACAGTGGGGAAATAAAACGTATGAAGACCTTTTTAAGAATCGAATAAAGGGTTCTGAAGCCATTTGCATTTGGCATACAAAGTCAGACGAAGATGGTTTTGTTTTACTGGGATTTAGGGGAATTGATATAGATTTTGCTCAATACATTTCACAAGCACCAGGTGCATTAATAGTGTTTGGTCCCAATAAACCTCCCATAGATTATCTGGTAAATCTTTACCGCTTGTTGCAAGATTTTTATAGTCAGAAAGTTAGTAATATCATAGATAATGATTACTCCCCGATTACGAATGTTCCAATATTGATTCGGGAAGAACAGCCCTCTAAGTTTATTTATAACCAAATAAATTCATCTGAAGTTACAATCTTATAAGGTCCTCCTGGAACAGGGAAAACGCAACTTATAGCTGAACTGTGTACTAAATTGTGCTCTGAAGGAAAGTCTGTTTTAATAACAGCATTGACAAATAGGGCCTTAATGGAAGTTGCTTCGAAAAAAGTTGCTAGGGAATTATTGAAACAAGGAAATATATATAAATCGAATTTAACGGTAGATGAACAAAAAGAGTTATCTAAACTGATTCCCCTTAAACAGATACTTCCCATAAAAGGAGCTTTGGTTATGGCTACATACTATGTTGTTAGTAGTTTTGCGGTAAATTTGTCTGATGAAGGAGTCTTTGATGTTGTTATTATGGATGAAGCAAGTCAAGCATTGCTTGCCATGTTTGCTGCTTCAAATAAAATCGGCAAAAGAAAATTATGGGTGGGAGATACGGCTCAACTTGGGCCTGTATTATCACTTAATGATAACAGGGTCAAGTCTAATTTGTTTGATGATTTTAAAGAAGGTTTTAGAACTTTGACCACTAAACGGATCTATCCTACATATCAACTGACAGCTACTTTTAGGCTTACGCAGAGAAGTGCAAACTATACTGGATATTTCTATAATGGGACTTTGATTTCTAAATCTACGATAAATCCTATTGTATTAAACTCTTTTTCAAAGATATTAAACTCTAATGGAGGACCGACATTGGTTCTCACAGATATGGAAGTTGGAGATACTGCACCGAAATATGCAGTTGATATGGCAACATATTTTGTATATGCTATTTTAAAAGAACAACCCCAAATAGAGATTGCAGTTTTAACTTGTCTGCGTAAAACAACACGAGTGCTTCAAGAGGCAATAGCATTAAGATTGGGGCTGGGAAATAAGGTTATGATAGAAACAATAGCTAGAGTTCAGGGATTGACTACAGATATAACACTTTTTTTTATTCCAAATGCATCATTGAATCGAAGTCTTGAAGCAAGATTATTTAATGTAGCAACAAGTAGAGCTAAAAGTCATACCATAATAATAGCAGATAAAAACATATTAAATTACCCGCAAATGTCTTGTGAGGTAAGGAACTTCCTTGAAAAATTGAACACAGAATCTTGTATATATGTTCCAAAAGATATGGAAGGCCACAGTATTTTGATTGAATAAGGCAGGAGATAAATGAGGAAAATTTCAATAAAGAACTAAGATATTTAAAGAGTGAGGAACACTAATGGCGATTATATCATGAGATAACAGGATATATGGTTTCAAAGACGAAATAGGGGATCTGAATATTAATAGTTATCCCGAGGTCTTTGTCTATCTTACTTCTGGTGGTAGCGAAAGTTACTGTAAATTAATCGGATATTCTGTAGATAATGGATAATTAGTGAGTCAGATATTTTTTACCTGATATTTCAGAGAACAACGAGGTGAACCAAAGTTAATATGGGGCATGATAAGATGGCCCATTGTGGAAAATACATATTGCCATCTACAAAGAAAGAGATAGGACTGATGGCCCCCGACGACTGCTGTATAAATTGATAGATGTAGCAAGCGGTAGGATATTGAAAATAGATAAAGTACTGGTGTTTTAATGTGTGACTTTTCATTTTTATATATAAAAATTTATTAATTCTCAATAATATTCGTAACTTTGCAATATAATTTATATATAACTACGATGCAACATAATAGAATGAACATACCTGCAAATATATTATATCGAAGCACAAAATGCTTTGAGCGTGTGTCGTATGTTCATGCATCAAGCATTGAATCATTGAATAAATACAAAAACACTTTCCAACGATCTTTATGTATATTATTGAGAGTACAATGATGCTGATACCCCTCTGATAATGATAATAGAAAGCCGTCGGAAAGTCCTGATTAAAACTTTTCGACGGCTTTTTCTTTATGCCTTTTGGTGACATCCGCTCGATGCGTCCTTCTCCGTCAATTCCGTCCATGGCAAAATACAATGTATTATTAACCGCGCAGTGATGTGCATAAATGAACAAAATTATGAATTATAAATTTGATGGAAGCAGGGTGTTCTTTACATCTGACACGCACTTTAACCATACCAATATCATCCGGTTCTGCAACAGGCCCTTCAAAGATGTGGCCCACATGAATGAAACGATAATAGCCAACTGGAACAGCGTGGTTGGCCCTGATGATATAATATTTCATTTGGGAGACTTTTGCTTGGGAGGTTCTGCCGAATGGATAAATGTACTAAACAGGTTGAATGGGAAAATATATCTTATAGCTGGCAATCACGATATAAAGAATCTCAGGCAGAATTATACGAAGTACTTTGAACAGATAACGATGCAGATGCATATTGAAGTTGATAAACAGAAAATTTATCTGAACCATTGTCCCTTCCTTTGTTATGGAGGAGCATATCGCGATACATGGCAACTCTTCGGGCATGTACATACCAGCAGGCATAACACCGGAAAGGATGTTCCACGGTTGAAAATGCTTTTCCCGACTCAGTATGATGTAGGTGTAGATAACAATAATTTCACACCGGTTTCATTTGAACAGGTAAAGATGATAATAGAGAAACAGATAGAACAATCAAAGGAAGGAGACTAATAAAATGAGAATACAATATATGAGTGATTTGCACCTCGAATTTCAGGAGAATAGCAGATATCTGAGATATAATGAATTGCCTGTTACAGGCGATGTACTGGTGCTGGCAGGAGATATTTCCTATCTCAAGGATAAGACTGTTCCAGTTATGAATTTCTGGAAGTGGGCATCCAAAAATTACCGTCAGGTATTGATTGTTCCAGGTAATCATGAATACTATAACTATTCGGATGTGATGGAACGCGGTTTTCAATGGAAGTGGATGTTGCGAGAGAATGTGGGTTACTATCAGAATCAGGTTGTCCACATCGATGATACGGACTTTATACTGAGTACACTCTGGTCGCACATCAATCCGAATGATGAGTATTTTGTATGGAAAGGTATGAATGACTTCCGTCAGATTAAGTTTGGCGGGAAGCTGCTGCAAGTGGAGAAATTCAACCAGATGCACGAGATCAGTATTGACTTTATTCGGAAAAACATCGAAGAGAGCACAGCAAACCATATTGTGGTGGTCACACATCATTTGCCTACACTCCAAGTGGTAGCAGCGCACCATAGAGGATCTGTTCTGAACAGTGCATTTGCAAGTGAGTATGATGATTTAATCGCCAATAATAGGATTGATGCATGGATATATGGACATTCGCATACCAATATTGATACGGAAATAGGAGGGACCAGGGTAATCTCTAACCAGATGGGATATATTTTTGCAAATGAGCATCTGATGAATGGATTTGAATCGGGCAAGTTTATTGAAATTAAATGAGTACAGAGATGAATGAAAGAAAAATCATAGATAGAAAATACCTTTGCGATTTGGCTAAGGAAGTTGGTATGACTACATTAGATCTGGAAGCATTAGGCGAAAGTCATCATTGGGAAATTGTTGTTGAAGGAAATTTACTGGAAAGAATGATTGAGACTCAGCGTCAGTTTGAGCGTCTTGCCGTGATTGGCGATGAAGAGTGTCGTGGGTTTTATATAGAGGTGCCTCGGCCAACACCAGAAGATTGGGGTAATGCAGAGGAACTGATTGCTTGGGGAGAGTACAGCAGCATGGATGCATATCTGTCGGACTGGCTTGCGTTCAATCCGATGGAAACGCGGTGGTTCTATGTAACCTCAAGAAAACACGGGAATAACCGGTCGATTCATGTTACCGACCGGAAATTTACCCACTTTGTTATTTCTAACCGCTCCTCGTATAATGAAAAGGAGTTCGATGATGTTTGTTGCAAGGAGAACCTTACACGTTTTTTCGACTTTTTGCATCTTATGATTGGTGTTATTGTAGCAGATTCCGATGGGTTTAATGAGTATGTAGCAAACAATCTGCCATACCAGCAACGTACAGGTCGGATTTCCAGAAAGAATCTGGTTCGCATAGTTCCGAGTCTTAGGATTGATGTAGAGGACCGTGAAATGACAGTTAAGGCTTTAGAGGACTCAATACAAGGGTGTTCTTTGTCTCCTATAGAGACTATGACCATACGAAAGTATTGTAAATTTTATCGTATTGCTAACGAAGCTTATAAGGATTACCATAGGAAACAGGGTATCGGTGGACGTATCAATAAGGATTCAAAAAGGGATTTCCAAAAAATCTCGGATGTGGCTTACTACAAGTATATGAAGTATGTGGATGTGGAGAACCTTTATAACGTCGACAGCCAGGAGGATTTCATACGGTTTGCAACGGATCATTACGGTGAACTTGGGCTTTCACGTTTGAATATCTTAGCTTCAAATGTTCAACATCAGGGATGGAAGATTGTTGTTTCCAACAGTTATTCATCCAATGTCGGATTGGCTATGGAGGTGGCTGTCTCCCTGTATAAGGCTGATGCTCCATTACATATTTACGATGCAGAGAAACTTCTGAGTATTCTGAAGGAAGAGGATTTTGTCCGATTGGTTCCTGATTCATACCATAACTATATGGGATATCAGGAAGAAGGTACCGTATATGAGCTTCCTTGGGAATATGAATGTTCTGACGAGAAAAACTCTTTTCTTACTTTGGAACAATATCATGATATTATTTCTCATACCGAATGGGAGCCTGAGAAACGTGTAGAGCCTATTTCTTAATGGAGCGTCATAATTAAAAGATGGCTTATCTCCATGTTTATGCGTGGTTGATAAGCCATTTTTTTGCAATCAAAACTTTAAGAGGGAAATAGCGAAATTGGACATATAACAAATACAAAATATAGGATTTACAATCAATCACTATGATTTGACGATAAGTTTTCTAAGGAAAATTAGTTTTATTCTCAGAAATTACATAGTTTTGTATTTATAATCTTCATAATGGTGAAGATTAATACTTAAAAATGTATGTAACTATCATTATAATGATATATAAATACGGCTTGTATGGTAGATTTTTATGAATACTCCACGCCTGAGCTTGTAAGGCTATTAGGTAACAGATTTAAAGAATATAGAATTCGTTGCAATCTCACTCAGAAAGATGTTTCTGAGCAATCCGGTATTGGACTTACAACCATCCACAAATTCGAGAATGGTACAGCTGGCAATATTTCATTGTCAACATTTATTGTGTTATTGAAAGTGGTCGGACAGATTAATACTATAGACAATCTTCTTCCGGAGTTGCCTGAATCTCCTTACCTGATGCGTAGGGATGATAAAAAAGTACAGCGTGTCAGACACTCTAAATAGCATAAATTATGGTACAGTCGTTAAAAGTAATACTTTGGGGTGAGGAAATAGGTAGATTGGCATGGGATGCCAGACGCAGGTTATCCTATTTTATGTATAATCCGGCTTTCTTGAAGAAAGGTCTTAATATTTCTCCATTAGCTGCACCGGTTGATGGAGCGAGAGGACTTATGCCTGTATGGGGAGAAGAGGCCAAGATTTATCAAAAATTACCGGCTTTTTTAGCAGATTCATTGCCTGACTCATGGGGTAATCAACTTTTTGAATTATGGCGCCAGCAGAATCACTTGTCAAACGCAGATATTACTCCTCTTGACAAACTCTCATTTATAGGAAAGCGTGGAATGGGAGCTTTGGAATTTTTGCCTGAGGTTTCAAGAGAGCGTAAGGCTGAAAAAATAGATATCAAATCATTGGCAAATTTAGCAGAGCGTATATTCTCAGAAAGAGAAAATGCCAGAATCCTGCCTGAAGAGTCGGTAACAATGCAATCATTACTTACGGTTGGTACTTCAGCCGGTGGTCGTCAACCTAAAGCTATTGTTGCCATTAATCGAAAGAATGGTGAGGTCCGTAGCGGGCAGATTTCCGGATTAGAGGAATTTGATTACTATCTGGTCAAATTTGGAAATTCGCAATATAGTTCGGCTGAATTGGAGATGTCTTACTATGAACTTGCTACAATGGCAGGGATAAATATGATGCCTTCAAAACTCTATCAAGTGGACGGGAATAATCATTTTATGACAAAACGTTTTGACCGTAATCATGGAAAAAAGATTCATACACAAACTTTGGCCGCAATTAGCCCCGATGCGGACAGTTACGAACAATTGATTACAGTATGTCGGAAGCTCCATCTGCCGGAAACAGACTGTTATGAGGTATTCCGCAGAATGGTCTTTAATGTATTGGCAAACAATACAGATGATCACAATAAGAATTTTTCATTTGTTATGAGTGAGGACGGTACTTGGCGTCTATCTCCTGCATACGATGTAACTTATATATTTGACAATGGAGGATTCTTGCCAAATGAAGATCATTGCATGTATATTAGGGCAAAACTTAGGGATATAACACGGGATGATGTTATTCAATTTGCTAAAGATAATGGAATACGTAGACCTGATGCAATCATACGTGATATAGTTAGTGTCATAAAACAATTTCGGACGGTTGCCACTAAATATGGTGTTGCTGAACAGTGGGTAGGACGTGTCGAAAACACTATATTTGACCGTCTGAAATCATGGGGAGAGTTAGAGGAAATGGCTCCTGAAATATGCGAATTTGTCATAAACGGACATACTATAAAGAATATCCGTATGGAGCAGGCATATAAGGGAAATTTCCATTTGCTTGCTGAAATAGACGGTCATGAACGTAAGTTTATTATTGGTAAGAATAAAGAAGAATTTTCACTTATTGAATCAATAGGCATAGCAAACCTGTCATCGGATCAGCTCAAGGATATGGTTGAAAAGTATTTTATTCACTAGAAAGTATAGTAGCCGACTTCGATAGACAGGTCTTCTTTCATCATGGGATTCAAACGGTTAATAGTTTTTACATTTAAGATATATAATGGAAAGCACTCCAAGCAATATCACATATAAGTATTCAGTTGTCCAATATACAGACAGGGATGTGCTGAAATTGCTTATCGTCCATAAATAAATCTGGTAGGCTATAATGGTTACAGTCTGAAAAATGAAAGTTGTACGTGTGGCACCTGTCCCTGTGACAGCATTCATATATACATAACCAGGTAAGGCAAAAGCATAATTCAACAAGGGACAAAAGAATCAGGTTTTCCCGTTATGTAACCGGGTTATCCGTTTGGGATATGCCGTGGGATTCCCACTTATTATCCTTTCTATAATCTGTTTCAATCCACTTTTCAATATTTATTCGGATAATGAGAGCCTGATACAAATAGCACAGCTGCCATTTATAGTAGCCTTTCCCAACAAATTACTTACCAACGATCCAGTAGTTGCTGCCAATGAATTGACAATAATAAAAAACAAGGTGGATATGCTGCGTATGACATTTGTCGCGGCCAGTTCCAACTCGCCCAAATGCTCAATGGCTACGAAGAAAGCAAACCATGAGACTACACCAATAAACGGATTGAATATGCTCCAGATAGATACACGGCAGACATGATGGAATATGTTTTTATTAAACTGCCAGTTCAGACCATAAACCTTTCTGTCCATTTTTCGTAAAACATGGATAGACAATATTATCAATGAGCATAATTCGGCAAAAGATGATGTTATAGCAGCACCGGCTATTCCCATATCGAAATAAAATATGAAAAGCCAATTACAAGACATATTTACCAATACTGCAGTGAAGGCAGCCTTGTTCAAGGGCTTTGTAAGTGTGATACCGACCAGGAAAGATCGTAACGCAAGAAATGGGAAAGAAAACATTAATCCCCAAATGCGCCAGTCCAGGTAGTCTATAACAGCAGAATAGACTTTCTCAGATGCAATCAGATTGCTCAGAATCAT
>ULOA01026570.1_pt1 | contig 15751 bp, 16 predicted proteins | sample 1952271 | NCBI WGS metagenome assembly ULOA01 (sample SAMEA4835594, study PRJEB28245) | human gut metagenome | biome: gut microbiome; material: fecal sample | place: Denmark | collected 2008 | reverse complement strand
AGCTATGGGATATGTGCCTATATCGTGCGGCGCAAAATCAAATTTCCACGCGGCAGAACGCGCAAAATCGCATATACCGTTAAGCTCAGCAAACACAAGACTCGGATTATACAAAAGGAAAAGCGGCGACGACGCGTACGTTACATCGGTCTCGGCGGCAAATCCGCCGGCGGTGCAGTTTTTGGAAACATACAAAAGCTTTCCGTCATCGGTTTTTACAAGCTTATGAGACGCTATGACCTCTCTGTACGCGGCCGACAAAAGCATACAGTAATCATCGCCGAAACGCTGACCGTCGCGCAAAATCCGCGTATTTCGCAAAGAAACCTGTTTCCTCAATTCGTCGTGCTTTTCGTCGCAGTATTTGAGTGCCGAAACGGCATCGGGAAATTTCTCGGTCCAATATCCTCTGAGCTTTTTGCCCATATATTCTATGCTGAAGCCATCGTCAAAAAACAATGTGTCGTGCGCACAGAATTTGTCGCTTACAGGCTCATATGCCTTATGCTCGCTGTGAATGTAGTTTACAAAGCCGTCACGCTTATTGCGCTTAATTGTGGGTTTGCCAAATGAGACAAAGCCGCCCGTAACATAAACCGTTCCCCAGTTTATGGCATTGAAATCACCCGAATACTCAAGAACGTTCTGCTCATTTTGCCTCATATATGCATAGTATGAGCTGTCGGTCTTAACCGCATCGCCGATAATTTCCTTTCCCTTTTCGCTGTCATAGCAAAAGTTTTCATCCACAAGAAGCGATATTGAAACGGAATGCGGTCTTTTGTCAAGAATCGTAACCTCATAATCTATAAAGGCGCACGGCAAAGACAAAAGCAAAAGGTCATCGGGAAAAGCCGGAGTCCAAAAATCGACCTTGAGCTGAACGTCGTGCTTTTCAAACACGTATGTAGTGCAAAGCGGAGTGACCTTAAGCACCTTTTGGTGCATATGATGTACTCCGTTTTCGCCCATAAAACGATACGGCTTGTCATCTATCATCATAAGGCCGTGGAGGCACTTCTGATACCCTGCCCACATTCTCGTATTATCCTTATACAGCTTTTTGTGCTTCATGCTCCAAATACTGATATACGGATCTACCGTCACAAGCGGATATGCGGGTAAATGTTTCATAAGTACAACCCCTTTCAAATTCTCATTATAGTTATTTTACCACATTTATTTTGCACTTTAAATATACAATTTTATGAAAAATATACATTAAATATGCTTTTTGTAGAATTCAAAGCAGCTGTCAAACCATCCCTCCGGTTCTTTGCCGTTTGCAAGACCTATGCCGTGTCCGCCGGTTTTAAAGAGTTTTAATTCATGCGGTACACCGTTTTTGCGAAGCGCGTCGCACAGCATTACGCTGTTATTGTAATCGACCGTACCGTCATCCTCGCACGCCCAGACAAACGTCGGCGGAAAGCTCCCGTTTGCAAGCTTTTCAACGCTTGAAGCATTAATCTCGGTCTTGCCGGGAAACAATCCGAGAAAATTCCTGCGCGATACCTTATGAGTTTTTTCGCCCATGGTTATGAGCGGATAGCAGAGCATAAGGGTTTTGGGGGTTAAAGAGTATTCCTTGCCGCAGTATTCGGTTTCGTATCTTTCGCATTGTGAAGAGAAGAAAGCGCAAAGATGGCCGCCCGCAGAGCTGCCCATAAGAGAAATATTGCTTCCGTCAACACAGAGCCTTTCGGCGTTTGCCTTTATGAACTGCATACTTCTTGCCACATCTTTAACGGGGCGCGGATACCTCGCGTTGTAGCCCACGCTGTAAAAAAGCACAAAGGCATTTATTCCCCTTTTGTTAAATTCGCGCGCAAACGGCTCTCCCTCGTTAAAATCCGAGATGAATTTATACGCACCGCCGGGGCATATGAGCACCACGGGCGCATTTTCTCCGACAACATATCCGAAAAGCTGTACTTTTTTGCGGTACGGCTCCTCTTTGCACTCGCGTTCCGTATAAATCTTGTACTCTGTTTTTTTAACCATTTTCTTTTCTCCAAATCGTTATATTTAACGTATCCGCGTTAAGATTACCGAGTTAATTGTATTATATAACACCGCAGCGACAAAATAAAGAGTGAAGTTTAAGCGCGTCAAGCCCGAAAAACTATGTTGCAAGTTGACAAAAGACAATAAAAAGCGTAAAATATCGCATATATCTGTGTAAAAAAATATGTTTCCGACAGGGAGTAAATATAATGAAGTTTTTACAGAAAACCCAAAGGACGGTTATGTTTCTCTTAAAGGTACTGCTGTTCTTTATTTTGTTTGCCACTTTTTTTGTTTTTTTCGGTATTGAAAACGAATGGCTGCTGCGCCTTTCGAGAACCGCCGCGGTAACCATGCTTACGTTTGCCGTTCTCGGCTCGGCACTTATGTCAATATACGGCGGATATTCCGTGGGAGTAACAAAGAGCAAGCCTATAATCTACTCTATGACGCTCTCCACCGTATTCACCGACATAGTAACTCATTTGCAGCTTTGCATAATGAACACAAATGCGGCAAACAACCAAAAATTCCAGTATGAGCACCCCCTGCTTTTACTGCTTGTTATGGTCATTCAGATACTCGTTATTATATTTTTCGCATACTTCGGAAATTTCGTATACTTTTCAATAAACTCTCCCGAAAAATGCTGTGTTATAACGACTTCAAAGTATTCGTTAAACAACATCGTACCTAAAATCAAGAAGTATAAAAAGCAGTATTTAATAACGGATGCAATACTTTTCACAAATCCGGATTTGTTTGACATCATAAACCGCTGTGACACTGTATTTGTATATGACGTACCGGCAGCCTCACGCACAACAATTGTCGAATACTGCTACGCAAACAACAAAAACATCTACTATAATTTTGAGATGTGCGATGTTGTTTCGCTTCGCGGCAGAAACGCAATGCTTGACGACAAGCCGATGATAGCTTCAACCGTTAAAGGGCTTACGGTTGAACAGCGCATAATGAAACGTGCCATGGACCTTTTTGTATCTACCGTGGGTTTAATTATTACAAGCCCCATAATGCTCGCCTGCGCAATAGCCATAAAGGCTGAGGACGGCGGTTCGGTATTCTTCAAGCAGAAACGTGCCACAAAGGACGGAAAGATTTTCAAGGTCTACAAATTCCGCACGATGAAAGAAAAGAACTCAATAAACAAATCCGTAACCGAGGACGACGACAGAATTACAAAGGTCGGCAAAATTCTGCGCAAATTCCGCATAGACGAGCTGCCGCAGATAATCAACATTTTCAAGGGTGAAATGAGCGTTGTCGGCCCACGTCCGGAAATGATAGAAAATGTAGACGAATACACACAGGCATTGCCGGAATTCAGCTACCGTTTGCGCGTCAAGGCAGGCCTTACGGGTCTTGCTCAGATCGCCGGCAAATACAACACTTCGCCTAAGGACAAGCTCGTGCTCGACCTTATGTACATCGAGAAATACAGCATATGGCAGGATATTAAGCTCATCTTCCAGACGCTTACGGTATTCTTTAAAGCCGACGACAGCACAGAGGCATTCCACCACAGCGACAGCTACGAATTTTTCACCGCGGACGAGTCTCCCGAGCTTATAGGCGAACCCGAAAACGCAGAATCAAATGTCTGCGAGCAAGAAAGCAAACAGTAAAATTTAAATTAAAAACCGTCTTGCGCTGTTTTGTGTGACGCTAAGGCGGTTTTTTGTGAGTAAATATATGAGGTGAAGCAAAAGATGTTAGAAGCGGTAAACGTAGGTTTACAATACGGCGGCAGGACGCTTTTTGAGCACGCGGACGTGAAGTTCACAAGCGGCAACTGCTACGGTCTTATCGGTGCGAACGGCGCCGGCAAATCCACATTTTTAAAAATTCTTTCGGGCGAAATAGAGCCTACAAAGGGTGAGATTATCCGCACACCCGGCGAGCGTCTTTCGGTTCTCAGGCAGGATCACTTCGCTTATGACGAATACGATGTTATACGCACCGTTTTGCTCGGCAACCCCAAGCTCTGCGAAATAATGGACGAAAAAGAGGTCTTATATAACAAGGCAGAGATGACAGACGAGGACGGTATGAGACTGTGCGAGCTCGAAGAGCAATTCGCCGAGATGGATGGTTGGAGTGCCGAGAGCGACGCCGAAATACTGCTCAACGGCCTCGGCATAACAAACGACCTCCACTATCTCAAAATGAGCGAGCTTACGGGCGACCAAAAGGTTAAGGTTCTGCTTGCGCAGGCTCTTTTCGGCAACCCCGACATACTTCTTATGGACGAGCCGACAAACCACCTCGACCTTGAAGCCATAGCTTGGCTTGAGGAATTTCTTATCGACCTTGATTCCACCGTCATAGTTGTATCGCACGACCGTCACTTTTTAAACAAGGTTTGCACCCACACGGTAGATATTGACTATAAGAAAGTCACCATGTATGTGGGAAATTATGATTTCTGGTATGAATACACACAAATGGCTCAGCGTCAGATGCGCGAGCAAAACAAAAAGGCTGAGGCAAAAATCAAGGAGCTTCAGGACTTCATATCCCGTTTCAGCGCAAATGCATCAAAATCGAAACAGGCCACAAGCCGCAAAAAACTTCTTGACAGCATAAAGGTTGAGGATATTCCCGTATCGTCAAGACGTTTTCCGTATGTTGACTTCAAGCCCGACCGCAAAGTAGGCAACGAGGTGCTGACTGTAACGGGAATCTCAAAGACGATAGGTGACAGAAAAGTTCTCGACAACGTAAGCTTTACCATACTGCCGAGACAAAAAGTTGCTTTTGTCGGCAGTGACCCTCTTGCAAAAACAACACTATTCAAAATTCTCATGGAAGAAATCGAGCCGGACGAAGGCACATTCAAGTGGGGTGTAACCACATCACGCAGTTATTTGCCGACGGACAACTCCGCTTATTTCGACGGCTGTGAAGACTCTCTTATAGATTGGGTCAGGAACTACTCAAATCTTGTTTTTGAAGCCGATATAAGGAGCTGGCTCGGCAGAATGATGTTCTCGGGAGAAGAAGCCACCAAAAGGGCAAACGTGCTCTCCGGCGGAGAGCGTGTAAGATGTATGCTCTGCAAAATGATGCTCTCGGGCGCAAATGTACTTTTGCTTGACGAGCCGACAAACCACCTCGACCTTGAATCCATCGCCTCATTAAACGACGGTCTTATCAAATATCCCGAAACAATACTTTTCACATCGCATGACCATCAGTTTGTGGAGACGGTTGCCGACCGCATAATCGACGTAACGCCCGGTCACTTCTTTGATGAAGCGATTACCTTTGACGAATACGTTGAAAAAACATCGGAGCAAAATGATAAAAAATAACGATAAATCCAAACCATATTCACACCCAAGGTGGAATGACAAACAGCTTCCCGTTGTTACAGGCTACAAGGAGTTGACAAAAGAAGAAAAAGAGCGAGCAGACAGAGAGTTCAAGGAGTATTGTAAGAAGCGTGGGATAGAGATAGTTGAAGATTTATAGAAGCGTGATAATAATATGAAATATGATATTTGGCAGATAATTTAATATGCCAAGCACTTTGCAGAAATGCAAGGTGCTTTTTTAATGTTATTTTGCAACTTTGCGGCTGTTAAATATAAAAAATGAGAACACAGGCCAAGTCCGTGTTCTCGGGGCAAAGGGGTAAATCTCCAGGCTGATCAATTCCCTCTTCCAAATTTATTATATGCCGTTTTTACAAAAAGGTCAACACGTTCGGTTTATTAAGCATCTCACCTATGGCAAGGTGCTTTTTTAATGCTGTTTTTCAGCTTTGCGGCTGTTAAATATAAAATCACGGGACAAAACCCGTTAATCAAACAGCGAAGCGGTATGGATGAAATGATAAAGCGCATAAAACCGTATGCAATTTTAGTATATGGCGGAGAGGTTGAGTACGATTATAAGGACATTCCTGTGTATTACTACGAAAACAAGGTTACCGAGAGATTGAAAAGTGTAAAGGGATAAGATATAATGGGCGGAAGAGGAGCAAGCAGCGGAATTAAAAGAAGTGATAGGATATTCAATATTGTCGAGGCTGAGGTTGCCGAACAATTAAAGTACAACACCCTTGAAAAGTTATATTCATCCGAATATTATGTTGACCATATCAATAATCGCATCGGCAAGCTTGCGTTTGACATGAACTATGAAATAACTACTGCAGAAAACAATAGAATTATAAAAAGAATATTTAAAACAGGAGTAATGAAAAATGAAATTTAAAAAAGACATACTACACAAAAAAGTTAAAATAAAGGCGACAGGTGAAATCGCTTATATCGTTTGGTATGACGAACATCCGGAACACGACAGCTTCTTACTTGACCTCGCGGAAAAAGAGGAATTGCCGCTTTTTTATGAATTTGATGATTTTATCTTTTTAGAAGAATAGACAATTTCAAATTTTTTGCCATATAGAGGCACATTGCCCCACACTCATCATGGATATGAGCATAATGAAAATGACACAGCTAAGGGGTATGCTAACTTAACAACAGAAGAAAAGAAAATGGTTGCTAAAGTAAAAAAAATATGGCAATATAATAACAGATAAGTTGTAGTATAGTAGGATTACGCCCACTAAAGCTGACTTAAATGTAATGAGGAATCATATGTTAATTAAGCATTATGCTTTTTAGCCTCTTTGTTTTCTTTGTTTTAGAAGCATGGGAGACTCCGGTGCAAATCCGGGCGCTTATCATTATAATACAATCATTTAACCGTTGACTCAACAGTCAGCGGCTATAACCACAACGGAAATGACACAGCTAAGGGGTATGCTAACTTAACAACCGAAGAAAAAACAATGGTTGACAGAGTTAAAAAGCAATGGGATAATAAAAAAGGAATATAGTTTAAGTCTGGGAAAACGGCTTTACAAAAAGCATTTTTCGGGTTCAAATCCCGATATTCCGCATGATACAGTAATACGCCCTGTTTCCATTTTTAATACTTTTACCGCCAGCTTAATCAGTCAATGGTTGACAGAGTTAAAAAGCTGTGGGATAATAAAAAAGGCGATAGGTAGTAGTATAAGAATGAGTACCTTCCATCGTGTTGAGGTCCCGGTGGAAATCCGGGCGCCTATCGCTGTAAATATACTTATTGTTAACCGTTGACTCAACAGTCAGCGGTATTTTTATGCCCAAAAGGAGAATTGACAATGCTTAATATAGAGTTACAACATTTCGGTGGCAGAGGAGCAGACAGCTATAATTTAAGAGGGAGTTCGATTGCTCCCCCCATTGATTATGTACGGACTTTTTGAGCATTTTTACGGACTTTTTTCCCCTTTCGACACTTTGCATTTTCATAAAAAGACAAAACATAAAACCCCTAAAAAGCTTATAACATCAAGCTTTTTAAGGGTTTTATGAATGGTGAGCCATCGGAGATTCGAACTCCGGACACCTTGATTAAAAGTCAAGTGCTCTGCCAACTGAGCTAATGGCTCATATAAAAAGCGTTTTACCGCTTTTATATTTTAGAAAAAGAGAAGCAGAAGTGTGGCACCGAGTGCAAGCACAAAAAAGAATAAACCGAAGTATTTCGTGAATCTGCTGAGCTTAGCCTCCATGGTTCTGCCCTTATTCTTACCGAAGAAGGTATCGGCACCGCCGGCGATTGCACCGGAAAGGCCTGCCTGGCGACTCTCCTGCATAAGGATAACAACGGTCAGTATAACAGATGATAATATAAGTAATACAGCAAGAATTATTTCAAGAGCCGACATTTTCTTCCTCCGTTCAAATTTGAATTCGTTTTCAGAATGCTAAAGCATTCTATCATACTGGGTGTAAAAAAGCAAGTCTTTTTTATAATTTTTTTATATGCCGTGAAAATTCATTGCATATATCGCCGATTTCGGAGCATATTATTTAATGCAGAAGCTTTTACACATAAAGAGCGTTTGCCGTAAAAGCTTTTGTGCCGCTTGCAGCTTTCATTGCCGCGAGCGGTTTTTTATCGGCTCGCATAAAAAGCATTGTGAAACAACATCATTGGCCGGTCGTGATGCTCTCTCCGGATGAAGTCTCGCTTTCCGAAGTCTCTGCGGAAACACCGGAGTTGTATATGTAATTTGAGCCTTTGTCGGTATCCGCCGCGGCTTCAGTCGTTGTTTTCTCAAAAAGGCCTGTATAATTTTTTATGATGCCGAACCCGGTTAAAATCGAAAAGGCACTTACCAAAGCAAGCAGCACCGCCGCCACGGTCAAAAACACCGCAAGCCCCTTTTCTGCGTTTTTGCTTCCGCCGCCGTTCTTTGCTTTGACAGCTTCTTCAAACATCATCGGCTGATTTTCGCCGTAAAAATATGTTTCCTCGGGTCTTGCCTCGCTTCGCTTTGTGCCGTTCGAAAAATCATATTGAAATTCCTCGCAGACACGTTTTTTTTGCTCGCCCGCACGCGGCAAAGCAGGCTTGCTGCCGTATGATGAATTCTTTTCCGTATCCGTTTCGAGCATGACACAGCCTCCTTGGAAATCAATTTAAATAATTTTAGCATTGTGCGCATAAAAAGTCAATTACTGCCGGTTTTTGTAAAAAAGTTCGCGTGCTTTGAGTGAATTAAAAAAATAAGTTGACCCCCACCGAAAAACAACGGTGGGATGTTGACGTGACATCCTCATAGGATTGTTTAATCTCCTCTGCGAGGGTCTCTCGCAGCCGTTCTCACAAGTTGCGACGGTTCATTCACGCTCGACCTATGACCGAAGGAAGTATCATTATCCCTGCTGTAAAGTCGTCGCTATTTAACGGAGTCACCGTTATTAATCTGAACTTGATGTTTCTGCTCGTGCCTTTCCATTCAAAAAAACTTAAGCTAAAGTTTTTTGCGTTTTTTATTCGATAAGAACAGGCAGTCTTGGCGGCAAGTTCAGAGCAGCTCGTTTACAGTGGAATGTCACCATTGCTTTGCTATGCAATTATCAAGGTTCAATCGATATATATTGATGTAAATAGAGAACGCTTTTGCTCATTGCCGGTGTTTTTGGCAACGACATAAGTATCTCACCACTTACATCGATATATATTTTATCACACATAAATGTATATCGCAAATGTGCGATATATCAAATTGCACATTGCAATATAAGAAAAAGATGATGACGTTCAGGACGGAATTTTTCGTTGCCGTAACGGCTGTTTTTCGTTCTGATATAACAAAGGCAGTCCGTTTCAGCTTCTTCAATCGGAACGGACTGCCTATCTATTTGATTACTTCAAAAATCCATCAAGTTTAGTTTTACTGCTCTTGTGTTGTGTTCGCTCAAAATATTTCAGCCAAGTTTTCGTAATCTGATATTCAAGAAACTTCACCATTGCATCAATCTCACCGAGTGTATCAAACTTATTCAAGCACTCAATATATAACGGCTTATCCTCATTGTAAATAACAACAGGCGGATAATCGTGTATCATCAGCAGATAGTTCATCATTGTTCGCCCGGTACGACCGTTCCCGTCGGCAAACGGGTGGATACTCTCAAATTTACAATGAAAATATGCAGTCAAAGTTAAAATCTTGTTACCCTGATAATCCTGTACTTCTGCAACCAAATCTTGCATTTCAGGCTCCACATCCTGTGGCGCAGCACCGATTTCGTCTTTTCCTACTACATAATCTTTTCTTTTAAATTCGCCGGGGCGTTCTTCGTTGACAATATATCGGCGCTCATCATAAGTGCCTGATGTAAGGATTTTTTGAACCTCTTTAATTAACTCGACTGAAATAGGCGTTTTCTTGACAATTTCGTGCTTGAGATATTCATAGCAAAGTTTTTGGTTTTGCTGCTCAAAAACAGCACGTGTATCGCCCGAATAACCGACAATCCTTCCGCTATCGAATATTTCTCTTGTGTCACTATAGGTAATCTTATCATTTTCGATTTTACCGCTGTTGTAGGCAAATTCTACCTTGAACGCTTCGAGAGCATTGTCAAGGTCAGACACAGATGTAATTTGTTTTTCCTGCCATAGCTTTATAATCTTGCGAAAATCCATATTTACCTCCGTTGTTAGTTACATTCAACTTTATTATATCATACTTTTTCTGAAATAGGGGGATATGATATAAATTATTAAAAAAAATAAATGCCGCCTGTTCCGACCGATGGCCGAAACAGGCGGTTTTCATTGCATAATCCAGTCAAGCGGGTCAACATTATTCACACGAAATTGTGAACCACCCTCACGGACTTCAAAATGCAAATGTGGTCCGGTAACATTGCCGGTAGCGCCACTCCAAGCAATTTGTTCTCCCTGTGATACTTCCTGCCCAACAGTAACGAGTAAAGAGTCGCAATGGGCATAAAGCGTGTAAACTTCGTTGCCGTGTGCAATCATAATGTGATTGCCGTAGCTGTCCGCTTGGTCGTTAATGTGTATTACCGTACCATCGGCTGCGGCATATATTGGTGTTCCAATCGGACAAGATATATCACGACCGGCGTGGTATTCATTGTTACCTGCGTATGACGGGTAGTCGTTGCCGTTAAAACGCCCTGCAGGGCAAGGATTTATCATTTTTCCGTTGCCGGAAATAGATATTCCCTCAAATTCGGAATACATAGACAAAACTTGAGAGAGCATTTCCTTTTCGCTATCAGAGAAGTTGTAAAGCGAAGAAACTTCGTCTATGTTCTTATATAAAACTGTTACGACACCAAAAGTTTCAGTAACGGTAATAGTATTACCATTTTCATCATCTTCTGTTGATGAAACGGTTTCCGATGATGTAGCGAATGAAATCATATCCCACATTGTGCTAGACAAAAGTGCTTTTGTCTGTTCGTTTATTTCAGCGGGGATAAGGTTTTGCGATTGAGCTCTAACAGAATACACAGCAAGAATTTCATTCCACTTCGTTATGGTGGGTGCGGGACGAATAACAATTCTATCATACCCTTGCATTTTGCTTTTTTCTTCATTGAGTTTGATGACAAATTCGCTGTTTAATTCTTGTTTGGCAGTTGTTAAAGCATTATTGTTCACATCGTCGGCGAAGTGAACACCAAAAGCAGAACTAAAAAGAACGGAGAATAATATAATCAACACAAGTATAACAAGTACAATCCATCCACCTGCAGCAATAAATGCCACAACAGCTTCAGCGGAAGAAACAATGGCTTTAGCGGTAGCTTTAACAGCCACCTGAACGGCTTTTGCTGTCGTTTTAACTGCGTGTAGTGCTGCTTTGCCAGCAGTTTTGGCAGCTGACAGGGATGATTTTGTGGCAGAGCTTGTTCCTTTTATTGTTGATGAGCTCATTTTTGTACTTGTAGTTGCTGTTTTAACCGTATTTTTTGCGGATTTAACAGAGGACTTGACCGATTTTATTTCCGATTTAGCTATGTTGCGTGCTTCTTTTACCGTAGCTTTCGCTGTTTTTATGCTCTGTTTTGCAGCTTCTTTTTTCTTCCTGACCGATAGTGCTGCTCGAGGCGAACGGGAGATTGCGCCAATGGTTTTTCTACCGGCAAATTCCACACCTTTTTGCTCTGACAGCTGCAACAACTCAGCAGGAGTGCTTTCGGTTGCATTTTGTGAAAGTACTCTATCCGAAATATCTTTAATGTCTCTCTTAACACGAAAAGAACGGTCAATACTTTTGACCGTTCCTTTCATAGTTTTGATTGTTTTAGGTTGCTTTTTGCGAGTTTTTATATCTCTTACCATTTTAATCACACACCGTTATCATATATTGCTTCGCCCGGCTTTGTAGTAAGTAATCTGTATATTTCCGTATCTTTCGGAATATCGTTTTCAAAAGGAATTAGTGTTCCTCCGCCGATTTTAATGAGTCCGGAACCGGGTTTGGCGTTCGTGATGTATTCTTGTTGGTTTTCGCTTATGTCAAGCAGTTCTGAAAGCTGTTCACAATCGAGAGGAGCTTGGTTCAGCATTATAATCAATTCTGATGTAGAGAGAATAGCTCGTCCGTTTGAGCTCCTTAATAAATCCTCAACATTCTGTGTTATTCCACAAAAATCACAATCATATTTTCTGCCTCGCTTCCAGCAACGGAAAAAGAAGTTTGAGGAATATTCCCGCAAGAGCATCATATAAAACTCGTCGGCAACAATACTTGTTGTAATTCCGTTTGCTCGGTTATGAATCATTCTGTTTTGAATGTGGTCAAATAAGATGAGCATAGCCATTCCCATCAAGCTTTCTCCCAAGTCGTGAATATCGAAGCAAATAATGTGATTGCTCATATCCACATTGGTTTGATTAGCAAAAACCGAAAGAGAGCCTTTTGCATAAATTTCTAACGAGAGTGCAATGTCTTTTGCTTCTTCTTCAGGCTGTTGCCTCATACACTCATAAAAATCTTTTAGAGTGGGAGCTGTACCGACGCATCCACCTCTGACATAATCTCGCAAAACAAATTCTGTGCAACGGTCAATCAACGACTTCTGTTTCGGACCGACTATGGTGGGATACATCAACTGCTCGCACAGAGATAGCATAAATTCAGCTTTATCAATAATCGGATTTTCAGTCTTGTCATATCCGCTGCTAATATCCATAGCATTAACATAGGTCTTGCTTTGAGCTGAAAGATAGACAACTTCGCCGTTGAGAGCTTTAACAAGAGGTGCATATTCTCTTTCAGGGTCTATGATGAGGATTATATGATTATCATTTGCTGTTGCGAGAATTTTGTTGAGGGCTATCCATTTTTCAAGCATTGACTTACCGGAGCCGGGACGACCGCAAATAACGCTGTTAGCTGATTGCTGACTTCTTGGGTCTATCATTATAAGATTTCGAGAGATTTGATTTTGCCCAAAGCAAAAGCCGTGTTCTTGCTGAATTTCGGTCGATTTGAACGGCATAAACCCTGCTACACCTTCCGTTGTTAGAGACATTATATCCTCAATTCGACGAACTCCAAGAGGCAGAGCTGTATTTAATCCGTCTAACTGTTGCCAGCGTAATATCTGCATTCGGCATTGTGCGCTTGAGCGTGCAGTCGCTAAAATGCTTTCAGTATCCTCGTCAAGCTGCTGCTTTGAGTCGGCAAAATGCACCATTGTTATAACAGCATACATCAAATGCTGGTCACGCTCTGTTAAATCGGTTAGATATTCCTGAGCTTGTTCACGCTGCTGTTTGAGGTCGTAAGTTGGCTCGGCAACATAGTTTTTATTATTATATTGCTTCTGATACCACTTTGTTATTTTGGACTCGACATTAGTTGCTCGCTTTTCGGCTTCCTCGACTGCCTCATCTGTCGGAACAGGAATAATATCCATACTCCAAATCAATCGGCGGTTAATATCACACAAATCAGATACAACAGAGTCTTTAAGGAATGTGGGATAGCTGTGCAAAACGAGTGCTCGACCAAAAACATTCCCAAGTTTGAAGTAGTCCGACTCAAATTCCATACTTTCGGGGGATATGTAGTTCTTCGCCGATGAGCCGCTTTTTAAGGCTTGTTGCAAATCAAACGTTGGCTCGTTTTCAATATCGCTTCGATAAATATCTCTCAAGAGTTCTAATCTTTCTTTTCCGGACAGTTGTCGGCAGGAACTGCCAAGCTTCAAAAGCAAAGTCTGCAAAGTGGACGTTGTTCTTAAAAAGAAGCTGCGTGCAGAGTCAATATCTTTTTTATTAACTGAAATTGTCAAATACACTTCCTGTATCATTCCGTTACCTTGAAGAGCTCGCTGCTTCAAAATGCGATTATACTCTGTTTGCAATTTTTCGTATTGCGGATTTTGACTGTGCATCATAAATCTTTCCAATGTTGCGGAACTGATTTTGTGCTTAATAACACTAATTTTATTTGTTGTGCCGGGGTCAAGTGCATTTAAGACCGCAGACCACGCAAAGAAAATCTGTTTTTGCATTTCATCCGACAAGGTCAGATAAGAAATGTCTTGTAATTGATAAGTTGCAGAGTATTTATTATACTTTTTCCCCGATTGAATTAGAAATATTCCGTCATCGTAGAACTGTTCTAACGGAATACTGTTTTGTGTGAAGCGTATTGCTTTCAATTGTTCTTTGTCTTGCCTTTTCGTGTTTTTCAAAGTTTTACTCATCTGATGTTGCCTCCTTTTTTTCTGCCGCTTCTATTCGCATTTTGTCACGATTATAGAAGTCATTTTCCAATCGAAAGACAATTCTTTTAGGACACAAAATATAATGCTTAACCCACACACGAACAAGCTGTTCAAATGGCATACCGTGATATGTAACGAAACCTAAAGCGGCAAAAGGTGCAACTACGGCAATACATATCCAAGAAGCAAGCTCGGTATTTATACCGTGCTTTGTTGTTTCAAGATAAATTAAAGCACCTAAAGCAAGACCGAGTCCGCCAAAAACAGTTTGACGAAAGTTCAAGCCGATAAAAAAGCTGTCTTGCAGCTTTTGAATATCTTTGTTAAGTTTAATTTCCATAGTTTTCTCCTTATAATTATAGTGAAAAAATTTCTTTTACAATTCTGTCTGACCCTTTTACAACTATCACCAATAAGAGCATTTGCAATGTTACATTACCCACATAATCCCACGTCATTCCTCCGGGAGAGGTTGCTGCCCATTCCGGGGTTACCGTAGTAAATGCAGAGAATATCACGCAGGCGGTTAGCATTAACACGCCACGCAGACACTCTGCAATATATGACTTCAAAAAATTTCGTCCTATAAGTGATGTTGCTTCGCTTGCAAAGCCTGCGAGAGGAATAGGTGCGATAGCAGAAAGAAGAAAAATTTTGAAGAATCTGCCGTAAACAACGACAACAAGAATTATTGATAACAACCATATCATTGCCGTCCCGACAAGCGAGGCGGCAAAAGCACCCATTCCGGCGCCCCAATCAGCTGTTTCAAGAGCCGTTCTCAAATCGTTTGGAATTGAATATTCCATTGTCGGGGTAGCCGGATTGATTTGAGCAAGTATATGACGGACAACCGATATAATGCTAAGCATTACATCGGTTGCGTTCATAACAAAGAATTTTGCAAAGAAAAAGCGAACAAACTGCATTAGTACAAGACGTGGATTGCGTATTAAATCTCTATAATCTATGGTTGATTTGATAATTCCGTAAAAAAAGAATGTTATTAAGAGCGATACGCCTGTGGCTTCAATGACACGGATAATTCCGGTTACCGTATTCCAGATAACACCGTTCTGAAATTCGGATGGATCTTGCACAAGAATACCGAATATGCTCTCGTATTTTTGCTTCCAGATTGCAAGTGCATCATCAAGTATGGCAATAGCTTGTTCGCCCCAAAAATTCAAAAATATAGGTTTAATCAACAAAAATGATCACCTTCTTTATATCAATCGTATTTTTATAAGCTTACGCCAAGAAATGCAAGAATTTCTTTGGAGAAGACCACGATAAGACTGGCAGCAAAGATAGTTGCTCCTCTTGTTTTTTGCGCACCGTCGTGGCTCTGTAAGGCCGTAGCGAACTCAACGAGTCCCCAAACACAACCTGCTGTACCGATTAAGCGAACAATAGTAAATATTAAGTCGTTAAACTTAGACAAGCTGTCTGTAACACCGTCTCCGGCTGCGAAAGCCGGAACCATTGCAATAGTAAGAATTAAAACTGCTGCTACGATTGAAGTGAAAGCCTTACGAATTTTGTTTGATTTTCTGATTTTCATTTTGAAAACTCCTTTTAGTTATGTAAAATTTTGAATATATGCTTCTAATTCTTCTATATCGACAGAATACATTTCCAAC
>ULOA01013459.1_pt1 | contig 17389 bp, 10 predicted proteins | sample 1952271 | NCBI WGS metagenome assembly ULOA01 (sample SAMEA4835594, study PRJEB28245) | human gut metagenome | biome: gut microbiome; material: fecal sample | place: Denmark | collected 2008 | reverse complement strand
GTGATGAGACGGGGCACGCCCCGTCTCTACAACTGGATAAAATAAAACAACAATAATAAGGATGATAGATAATTTACCGGTACAGACCGCACAGATCTATGATTACCTGTCGAAAGGTAATTTTCTGTGCTCGAATACAAGTGTAAAGGAGTTGAGGACACTCTTCTCGGTCGTAGAAGATAATTTTGAGCGTTTACGTGATTATTTCTCGCATATCAATTTCGTGTTGGAGCAGGGGAATAATTACTTCTACTTCTCCCGCAAGGAGCCCCGGGCTACCTTGGAACAAAAGCTTCAGCGTTTCTTCGCTTGGATCGATATCATGGACTTCTTCTGTACGTATGATACGGCCTTCGGGCCCGGTTTCACCTTCTCGCCGGCGGAGATATTGGTACGTTCCCGTATCGACATGGATCTAGAGATGAAGCTGGACGGGTTGAAAAAACATACCGGAGGCAAGGAGAAACGCAAGGATATCCTCGATACCATCTTGGACAGGATGACGAAAGAGGGCTTTATCGAGTGCGTAAGCGATATGAACGGGACGTGGAAAGTGCTCTCCTCGTGGGACTACCTCACGAAGATGATCCATAGTATTAACATAAAGAACGAAGATGAGATATCTCAATAAAATAGTATTTATAAACAGCGCCGCTATCCGTTACTCGGAAGTACAGCTGGATGGAAATATACATTTAATCGGAACGCAGGGAGTGGGGAAGAGTACGATCCTCCGTGCGATCCTTTTCTTTTACAACGCCGATACGCAGCGGCTCGGAATCCCGGTCGAGAAGAAGTCGTATCAGGATTATTATTTCCCTTATGCCGATTCCTCGATCATCTACGAGGTAGCGAGGGAGGATGGTTGGTTTACGGTACTTAGTTATAAGACGATGAACCGTATCTGCTACCGTTTTATCGCCTCTCCGTACCGGCCGGATCTTTTTATCGACGAGGAGGGAGCGCCTTATCCGTCGGATCGTATCCGCTCGGTGCTCGATAAGAACGGTATCAAATATAGCGGGGCGATCTCCACGTATGAGGAATACCGGAATATCCTCTACGGAAACTCGGATAATAAACGGGATTACTCCTGTTATTCCTTGATGGAGAGCGGCTCGTATCAGAATATCATCCGTACGATCCAGAACGTCTTGCTGAATTCACGCTTGGAGGCGGATTATATCAAGCAGACGATCATCACCTCCTTGAACGAGGCGGATAGCGTGATCGACTTGAGCCGTTATCGGAGCCATCTATCTGGTTTTGAGGCGCAACTGAATGATATCGGTGTTTTTCGTGAGCCGGGCATGGTGCGGAAGGCCGCCGGGATCTCCACCTTGTCGGACGATATCCGTAAGCGGGATTTACGGATCAACGATCTGTGCCGCCAATTGCGCGGGGCTTATCTGGAAACGGAGCGTATCTTGCCGGAGTTGTCCCGGAAGATACACGAGCAGGAGGCGGTCAAATCGGATTTCTATAAGCAAAGGGATAAGCTAGACGCTGAATCGAAGAACCGGACAGCCACGATGGAAGGCGAGTTGGCCGTGCTGAAAAACGCCTTGTCGGAGGCGGAAGCGAAACGGGTTTTCTATGCCGGGAAAGATATCCAGACGGCGATGGATCGTTGTAACAAATTGGAGATCTTACAGCAGGAACAGGAATCCTTAGTCGTGGAGAAAGATTTGCTTTCTTCCAAGAATAAAGAAGCCTCGGTCTTGCACGCCAATTTGATCGCTAATCTGAAGAACGAGTTGGCTGGCTTCGAGAACGAGAAACAGAAACAATTACTGGCGGCAGAGACCGAGATCAATGCTCGTCGGGAGGCTCGCCGGGAGTATTATCGACGGCTACGGGAGGAATTGCGCCATGCCGCCTCGGAGGAGAAAGAGCGTTTGTTGGTGGATCGGGAGAAACGTACGACGGAGGTCGCCGCCTTGAAGATGCGTATCAAGACTGCCCGAGGGCAGTCGGGAACCTCGGAGGAATTGGAGGCGGTCAAGGGGCGTCTCGGCAATTACGATGCGAACCGGAAGGACTTGGAGCTGAAGATCCGTGAGCTGAAGTACGAGTTGAACTACCAGACGAAAGAGTTCGAGACCGCCGAGAAGCATTTGGATGAGGATTATCAAAAGCTAGCGGAATCCAACGAGGTGAAGATCGAGGCCCTGAGCGCTAAGCTAGCGGAACTGACGGAGTTCTTGGACAACCAGAAAGATAGCTTCTTCAACTGGCTGTCCGAGCATAAACCCAGCTGGGAGCAGACGATCGGGCAAGTGTGTGACGAGCGCCTGCTTTACGGGAAAGAGTTTACGGCGGAGGTAGGCGAGGGAGATACCTTTTATGGAATCCGCTTCACCTCCGGGATTCACCGGAATGTCAAGACCAAGGAGGATTACTTGACAGAGAAGAAGGAGGCCGAGGAAAAACGTGCCGGAATCCAGCGGTTCATCGCTACGGCGCGGCAGGATTTGGAGGCGGCTAAAGAGAATCTTCGCAAGCAATATCAATCCTCGGTGAAGCCCATCAAGGAGGATATCTATCATGCGGAATATGAGTTGGAGCAACTGGCGGTCCGCAAGAAGGAAGACGAGTCTCGTCTGTCGGCCTTACGGGATCAGGCGACCCGTCTCAGGCAGGAGGAGATCCGGCGCTTGGAGGAGGAGTTGAACGCTGCCGAGGCCGTCCTTTCCTCGATCCAGCAGGAGATCGCCACGCTTCAAGGCAAGATGGACCGGGAACTCGCTTCCTTGGATGAGCAAGAGAAAGACGAGTTGGCTGCTTTGGATAAGGAACTCTCCGTCGCAAGGGAAGCTATCTCGGAGGAGATCGCACGCAAGAAAGCGGAGTTGGAAGAGCGCAAATCCGGATATGACAGGGAGCAATTGGATAGCCTGACCGCCAGTGGTGGCGATCCGAAACGTTTGGAGGAGATCCATTCCCGCTTGGCGTATATCGGTGGGGAGATTAAATATATCAACGAGACCAAGGCATTGATTATCGAGTATCTGAAAGATAAACGAGAGATGCTGGATAAGGTATCCGACTGGACGACGGAGAGCCTGCGCTTGCAGCAGATCATCCACGGGGAACGGGAGGAATTGAAAAAACGTCTGGCGGACGTGAACCGGAGTATCTTCAAGGTAGATGCCGAGTTGAAGGAGCTGAAGGAGGCCAACCGGAAAGCGTTGGAGAACCGGGAGGAATATCACCGCTCTACCCTGTTGGACTGGTTTACCTCTAGGGAATCCATTTTCTCTTCCATGAACCGTACCGATACGGATGGCGATTGCCGTTCCTTGGTACGGGAGATCACGATCCGCATCAGCGAGCAATCCCAGAAACTTTCCGAGCTGCGCAAGGAGATAACCGCCTACACCGGCAATTTCTCCGAGGATAATGTGTTCGCCTTCAAGACGAGCTTCTCGGATGATAAAGAGTATATGGATTTCGCTTGCGACTTGAAGGAGTTTATCGACGAGGATAAGGTCTCGGAATACCAATCGCGTATCAATACCCGCAACTCCGATATCTTCCGGCAGATTACGGCGGACACGAAAAGCATGGTCTCTCAGGAAGGCAATATCCGTGGCGTGGTGGATCAGATCAACGCCGATTTCAAGGAGAAGAACTTCGTGGGGATTATCCAGTGTATCGAGATGCGTATTGATCCGAGCCAGAACAAGATCGTCAATCTGTTGAAGGAGATCAAGCGATTCAACGAGGAATATAGCTGGGATTTGGGGCAGAACCTCTTCGCTTCCTCAGCCGACGATACGGCTACCCGGGAGAAGGCGACGACGTTGCTACGTGAGTTGATCAAGTCGATGGACGCTTATTCCGGCAACTTGATCCGCTTGGCGGATTTCTTCGACCTTAAATTCCGGGTGATCGAGAACCGGAATGATACGGGCTTCGTGGAGCGCCTTACGAACGTAGGCTCCGAGGGTACGGATATTCTGGTCAAATCCATGGTGAATATCATGTTGCTGAACGTGTTCAAGCGGAACGCCTCCACGGTATTCTCTGATTTCAAGCTCCATTGCATGATGGATGAGATCGGGAAGCTGCACCCGAACAACGTGGCGGGGATCTTGAAATTTGCCAACGACCGGGATATTCTCTTGATCAATGGTTCGCCGACCGAGCAGGATGCTCTGTCCTATAAGCACATCTATAAACTGGAGAAGGATACGGATAGCTTCACCCGGATTCGCAGGGTGATTACGCAGTTCGATTAGTTACGATCTATGTTAGGGCCTCGGTTGATACGGGTGAGAGACGAGGCTCTCTCATAGGTCATAGATTAGGCTCTCTTATGGGTCATAGACGAGGCTCTCTTATGGGGGTAGGTGTCTCGTCTATGGCCCATAAGAGAGCCTCGTCTATGACTATACCATTGAAAAAATGTTAAAGCCCTGCGATCTCATCCAGCCAAAGCGTAGCCATCGCGTCGCTCGGCATTCGCCAGTCTCCACGAGGGGAGAGGCTGATGGAACCTACTTTCGGGCCGTCCGGCAGACAACTGCGCTTGAACTGTTGCTGGAAGAAGCGGCGGAAGAAGGTATGGAGCCATTTCTTGAGGGTGGAATCGTCGTAGGTTTCCCCGAATGCCCGCTTCGCCAAGAAATAAATCTTCGCGGGTGAGGCTCCGAAGCGTAAGAAGTGATAGAGGAAGAAATCGTGCAGCTCGTACGGGCCTACCAAATCCTCTGTCTTCTGCTTGATATTCCCATGCTCATCGGCGGGAATCAATTCCGGGCTGATCGGAGTGTCTACTATATCTAATAACGTGGCGCGGGAAGCCTCGTCTACCTTGTTATTGGCCACCCATTCCACCAGATATTTAACCAATGTCTTGGGAATGCTACCGTTGACGCCGTACATAGACATATGGTCGCCATTGTAAGTAGCCCAGCCCAAGGCAAGCTCCGAGAGATCCCCCGTACCGATCACAAGGCCGTTCTCTTGGTTTGCTACGTCCATAAGAAGTTGGGTACGCTCGCGGGCTTGGCTGTTCTCGTACGTCACGTCATGTACATGGATGTCGTGATCGATATCCTTGAAGTGTTGGATGCAAGCCTCCTTGATGGAGATCTCCCGGAGGGTCACGCCAAGGGAGCGTATCAAGTCGCAGGCATTGGTATAGGTACGATCCGTCGTTCCGAAGCCGGGCATGGTGATGCCGATGATCTTATCCCGTGGGATCTTCAAGGCATCGAAGGTCATGACGGTGACCAGTAGGGCCAAGGTGGAATCCAGTCCCCCGGAGATGCCTACGACGGCGGTTTGGGCGTGGGCATGGAGGACACGCTTGGCGAGTCCCGCTACCTGTATATGGAATATTTCCTCGCAACGTTCTTTCAAGGCATCGCCGGAAGGGGTAAAGGGATGCGGGTCGATTGCCCGGGTCAAATCCAGTGTCCGGTTGGGAAGGCTGAATGAGACTACGGTGCCGTTATCCATGTTATGGTTGAGATAACCCTGCATGAAACTGGTGTTGATCCGTCGGTCGTTCTGTAAGTTCTGGATATCGATCTCGCTGATAACGAGTTGCTCCTCCATGGAGAAACGCTCGGATTCCCTTAATAACGTGCCGTTCTCCGCTATGATACCGTTTCCCGCGAATACGAGGTCGGTACTGGATTCTCCTAAACCGGCGGAAGCGTAGACGTATCCGGCGATACAACGTGCGGATTGCTGGCAGATCAAGGATCGTAAGTAAGCATGCTTACCGATCAACTCGTTGCTGGCGGATAGATTGAATATCAAGTTCGCCCCCTGCATGGCTAGCTCGGAGCTGGGAGGGATGGGAACCCAAAGATCCTCGCAGATCTCGATACCCACACGTACCTCATCGTACTCGAAGATCAGGTAGCAATCCAGCGGCACTTCCCGGTTACCGATCGTGATCATGGATTGCTGTAGGTGTGAAGAGGCCGTGAACCAACGCTCTTCTTGGAACTCCTTGTAGCTGGGCAGGTAACTTTTGGGCACTACCCCCAATATCTCGCCCCGTTGGAAAGCGACGGCGGCGTTTATCAGTTGGCTTCCGCTGACAAGCGGGCAACCTACGATCGTTAGTAAATCCAGATCGGCGGTGTTGTTCACTAAATCCAGCAAGGCTTTCTCGGCGTTTCTGAGTAAGGTCTCTTGCGAGAACAAATCCATGCAAGTATAAGACGTAACCGATAATTCGGGGAAGGCGATGATCTGGACCTCTTTTTGGGACGCTTGGCGCATCAATCCCTCGATCTGTTGAATATTATAAAAGCAGTCAGCCACTTTAACCTGTGGTACGGCTGCCGCTACTTTGACGAATCCGTAATTCATATTTGTTATTGTTTATCTGATAGATGTTCTTAATTTATCGGGGTTTTGACGACAGTCCCACAACAATACGATACGTATGGAACGTTTTCCTTCTTGGGTATATATAAGTTTATGATGTCCCTCGATCAAGGAGCGATATTCCTTGTCTCTATCGGCGAAAGTCTCTTCTATAGTACCAATAAGAGGATTGTTCTTTATCCGGATACAATTCTTCTCCAACTTATCGATAAAGTTGAGAGCAGCTTGTTTCCCAAAGTGCTTTAAACAGTAGGCTATGGCTAAATCAGCTTGTCTTTTCGCACGGGGTGCCCAGATTACTTTAGCTTGTTTCTCCATGTCTCAAAGAATTGGTGCATATCATCCTCATTGATGCCTTTACCTTCTTCTAGCTCCTGTTCGGCTATATCTATTTCCCTATTGGCTTCTTTCAAACTGAATGAAATGGGAGATGCTGCATTCGCCTTGGACATAATTCGTTTCATATATTTCTCGATCTTTAGGACCGTTTCCATATCGTCTATTTTATTGAGATACCTCTCGATAAAGCTTTCTCTCCATTGTTGTAACTCTATTGTCGTCATATCAATTTCCCTCCTATATATTTATGCCCCAAAGGTATGTATTTTGTATGGGATAAAAAAGAAGGAGAGGTATACTTCGCAGCATCCTCTCCTTATTAACACAAAACAATCAACAAAAAACTACTGTCTGAATAAGACTATCTGATGAATAAAAGCTCACGGTATTTCGGCAAGGTCCATATCTGGTCGTCGACAACCAGTTCCAACTTGTCGATATGGTAACGGATGGCTTCCATCATCGGGACGATCCGGTCGTGGTAAGCGATCGCCTTCTCCCGCTCGCTCTCGATCTTGTTGGCTATCTTGCGGGCGTTGACCATCTCGTCCACTTTTTCCTTGATGAAGATCGTGCGGTTCGCTATATCCTCGATGATCTCCATGTTCTTGGAGGATAGATGGGCGGCTTTATCGGCGGGGAATAATTCACGCATCTTATATACGTTGTCGATCAAGGAAGACTGGTATTTGGTGGCCATCGGGATGATATGGTTCATCGTCAGGTCGCCTAATACACGGGCCTCGATCTGGATCTTCTTCGTGTACATCTCCCATTTGACCTCGTTGCGAGCCTCCAGCTCCTTACGGGTCATGACTCCCGTGGACTCGAACATGCGGGCGCTGCTATCTTTCAAATAAGCGTCGAAGATCAAAGGCACGCTGGTCTCGCAATCCAAGCCCCGGCGTGCGGCCTCGGCCTTCCATTCCTCGCTGTAGCCATTGCCGTCGAAATGGATCGCCTTGCATTCCTTGATATCCTTGCGGATTACCTCGATGATAGCGGCGAACTTATCCTTTCCGGTGGCTATCTTAGCGTCTACCTCGGCCTTGAACTGCCTCAACTGATCCGCTACGGCGGCGTTCAATACCAGCATGGCGGCGGCGCAGTTCGCGGAGGAACCTACGGCACGGAACTCGAAACGATTACCGGTGAAGGCGAAAGGGGAGGTACGATTACGATCCGTGTTATCGATCAATAACTCGGGGATACGGGCGATATCGAGTTTCATGCCTTGCTTTCCCGCTAGGTTGAAATCTTCCGTATCGCTGTTCTCCAGATGTTCCAAAACCTTGGACAACTGTGTCCCTAAGAAGCTGGAGATGATCGCTGGGGGAGCCTCGTTCGCTCCCAGACGATGGGCGTTGGTAGCGCTGGAGATGCTGGCCTTCAGCAATGCGTTATGGGTGTACACGGCTTTCAGTACGTTGACCACGAAGGTGACGAAGCGCAGGTTGTCTTCCGGCGTCTTACCCGGTCCCATCAAAAGGATTCCGGTATCGGTTCCCAGCGACCAGTTATTGTGCTTGCCGGAACCGTTCACGCCTTTGAACGGTTTCTCGTGCAACAGGACACGGAACCCATGTTTGCGGGAGATCTTGCGCATTAGGGCCATGATCAGTAAGTTATGGTCATTGGCGAGGTTGCATTCCTCGAAGATGGGAGCCAGCTCGAATTGGTTCGGGGCGACCTCGTTATGACGGGTCTTTACGGGAATGCCAAGTTTCAATGCCTCAACCTCGAGGTCTTTCATGAATTCCATGACACGGGTGGGGATGGCTCCGAAGTAATGATCCTCCAACTGCTGGTTCTTGGAGCTTTCATGTCCCATCAAGGTTCGGCCGGTCATCAACAGATCGGGACGTGCGGCGTATAGGCCCTCGTCTACTAGGAAGTATTCCTGTTCCCAGCCGAGGTAGGCGTATACTTTCTTCACGTCCGGGTTGAAATAGTGACAGACATCGACCGCCGCCTTGTTTACGGCTTCCAAGGCTTTCAGTAGGGGGGCTTTGTAGTCGAGGGACTCGCCCGTGTAAGCGATGAAGATCGTCGGGATGCACAGGGTGTCTCCTACGATAAAGGCGGGGGAGGAAGGATCCCAAGCCGAGTAGCCACGGGCCTCGAACGTATTGCGGATACCGCCGTTCGGGAAACTGGAGGCGTCCGGCTCTTGCTGGATCAGTAGTTTGCCCTCGAATTCCTCAAGTACGCCGCCTTTGCCATCATGCTCGATGAAAGCATCGTGCTTCTCGGCGGTACCTTCCGTCAAGGGATGGAACCAGTGGGTGTAGTGGGTAGCGCCTTTTTCCATCGCCCATTTCTTCATGCCGGAGGCCACGGCGTTCGCTGTCTCACGGTCTAGCGGGGTACCGTTGTCGATGGAGTCCACCAGTCTCTCGTATGCTTTCTCTGGAAGATATTTGAACATCTTCTCACGGTTGAATACCAATTCTCCGTAATACTCGGAAGGTCTCTCGGCGGGAGTGGTTAGCTCGGTCGCTTTCTTCTCGAACGCCGATTCTACGACTCTAAATCTTAACTTTGACATAATACCTGATGATTATTGTTGTTTATAGTAAATGACTTATCTTAGCCACTTCCTCAGCCTAGCCATGGCCTCTAGGGTGTCATCCCTATCGCCGAAAGCGGTGAGGCGTAGATAACCTTCCCCGCTCGGCCCGAATCCCACTCCGGGGGTTCCGACTATCTTGACTTCATAAAGCAGTTTGTCAAAGAATTTCCATGAGGAGAGGCCGTCTGGGGTCTTTAGCCAGAGGTATGGGGCGTTATCGCCTCCGTACACCGTGAGACCGCAGTTTTGCAGGCCCTCTTTCATGATCTTCGCGTTGGTCATATAATAATTGATAGTAGCTGTTACTTGCTGTTTCCCGGCGGTGGAATAAACCGCCTCCGCACCCCGTTGGGTTATGTAGCTGGTTCCGTTGAATTTCGTGCATTGGCGACGGTTCCATAATTTGTTCAACTGTACCCGTTGCCCGTCCAGCGTGAAAGCGTTCAGCTCCTTCGGTACAACCGTGTATCCGCAACGTATTCCCGTGAATCCGGCGGTTTTAGAGAAGCTCCGGAATTCGATGGCTACCTTCTTCGCTCCTTTGATCTCGTAGATAGAGTGGGGAATATTTGGGTCCTGTATATAAGCCTCGTAAGCGGAGTCGTACATGATAAGCACGTCGTTGGCGAGGGCATAGTTTACCCATTTCTTCAATTCGTCCTTAGTCAAGGTCGTTCCGGTCGGGTTATTGGGATAGCAGAGGTAAAGGATGTCCACCCTGCGACTGGGCAGATCCGGTACGAAGTTGTTTTCCTCCGTGCAAGGGATGTATACGACATCGCTCCATTTCCCGTTTTCCAATACCCCGGTGCGTCCGCTCATTACGTTCGAGTCGATGTAGGCCGGATATACGGGGTCTGTCACCCCGATACTATTGTCGTGGCGGAGCATGTCACCTATATTTCCACAATCGCTTTTCGCCCCGTCGCTGATGAATACCTCGCTCGGTTCGATAAAGACTCCCCGGCTGGCATAATCGTTCTTGATGATAGCGTCGATTAGGAATGGATATCCCTGCTCGGGGCCATATCCGTGGAATGTATCCTTGCTCGCCATTTCTTCCACTGCTTTATGCATCGCCTCAATAACGGCGGGGGCAAGTGGTTGCGTAACGTCACCAATACCCATTCGAATGATCTTATCCTTGGGATGGGTAACCTTGAAGCTGTTTACCTTTTTCGCGATGTCGGAGAAAAGGTAATTGTTCTGTAGTTTCAGGAAATGTTCATTAATTAGTGCCATACTCAGTTCTTTTGTTTTTATGTTGTTGTTTTTGTTGTTTTGTCTTGTTCCCCGTGTCAGACTTTGATGAATCCCTCGAACACGTTGACCGCTCCGCCGGTCATAAAGACCTTACCGCTTCGCTCGTCCCACTCGATGGTTAAAGGGCCCCCATCCATGATGACCTTCGTCTTTCGCTTTGTCTTCCCACGTACGACCCCGGCCACGGCGGTGGCGCAAGCTCCGGTTCCGCAGGCTTGGGTGATGCCGGAACCTCGTTCCCACACCCTCATCCGTACCTCGTCCGGTTTTAGCACCTGCACGAACTCCACGTTTGTCCGGTCCGGAAAAAGCGGGAGGCATTCCAGTAACGGGCCTACGCTTGCCAGATCGGCCTGGTCCATCTCGTCCACGAAGATAACCAAGTGAGGATTTCCCATAGAGATGACGGTGCCGGTGTAAATTTCTCCTCCAGCCTCAACCTCCAAGGCGATCTCGCCTACGGCAGGCATTCCCATATCTACCGTGATCTCGGTGACCTCTTCACGCTCTATTTTCAATTGTAGCTCTTTGATACCAGATAAGGTCTCTAAGGTAACCTTGTTCTTTTGCGTTAGGCCGGCCTCATAGACATATTTGCCAATACATCTGGATGCGTTTCCGCACATCATCGCCTCGGAGCCGTCCGCATTATAGATATGCATGCTGAAATCGGCGATGTCTGAAGAACCGATCAAGACCAAACCATCAGATCCTATGCCCGTGTGCGGCTTGCTCCATGCGATAGATAATTCCTCGGGATTGTCTATCGGATAGACCATCGTGTTTACGTAGATGTAATCATTCCCGGCACCGTGCATCTTTGTGAATCTGATTGATTTTGTCATTTTGATGATATTATTCTTTATATTATTTCTTTTTGTTTTATTGTAATGCAAATATATAACGTTTTGATAAGTATATAACAGGTGAGAGGCTCGAATGTTTTATAAATATGAGGTTTGTAATAGATTGAAGTTGTAATATATGCTTTTAGTTATAAATGATAATTAGAAGTGTGTATTTTGGTTTTATATCGTAATATATGCTTTGTGAATATGGATTGCTGTAACTGTAAGTAAAAAAGCTATATATCTATCTATTTGCTTAAAATAAGTCTGTTTGTCTGACGAGCCTCTTTTTTAAGAAGCCTCAACTAGGGATAGATAATGGGTGAAAATACGTATTTAACCACTGATTTCTACGTAAAAGGTTATGTTTTGTCACACGAAAGGTTGCGTTGGGCGACGCAAGTAGTGGCGTTAGCCAACGCAATAGGTCGCGTAAGGCGATACATATAGTCGCGTCGGGCGATACAACCGTATGAAATGCCTCTTTTATCCGTATAAAAAACATGTTTTGACCCGTATAAATGTGAACTAGCATGAATTATTTCTCTAGAACAAAAGGTCGTATTTGGCTAATATATTACTAAACAATCATTTGCTAATATTTTTTCTCATATTTAGGGACGAGAAGTACATCAGGCCAGAAAAATCAACTCTCCGGGAGTTTGGTTTACAAATTGACAAAAAGAAAGGAGCTACTCGGTTTTGTTTCCGGATAGCTCCTTTTATCAGATTAACTAATTATCTAGATAATTTATTTTACGAACTTAACAGTTGTCTTATGAGCAGATCTCAAGAGCTTAGACTGATCGATTGAGATCATATAAATACCGTTCGGCATATTCGGAGTGCTGATGTATTGCTCATCGCTAGTGATGATACCCGTAGAAACAACTTTACCTACCATATTAACGATTACATAATTACCCTTACCATTCTTTACATAAAGACCGCTAGCGGTTGTAGATACCGTAATCTCTTGAACCTCGTCACTGATAGTCTCGTTATCGGTGATGATACCCATAGCGTCAGATGTAATATATAATGTCGCCATGCGGACATTTTCTTTAACGCCATCGCCATTAGGATCAACAGCAGGACTAAAGTCTACCGTAATCTTAGTATCATTTGTAGGAGCCGTAGCCTTGATATTCATGACTTTTTCTTTACTGCTTCCTTTCAAGAAGTTGATATCTACGATCATCTTTGTATCTTTTAAGCTCGTAGCTTCAACTTTTGTCGTTGCGTCGATTTCCATTACACGAATAACCTCATCTTTTTTAGCTTCGTAAATAGAATCAATTGTAATAGTGTAATTGGTTTCTGCGCTTGCTTTAAGATTACTAACGACACCATTAACAAGAGAGGACATAATAGAATTGATCGCTGTGCTCATTGTTGCCGGCATTGTAACGATCTGTTTAGACATTGGAGTCCAAGCTGTATTTACGTCAGCACGTACTGAATCTGTTGTCGTTAAAACTAGATTTGCTCCAGATACGCCAATTGTCGGAGTCAACTTCTTGTATCCTTTGATTTTGCTAGATGCGGCATCATATGAAGTCAAGACAATAGAATCAGCAGGCATGCCTGTTGTCGATTTCAAGTTTGCATATACGACGGCGTCACCCATTGGCAATTTTGCGTTAGGTGCTTGTAGAGGTTTACCGAATAAGCTAGCCTTGATTACATTATCAGTCATTAATTTCGTCATATCAACAGATACTTGGAAATTAGGGACTTGGGCCAATGATTCAGAGAGGCTACGTAAATTTTCTTCTAAAGTAACATTGTAATCAATCGTACCTGTACTATTAGAATTCTCTGCAAGACTAATTAATTTACCATCTTTAAGAGGAAAATTAGGCATCATGCTACCTAGTGTACCCAAGAAGCCTAATTTTAATTCAACAGATAAACTGCTGAATGGAAGGATGACCCCCTTATCTTTCGTGTTTATTAATATTGATAGCAAATTAGCAGGTACACCAGTCGTCGCATCAGTCATAGCAGCGGCACTGACATCAATTTTCTCGGGCAATTCAATTTTTACATTAATTCCATTAACCGTAACATTATATTCTTTATAGTTACTGAATGAAAGTTTTACGTCATTTACTAAGCCCGCAATGATATCTCCCATTCCTGCATAGTCAGGAGGCAATATTTTAGAGAAATCTAAAGAACTGAGATTTAACTTTAGACTATCCGGAGTAGCCGAGATTGTGTTTAGTTGATCGGCACGTAAACTTGATACTTGTGGCAAAAATAACGGGGAGTTGATAACATTTTCGATATTAGGATTAGCTAGGGACATGAAATCAACACCACTGATTTGCTTTACTTGATCAAAAACAGCAGGAACAATAACTTTAACAACAGCAGCCTTTTCTTTATCTGTTAATTGTTTTTGTTGTTGTGCCATCACTGGGGTGGTAGCCATGAATGTAGCGGCTGCCAAACTAATGCATGTAAAGATTTTCTTCATATAAATTTGTTTTAAAGTGTTTTATGACTCTAGCTGGCAAAGTTATTATAAAAATTAAATGCACCAGCGTTTATTATTCATAAAAGTTGGTGCATTTTGCTACTAAAGAAAAGAAATATTCGTCAATAAGCGGATTCATGTACGTCTTTTATGGCCCTGCCACTTGGCTCGTTCATGTTTTTGAAAGCCGAGTCCCAAGCTAAAGCCTCTGCGGTAGAACACGCTACGCTAGGAATGGAAGGTACGCTTCTCGCCGCGCTTTCGCTGGGGAAATGCTCTTCAAAGATGGAGCGGTAATAATACTCTTCCTTGTTTTGGGGCGGATTGATCGGGAATCGTTTGGCGGCATTCGCCATCTCTTCATCAGTGACCGACTCGGAGGTTATTTTCTTTAATGTATCGATCCAGCCATAGCCTACCCCATCCGAGAATTGCTCTTTTTGACGCCAAGCGATCTCCTTGGGCAAACTGTCGGAAAATGCTTCTCGAAGTATCTTCTTCTCGATGATCGTACCCGGGCACATCTTTGCCGCCGGATTCAGACGCATGGCCACATCAAGAAACTCTTTATCCAAGAACGGCACTCGTCCTTCTACGCCCCATGCGCAAAGGCTTTTGTTCGCACGCAAGCAATCATATAAATACAGTTTGCTTAATTTACGCAGGGTCTCTTCATGGAAAGCCTGTGCGTTCGGGGCCTTATGGAAATATAAATATCCCCCGAATACCTCGTCCGCACCCTCGCCGCTTAGTACCATCTTGATACCCATGCTCCGGATCACACGGGCCAATAAATACATGGGGGTAGAGGCTCGGACGGTAGTGACATCATAGGTCTCGATATGATAAATGACATCTCGTAAAGCGTCCAATCCTTCTTGTATCGTATAATGGATCTCATGATGAACCGTACCGATCGCATCCGCTACTTTACGGGCGGCGAGCAAGTCCGGGGCATCTTTCAATCCGATGGCGAACGAGTGGAGTTGAGGCCACCATGCGTCCGCTTTCCCATTGGTCTCGATGCGTTTCGCCGCGTATTTCTTGGCGATAGCGGAGGTGATGGAGGAATCCAGACCTCCGGATAGAAGGACGCCATAAGGGACATCGCTCATCAGTTGGCGTTTGACGGCGGCTTCCAGCGCATCGTGAAGTTGTTGTACGTCGGTAGGATTATCTTTCACGTTGGCGTAATCCATCCAGTCACGGGTGTACCATCTCGTGAGTTTACGGTCTTCGCTATAGAAATAATGACCGGGGAGGAACGGCTCGTAATGAGTGGCGAAGCCTTCAAGTCCTTTTAACTCAGAAGATACCATCAAGTGTCCCTCGTCATCGTATCCGATGTAGAGCGGGATCACGCCGATCGGGTCACGGGCGATCAAGTAAACCCCTTTCTCCTCGTCATAGAGAGCGAAGGCGAAAATACCATTGAGATCCTCGATGAAATCAATCCCTTTCTTCTTGTATAAGGCGAGGATCACCTCGCAATCGGAGCCGGTTTGGAACTCGTAATCGCCTTTTAACCGTTCTCGTAATTCCTGATGGTTGTAGATCTCTCCGTTGACGCAGAGGATGAGTTTCCCGTCGGGGCTGACCAAAGGCTGCCCTCCGGAGGCAGGGTCTACGATGGAAAGGCGTTCATGGGCTAAGATAGCGGTTTTGCCTTGGTAGATACCACTCCAATCCGGTCCGCGGTGACGGATTCGTTTACTCATTAATAACGCTTGTTTACGCAGGGCTTGCGCTCCGTCGTGTATATTGAATATCGCTGTTATACCACACATGATCATTAAAAATTGAAAGTTGAAAATTAGTTGGTTTGTAAGAAACGGTCGATGGATCGGGCGACATTACGGCCGGAGGCCATCGCTTTTACGACTAAGCTCGCTCCGCTGACAGCGTCTCCGCAGGCGAATAGGTTGCTGTTGGCGGTATATCCGGCGTTGTCTACGGCGATGTTATCGCGGTTGTCGGTAGCCAATCGCAGTTCTTTGATCAATCCTTCTTGCTCTGGATGCAGGAAGCCCATGGCGAGGAAAACCAGATCGGCCTCGATGATCTCTTTCTTGCCGGTCAGCCTCATCTGCGGACGGCCTCCGTCTGGGGAGGGAACCCATTCGACTTCTTCTACCTCAACCCCTATCAGGTTGTTTTTCTCTCCGATAAAACGGTTAGAGGCTAGGTTCCACCGGCGGATACAACCTTCCTCATGGCTGCTGCTGGTTTTCAGTACTTGCGGATACATGGGCCAAGGTGTCGCCGGATTCTGTCCGACGGGTGGCTGGGGCATGATCTCGATCTGGGTGACACAGGCCGCCCCATGACGGTTCGCTGTCCCTACACAATCGCTACCCGTATCGCCTCCGCCAATCACTAAGACTTTCTTGCCTTTGCAATTGATCTGGCTTTTGGGCGGGATGGGGATGCCTTCTAAGATCCGGTTCTGCTGGCTTAATAACTCCAAGGCGAAATGTACGCCTCTTAAATGACGTCCCTCGATAGATAGATCCCGGGGAACCTCGGCGCCGATCGCTACGCAAACAGCGTCGAAATCTTTCACTACATCTTTCGCTAATATCTCTTTGCCGACCATCGTGTTTACACGGAAAAGAATCCCTTCTTGCTCCATGATACGGATACGGCGATCGATAATGTGCTTGCCTAGCTTGAAATTGGGGATGCCGAAGCGTAGCAAGCCGCCCGGTAACTCATCTTTCTCGAATACGGTGACTTCATATCCTTTCCGGTTCAATTGGTTCGCCACGGTCAATCCGGCGGGACCGCTACCGATCACGGCTACCTTTTTCCCGTTGCGTACCGGTTGGATAGGCTGTACGTATCCTTCCCGGAAAGCGGCTTCCACGATAGCCGCCTCGTTCTCACGGATCGTGACAGGTTCGTCGCAGCTAAGTTTCAGTACGCAGCTTTTCTCGCAGAGGGCGGGGCAGACACGTCCCGTGAACTCCGGGAAGTCGTCGGTCTGCTCCAATACGTGATATGCCTCTTTGTAACGGCCTTTGTATAACAAATCTTGCCATTCGGGTTGCTTGTTACCCAGTGGGCAGGCCCAGTGGCAGAAGGGTACGCCACAATCCATGCAGCGGGAGGCCTGCGTACGGCGGTCGCCGCTGTTCAAGGTCTGTTCTACCTCGCTGAAATCATCTATACGTTCGTGGACGGGACGATAGCCCGCCTCTTGTCTATGTATCGTTAGAAATGCTCTTGGGTTTCCCATAGTTCTCTTGTTTTTGTGTAAATATTTAGTAGTCTTTCTGCATCTCCGCGATCTTGCGTTGGAGTTTGCGCATCTGTTCCTCTTGGAGTACTTTCTTGTATTCGATCGGGACGATCTGGATGAACTCATCCACGTACTTGTTCCAGTTATCGAGCATTAATCCGGCCAGATGGCTGCCGGTATGATGATAATGCTTGCGGATCAATTCATGAAGTTCCTTCCGTGAGGTGCTATCCTCGATCAAGGAAAGCTCTACCATTTCCATGTTGCAATAATAATCGAAATCACCA
>ULOA01018001.1_pt1 | contig 17471 bp, 19 predicted proteins | sample 1952271 | NCBI WGS metagenome assembly ULOA01 (sample SAMEA4835594, study PRJEB28245) | human gut metagenome | biome: gut microbiome; material: fecal sample | place: Denmark | collected 2008 | reverse complement strand
TAAGAATGCTACATTAAATGGTTAAGAAGATACTAAGTTATCTTCTTTTTATTTGGAATTATCTTAGTTAGAAAGTACTTTACCCCAAATATAATATCTTATAATTATTTATTACTAGACTACAGGCTAGTAATAACATGAAAATACCTTGGATTTTCATGAAAGGTAGTATTATTTTAATAATTTTAATGACTTTTTGTTAGAAATTTGGTACAATAATATTGGTGATATATATGAAAGATATTAGAGTAGTTTTTATGGGTACTCCATCGTTTGCAGTACCAATACTTGAGTCATTAATAGAAAAGACTAATGTAGTTATGGTGGTAACACAACCTGATAGAGAAAAAGATAGAAAGGGTAATATTATATATTCTCCATGTAAGGAATTAGCATTAAAAAATAATATTGAAGTATTTCAACCTATTAAAATTAAGGAAGAATATCAAAAGGTATTAGATGCTAAACCTGATATTATAGTGACTGCGGCTTATGGACAAATAATACCTAGTGTTATTCTTGATTATCCAAAATATGGATGTATTAATGTACATGGTTCTTTACTTCCTAAATTAAGAGGAGGAGCTCCAGTACATCATGCTATAATTAATGGAGATAAAGTAGCAGGAGTTACTATTATGTATATGGATAAGAAGATGGATGCTGGTGATATTATTAGTCAAAAGAGTACTTCTATTCATGAAGATACTACATTAGATGAACTTTATAGTAGATTATCATATTTAGGTAGAGATTTATTAATGGAAACTCTTCCTAGTATTATAGGTGGTACTAATAATAGAGTTAAACAAAATGAAGATGAAGTAACATTTGGTTATAACATAACTAAAGAAGAAGAAAAAGTTAACTTTAATGATAATATTGATAATATTCATAATAAGATTAGAGGATTATCTAGTATACCTGGAGCTTATGCTATTATTAATAATAAAAGAATGAAAATATATAAATCAGAAAAAACTAATATTAAATCTAATAAAGAACCTGGTACGATAGTAGATATAAATAGTGATGGAATATATGTTACTACTTTAGATTATGTTATAAAATTAATTGATATTAAATTAGAAGGTAAGAAAAGATGCTTAGTAAAAGATTTTATTAATGGTATCAAGAAAGAAGAATATATTGGTGAGGTATTTGAATAATGGAAGAAAATAAAAAAGAAGAAAAAAAGAAACTTAATATTAAAGAGAGATGGAAAGATAAAAGAGAAAGAGCTAAAATAGAACTTATGTTATATGGTATATTCTTTCTAGCTATTATTATATTTGCTCGTATATCAAGTAGTTTTAGTGATAGTAATATTCCTAAAGATAATGATATAAAATCTTTTATTAATGATATTACAGATAATTATCAATATGATATTGATATTACTATAGATAATAATAATTATAAATATTATGGTAGTAAATTAGGTCATAATATGGATATTACTAGAGTAGTAGATAATAAAGAAGATTATTTTTATCAAATGAATGATAAATATTATATATTAGATACTAAAGGTAATTATATATTAACTAATGATAGTGATATATTTCCTTATATTGAATATAGATACTTAGATATTAATAATATTAAGGAATATATTAAACTTGCTACTTATAATAATAATAAATATAGTGTTAAAGTATCTGATATAGTATTAAATAGTAATAGTAGTGATGTTATTACTATTAAAGTAGATGAAGATAATAAAAATATTATAATTGATTATACTAATTTGTTTAAAATAGATAATAATAATTTAACTAAGGAAGTAGTTAGTATTAAGTATTCTAATATTAATAATATTAATAGTTTGGAGAAATAATATGTATTTTTCCAAAAAAAGGTACAATAATTATTGATATAAACCCCAAAAAAGGTACAGTATTGAATAAAAAATAATATTAAAAAGGTACAAAGTATTGTAATAATTATATTTTTGTGATAATATTAAATTAGGTGATTAAGGTATGAAAAGAAAAATATATGATGAATTAGTTAAATGGAAAAACAATACAGATAATATCAAACCATTAATGATATTAGGAGTAAGGCAGTGTGGAAAGACATATATAATTAATGAATTTTGTCAAAAAGAATTTGATAATTATGTTTATGTTAATTTGTTTGATAATAATGAAGTTGTAGATTTATATAATTCTAATTTAAATTCTGATGAGAAATATAATAGATTAAAATTACTTCTTGATTTTGATATTGATAAAGAAAATGTTTGCCTTTTTATCGATGAAATACAACAATGTGAAGCATTAATTTCGGAGTTAAAATATTTTTGTGAAAAACATAATAATGTTAGAATAATATGTGCAGGTTCTTTACTTGGAGTAAAACTAAAAAGAGCAAAGACTTCTTTCCCTGTTGGAAAGGTAAAAATGTTAACTATGTATCCAATGAACTTTGAAGAGTTTTTATGGGCAATGAATCAAGAATTACTTATTGATACTATTAAGGATTGTTATTTAAATAATAAACAAATATCCTCTCCGGTACATGAAAAAGCTTTAACACTATATAGAATATATTTATTTACTGGTGGTATGCCAGAGAGTGTAAAGAATATGGTTAGTATTAAAGGAGATTATATTAAGTATGATAGTTCTATACTTGAAGATATTTTAACTTCATATTTTAATGACATGAGTAAATATGTTACTAGTGAAAGTGAAGTTTTAAAGATAAGAAGAGTATATAATTCTTTACCTTCACAATTATCTAATGTATCAAATAAATTTCAATATTCGAAGATAGAAAAAAAAGGTAAGGCAAGAGACTATGATACTTCTATTGACTGGTTACTTGCTAGTAATATGGTGCTATCTTGTAAGTGTGTTAAATTGCCAGAAATACCACTAGAGGGATTTGTGGATAACGATATTTTTAAATTATATTTAAGTGATGTTGGTATTCTAAATAGTATTTTAAAGATCAGTATATCTGATATATTAAATGATAATATATCTTTATATAAAGGAGTTATTGTAGAAAACTATGTTGCTAATGAATTAGTAAGTAATGGACATAATTTATATTATTATAGAAATAGTAATAACACTAATGAAATAGATTTTCTATTATATAATGAAGATGGTATTATACCTATAGAAATAAAGGCAAGTAATAATACTAAGTCAAAAAGTTTAGGCAATTATATAGAACAATTCAATCCTAAGTATTCCATAAGGATTAGTACTAAAGATTTTGGATATGATCCTAAAAATAAAATAAAATCAATACCATTATATGCAACATTCTTGTTATAGTATAAATATTTATATTTTAACAATATATTAAAAAACATATTGTAATGTATACGAGGTGATTCAAATGAATACTATCAATATAACTAATGCAAGACAAAATTTATTTCAACTTGTTGCAGATGTAAATGTTGGTTTTAATCCTATTACAATAGTTAATAATAAAGGTAAAAATGCTGTTTTAATATCTGAAGATGAGTGGAAAAGTATAGAAGAAACTCTATATTTATCAAGTATTCCTGGATTAGTAGAAGATATAAATAATATTAGAAAGAATGAAAACTGGAATAATGCTAAAAAATTTGATTCTAATGAAAAATGGTAAATAATATATAATTAAATTTTTTATATGATATGACAAATTATAGAAGATACTAGCTATCTTTCTTTTTATTTGTAATTATCTTAGTTAGAAAGTATTTCACTGTGAATATAATATCTTATAACTATTTACTTATAGACTATGATAATAGGCTATAAGTAATATGAAATGACCTAGGCATTTCATAATATAAAATATAATAAAAATATATAAAAAAGCATATATTTTAATATAAATATATCTTTTTTTTAATTATTTTGATATAATGAAGTAGGAGAGTGATATAGTGAGAGTAATAATATCTGCTGGAGGTACAGGAGGACATATATATCCTGCTTTAGCTATAATTAATAAAATAAAAGAAGAAGAACCAGATAGTGAAATATTATATATAGGAACTACTGATAGAATGGAAAAAGATTTAATACCTAGTTTAGGTTATAAATATGAAGCATTAGAAGTAAAAGGATTAAAAAGAAAATTAACTTTAGATAATATTAAAACAGTTACTTGTTTTATATCCGCTATTAAAAGAGCTAAAGAAATAATAAAAGATTTTGATCCAGATATCGTAATAGGGTGTGGTGGTTATGTAACTGCTCCTGTTATATATGCTGCTAAAAAGTTAGGTAAAAGAACATTTATACATGAACAAAATAGTGTTGTAGGACTGGCTAATAAATTTTTATCTAGATATACTGATAAGGTAGGAGTATCTTTTGAAAGTACTATAAAAGATTTTCCTAAAGGTAAAGCTATACTTACTGGTAATCCTTGTAGTGAGAAGGCTCTATCAATAAAGGCTACTACTAAAGATAAATTAGGAGTAGATAAAGATAAAAAACTAGTATTAATAGTAATGGGTTCACTTGGTAGTAGAAGTGTTAATGATCGAATATTTAGTTTCGTAGATAAATTTAGAAATAAAAACTATAGTGTAATAATAGTTACTGGTAATAGTTATTATGAAAGAGTAAAAGAAAGAAGAGTACCAGATAATGTTAAAGTAGTACCATTTATCTATGAAATGCCTTCAGTTATGAAGATTACAGATTTAATGGTAACAAGAGCAGGAGCTTCTACTATGAGTGAAATAACAGCTTTAGGAATACCCGCTATATTTATACCAAGTCCATATGTAGCTAATAACCATCAATATAAAAATGCTAAAGATTTAGTAGATCAAAATGCTGGTATTATGTTAGAAGAAAAAGATATGACTGATAGAAGTTTAATAGAATTAATAGATAAGACATTAAATGATAAAGATAAGATTAAAGATATTAAAGATAATTTAAAGAAGATTGGTATTAAAGATAGTAGTACAAGAATATATAATATTTTAAAGGATTTGATTATAAATGATAGAAAATTTTATTAAGAATTATGAATATTATAAGAATGTTAATTTAAAAAAATATAATACTTATCGTTTAGAATGTTATGCTGATTATTTAATATTTCCTAAAGATATAAATGAATTAGTTGAACTATTAGATTACTTAAGACAAAATAGAATTAATTATATTATCTTAGGAGGAGGCTCTAATGTAATTCTTGCTAAGCCTTGCTTTGATGTTGTTGTTAAACTAGATAAATTAAATAATATTACTATTAATGATAATATTGTAGTAGCAGAAGCAGGCGTACCTCTTATTAAACTAGCTAATGAATGTATGAAAAATAATTTAGATGGTTTAGCTTTTGCTGGTGGTATACCTGGTATGGTTGGAGCTAGTACCTCGATGAATGCTGGTGCATATAATGAAGATATGTCTATGGTAGTAAAAGAAGTAAAAGTAATAGATCCTGATTTAAAAATAATTACTTTAAATAAAGAAGAATTAGAATATACTTACCGTGATTCTTTTCTTAAAAGAAATAAAGATTATATTTGTATAGAGACTACTTTTGAAATGAAATATAAAGATAAAGATGAGATAAAAGAAGTAATGAATGATCGAAAAAATAGAAGAGTAGTATCACAACCATTAGATAAACCTAGTGCTGGTTCGGTATTTAGAAATCCACCTGGTATGTCGGCTGGTAAGTTAATTGAAGATGCTGGTCTTAAAGGATACATTCATGGTGGGGCTATGATTAGTGATAAACATGCTAATTTTATAATTAATAATGGTACTGCTACTTACGAAGATATTATTATGCTAATTGATTATATTAAAGAAAGAATTAAAATAATTTATGATATAGATTTAATATTAGAACAAGAAATAATAAGGTGATATTATGCCAGAAAAAAAGAAAATAAAGGTTAAGGTTAAAAAAAGAAGATTAAAAGTAAAGAAGATACTTGTAACTATATTAATTATGGGTATACTAGTATTATCTTTTCTTTATATTAAAAGATTACCAATTACTAATATTTATATAGTAGGTAATAATATATTATCTGATAAAGAAATTATTGATATTTCTGGTATTGGTAATTATCCGTCTTTTATTACTACTTTAGGTAGTAATATCAAAGATAATTTAATGGAAAATAATTATATTAAAAAAATAAAAGTTCAAAAAAAAATATGGGGCAAAGTATATATTTATGTTACTGAAAAGAAAGTACTTGCTTTATATAATGATAAACTCTTATTAGAAGATGGTCTACTAGTAGATAATAATTATAATGTAATGAGTGCTCCTATATTAATTGGAGATATTACTAGTGTTAAAGAAAAGTTTATTAAAAAATTCTCATTAGTAGATAATGATGTATTACTTAAGATATCGGAAATTAGTTATGTACCTAATGAAGTAGATAGTGAAAGATTTTCTTTAAAAATGAATGATGGTAATCTAGTATATATAACATTACCTAAAATAACAAAGATAAATAAATATAATAGTATATATTCAGGATTAGAAGGTAAAAAAGGAATTATTTACTTAGATTCTGGTGATTATGTTGAAGTGAAGGAATAGTTTATTCCTTCTTATCTTTTATTATGTAATAGTCACCTATATTACTAAATTTATTTTTAATTTCTTCTAACTCATTATTATTATGAATAGTCCATAAAAATATTTCTTTATCTTTAATCTTCTTTATTTTATTATTACTTATTAATTTATAATTAGTAATAATAAAATTATAATTATTTCTTCTATAAAGTAGTGTAATTATTCCTTTTTTATATTTACTTTTGATATACTTAATAATATTTTTATCAAAAGAGGCTAAATAAATATTTTTATTATATTTATTTAGAGTATTCATAAGAATATCACCAAATACTTTATAGTTATTATTAGTTTTAATATCAATTAAAAATATTTTATTAGTATCAATATCAAGAATCTTATCTAAAGTAGTTAGATAATTATTTTTAATTAATTCACTATAGTTAGTTTCTTCAATAGCATTTAAATTAATAAGAGAATTATGAGATAATACTATTTTTTTATCTTTAGTTAATCTTATATCAAATTCTACTCCTATACTTTCTTTGTCTTTAATAGCTTTTTTAATAGCAAGATAAGAATTCTCTTTAATATTTTTAGAGGTTATTCCTCGATGGATAATATTTTTCATAATTAATTTTATGAAATATATTGAAAAAAAATTAATTTTATGATAACATTTAATCATAGGAGGATATAAAAATGAGGAATAAAAAAATATTAAGTTTATTTATGTTTATGTTGGGGGTATTTTTAATTTTTAGTTCTAGTGTTTTAGCTTATGAAGTAGGAGTGAACTATGGAAGTGGTCCAGATAGCGGAAATATAAATTACCATAAAGTATCAAAAAATATTGGAACTGCTCGTAGTGAAGTACATTCTTATATAAAGATATCTACTACTAACAAACTATTATATTGTTTAGATGAACAAAAAGGAAATCCATCTCCATCAGATGGTGGAACAGTTTACTGGAATTGTGAAAGTGAATTAACCGCTAATAGGGACCAAATTTTTTATTTAATTTCCAATGGCTATAAATATACTGGAAATGGTACTTGGAATTCAAATGATGATGATGACTTTTTTGTAACGCAATTAGCAATTTGGCACTTTGCTAGACATGGTGATGATGTATTTAAAAACTTTGATCCTAATAGAGACTCTATTAATAAAAAAATTCAAGCCCTTATAGATGCTGCTGATGCATATGCTAAGGTAGGGGAAGGCAATATCAAATTGTCAATAGAAGGTTCAGACAAAATGAATGTTACAAGTGATGGAAAATATTTTATAAGTAATAAAATAACTTTAAGTGGTAGTGATAATATTACTGATAAAAAAGCAACTATCACTGTAAGTGGTGTAAATGGTGCATTTGTAACTAAAGATGCAAATGCCACTAGTGGAACAAATACATTTACTTTTGGAGATAAAATATATATAAAAGTTCCAGTTAAAAATGTAAATCAATCATCAGAAATCAAAATAACAGCACAAGGAAGTTATATTAGATATTCAGGAAAATTATATGATTGTACACATGTAGGAAATTCAATAGAAAATCAAAATGTTGTTGATTATGATATTACCGAAGGAAAAAAGAATGCTAGTGCAACTTTAACTACTAAGATTACATTAAATAAAGTAGTAATTTCTAAAACAGACATTACTGGTTCTAAAGAGATAGCCGGAGCAAAATTAAGTGTAAAACAAGGAAATACAGAAGTAACTTCTTGGACTTCTACTACAACGCCAAAAGAATTATCTCTTGCTCCTGGTACTTATACTTTAGAAGAAACTATTGCTCCTAAAGGATATATAAAGAGTACATCTAAGATAACTTTTGTTGTAAAGAGTGATGGAACAATTACTGTTGATGATAAAAAAGTAACTTCAGTAGTTATGAAGAATGAACCTATTACTATATATATATCTAAAAAGAGTATTAATGGTAAAACAGAATTACCTGGTGCTAAATTAAAGGTAACAGATAAAGATGGAAAGGTAGTAACTGATTTAGATGGAAAAGAATTAGAATGGATTTCATCTACTAAAGAAGTTAGTTTCCATTTGCCTGCGGGTACATATTATTTAACAGAAACTATAGCTCCAGAAGGATATGAATTATCTGATACTACAATAGAATTTACTGTTACTGAAGATGGTAAAGTTAAAATGGATAAAAAAGATGTAGATAACAATTTAATTGTATTTACTAATACACCTGAACCTACACCTGTAAAAACTGGTAGTTTTATGATTTATATTGTAGTTATTGGTATTCTTTCTGTAGGATTAGTTACATATTATGTTATAAAGAAACAAATTGTATAAGAGCTATTTGCTCTTTTTCTTTTGACTTTTGCTTATATATGATGGGTCTACTGAGACATTATGACTAGACTATAGGCTAGTCATAACCAAGAAAGACTTAGACTTTCTTGGACTAAAAAAGGAAAAAATACATAAAAATAGTTGTAATTTAATATAATATATGGTACAATTATATTCGTTATGGGATAATCCGCCTATTAAATATAGTGATTATCTGAAAAAGAAAGGAAGTGTATATACGATGGACATTATTGAAAAAATAACTGCTAGTCAAATGAAAAAAGATTTACCTGAATTCAGAGTAGGAGATTCTGTTATAGTAGGATGTATTATTACTGAAACTAAAGGTGGAAAATCTAAAGAAAGAGTCCAAGACTTTAAAGGTACAGTTATTGCAAGAAAAGGTAAAGGAGTATCTGAAACTTTCACTGTAAGAGGAGAGTACTCTGGTATTGGAGTAGAAAAAACTTTCCATGTACATTCTAATAAGGTTGCTTATATTAAGATTGTTAAACCAGGTAAAGTTAGAAGAGCTAAATTATATTTCTTAAGAGACAGAAAGAGTAAGTATAATATTAAAGAAAGAAGATAATAGCTTAGCTATTGTCTTTTTGTTTAGAGGTGGAAAATGAAAAATATAATTAAAGAATTATTACCATATGTTTTAATATTGGGTGGAGTTATCTTAATTAGAACTTTTATTGTTACTCCAGTTATTGTAAGTGGAGACTCAATGAAGCCTAATTTACATAATGGTGATTTATTATTAGAAAGAAAAATTGGTTATAATAGTACTAATATTAAAAGATTTGATATCGTTGTAATTAAAGAAGGTAAAGAAGAAATTATTAAAAGAATAATAGGGCTACCTGGAGAACATATTAGTTATAAGAATAATAAATTATATGTAAATGATAAAGTATTAGAAGAAAACTTTGATTTTAGAAAGACTAATGATTTTAACTTAGAAGAAATATGTTCTTGCAATAGTATTCCTGAAGGTAAATACTTAGTATTAGGAGATAATAGGCCAATATCAAAAGATAGTAGAATGATTGGTCTTATAGATGAAAAAGATATTTTAGGTAAAGCAGTATATCGTATTTGGCCAATATCTAAATTTGGAAATATATATAATTAGATGTAATTTATAGTTACATCTTTTATTATATTTAGACAATAGTAAATAATATTTTTATCTTCTTTCATAAAATAAATTGAAAGGAGATTATGATGAATAATAATTGTTTTGATAATAAAATTAAAAAAATTTTAGATTGTGGTAAACAGTGTAATTGTATTCCAGTTATTGTAGGCCCAACTGGGCCAACAGGTCCAACTGGGCCAACAGGACCGCAAGGCCCTGCTAGTATTGCTGTAGGAGTAACTACTACTACTGATCCTGGTACTAATGCTAGTGTTACTAATGTAGGTACTAATGATAACGTTATTTTAAATTTTAATATACCAAAGGGTGAAACAGGTCCAATTGGTCTTCAAGGTCTTCAAGGAATACAGGGACCAACAGGGCCAACAGGGCCAACTGGACCACAAGGTCTTCAAGGTCTTCAAGGAATACAGGGATCAACAGGGCCAACAGGGCCAACAGGACCACAAGGTCTTCAAGGTCTTCAAGGAATACAGGGATCAACAGGGCCAACAGGGCCAACTGGACCACAAGGTCTTCAAGGTCTTCAAGGAATACAGGGGCCAACAGGGCCAACAGGGCCAACAGGACCAACAGGACCAGCAGGACCTACCGCTATTGAAACTTATGGTCGTAAATACAATACTAGTACAGATAATATTTCTTTAGAAACTAATATTGCTCAAAATATTCCGCTTGGTAATAATGGTCCTACTAACAATATTACTACTGCTACACAAAATACTCTTACAATAACAGAAAATGGAGTTTATTTAGTAGAATATGGTTTTTCTGGAAGTTCAAGTACTAATGCTACATTGACTGTTGAGGTAAATCAAAATGCTAATGCTATAAGTGGTACTTCAATTGTTAAAACTGTAACCGCTAATAACAATACAGATTTTAACAGTAGTACTATTAATTCATTTGCTGTTGGTGATGAAATAGGATTAAGTATTAATTCTTCTACTGCTGCTACAATAACACCTGCTAATGGTACTAATGCTTATTTGAATATTGTTAGAATATCTTAGGAAAAAGCATCTCTTCGGAGGTGCTTTTTTCTAGACAAATTATTAGAATTATGTTATCATTAGAGTGTAAAGGAGACTAGATATGAAAAAGAAATTATTGATAGGTAGTTTAGTTGTAGTAGTAATATTATTATGTATATTTTATTTTGTAGTTTTAAAAAATAAGAAGAATAAAGTAGTAACTGAAGGAGTAGAAGTAGTACCTACGATGAATGATAAGATAGACAGTGATAGTACTTGGTGCGGAACTTTTCAGTTAGTATGGAATGATATGATTAATGAAGTAGTGAGACAAGATATTTTATTTAAAGATAATAATGATATGGTTACTAATTTAAATAAAATGGATTTTAATACTTCGATGATATCTGAAGAATATTATTATAAGAAGTATGGTTTTAAGACGTTAAGTTTAAAGAAAGAAATTGAACAAGGTATTAAGAATAAATTTAATCAGACAAGTGATATATTAGATAGTTTTAGTTGGAGTTAAGATGAACTTAGTAATAATGATGATAGATATTTCTTCTATACAATGTTATATAGAGAATTTGAGTATAATAATAAATTTAGTGTTTTAAAGAATGATAAGTTTGGTAATTATGATGATGTTAAATACTTTGGTATTAATAAGAAATCTAATGATTAGGTAAGAAAGCAGATTGAAGTATTATTTTATAATAATAAAGATAATTTTGCTATTAAACTACATACTAAGAATGGTGATGAGGTTATTTTATATAAGAATCCTAAGGGTAGTACTTTTAATGAAATATATGATAATATGATTATAGATAGTAATAGTTATAAAGGTAATAAAAATTTTGAAGATAATGATGAATTTAAGACCCCTATGATTGATTTTAATGTTAAAAGAGAATATGATGAATTATCTAATAAGATATTTACTTCTAAAGATGGTAAGGAATATGTTATTGATACCGCTATTCAGACAAATAGTTTTTCATTAGATGAAAAAGGTGGTAAGATTAAGAGTGAAGCCACTACTGACGTGAAGACAATGGCAATGCCTAATATGAATGAGCCTAGATATTTTAATATTGATAATACATTTGCTTTATTTTTAAAAGAAGAGAGTAAAGATAAGCCTTATTTTGCCGCTAGAATAGAGAATATTAAGAAGTATCAATAATAGTAAAGCATAACATTTGTTATGCTTTTTTCTTTGGTAATAATCTTACCGAAGAGTTGACTTTATGTTACCATGTATATTATAATTAAGACGAGGTGTTTAGTGCGTGATCGGTAATTATAAAGTAATAACATTATGTGGTTCTACTAGATTTAAAGACGAATTTTTACAGGTTCAAAAAGAATTAACATTACAGGGAAATATTGTAATTTCAGTAGGATTATTCGGTCATGCTGGAGACTTTGAAGTATGGGAAAATATGAATGAGGGAACTCTTACTAAAACTAAAGAAATGTTAGATGATATGCATAAAAGAAAGATTGATATGGCTGATGAAATTTTTGTTATAAATGTAGGTGGTTATATTGGTGATAGTACTAAGTCTGAGATTGAATATGCTAAAGAACATGATAAAATAGTAAGGTATTTAGAAAACAATTTAAATAGAGATAACATAAATAATGCGATATATTTAGATGAATATAAAAACTACTTAGTTAATTTTTATTGTTGGCCAATGGATAATACTAAGTCATTTATAAAAAAGAGAAAAGAAATTTTAACTAATAAGTATTCTGATAATTATTTGTTAAAAATAATTTCTGATACTAATAGTTTTGCTAAAGATGTTTTAATGTCAGATACAATAGATTATGGATATTTTAAAATCGAAGTTAATTATGATAAACATTTATTTATAAATTTAGAATTACATGGAGGCTGGATGTCGGATACTATATATATTGATTCTAAAGGAAGATATATAAGTAAACATTTAATTAAAACTATTTTTGGCAAAGAAACTATTATAGAACTAAAGATAGATGAAGTTGAAAGAATTACCGACGATAATATTTGTAGCTTTGATTATAGATATTATATTTATATGCAAGGCTTTTCTGAAAATTTAAATATGATAAGAAATTCTATATTAGGTGATAATAAAAAATTGGTAAAAAAGAGAAGAAAAGGTGATATAGTATAACTTATTAAAAGGAGGTAATAATTCAAGAAATAGAAAATAAAAATACTAATAGTATTTTTGAGAATATAAAACATATTGATGAATATAATAATGAATTTTGGTATGCACGTGAATTACAAAAGGTATTAGAATACAAAGATTGGAGGAATTTTCAAAAAGTAATATATAAAGCAAAAGAATCTTGTAAAAATTCTAAATTTAATTTAGATGAACAACTTGTTGAAGTCAACAAGTTGTCAAAAAGAAATAATAATGCTGTTGCTAATATACAAGACTATAAATTATCAAGATATATCTGCTATTTGATAGTACAAAATACTGATCCTAAAAAAGAATTCGACGGGTTAGAAAAGTATTATAAATAAATGATTTATTTAAAATAAGTTTTTATCATTTAAATAGATATGAAGAAAAGAGGAAAAAATCATGAATAATAATAATAATTTAATGGAAACATTTTATTTAGAAACACCATCTTTAGAACGTAAGAATGAAATAATAGATTATATAAATGAATTTGTAGAACATAAATCAGATATTAATGGAACAGGATCGTTGGATAAGATATTAGATGGATATACATTCGAACAAGCACTTGAGAGTTGCCTGAATATGCAATATGAAGAATATGCCAAAAAATTTGGTAGGTGTCAGGGAAAGACCTTTTTATTAATTAGAAAGAATGATAATAAAATAATTGGAACTATAAATGTTAGATGGAATCTGACAGAAAAAGTGAAACAATTTGGGGGGAATATTGGTTATGGAATAAGACCTACTGAAAGAAGAAAGGGATATAACAAGATGAATTTATATCTTGGATTGATTGAAGCAAAAAAGATTGGATTGGATAAAGTGATGTTAGATTGTGATGTAGAAAATCTAGGTTCAAGTAAGACTATGGAGGCGTTAGGTGGAAAATTAGAAAGAACTGAAATTGATCCATATGATGGAATACTAACAAGTGTATATTGGATTAATGTAGATGAATCGCTTGAAAAATATAAAGATGAGTATGTTAATTCTATTGATAAAAGTTATAAAAATAGTACTTATGAAATGATTAAAAGAAAGTAAAAATAATGAATAATGAAAGCAAATATTAATTTGTAGTGGGGTTCTAAAAATATTTACATGGATGTCAATATATGGTATGATTATTTCGGGGATAGTAGATATATGTTATTTGTATGTAGGGTAGGAACTAACCGAATTTATGTCTCTTTACATTAATAATGATATTATTAAATGGAGAAAATTCTAATAGTGATATTAGAAGCATACTTTTTTTAAGTTGCGTGAGGTTCACGTGAGATATGAAGATGAAAATATTTAGCTTACACAAAAAATGTTATCAATTCTTTATAATGTAGAGATAAATACAATAAATTATCATATTAAAAAAATATATAATGATAATGAATTAAAAGAAGAATCGACAATTCGAAAATTTCGAATAGTTCAAAATGAATGAGATAGAGAAGTATTAAGGAATGTAGTTCATTATAATTTGCAAAAGATTATAGTAATTGGATTTAAAGTGGATAATTAAAGGGCAGTTTAATTTAGAAAATGGGTTAATGAAATAGTAAAATAAAGGAAAAAGATAAAATCTCTTTTTACATTTTAAGCATATTTTTTCTTGAAAAATGTTAAAAAAATAAATGTGTAGGAGTTATGAAAAACAATGGAAAGGATGTGAATTATGCTAGATAAAAATTTTAAAGATATTATTAGTAATATTAAAGAAGAAATTATAAATACGCAAATTAAAACTATGCAAGAAGTAAATAGCAATTTAATTATGTTGTATTTTAAATTAGGAAAAATTGTTTCAGAAAACAAACAATATGGAAATAATTTTACGAAGCAAGTGTCAATAGAACTTAAATTAACTTTTCCTAATATGAAAGGCTTTTCTGAAAGAAATATAAGGTCAATGAGATTATTCTATGAAGAATATGCTGATGATGAAAAATGGCAACAGCTTGTTGCCAAATTACCTTGGGGACATAATTTGTTACTAATTGAAAAAATTAAAGATAAGGATATTAGAAAAATATATGCCGAAAATACTATTAAAAATGGATGGAGTAGAAATGTACTAACTATTCAAATTGAAACAGAATTTCATAAAAGAGTAGGAAATAGTAACAATAATTTTAATGTAATGTTACCTCCAAAAGATAGTGATTTAGTGAATAACACCATAAAAGATCCGTATATTTTTGATTTTATTACATTAAAAGAAGAATATAAGGAAAAAGAATTGGAAATAGCTTTAATAAATAGAATAAGAAATGTATTGCTAGAATTAGGAAAAGGCTTTAGTTTTGTCGGAAATCAATACAAAATTTCAGTTGATAATCAAGATTATTATATTGATTTACTATTTTACCATTTGGAACTTAGATGTTATGTAGTTGTTGAATTAAAAACAAGCGAATTTAAACCAGAATATATAGGACAATTAGGATTTTATGTAACAGCAGTTAATGAAACAATAAAAAAAGAATGTGATGCATCTACGATTGGTTTATTATTATGTAGAGGAAAGAATAGGTTAACGGTAGATTGGTCTTTGAAATCTACCAATGTTCCTATAGGCGTTTCAACTTATAAATTAAAAGAACAACTACCAAAAGAATTAATTGATAAATTACCAACAGAAGAAGAAATAAACTTATATTTAGATATAGATGAAACAAATGAACAGTAATTGTGTTATATGTGAATCCTAAAAATACTATTTATAGTTTAGTTATATCAATTATATTAGCGTTTATGATTAGAGTGGTATTATAATACTAATTAAGGTAAAATAAAATAGAAGGAAGTGATTAAAATGAATAATGAAAATAAAACAAACATTAACTGGTACCCTGGTCATATGGCTAAGACTAAAAGGGAGATAAAAGAAAAGATAGATTTAATAGATATTGTATTTGAAGTAGTAGATGCTAGAATACCATATTCTTCTAAGAATAAAGAGATTGAAGAAATGACTAAAGGTAAACCTAGAGTTATTGTTATGACTAAGATTGATTTATGTGATAATGTTAAGACCAATAAATGGATTAAATATTATGAAGATAGGGATTATATTGTAGTACCTATTGATCTAATTAATAATCCTAATACTAAGATTATATTTGATAAGATTAAACCTTTAATTGATGAAATTAACAATAAGAGAATTAGTAAGGGATTAAAACCTAGAAGAGCTAGAATACTAGTAATGGGAGTTCCTAATGCTGGTAAATCTACTTTAATAAATAGACTAGTAGGTAAGAAGAGTACTAATGTAGGTAATAGACCTGGTGTTACTAAAACCCTAGAATGGATTAGAATTAATGATAAAGTTGAACTATTAGATACTCCAGGTATATTATGGCCTAAGTTAGATGATGAAGAGGTAGCTCATAATTTAGCTAGTATGACTGCGATTAAAGAAGAAGTATTAGATTGTGAAGATATTGCTATATATATTATAAATAAAATATTATCTGATTATCCAGATAATATTAAAGATAGATATAATATTACTAATACTGGTGATATTGTAGATATTCTTGATCAGATAGGTAAAAAAATAGGAGCTTTTAGAAATAATGAAACGGATTATGATAAGGTTTATAAAAGAGTTATAAAAGATTTGCAAGATGGTTATTTAGGTAAAGTAACTTTTGATGATATAAAATAAGAGTATAGATTTTGTTCTATACTCTCTTTATTTAATAATGTTACCAAGTATTCCATATGATATAATACTCATAATGATACTAGCAAGAATTATTCCTAGCATGATATAAAGAAATGATTTCTTTTTATTCATATTAAGTAGTACGGCAAGACCTGCTCCTGTCCAAGCTCCAGTTCCTGGAAGGGGAATACCTACGAATAACATAAGACCAATATAACCATATTTTTCTATTTGATCTTTTTTTGATAAGATTTTATTTTCTATTTTATTAACAAACTTTGTAGTAGCTTTGAATTTTTTTAACCAATTTAAAACTTTTTCTAAAAATAATAAAACAATTGGAATAGGCAAAGTATTTCCTATTATACTTATAATATAACCAGGTAAAAAGTCTAGTTTAAGTAGTGATGCTGCGAGTAATCCTCCTCTTAATTCTAATAAAGGAAACATAGATATAATAAAGACTACTACTTCTTTTCCTAATCCATTAAATAAATTAATTAAACTTTCTACTAAATTTTCCATATAATTATCCTCCACTTCTAAATTATATCAAAATATAAATAATAAGTAAATTATAT
>ULOA01002060.1_pt1 | contig 17928 bp, 9 predicted proteins | sample 1952271 | NCBI WGS metagenome assembly ULOA01 (sample SAMEA4835594, study PRJEB28245) | human gut metagenome | biome: gut microbiome; material: fecal sample | place: Denmark | collected 2008 | reverse complement strand
CCATGACACGAGGAATGACACTCGTCCGGACCCCGCTTGTCGTCTTTACGGACGCCAACACGATGGTCAACAGCGAGGCAATCCGTGAAATCGTACTGGCTTTTCAAAACCCGAAAGTAGGCTGCGTGGCAGGAGAAAAACGCATAGCCGTACAGACGAAAAACGGAGCAGCCGCCGGAGGCGAAGGCATCTACTGGAAATACGAATCGACACTGAAAGCGCTCGACTCCCGTCTCTACTCAGCTGTAGGCGCTGCCGGAGAACTGTTTGCCGTCCGCCGCGAACTCTTCGAACCGATGGAACCGGATACGCTGCTCGACGACTTCATCCTCTCTCTCCGCATCGCCATGAAAGGATACACCATCGCCTACTGCACCAATGCCTACGCCATCGAAAGCGGATCGGCAGATATGGGTGAAGAGGAAAAACGAAAAGTGCGCATCGCTGCCGGAGGATTACAGTCGATCTGGCGTCTGCTCCCGTTGCTGAATCCTTTCCGTTACGGAATCCTGAGTTTTCAGTACACGTCGCACCGGGTATTGCGCTGGTCTGTCACTCCATTCCTGCTGTTTGCGCTGTTGCCACTGAATATAGTCGTTTTGCTATTGGGCGAATCTCCCCTGTTTTATGGCACCCTGCTGGGGTTACAGATTCTTTTCTACGGAATGGGATACTGGGGATATTACCTCTCTACCAGACAAATAAAGAATAAAGTACTGTTTATTCCCTATTATTTCTTATTCATGAACGTGAATGTGCTCAAAGGAATCGGCTATCTGAAAAGAAAAAAAGGAAGCGGCGCCTGGGAAAAAGCAAAACGTGCCGAAAAATAAGAACAGAGAATCAAATATTTTGCTATCTTTGCATGAAACAGAATCTTATAAATCTAATCGGACAAGCATGAACAGAACATTACATGAGGCAGATAATGCGCAAAGAATACTGAAGTTGACCGCCGACACCATGCTATTAGTCGATAGAAATGGCATTTGCATTGATATTGATATTCATAGCAATTTATGGTTTTTACAAGAAGAGAGGCTTTTAGGAAAAAATATATTCGAACGTATGCCCGAGCATACCCGTGAGAAGGTTTACAGCACCTTCCAGACCGTGCTTCGGGAACAGCGAAGCATCAGCAAGAACTACAAGCTGGAACTGGAGGATAATACCTATTATTTCAAGTGTATCATGTATCCTTACGATGACATGGTGCTCTGCCAATATCGGGACATCACCCAGCGAAGCAACGTGAAACGCCAGCTGGAACAGGTGAACCGAAATCTGAGGGAGATACAGAAAGTGGCTCAGATCGGACAGTGGATGTACAACACCCGCGACAATGTCTTCTATTACATGGGCTACACCGGAGTATTGTGCGAGGAATCTTCCAGAAGTATCTCTCTGGAGAAATATCAGGAATTTATCGTCGAAGAAGACCGCCTGAGCTTCACCAGCTGGTGCCGGAAGAATGAGGAAGGACTCAACGAAGAAAGTATCAGCTATCGGGTCCGTGTCGCCGGAGAGATTTACTATATGCGCCTTCAGGCTTATCTGCGAGACGAACTACCGAACGGCAGCTGCAACATCGAAGGTTACATCCAGAACATCACCGACATACAGCGTCGCAGAAACGACATCAACACGCTGACGCACGCCATCAACAACGCAAAGGAGAGCATCTTCGCCGCCAAAGAGGACGGTACGCTGATCTTCGCCAACCGCCAGTTCCTCCACAACCACGGCATCCCGGAAAGTGAGGAGATCGGCAAACTGAAAATCTATGAAATCGCCGGCGATATGAACACGCAGGAAGACTGGCATGAACGCTGCAAGGATATCCTGCACGGAGGAAGCAGAAGTTTCGTCGCCCATCATCCTTCGAAGGTCAGCAAGAATATATTGGCTTACGAGGGAATCATGTACAACGTCACCAATGACTCCGGTGAAGAAAGTTACTGGTCATTCTCCCACGACATATCCGAGCGACTGCACTACGAAGCGCAAATCAAACGACTCAACCTGATCATGGATACTACCATCGACAACCTCCCCGCCGGAATTGTCGTCAAGGAGATCAACAACGATTTCCGATATATCTACCGCAACCGGGAATCGTACAACCGGAATCTGTGCATCGGCGAATCTATCGGCAAGAATGACTTCGACTACTATCCCCCCGAAGTGGCAGAAAAGAAAAGGGAGGAAGATACACTAGTTGCCACCACCGGACGGGGACTGCACTGGACAACCGAAGGGAAAGACAAAAACGGAAACGAGATCATCCTCGACAAACGGAAAATACGGGTGGACGGAGACGAACTTTCCTCCCCCATCATCGTCAGCATCGAATGGGACATCACGGAACTGGAGAAGATCAAACGGGAACTTCAGACATCCAAAGAGAAAGCCGAAATGTCGGACAAACTGAAGTCTGCTTTCCTCGCCAATATGAGTCATGAAATACGCACACCTCTGAATGCCATCGTCGGCTTCTCACATCTGATAGCCGAAAGTGAAAATAAGGAAGAACGTAAAACATTTTATGAGATCGTCGAAGCCAACAACGAACGTCTGCTGCAACTGATCAACGAAATTCTTGATCTTTCGAAGATCGAATCGGGCATTATCGAGTTCACCAGCGCACCGGTAAATATCCATAGCCTGTGTAAAGAGGTGCATGACGCCCACGTATTCCGCACGCCGCAAGGGGTACAACTGATCTATGAGCCATCCGAAAACGGACTGGTGATAGAGACTGACAAGAACAGGGTGTTCCAAGTGTTCTCGAATCTGATAGGTAACGCATTCAAATTCACGAAGGCGGGCAGCATCAGTTACGGATATAAACTGGTGGGCAATCAGATCGTTTTCCACGTAACTGATACCGGTACGGGCATCGAACCGGAGAAGATAGAACGTGTGTTCGAACGTTTTGCCAAGTTGAACAACTATGCGCAGGGGACGGGGCTCGGACTTTCTATCTGTAAAACAATTATCGAACGGCTGGGAGGTGAAATCTCCGTTTCTTCGGTGGTAGGTCAAGGGACGACTTTTACATTCACCCTACCTTACGAGTCGGATCAATCGACCGAAAATACGAAGGAGGAAAAACGGCAGGAAGGGAATGCAAATGAAAATCCGACCGGCACGGGTTCGATGAAGATTGACCCGGCTTCTACGGAGACGCCAGCAGAAACGTCTGTCAAGGAGGATTCCGAAAAGACTTCCGGAAGTACGGACGATGATAGTTCCGGTAGTATTTCCGCCAATGCCTCTCCAAGCCAGCGGACTATTCTGATAGCGGAAGATGAGGACAGTAACTTCGACTTGCTGAAGGCTATTCTTGGAAGAAAGTACAGGCTTATACGTGCACGGGACGGTATGGAGGCCGTTACCTCATACGATGAAGCGAAGCCTGACCTTATTCTGATGGATATCAAAATGCCTAATCTCGACGGTCTGGAGGCTACGAAGATCATTCGTGAGCTTTCTCATACTGTGCCCATTATCGCACAAAGTGCTTATGCTTATCAACAGGATCAGATAGCTGCAATGGATGCCGGATGCAGCGACTTCATCGCCAAGCCGATCTCTCAAGCGAAGCTCAAGGATATGATTAATAAATGGTTACCATAAAATGAAAGCCTTATATAGATTACTTTACTACCTGTCTATCCTGCTGACGAGCATTCTGGCAGGTTTCACATTAGCCGGAGCCTTCGCCGGAGATGCTTCGCCGGGCGGCTTTAAGCTGATGCCCTTTATCGGATTGGTTCTGCCGATGCTTTTGCTGGCTAATGTCGTCTCTGCCATCTATTGGACGGTTCGCTGGCGATGCTGGGTTTTCATTCCTTTAATCGCCATACTGGGAAATTTGGGGTATCTGACCCGTGTCCTCCAGTCCCCGCTTTTCGATTCGGCTTCCCAACCGAATACTGAATCTCTGAAGAAAAAAGAAAGGGCCACCGAATCAGCACTGACTATTGCCACCTATAACGTTAACAGCTTTAATCACGAGCACACAGGTTTCTCATGCAAGGAAATCGCTGCTTACATGAAGGAGCTCGGTGTAGATATCTTCTGTTTTCAAGAGTTTGGGATCAATCATGAATTTGGTACTGACAGTCTTCGCACCGTTCTTTCCGAATGGCCGTATTACTATGTACCTTCTTCTCCTGCCGGAGAGAGTCTTTTGCAACTGGCTGTGTTCAGCCGTTATCCTATCAAGGAGAAGCAGCTCGTCACCTACCCAAATTCCAACAACTGCAGCCTGTGGTGTGATATCGACATTAACGGCCAAACAATCCGTCTGTTCAACAATCATCTGCAGACTACGGAAGTCAGCCGCAACAAGCGCAAACTGGAAAAAGAACTTCGTGCAGACGATACCGACCGTGCGGAACGTGCCGCTCTCACCCTTGCCGATGGTCTGCATGAGAACTTCAAGAAACGTGCCGCACAAGCTGAACATATCAATCAATTGATTTCCGATTCTCCCTATCCCACCCTGGTATGCGGTGACTTCAACTCTCTCCCTTCTTCATATGTATATCAAACTGTAAAAGGAGAAAAGATGAATGATGGCTTTCAGACCTGCGGACATGGGTATATGTACACTTTCCGATATTTCAAGCATCTGCTGAGAATCGACTATATCCTCCATTCGTCTGAGTTTCAAGGGGTGGATTACTTCTCTCCGGATTTGGAGTATAGTGATCATAATCCGGTGGTGATGAGAATGAGGTTATAAACCTTACGCTGTATATCACTATATAGAAAGGCTACAAAAAAGCCAGTTAACTCATTATGAATTAACTGGCTTCCCATTAAAATAAAATCCTTCTTTTTAACTTTAAAACTTGTATTAGAAAGTAACTTTTACTCCTAATTGCATAGACCATGCACTACCAATGGTATTGGTATATTGCCATGATGATCTTTCTTTAAAAGCTTCACGTGAATTAGCATTTATCTGGTAAGTCAAGGGTTCACCAACTTTGCTAGCAGTTTTTAATAACTGTACATTGTCATAACTCTTGAGACCACAAGATTGATATGCTCCCCATTTTGAATTAATCATATTTCCTACATTCAGCATATCAAGGCTAACCTGTATTCCATATTTACGCCCACCTAAAGTTGCATAAAAATCCTGAGCAATTTTAAAATCAAAGCGATTAATCCAAGGTGTTAAAGATCCATTACGTTCCACATATTTTCCCTTACGATCTTTAAGATAAGAATCATTGTTCACAAAATCCCAAAAATCTTTAGCTTGATCTACAGCAGAATAAGTAATAGCACCACTTTTATCTGTAATATCAACAAAGGTCATTTCATCCTGAGAGTTAGGCACGTATATTAAATCCGAATAATTGCCATCACCATTCATATCATTATAATATGTATAGGAATAACGTCCTGTATGATATCCTGAATAAAATAACGAGAATGTTGTCTTTAAGCATTTAGCATAATTAATTTCATAAGAAGCATTAGCAATAATACGATGGGGCGTAGAAAATAAAGAATAAGATACTCCAGGATCATTCAATGAATTTACTGCCACATTATTTTGCCATGCTGAATTAGGTGCTGACCCAGGATTTGCAGTCAGATCTTTAGCCATTGTATAAGTATAGCCGATAGACCCTGTAAAACCAAAATCGTATTTCTTTGTCAAAATAGCATTAAAAGAATATTGATATCCTTTATCTTCTCCATTAGAAAGTTTTACTACTACATTCTTACCATTAGTATAATCATTATACTCGTATTTTTTTGAAGCCCAATAAATACGATCCGGTTGTTCATTATACACACCCGTAGGCTTAGCCTCATTCATATTGATCTGCGCAACATTATAAATATCTCTTGTATACATTGCTCCAACAGATAACATAAAATCATACGGCAGTTGAATATCCACATTCAAATTACTACGCCAAACTTGCGGCATCTTAAACTTAGGATCTACATATGCTATAACATCAGGTGCTTGCTCTGAAGGTGTAGAAGGAAATAAACTGGGATATTTCTGCAGAGTTTCTCTATAATTAGGATTAAAACCAAAGTCAGCAGGTAAAGAGCCCGGATTTTTTTGTGTATTATACTCTACCATATTTTGGTATAAGCCCGAATTACTTGGTTGATTAGTGAACCATACAAAAGGTAACAATCCAGTAAAGATTCCTGTACCTCCTGATACAATTACGGAGCGATCACCTTTTACATCCCAATTAAAACCGACTCTTGGCGAAAACAAGACTTGCGTCTTCGGCCACTTAGAAATATCGACATGAGTATTATTTACAAAAGCTAATTCCTCTATTGACTTGTTAGAATCCAATGAATTCATATATATTGGCATATCCAGACGTAAGCCATAAGTCAAACGAAAATTAGGAGTAAGAGACCATACGTCTTGGGCATACACACCAGCCATTCCGAATGTCAACTCAGAACCTGGAGCATCATTACCATTATACCCATATGTAATACCATAAATGGTAGGTACTTTTCCCTGCATAAAATCATCCATTGAATCATAACGATAATATCCGTAAGGGCCTCTCAAATAAGAGTTTTTAAAATATTGGCGTTCAAAAGAAACGCCAGCAAGCAATTCATGTTTTCCTAATGATATACTCACATTATCAACAAGACTAAATACATTATTGATAACCTGATTATTAGGAGTAAACACTTCTGTACCTAAAGTTATATATTGCTTTCCGTCCTTATATATATCGACAAAAGGAAAATCAGAGCCTTTCTGCTCGCGTGTATCACTAATATGAGTATATGTGGCTAACAGTTTATTCTGAACATTATTCGAGAAACGACTATTTAACTCGCCTGTTATCGATGTTACTACGTTTTTCATCTTATAGTTTGAATTACCAAAAGAAAAGGCATCCAAACCATAACGATTAGAATTAGTACTAGTTATAATAGTGGACTTAGCGCTTACTTCTCTGTCATCTTCTGAGGAAACAGAATTAAAACGCACTGTCAACTTATGGTTCTGATGTATATTCCAATCAATACGAGCCATTAACTTCCAATTATCACTTTGGAAATTATTGAAGTTCTCATACTGTCCGGGGTCATAATCATATTTAGTTTTAACAAAGTCACTGATAGTACGCATATCACCCACCCAAGTACGTGAGATACGTTTTCCGCTATCCCCTGTTCCATTTTGATCTTGATTAGGAAGCCAAGTTACCCCCGGAGTTTCCTTATTTTCAATTTCAGCATTCAAGAAGAAGAAAAGCTTATTCTTAATGATTGGACCTCCAAAAGTTACACCATATGAATGAGAGTTGTATTCTTTTGCTTTAAGAATATCCTCACCGTCAATAGAGCTCCCTGCAAATCCTCTTGGTTTATGATAGGTATATGCAGTACCCGAAAATGAGTTTGTTCCACTTTTTGTTACAGCATTAATAGAAGCACCTGTGAAGTTGGAATATTTAACATCGTAAGGAGAGACATTTACAGTAATCTCATCGATTGCATCTAAAGATATGGGTTGAGAATCTCCTCCAGGTAAATTATTAGAACTTAATCCGAAACTATTATTAAACGAAGCACCATCAATCGTTATATTGTTATAACGTCCATCACGCCCCGCAAAAGAACTGCTTCCACCTGCATAAGGAGAGAGCTTTGTGAAATCTGTTATACTTCTGTTAATAGTAGGTAAAGTGTTCATCTGACGTTCACTTACATTAGTAACAGTACCTATTTTTTCGATAGTTTTTGGTGCTGTTACTACTACTTCATCCAACAACTCTGAACTTTCTTTCAAAGAAACATTCAATACGTAGTTTTCTCCTAATGACAACTGGATGCCCTTGTAAATGGCTGACTGATAGCCGACATAGGTGATTTCGACTTTGTAAGGACCGCCTGTACGCATACCTTGCAGATTGAATTGCCCACTGACATTGGTCACTGTACCATAGCGGGTACCGGAGGGCTCGTGAATAGCAACGATCGTTGCTCCAATAATAGGTTCATCTTGTGCTGTTACTTTACCACTCATACTTGCTGTGGTAACTTGCGCACTCATCGTAGCAGTAATCAGTAACATTACGACCACTAAAAAAGACCGCATTCTCTTCAACATAATGTAATTTATTAGTTAATACTAATTGTTTGTTTCATTGAAACTGTGCACAAAGATAATTAATATTATTTAGACTTAGATGACAATTATGCTACATTCTTTTAAGAGAGATAAACATTTTATTGCTTTCGAAAACAATAAAGGCCCTGCAATGTTTGCAGAGCCTTTCACTTTCGTATATTAAGTGAGATTTAACTTGTAATCTGTCAGCAAATACTAGTCAGTCATTAGGTTTCTATAACGAACACGCTTCGGCTCTTCATTGCCTAGACGCTTCAATTTGTTTTCCTCATATTCTGAATAGGAACCTTCAAAGTAGAATACATTAGAGTCTCCTTCAAAAGCGAGGATATGCGTACAGATACGATCAAGGAACCAACGATCGTGAGAGATGACTACCGCACACCCTGCAAAGTCTTCCAAACCTTCCTCCAAAGCACGAAGGGTGTTCACGTCAATGTCATTGGTCGGCTCATCGAGCAGCAGAACGTTACCTTCTTCTTTCAGAGCGATCGCCAGATGCAGACGGTTTCTTTCACCACCGGAAAGAACACCACAAAGTTTTTCCTGATCGGCACCGGCAAAGTTGAAACGGGACAGGTACGCACGTGCATTGATATCACGTCCACCCATACGGATCAGATCATTACCACCGGAGATTACCTGATAGACGCTCTTGTTCGGGTCAATGTCTTTATGTTGCTGGTCTACATAGGATACCTTTACGGTCTCTCCTACTTCAAACTCACCTTTATCTACCGTTTCCAATCCCATAATCAGACGGAAAAGAGTTGTTTTTCCTGCACCGTTAGGACCGATGACACCGACAATACCGTTAGGAGGAAGCATAAAGTTCAGATCATCGAACAGCAGTTTGTCGCCGTATGCCTTCGCTACGTGTTTTGCCTCGATTACCTTATTACCCAGACGGGGACCATTCGGGATAAAGATTTCCAGCTTCTCTTCTTTCTCCTTCAAGTCTTCATTCAGCAACTTGTCGTATGAATTAAGACGGGCTTTTCCTTTCGCCTGACGAGCTTTCGGAGCCATGCGCACCCATTCCAACTCACGTTCCAGTGTTTTACGACGCTTGCTGGCGGTCTTTTCTTCCATTTCCATCCGTTTGGTCTTCTGTTCCAGCCAGGATGAGTAGTTTCCCTTCCAAGGGATACCTTCGCCACGGTCGAGTTCGAGAATCCATCCGGCAACGTGATCAAGGAAGTAACGGTCGTGAGTTACGGCGATAACTGTACCTTCGTATTGCTGCAAATGTTGTCCCAGCCAGTCGATAGATTCAGCATCCAAGTGGTTGGTAGGCTCATCGAGCAACAGGATGTCCGGTTTCTGCAACAACAAACGGCAAAGAGCGACACGACGGCGTTCACCTCCGGAGAGATTCACCACCGGCTGATCTTCGGGCGGACAACGGAGCGCATCCATCGCACGTTCCAGTTTACTGTCCAGATTCCATGCATCAGTTGCGTCGATGATATCTTGCAATTCTCCCTGACGGGCGAAAAGTATATCCATCTTGTCCTGATCTTCATAATACTCGGGCAAACCGAATTTCTGATTGATTTCTTCGTATTCTGCCAGTGCGTCAACGATCGGTTGCACACCTTCCATTACTACTTCTTTTACTGTCTTTGTGTCGTCCAGATAAGGTTCTTGTGCCAAATAGCCCACAGAATATCCCGGAGAGAAGACCACTTCTCCCTGATAGGATTTCTCCAGACCCGCGATAATCTTCAATAAGGTAGATTTACCGGAACCGTTCAGACCGATAATACCAATCTTCGCTCCATAGAAGAACGACAGGTAAATGTCTTTCAGTACATTTTTATTTGGTTGGAAAGCTTTGCTCACTCCCACCATTGAGAAGATGATTTTTTTATCGTCAGCCATATATTAATGATTGTATATTGTTGATAATGGCACAAAGATAAGAAAAATGTTTGAAATGCTTTGGAGTTCTAAAAAAATGTTCTACCTTTGCACCCGCAATTCGAAAGAAAGCATAAAGGATTGATTCAGTAGCTCAGCAGGTAGAGCACAACACTTTTAATGTTGGGGTCCTGGGTTCGAGCCCCAGCTGGATCACGGAGTAAAAAATGATAAGAGTAATTCGAGATTTAATCGAGTTACTCTTATTGCATTATAAGATAGTTTATTTTAAGATTTGCATATTTGTGAACTATAAAACCTGTTCACTTTATAGTTTCCACAACCTTCTCCTGTGTAATAACCTCACCATGCGATGGATAAAATAAAGTCACACCTAAATTTACAAGTTTTCTCAAACTTTGATTGACTTGTAAATAGTCCTCGGCCTCAATCGGAAAGGGGGCTTTCCCAAGTAGTTTCATGCTATTCATATTCATTGCCAAGTCGCCAATATAAGCATTTCCATTATCAAGCAATACGGATATAGAATCATGGGAGTGTCCGGGCGTTAAAACAATTTTTCCTTGAACACCGATATTTCTTAAAGAAACATCATCAATATCTGAATCTACTATAACATCTGCTGCATCGAAATCAATTGGTCGATACTGATACTTTATAAAAGGACGTGAGATTCTATCTATTATCCATAGTAATTTATTATATTGCTTTAATTTTTTATAATCTGTAAATCCGGCTTTCAAATAAGGTAGCTGTTCTTTATGTACAATTAATTTTGCCTCAGTCATTTTTCTCAATTCCTGTACGATAGCAGCATGGTCGTGATGATGATGAGTTAAAATGATATATTTAATTTGCACAGGTGCAATTCCTATTGAATGCAATTTTTCAAGAAAAACTCTTAGTAGTCCGTTCCACCCTGCATCAATGAGTAAAAATCCATCATTGCAAGGTATTAGATAATAGTTTGTTGAGTTATATGTTATTTTCATATCGAGAGAATGATTATATAATTTATCTATAACCACAAAATACGGCAATATTAAAGACAAGAACCTTGATCTGAATCAAGATTTTCACTTTAAAACAATTTTTCTGCAACTCCGACTTTCAATTTCCGACATTATCAGTTTAGAATTCTCTTTATCAACCAACCCTCAGAAGGTACTACTATCTTTCCGCTCCAAATTCCGAACGGAAGCACTGCACAACAGCAATATACCGGTAATACTGATCGCTATACCTCCGATAATAAAGATATTCTCCACTCCCAGCCTGTCGGCTATGAATCCGGTTAACAACAAACCGATGACAGAAGGAAACTGGCTGATACTTCCGTATAAAGAAAAGATACGTCCCAGATAGGAAGGGGCAAACTGAGTTTGCAGCAACGCCGTAAAAGGCCCTGTATATAAAGGTACGACCAGCCCTTGTATCACCGTCAACACAGCATACGTAATAAAATAGGTGGAAGGCAGCGCTCCACATAAAGCCAGAGACAGGCCCAGTCCGAAGTATCCTATAATAAGCAGGATTGATTTTCTTATTTTAGGATTCCACACACCCAGTATCGAACCGCCGACAAGCAGACCTATACCAAACAGCATTTCTATCAGACTCACTTGATAAGGAGTACCATTGAAATATTGCAAAGTCATTAGAGGCATAACAGCCACAATCGGCATAACAAAGAAAGTAACCACAATCTCCGAAACCATCAGCCAGCTCATTCCCCGATTACGCAAAATAATCCGTGCCCCCTCATACATTTCATGCAATATATTCCTATTGGTTTCTTTTTTGGCAGGATTGGGGATAAAGACAAACAGCAGAGAGATGCAGGCCAGAAAAGCACCAGCCACATCCAGCAGCATCACGACACTCATATTGAACGCCAACAACAAGGCAGCACCCAGCATCGGCCCGCAAATAGTACATACCGACTGAATCACTTCATTGATCCCTGCAATACGTACCAGCTCGGAAGGCGGAGCTAACAAAGGAATCGAGGATTTCATTGCCGGTGCATGAAAAGCACCGCCTATCGACCGCAGCATCAACAACAAATAGATAGACCACAGTTCTACCATATCCAGATAGAACAACAGAGCAATGACCGCCGAACAGAGAGCAACGAAACTGTCAGCACCTATCATCGTCCATTTCCGATTCCAGCGATCGACAAAAACACCCGCCATAGGGCCCAAAAGTATCTGAGGCAGTAACCCGGCAATGGCAGCATACGAAAGGACTTCTGCCGAACCCGTCTCCATACCGATCCACAGCACCATCGAGAACTGCGCAATCGAACTACTTAATATAGAGAACAATTGTCCGGTCCATATAATGATAAACTTCTTTTTCCAGTTATTGTTTGTTGTTATTGTTTCCATCTTTACCTTATATATTATAAAAGCGCGGCAAAGATACAACTTTAGAAAATAGCGGAAATGAACATTTGTTAATAAAAAGATGGCTATTCCGGACAACTGTTTACTGAAAAAATAGCTTATTTTTGCAAAGAATGCAAGATTAGTCAAATGGTTGAATCAGAAATAAATAAAAGATATTGCCAAAGCTGCGGAATGCCGCTCCGCTTCGACGTGGAGGAATATTTGGGCACCAACTCCGACGGTTCGAGGAGTGATGAGTTTTGTTATTACTGTCTGAAGGATGGGAAATACATTGTCGATATATCCATGTGGGAAATGATCGACATCTGGATAAAATATACAGATAAATATAATGAATACGCAGACACGGACTATTCTCCGAAAGAGCTGAGGGAGATACTGGACAAACGCCTTCCCACACTGAACAGATGGCGGCAAAAGCAAGAGACAAGCAGCCTTCATCATAAGATGATTCAGAACATAATAGTGTACATCAACGGTCATCTGACGGAGGTACTGAATACCGACACGCTGAGTTCGATGAGCGGACTGTCCAAATTTCATTTCAGAAGAGTGTTCCGCACCGCTACCGGAGAGAATATCGGCAGTTACATACAGCGTTTGCGCATGGAACACGTTGCACATCTGCTGATCTCTACGGACTATACGCTAAAGCAAATCATAGAGCAAACGAGTTATCAGACTAAATACAGTATCGCCAAAGCTTTTAAGAAACATTTTGGTATATCAACTTCTCAATACAGAGAGAAGCACAGACCGAACGGTGAAAATCCGGCAACAAACATAAAACCGGAGATAAAAGTGATCAGCCCGATAAAGATATTCTGCATCGAAGTGGGTGAAGCGTATAAAAACAAACTTAAATACAGATTACTTTGGAATAAACTACTGCATCATGCCGAACAGTATGAAGCAGACCCACGATATGACAAGTTTATCAGCCTTAGTATGGATGATCCGTCGATTACGCCTACGGAGAAGTGCCGGTTCTATCTGGGCATCACCCTTCGCGATGACACTAAAGCGAGACCATCACCGGGAATCATGCAGATTCCCGGAGGGCGATATGCCGTGTTCAGGCATACGGGGAGCTATTCTTCCTTACACAAGGTGTACAGGAGCATTTATGAAGAATGGTTTCCGAAAAGTAAATACCATCCCCAAAGCACATTCAGCTTTGAGATGTATATGAATCATCCGTCTACCACGGAAACGTCAGAATTACTAACAGAAATATATATACCGGTCATACGGAAATAATCACCATTAAAACAGAATCTATGGCAAAGATATCAGAAATCATGCTTTTACAGCAGCCGGAACAGCCCGCTTTGGCTATTGAAGTAAAAACCGACATGAAAGGTATGTCACAGGCTATCGGAGAGAATTTTGTAAGAATAGACTCTTTATTCAAGAAACAGGGAGAAGTAACCACGGATATCCCCTTCGTAGAGTACCCCGACTTTGAAAGCCTGACCGAAGATCGTATAGAAATGATTATCGGACTGAAATCTTCGAAACCTTTACAGGGTGACGAAAAAATACAGTCTGTCATCCTCCCCGCCAGAAGAATAGTCGTATGTCTGCATAGAGGAAATTACAATGAACTGGCACAGCTGTACAATGAGATGACCGAATGGATAAAAACAAATGGATATAAGGCTTCGGGAACATCAATAGAATATTATTACAGCAATCCGGATGTACCCGAAGAGGAACATGTCACAAGAGTTGAAATGCCTTTACTCTAAAAGCAAGAGAATAGTTGCCGTAAACTCTTACCAAACAATAAGAAGCAGAGAAGCCGTCATACAGTATCACCTTGTCTGATAAAGTACCGGCATTCCCTGCTTCAATAGTTCTTTAGAAATTAGCCTTGCGTTTCTTCACTTCTTCTACGAGTTTCGTAAAGGATTTCTCCTTCTTACGTTTTTCATGTTCGGAAGCGGAGAAATGCCATGCTTCTCGTTTGAGTTTCAGATAACTCTCATATACCTTATGATCTAACGTACCATTATGTACCGCTTCTAAAACAGCACAACCCGGCTCGTCGATATGCTTACAATCGCTGAAACGGCATGATTCCGCATAGTCGGATATTTCAAACATTTCGGCAAGCGAATCGGGATTGTCAATCGCCAAACCAAATTCCCGAACACCCGGAGTGTCGATTAAAACACCTGAGCCATCCACCAATACCATTTCCCGACGAGTCGAAGTATGCCGTCCCTTCCCTGTAGACAGGCTTATATCGGAAGTATTCAGTACCGATTTCCCGCAAAGGGTATTCACCAGTGAACTCTTGCCGACACCCGAAGAGCCGACAAACACGACCGTTTCGCCTTTTGTTATGGATTCCCGCAACCGGAGAATCGTTTGAGGTTGACAAATACTCGTGATAAATACAGGAAACTGACGGGCAATGTGTTTGATCGCTTCATCTATATTCTGCCTGTCACAACCTAAATCGGCTTTATTGAGCACCAATACTGGTTTGATATTTTCTTCCATTATCTGGGCTATGAAACGTTCCGCTCTGCGAACATTGAAATTATCATCAAGGCTTTGCACAATAAATGCTTTATCGACGTAAGAAGCAATGGCCTGCCGGTCGGCTACCGTTCCGTTCTTCTTGCGATACAACGCCCGTTCACGAGGCAACGTATCAACTATAATCCCTTTGTTTGCATCAAATGGCTGAAAAATCACCCAATCGCCCGTACAAGGGTATTCATCAGGCATTCTGCCATAAATCATATTTCCTGTTAACTCACACAAATATACGCCATCCTCTGCAACCACTTCATAACAGGTTTTATGTGTCACGATGATTCGTCCATGAGACATATCTTTAAATTGTGAGATTTGTTTTTGCCGGAATAGATTATCACTCCAACCATATAATGACAGATTATTATTTTCGTTACTCATTATCTTAATGTATATAGCATACACGTGAAAGCACAACAATGCTTTTGCTATTGTATGCGGGTATAAAAACTAAAGTTATATAATATAGGAGAATCACTTCCGGAAAGATTATCCGAAAGTATGAAAGTTCGAATCTGTTAAAGTGAACAGATTCTTATCAGACCAAATCCGATGTAATAAATGATGAGTTAAACATCCACTAGTTTTAATGAAACATTATAATTTTAATGCGTCAAAGATATGGGAAATAAATAACAGAACCAAATGAATGATGAAATATGTGTCAAAAGCCAATGGATACACGGCCTGACGTTTCCATTTTCCATTCCCTTGAATTCTTGTCGTACTGGTATTCCGCACCGACACTTACTTCCGTATTCTTTTTCACATCGACCGAGATAGAAGCTCCTACCCCTGTATGTGGAAATAACGGATTGTAAACCGGAGGAGGTGTATTTCCCCCCATAAAATATTGTCCCCAGACATTTAACCGGACATTTCTGGCTAAAGAATAATGCATTCTCGTATATATTCCTGCTATATCTTGCCTCGCTATAGGCAAAGCCAAATAGAATTGCCGGCTTAAGGTTCCTCCCGCTTCAACGAAAAATCTTTGAGAAGGAATCCAGCGCATTCCGGCATTTACCGCTACATATTTCCCCAATCCCAGATAAGTCTTTTGTTCTGCACTCCCAATAAAGGAAAGCTGTCCATTCATAGAATGCTGACGAAAATTATAAAAATCCGTCAATGTCGGATTACTTTCCAGCAATGCCGGAAAATCGTAAAAATAGGGAGATAAGCCCGATGCAGGACTTGAAGGTGTCAGACCGTATGTCTGCATGGACTTATCATCTGTTGCAAGCTTTTTAGCCTCTATATCCGGTAACTTCGGTTCTATGTTTTTTGCTTCGGGCAACTGGTGTCCGCTTACTTCCGCAGAGCTATTTTTCTTTTGCACATCTATTTTATTCTCCTTTTCTATAGTTTGAGAAAAGGCAGTAGCAACACAAGCAAAAGACACAAAAACAAAGACAGCAACCGTTCTAATCATAATATTCTCCTTTCTTTTATCAGGGGCTATATTATCAATACAATTATCCGGTTAAAAGCTCAATGATCGGTAACATATTTTTTATTTTAAAGCAGAGATAGATTGATAGACAGCTTTTGCCATTACCTGCGCTCCCTTTTCGTTCGGATGAATACGGTCCGGAAAGAGTTCGGGCATTCCGTCCATCGCAGTATGGAGGTCTATAACAGACAGGTCGTTTTTCTTGGCGAGCTTCTTGATCATCGGAATGATTTCTTTAGAGATAATATCATCGTTGATGCCGTCACCTGTAAGATAAGCTTTGGAAGGATAGCAGAGATAAATCTTCGGCTGTGAAGGAAGGCCCTTGAAAGCGGTGATCATGTTCTGCGCATCTTTCATGAAGTCTGCTTTGTATTTCCAGTTGAATGATTTGCTGTCGTTTGTTCCGAGTTTGATAACGACGATGTTAGGATTAAAAGCTAACGCATTCTTATAAGCAGGTTCGTTCATATAAGGATGATCTCCTTTGTTCAACATGGTACGGGCGCTCACTCCGAAATTTTTCACCCAGTAACTGTCGCCCAACATACGGGCCAGTACGGAAGGATAGCTGTCACGGCTGCGATTCTTTATTCCTGCTCCGAACGTAATACTGTTGCCGATGCAAGCCACACGGACGGCATCTTTGCGAGGAGCCTTGAAACTACGCAACCAAGAAGTCAGTTCGTTCTGCATTTCACTCTTGTAGAGGAAATCTTCACGGATTCCCCAACCGTGTCCGCCTGTAGGATAAATATGGAGAACGGAAGGAACACCTTTCTTATTTAAAGCCAGATAATAGTTGACTCCGTTGGCAGGAGGAACTACCTTGTCATCATCGCTATAAACAATGAAAGCACGAGGAGTCTCTTTGGTCACTTGCTTCTCGTTGGAGAATTCTTTTTCCAAATCGGCAGAAGCGTCCTTACCCAACAGATTGTCATGAGAGCCCATGTGAGTGAAAGATTTGTCCATCGTAATCACCGGATAGAAGAGAATCTGGAAGTTGGGACGAAGTGCTTCAGGCGCATGTGTAGCAATGGTCGAAGCCAGATGGCCTCCGGCAGAAGATCCCATGATACCAATATCATTCGGATTCAGATTCCATACGTCAGCACTGTCACGTACCATTTTCATGGCTGCTTCGGCATCGGAGATCGGGAGGGTGCGGTCGCCTTTCGGCATCCGGTATTTGAGAACAATCAATGCAATTCCTTGTTTGTTGAAATACGGCGCCCAATCATACCCTTCGTGATTGACCGCCAGACCGGAGTATCCCCCACCCGGACAGGCTACCACAGCACGACCTGTCGCCAGTCCCGGTGCCGGCAGGAAAACACGAAGAGAAGGCTGTTCAATATCAAATGGTTTTGGCGTACTTTGTGCCGAGACCTGCAGACCTGTCAATAGCAGGACCAGCAATACAAAAAGAGAAGAGATTTTTTGTTTCATAGTATCTGTAT
>ULOA01020750.1_pt1 | contig 18311 bp, 24 predicted proteins | sample 1952271 | NCBI WGS metagenome assembly ULOA01 (sample SAMEA4835594, study PRJEB28245) | human gut metagenome | biome: gut microbiome; material: fecal sample | place: Denmark | collected 2008 | reverse complement strand
TAACAAACCATCATGCTAACAATAACCATTATACCCACAAACCTTCATACCAATAAACCATCATGCTAACAAACCTTCACACCCACAAACCATCATGCTAACCAACCTTCATACAATAAACCCCCCCCCAATTCATCAATAGGCATAAATTATCGTAATTCGTCCTATTATAGGAAAAAATAATCAAAATTAAGGTCTAAAAATTTTGTAGTTAAAAATATTATTTGTATATTTACATATCCGCTTAGGACGGATAAGAACTAACAAAAGTTAAACCAATTAAAAATTTTACTGTTATGAAAGCAAATGAAATTTTAGCAATCGGAAACGAAATTTTTTCGACCAACGAAAGAAAATCAATTTATCGCAAGGAAATTTTTATGGAGTGTAAGACAGACAAAGAAAAAAAGAATTTACGAATGAAGCTACGCAAAAAATTAGATGCTTTTATCGCTGAATTTATTGCAACCTCTAAAAATGAAGAAAAAAGAAAAGCCTTGAGAAAAGCGTGGCAAGAATATGCAAAGCAAGTATATATAAATTCTTCTAATATTGTCGATGCAAACGCTAACACAGAAAAAAGGGACACAATTAAAAATTTCTTGCTTGCAATGAACGAAACCGAAAAGAAAAATAAATAAAGTTGAACCATTAAAATTTAATGTTATGTTACTTAATTTTCAAAATGTCGAGGATGTAAAAAAAGTATTAAATAACTTAACTTCATCCGAAAAATTAGAATTAGCAAATAATATCTACATGGGTCGTAATCAATCCGATTTTATTGATAGCAAAGGAAATTTTTTTGAAGAATTAGAAGAAGAAACAGAGATAGAGAATTTCTATGAAGAGTTAAGTAATATCTTTATAAAAATTTATAACAATCATAGAAAAGTAGAAAAGTACTTAATTCGAAAATTACAAGAAGCGTATAGATATTTTGATATAGATGAAAAAGATATAAATAAAATTGACCTACAATATTTAGACGACCGATGCGCTGAAATTTTTGAATATTAAAAATAAATAGGGGGCATAATATGCCCCCTATTTTTAATAAAATTTAATTTTGCGAAAGGGACACCGTGGCCCCTTTTTACTGCTAGCCCCCTTAGGCTCCTCATGATAAGCTCTTTCTGAAAAGCCCATACCACATAGGTATATATCCATTACCTAATCACCCCCTCTCCCTACACAAAATGAAGAACCCATCCAAAGGCCCTTCATAAAATTTTTCCAGGATATTTTTAAGGCTCCCATTATAAGGACTTCCCATACACCTTTGCCTCATAAACCTTAATCAATTTATCAAAGGCCTTAATCCTGGATTCAGTATCAAACCTATCCCCCAATAAATATCATGGATAGAAAGGTTATCACTAAGGTTCTTATAGACCCCTGTATTCTTATCACCACCCAAGAAATCAAACCAGAATGCAAAATATTCCAAATATAAATAACTCACCTAATATTTGAAGATATTTTCTAGAAGTGTTGCCTAAGATTGAAAGGACAAGCCCTGTTATTCCTATTAAGGAAGTAAATCATAGTAATTTACTTTTAATCCATAAACCATATAGCTATGAGTTTCCTTATGTTTCACTCGGGTAATATACCTATAATTGAAGAAGATGATATGAAGTTAGTAGAGTTAGTTATTAAGAACAACAATCAAGGAGGTTTTGATTGTTGTTTCTAATTCAGCAATTACCTCTAGTATTGCCTCTGACCTTATGTACGGCCATATTGATGGGGTAAAGCTAAAGTGTTTGAACCAAGCACACAATAATAATTTTCTGATTATCATACCAGACGTATTTGTGAATATGGAGGTAGAGGGTGTTAATTTATACTTACCTAACAATGTCTTATTCTTAAATGATGAAGGTACCCAAAAATTAGTCAAGATAATATGTTACCAAGACGGTGACCAGGAGTTCCAAATGGCAGCCACTATGTAGACTAAAAGAAAAGGGCAGGAAATTTCCTGCCCTTAACTGTGTGAATGTAATGATTATTTCTGGTCTGGTTCTTGAATCTTTGCTCTCTGTTTCAGGTAGAACTTGGTCTCTACAAATAGATAGGGATAATCCTTATTCTCTGGGTCATGTACTAATGTATAATCAACCCCTCTCACATTAGCCCTCATATAGTGTAACTTTCTCCAGGCTTCACTGTTCAGGTTTTTGATTACCTGTTCGAAAGAAGAAACAAAACCTATCCTCTTCCTAATGTATTGTTTCGGTGCTCTCAATGTACTTCTACATACTTCTTCGTAGAACATCTCTTCTACTACTCCACCAGCTGCATAGAACTGACCCGGTGTATAAACTTTTACTGCCATATAATTGTGATTAAGATTCCCAGATATCAAATGATTGGTCTTGGTTTGTTGTAACTACTAAATCGTAGTTTTCCCTCTTTACTCTAAGCTTGGAGTAGGTTATACCATATTTCTTGTAAATACCTGCCTCAGTATCGGTTAGGATATTTTCTATATTACTCTTAAGTTTACCACTAAACTTCTGAGGACACCCACTTATCAAGGGGTTTATCTTTCTATAGATTTTGTCCACTATCAAGCTTGGAATATCTCCGTCCAGTATTACTTTCTCTATATAGGCATCCCACACGGGAATTTCTTTCTTCTCTTGGTCACTAACCCTCGGGAGAATTATCTCAGTGTTGATTCGTCTTCTTGCCATTTCTGAAAAGTACGTTGAATGTTAATATAAACAGCCCCGTTACTACTGCAGGACTTACCGCCCAAATAAGGAATAAAACTCCATACCTTACTGGATTACTGGCTTTCTTTAAGGGAGTTTCCTGGATTACACTCTTCAGAAAGATACAAAAAATAAACCCTAAAACATACATGATGAGTAGGGTATAACCCAACCAAGTCGGGGGAGTAGCTGTTAGCGTATTATACATGATATAATGATTAAGCAGGTGATGCAAATTATAAGTGTTTGTATAGCTTCTTTCTTACCTTTGGACCAAGATTCATTACCTTCATATTCCTTGTCAAGCTCTTTCAAAGCTTTCCAAGCCATTCCACCGCTATATGCAGTGTAACTGAGTATGTTAACTATAGCCCAATGTAAGAGGAATCGTATCATATATCTCCGAGTTTTTCGAGGATACGGCTTATTTTAGCCGCTGCATACCTAATAATATTGGCATTTTCAATGCCTTTCTTATTGATAGCGGCTAATTTATCGATACCACGAGTTAAAGTTCTCTGAGCCGTCATAGTTTTGTACTTTTCTTCATCGAAAACTTCAATTTTGTACTTCGAATTTAGAGGATGAAGAGTTCTATCAGTCTTGATACCATTCTCAAGGGTGTAAATTCCCTTTTTCCTCTCCTTAATTGCCGTCTTTTCAAAGAAGGCAGGTCCTGTTACCAGTAGTAAATCACCAACTTTCATGGGTTTTGTTATTATTTTATGCAATATAATATAGATTATTCAACTTCCTTCAAGTATTCAGCTATAATAGGATCTTCACCTCGTATAATCTTACGTAAAGGACGGTAACTTTTAACTTTGAATTTAGATTGAAGTTGTTTAGTAGTCCAATTAGGATGTTTTTGATAGAATTTATAAATCTTTATCTTGAGTTCGTTGCTATATTTAGATTTTGGATGTTTATCTCCGAATACTCTATAATAAGGGTTTTTATCTCCTCGTTTATCCCCCGGCTTCATTCTACCCTCTCTCACAGCTTTTTCAGTATTTTCTTTGGGTGTACACCAATATAGGTTACTTACCCTATTATTTAGGGGGTTATTATCCTTATGACCCACATAAGGCTTATTATATTTGTTAGGTATATGAACTTTTGCTACTAACCTTGAAACCGAACGTATTCCTCCTCTAAAATAAAAATAAGCTCGACGGTATTTATGATTCTTGGATAAACTGTGGTATATCCTTAACTGTACCCAATTATTATTCCTTAACTCAAAGATATCACCGTCAACACTTACATATAATCCGGGCATCCAGGGAACATTCTCTTTCATCATAAAATATGTTTTAGAACAATAGCAAAGCTAGTTCTTTGCAAGACCTTCAGGTATATATTATATAAATCTATTTTCAATGAATGTTTTAGGTGTATGTGGAGCTCAAGGAGCTCTATTATTCGAGTTTAAAGAGCATCTTGTAGCCAATGTAGAGCCAAGAGCTGTATTTCACTCCAAAAAAGAAGAGCAATGGAAGGTCAATTTTGGTGATATACCCTTTGTAAGGGGCCTTGAAGAGGTTAAAAACACCAAAATTGACCTAATACTTGGTTCTCCATCATGTGGTCATAGCTCTGTATTCTCCTATTCAAGGAAAAAATCTTTAGGTAAACCCCGGGAAGATGCCACCCTTAATTTATATCTTTCCAGTATAAAGAAGTTCAAACCAGCAATATTTATGCTGGAGAACCTCCCTAAGCTTCTAGATTTTATTCCTATCGGGGAATGGGAGCATAATTTACCCGATTACAAACTTATAGTACATTGTCATCCTGTTACGGTATTTGGTAATTCTCAACAAAGTAGGAAACGTTTGGTGTTAATAGGAGTCAGAAAAGACTCCAAGATCAATCCTCAGATCTTTGATCATACTTTTAGAGTTACTAAACCCAAAAATCTGTGTCAACTGAAGAAAGGAGTAAGGAGAGACATAAACTATAGAGAAGCTGACGATAAAAAATTGGCCATGTATCATTATGCAGATAAGTTAAAAACTACTTTGACAGTAGCTCAAGTGAGAAAGCTATGGAAAACTGAGTTCAAAAATGATTACAAATGGCCCATGAGAACTCAAAAGATGAGGACTCTTCCTGGAGTATATCGAAATAAGAAAAAGAGCTACCCATTAACCGTAAGACCTTCATCAAGGCAATTTAATCCCCACGGTAGAATAATGGGACTTGATGAATATAGGGTGATTATGGGTTTTCCCAAATCATTCAAGGTATATTTTGACAATGCTAATCCGACTTATTGGTTGAATAAAGGGAGAAATACCCTAACTAAGGGTGCCGTATATGAGAATTCATTGTGGTTAAAATCCTGTTTACAAAAGGCTGGTCTAATATCAAAATGAATATCCCCTATCGCGTACGTATATGCGCAGTTATTGAGTATTTTTCTTTAGAAAAATACGAAAATAACCTCCAGCTTGCTGGAGTACTTAGCTTTAAGTATTAGTCTTAAGATTTACTTTCTTTAACCCCCCCCTATAATCCCCCCCCTAATTGTTTTCATAAACCCTGAACCATGAAAAATGTAATCCTAACCTCTGCCTTCATATTTATGGCATTAACAATATTCTGGTTATGGAACCGAAATTCTGAATTAAGTCAGGACCTTAAAAATTCTTCTCGTCGGGTTGATACTGTTGTGGTTAATAATCCATTTGTACCCAAAGTTGAATTCCATAAGATTCAATTACCCCGAATGGTGTTCCTATATCGGGTTGATTCTGTTCCCATTGAACGAATAGAATATGTTGATAGAGTGGTCACTATCATTCAGAAAGATTCAACCAAGATTGAATACAATGAGTTATTTCTAACTAACTATCCAAAGGCTCCAAAGTTATTGCAGATACTTTCAAATCGAGATAAGCTATCTATCACTACATTCAATACAGACTGTAGATCAGCTACAGAAGAATATACAGTCAACTATTCTCGATATCAGTATAATTACCTGGATGGAAAATTAACCTATAAGAAAACACCTTTCCTTAAAAGATTCAATCCAGTGATTCAATATACCTTACGACCAGTACATAACTTCCATGATTTAGATTTAGGCCTGAAGTACAAGACCAGTAAATTTAATTATGAGGCTGGGTTGAATATCAACTATTATCCCAAACTTCGGGATAATTTAGGTCTCGATCCATACCTAAGAATTTCATACAATTTCTAACATGGCAAGAAAAAAGACCTTAGTTGAAGATGCAAGTCTTACACCCGAACAACTTAAGACCTTGGTTCGGGTGATGAAAGACCCGTTCTTCTTCTCTACTTTCTGCTACGTGATTAACCCCGTATTGGGTATGGTAAAGTTCCTTCTCTATCCTTTTCAGAAGGCAGTTCTTTACCAATTCATGCTCAATAGGTTCAATATCATCCTAAAGTTCCGTCAGGCTGGTATTACTGAGCTAATCTCTCTCTACTGTCTTTGGTTAGCAATGTATCATCCTAACAAGAGGATTAATATTATCTCAATCAAGGACACCGTAGCAAAGAAGGTACTGAAGAAGATTAAGTTCATGTACAAGAACCTTCCTTCATACCTGCAAGAGCCAATTATAAATGGTCGTGCAGGGGAGTTTGGTTCTGTATCAACTATAGAGTTTGCAAACGGTTCAGTTATTGAATCTATACCAACATCTGACCAAGCTGGTCGTTCTGAATCTTTGTCGTTGTTAGTAATTGATGAGGCAGCTATTGTTAGATGGGCTTCCACTATCTGGGCCTCAGCTTTCCCTACTCTATCAACCGGTGGTGCTGCTATAGTAAACTCATGTATTACTGGTGATACTCAAATTATAGGTAAAGATGGGCCATTCAGAGTAGATTCTATTTGTCCCAAAACTTTTGGTAAGATGGATATATCACATCTTGGACTGAGAGTATTATCACATACTGGAAAGTGGCAGAGAGTACTTGGTTCTGTAAATAAGGGTGTACTTAAAACTTGGGAAGTTCACAATGAGCAAGGTAGGGTTATTAAATGTACTCCAAAACATAAGTTGTATACTCTTGAAGGTTGGTTACCTGTTTCAGAGATAATCAAACGAGATATACCTGCTATCTTCTATCATACTGGTATAAGTGGTCTGGAGCAGAATCCAGTAACTATCAAACCTAAGAAGGAGATATGCAAACCAATACCTGGTTATCCAAACTATGAAGTCTCCAACTGGGGAAGAATCTTCATTGTAAAGAATGGGACGAGGGTAGAGAAGTTACCAAGACCTTGTAATAATAGGGAGAGATACCTAAATATAAGGTTGTGGAATAATGGTCAAAAGAAAAAGATATGTGTCCACAATCTGGTGGCTAAAGTATTCTTAGGAGAAATTCCAGAAGGATATGTAGTTGACCACATTAACAACAATCCTTCAGACAACTATGTAACCAATCTCCAGATAGTTACAGTAGCTGAGAACAGTCAAAAAGCTGCAAAATACTCTTATGGCATGAAGCTTGGGTCTAAGCTGAAATGTGGATTCAACTACGACTTAAGAGTAGTAGCTTACATAAGATATCGTTATCAAGAGCTTGGTTACTATTATGGAGTGTTAGATAAGATATCTAAGGAGGTTGAATATAAGTTCGGAATTAAGCTGAACAAACCCTATATTCAACGCATTGTATCTGGTAAAAGGTGTACAAGTATCTATCTTTCTAAGCTTAAAGTAGTTAGAAAGTATTACGATACCATTTATGATATTTGCGTTGAACACGATGAATCTTACCTCATTGATGAAGACTACGTGTCTCATAACACCCCTTATGGTGTAGGTAACTTCTTCCACAGTACTTGGGTAGATGCTATATCTGGAGGTAATCCATTCAACCCCATACGTCTGTATTGGCAGATGCACCCAGACAGAGATGAGAAGTGGTATGCAGAAATGTCTGCTGCACTCGGTCCAAAGAGAACTGCTCAGGAGATAGATGGTGACTTCTTATCATCTGGTAATACAGTATTCGATTTGGCCGATATCAAAGCTATTGAGGAATGCCTATTCGACTACCCGATTATCAATACACGTTTGAAAGGTCAATACAAAGAATTCAATGAGCCAGACCCAAATAAGGAATACTTCATTGGTGGAGACTGTGCTACTGGACGAGGTACTGACTACTCTGCTTTCACCTGTATGGACCGAGATGGAGAAGAAGCTGCAGTATACAAGGGCAGAATACCCTTGAACAAATATGCCCGCTTACTTGGTGATATCGGGGAGAAGTATAACTTTGCTAAGTTAGCTCCTGAGACCAATGACGTTGGTATGACGGTGACAACCATACTTCAGGATGAGGGTTATCCAAACCTTTACTTCTATACTAAGCTTCTTAGGAAGAAACGTAAGAATAGACCTGAAGAAGATAAGTTCCCTGGTTGGTTGACCACAACCAAAAATAGGTCTGTCATCATTGAGAACTTGGAGAAGGATATACGGGAAGAAAACGTAATCGTGAAAGACCCGTTCTTTGTACAAGAAGCTTACACATTCATATATGATGGTGCAGGAAGACCTATTGCTCGGGGTAAGCACAGGATGAACAACTCTTCTATGGACCTTGACTTGGAAGGTGAGACATATTCAGATGACGCTATTTTTGGAAAGGCTATCACTAACCATATCAGGTGTCACAGTGCATCTAACACTGTAGTGATTCCACAGTAGACCATAAACAATCTTATATAACATGAAACTTAATCCTATCAGGTGGTTCTTAAGGTCAAAGCCTGTAGAATCAAAGAACAAAGACGAAGGAAAGGGTTCAATAAGTCCGGGCAGGGTTTCTCAACCAGATGATGGTGTGGGGAACTCTGAACTCATTACCACTCTTAATGGTATGACGAACTTAGTTACCCCAACGTTCAGAACTGAACTAATACCTATCATTCGGGACTTATACAAAATAAACCCGGATGTAAGTATTGCACTACAGGACATGTTCAAGCTGTCCAATACTGGTCATACCATTGACTTCCCAAATAACACGGCTGAGGAGTCTACCAAGATGAGGGAACATCTAAAGAAAGTTACAAAGAGGTGGTCGAGGTATACTGCAGGTATAGACGGGTTGGTAAACAAGTTCATTGTTCAACTATTGGTTAGTGGTGCAATATCTGCAGAGGGAGTACCAAACAAGAAACTTTCTGGATTGGAAACCATTCTTTTCATTAAGCCCGAGACTATCAGGTTTAAGAGAGAAAACAATGGAGTATATCATCCATATCAAAGGAATCCACGTATAGTAGACGGTCTTAAAGATTCATTTATCAAATTGAATACCGAGACCTACTGTTATGTTGGGATGTACAACGACACTGATGAACCGTATGGAGTACCTCCTTTCATGTCTGCTCTGGACTCCATTGCTGGTCAGCATACTATGAGGAAGAATTTCAAACATATCATGGAAATCATGGGTATGGTTGGATTCTTGGAAGCAAAGATGGCTAAACCTCCTCGTACTGCTGGTGAAAGTGAAAAAACTTACCAAGAACGTCTGAACAGTACGCTCCGAAAGATGAAAACCAACATTGTTGGTGGTATGTCTGATGGAGTTGTAGTTGGTTATATAGATGACCACGAATTTGATTTGAAGTCTACCTCGGCTTCTATGCAGAACATTAACCTCCCTTGGAACATGAATCAGCAATCTGTTGCTAATGGATTGGGAGTAAATGGTTCTATCATAGGGGTTTCTACATCACAATCTGGTACTGAGGGTGGAGCTGGTATACAGCTGTCAAAGATGATATCTCAGTTAAAGAATATACAAACCCTTGTAATCTTTGTACTGGAGTTCTTTTATTCTCTAGAACTGCGCCTGGCGGGGTTCAATAATAAGGGAATAACAATTCAATTCGGGACTTCTACTGTTTCTGATGATATCAAGTTACAACAGGCTCGTGAGTACCGTGCTCGGGTGAATGTAACCCTTTATAATCAGGGTATAATCAGTCAGGACCAGTTTGCTCGTGATATGGGTTATGAGGCCCCTGACCAACCCGAACCTCGAGAACCCGTTGAAGCCGATGATGATTCAGGTACGGGTGATACTACCACTGGTAAGAAGAAAAAGAAACGGGAAGATGATAAGGATAAGTCCGACCGTAGAACCCGAGATAAGAATAATCCAAATCCCAAACGAAGAGATCAAGACAGTAAACCAAGATAATTATGCCAATGAGACAACAGAACACTGATGTGATGGTGTTAAGTGCAGCTCATAGCTTGATGGTATCTGATGTACCAGAGATAGTTATAGATGCTCACTCTCTTTCTGAAAACTTCTACAAGGGCACTGGCAACTTCAGTGAAGACCCTAAGAAGTCCCTGGAAAGATTTGGTATGTGGGGAGGCACTCTGAATGTCAACCAGTTCATGCCAAATGTAACTCCAGAAATGTTAAAGCCAAAGGACAGTGACTTTATAGAGCCGATGTTCAGAATGCTTTCTGCCACAATCGTGGCAAAGAAGTATAACCCAACCGAGTTTCCGGCAGATATTCTGAAGGAATCTATGCCTTTGCTTGTGGGTCAGTCAGTAAACCTTGACCATGAGACTGATGTAGCCAATGCTATTGGTGCAGTTAAATCTGTAGAATGGCAGGAAGCCTACAAGGATGAAAAAACCGGAATAATTATTCCGGCAGGTATAAACGGTATCATGAAAATCGATGGGTTATCAAATCCTCGCATTGCTCGTGGTATTCAAATGGACCCACCATCTATCCACTCCAATTCGGTTACAGTTGAGTTTGCATGGGAACCTTCTCATACCTTCGAGGATATATGGAAGTTCTATTCCAAACTCGGAACTTACACTGAAAACGGAGAACTCATTCGTAGGGTTGTTACAAAGATTATCTCCTACAAAGAGACTTCTTTGGTATGGCACGGAGCAGACCCATTTGCTCAACTTATCAAGAGTGGTAAGTTAAACAGCCCTGCTTATGCAGGAAGTCAGTACTATTCTTTCTCTGAGGACAAGGCTGCTGATGCTAACAACCCAACAAAGCGGGTATCTTTCTTCGACTTCAAGGTTCTTTCAGAAAAAGAGCTAAAGTACAATACCCCCCAATCTAATAATGAAAAGGGTGCCGGAAAGGGTAACCACAATAACCAAACAAATAAAACAAACATGGACAAAGAATTGCAGCAAGTGCTGAAGAGTCTCTTTGGTGAAAATCTTTTGACCCTTTCTGAAGGTCAGGAAGTTTCGACCGAGCTGGCTCTTTCCCAGATTAAGACTCTGGTACAGCAGAACAAGGACTTTGCTGAGGCAGTCGAGGCAAAGAACAAGGAGATTCAGACTCTCACGGAAGAGAAGACCAATCTCGAGAAAGACCTCAAATCGTACAAGGAGGCAAAAGAAAACTGGGATGGCCACATCCAGATTTTCCGTGAGGAAACGGTGGCAGCCTACAAAAAAGTTTCCGGAGAAGAGAACGTAGACTCGAACATCCTGGCACTTCTGGAGAATGAGGGAACTACGATGGAAACTCTCAAGGCTCTGCGTAAGACATATGACGCCCAGCTGGAAGAGAAATTCCCGATGCACTGCAACCACTGCGGCTCTCATGACGTGGGCCGTGCTTCTTCTATCAATCCCGAAGAGGACGAGGAGAAGAACCAGGCTCCCAAGTCCACTCGTGACGTAGCTCAGACTCTGGCAGACCGGAAACTCCGGGGCGAAATCAAGAAATAAAACTGAAGAGTAACTTAAACATTAAATTAAATTATGGCAGACTTACACAAAGTGGGTGGACGAACCCCACAGGCTGTGATTTACAAAAGTGAATCGCACAAGCTTCATCAGGCATTTCCGGTAAAGGACGGTGACACCCTCGCTCAGGGTCAGCCGGTAAAACTCAACACCGATGGTACCATCTCTCCGTATACCGGAGCTGAAGGTGAAGTATACCTCGGTATCGCTGTTAACTACAGCAAGTACCCTGCATACCCTGCAACGGCAGCTGGGGTAGAAGTAACCGTAATGATGGAAGGATTTGCCGTCATTCACGGTATCGCAAGGGCTGGTATTACAACGACTGGATATGTCCAGACTGACGGTAATCTGGATGCCAGTGGTACGTATCCCAACTTCTCACCCTCGACAAGTGGTGCTGAAACCAAATTCATTGCCCTCAACATGGCCGATACGGATGATCTAGTACAGATTCTGGTAAAATAACTGAAAACATAAATTCAATATGGCAGAAAAAACTTTAACTCGGGAGCAGTACTTAAAGGAGCTTCCCGAAATCGTAAAGAACATGGATGGCTTCAGACAGGGAAGCAACAAGAGTCTCCCGGTGGACATTCATTTGGGAGATATGCTCCAGGAGAAATACGGCATAACTCAGGAGGACTACTTCAAGGCCGTGGGATTCAATCCCAAAGTCGACACTATGGAGAACATCTACTCGATGCCGAATCCCGAACTGCGCTGGCTCGTGCCGGAGATCGTCCGTGAGGCAATCTACCTGGGTATGCGAGAGGCTCCGTTCTATCCCAACATCATAGCTTCCGACCAGCCTATCAACGGGCTGACCGCTATCATGCCACTCGTCAACATGTCCGACGCCAACCCTGCCCGGGTGAACGAGGCTGAGACCATTCCTCTGGGTACCGTATCATTCGGCCAGAAGTCGGTCAACCTCTTCAAAATCGGCAAGGGTTTCAAGGTTACCGACGAGGTACGTAGCTACGTATCGATGGACGTCATGGCTATCTTCCTCCGTGACTTCGGCGTTCAGCTGGGTTATGCCATGGATGCACTGGCAATGGATGTCCTCGTCAAGGGTAACAAACTGGACGGTTCCGAGTCGGCCCCGGTTATCGGCGTAGGCGATACTGCAAAGGGAATCCAGTATCGTGACCTCCTCCGGGTATGGATTCGGGCATCCCGTATGGGCCGTCAGTTCCGTACCATTATCGGCGGCGAAGAGCAGGCACTCGACCTTCTCGACCTTCCGGAGTTCAAGCTGCGTTCGTCGGGTACTACCGATGCCCGCCTGAACCTGAAGACCCCGGTTCCCAACTCGGCAGACTTCTACATTCATGGCGGAACTCCGGAAAACGAGGTTATGCTCGTAGACCCGGCAGCTGCCATGATTAAGCTGACTGCAAAACAGCTCATGCTGGAGTCGGAGCGAATCGTATCGAACCAGACCGAGGCTATCTATGCTTCGCTGACGACCGGTTTCTCGAAGATGTACCAGGATGCTTCTATCCTCATCGATGCCACGAAGGACTTCTCAACTCAGGGATTCCCTGACTACATGAACGTAGACAACTACCTGACCGGTATCATCGAGTAACCCTCACAACTCAAACCTTGGAGCGGTATTATACCGCTCCCTTTAATCAATTTAACTATGGCAAGTCCCAAGTACATAAAACTTAATCCGAAGGCCAGTATCTTCTACGACCAGGCTTCCAAGATTAAGGTTCTCCGTAACGAGGTTGTGGAGATAACCGAAAAACAGTTCAACACTCGAGTAATCAAAGCAGCTATTGCAAACGGTTACCTTCAGGAAGCTAAGGCAGACGAGTTCAAGGCCGGTGGTGCAAAGGTTAATCCCTCTGCTCCTAAGAAGGAGGTAGACCTGGAAGCCGTTAAGAAGAAGTTCGAAGACCTCGCCGAGGCAGAGGAGGCTCCAGAGAAAATCAAGGAGCAGTTCAACACGGAAGAGCTGAAGGCCTTGGCCCTCTCCCTGGAGATTGAGCCGGAAGAGGGTGATACCAAGCTCGACTTGGTGAATGCTATCCTCGATGAGCTGAAGGACGAAGACTACGAGTAAGCTATGGAAACGGTAGATTTCTTATCTACCATAGTTGGACTCAATGCAAGGTTCAGGGCATTCGCTGATGAACTACCCAATGACTTTACAGTAACGTGGACATTTGGTGATGGGAAGACAGAATCACACGTAGGTGTGGTAACTGCTTCCCATCTTTATGAAACTCCCGGTGACTATGTTGTCAAGGTAACAATAACCAACAACGTAGGCGGAGCTAACCTTTCCAAGTCAAGAGTCATTGGAGTTAGTGATAAGGTAAATACCCAGTTGCCTGGCAGTATCTATGAGCTGATTGATACTTATATCCCTGAGGATATCTTCGGTAAACTTTCTCTTCAAGAGAAGCAACAGTTTATTGAAAAATGGCAGCTGTATATTCAGCCGCTAGTAAATCACGAAGTACCCATAGAGGAATTTAATAATGAGTTGTATTATGAAGCTCTAGAAAACCAGCTAATTATGGAATTGGCAGCCTATGATTTCATGGTTGTACAGGTTTCATTGATGGTTGGTGCTACTGCAGAATCCGTTAAGGAGGGTAACTCATCCTCAAGTTCTGAATCCGACGAATCCTCAGAGTCAAGCCAAGGTTCAGGTGAGGTTAAACGAATACAAACAGGTCCAACTGAGGTAGAATTCTTCAACGATACTGACTCTGAATCTAAAACCTCATCTAATGTTATTAAAGCAATGCAACCCGGCGGAGTTATTGATATACTCAAACAAAACCTATGTATGCTTGCTGAAAGACTTTCCATCTATCTACCTATTTGCCGTACGGTGAAGAAAGTAGTAGTTCCTAAAGTAGTTAACCACCGGAGGCCAGGACCACTTGATGGCCCAGACCCAGGCTTCCCCGTAAAGAAGTAGGGTATGGCACGGAGGAAAAGAATTACAAAAGGAGTATGGGACAGATACAAGGCCATTGTAAATGACTTTGTTGAAGTGGATGCAGGAAAACAACCTCTAATCTGGTTAAAGAGATTTGACCAGATTCTGTCTTACGGTGAAGATGTTGGTAATAACTACGAACCGTATTTTCTGGATGGCTTAATCCAGTATAACTATATAAGAACATGGCCTTCATTAAAAGAGACCGTCTCGGGTGAACTGGACGGAATCAATATTGTGCTATACGTAACAAAGAGGTCACTGGAAGAGAATGGACATATAACCAAAGAGGGGTATTGGAACTTTGACTGGGCTCAGGATAAGTTCGTAATCAATGGTAAAGTGTATTCTCCTACTGGTGATACTCAGGTTGCTCAGGCACATGATGAAGCTTTGCTCTTCTTCGTTGTACTGAAGAGAGAAACTCCGGAGGAAACGAAAAGGATACTCTCCTATATGGAGAGCATCGATAAGTACGTAGAGCTGACCAAATACATTCTTGAACTGAGTGAAATAAATCATTACGAGGATGAAACCACAGTAAAGACCAATACGACTTTCAAAGTGAAACCCAAATAAAAAAAAAATGGCCGAAGTAAAACAGAACGGTGTAGTTGTCAGTCCGTCGACAGGTTCTGGTGATACTACTCTCCAAGTAAAAGCCGAAACCGCTAACCGTGGTAACCGTGTGGCTCAAATTGCTACCTTCGAAGTAGAAGGTGCTGGTGTTTCTGAGAAGAAACGGTTCGTAGCAAAACATCTCCCCGCAGAGGAGTTCATAGAGTTCGATAACAAGAATCCTGCGGTAGACAAGGGTGGTGGTATTGTTACCTTAACTGGTAAGTCCAACACCCAGAAGATTACCTTCTCGAAAGGTACTGGAGGTATCATCAGTGCCAGCATAACGGCAATCAAGTTCACTGCAAACGGAGCCGAAGCTACAAGCGGTATTGCTATCTCGGGTGACCCGGGTGCAAAAGCAAAGTACAGTTTCAGTTTAACTCTGACTGCAGCCGCGAATGAAACCATCCAATCCCGTACACAGCAGATTATTGCAACGTCAGCCGGTGGTCAGAAGGCAACGTCCACTCTGAACCAGACAGCTGGTGACCCATTCATCGAAGTTATACCGACCTCCATCGATGTGCCTCAGAATGGTTCGACAGTTCAGGTCACTGTGGACACCAACACTACCTTTACGGTTACTCCAAAATTATAGTGCTAAGGAGTCTTGGTATAGCAGGGTGGGATATCTCTGCTATGCCCCTAAATTTAACCTTTAATGTATGGCAAAAATTACTATACCTTGGAATGATGGTTCCGGTGATAGCTTTTACATTGACTACACTGGGATAGAAGGAAGCTCTGAATCCCTTATAACTTCTGATACAAACCTAACCGGCGTAGAAAGAAGGAAAACTTTGATATTCAGGACTACAACAGCAAATGTAGGTACTGCACAACAAGCAGAAGCTTACCTAACAGTAGTTCAAAGAACTGATAGCTTTATAGTTGCTATGTTCAAAGGTGTAGTATCTATCTACGATGACAAGAAGGCAGGTTACAAAATAGACGAAGCTAAGTACCTAAGGACACAGCTTGGGGGTTACACGAAAACTTTAGAAGACTAGAAAATACAATTAAAAGAGGAATAAGATATGGCAGAATTTCATGAGATTGGTAGTTCTCAGTTTACTGAGGTAACTCCAGCCGGTACTGAACAAATTCAGATATCAGCCACACAGAAAACTACTCTGCAGAAGATAGCTAATCTTTTCAAGGCTATGTCTGCAGCCTTAACAGGGTTCACCCCTCTCGGTAAAGGAGCTCCGAGTATAAATTCAAGCTCCACCATACTTCAGGCATTCCAAGCTCTGTATCAGTTGGCGGGTTCTGCAAAAGTAAAGATACTCGGTAATAATGGGTCTACTCCCGGATTTGTATCCTGGTCGGGTACTACTTGTTATGGTATTCTGTTTGATACCGCCGGTGAACAAGTGTACATCAGGAACAGTTGGACAATAAGCAATCCTTCAGAGCAAACTGATGCTCAGTGGATAGCTGCTATAAAAGCCGGTAAGGCCATTAAATTTGGTGGCAGCGCAAGTATAGCTGATTTAAAAATATCGGGTTGGTCGGAGATTACTAAGTATGCTGATGTCAAAGACCCTTACATTATTAATGGGGATACTCTGATAGATGCTCTGAGGAAGTTACAGTGGATGACTGGTAACAACACCATTAAGACCTTTGGTGGGGCTTCTGGAGTAGGTATGATGTGGTGGGATGGGTATGCTCAAGCTGACTTATTAACGGCTTTCTACTTCGAAATAGAGACACGTAAGTTGTATATCATTTTTAAAGATAACTTCTCTGAATTAGGTGAACAGGCTACCAATGACCAAATTATAAGCTACCTTAAATTTAATGGATCTGGTATATACATAGGTGAGAATTACCAGGCTCCTATGACATATACCAATCTTTCTTCAGGGACTTTAACTCTCACGGGTGGCTCAAGCGTTTGGTATAATGGTAGTACTAATCCAACGGTAGAGGTCAAGGGAAGTGGGTTTGGTATGAAAAATCCTACGGCATATTTTATATGCCCATATAATATTACACCTTACTTTAAATCCTCAGCAAATACAAATACAATATTACACCTTACTCAGAACTCCTCCACTGGGAGTCCCACTTCAGGTTACAGGGTGTATACTCTGTATTGTCATGAAGTAATAAATCAAACTCGTATAGTCGACAGGACTGTAAGGCATATTTTTATAAAATCAGGTTTTTATAAATAAACTACATACCACATGAAAATCTCAAAACTTGGCTGGTTATATATCGGCCTGCTTATTGTATCGGTAATAATTTTCTCCTGTATCTGGCGATGGCTGGATAATGGGCTGGTAGCATTCCTGCTCATCATATACCCGATAGCATATTTCATTGCTGGGTACTTTGCACATTATCTCAAGATAAAAGCAAAGGCTGACGCAAAGGAGAAATAGGCAATGTCTAGTATCCTAAAAGAACATTCCCATAAAACTAAGTTGGGCAAGTTCTTGCATACTCTGGTACATATCTTTTTGTATATTTGGCAATTACCACAAAACTTTGCCGGACTTATATACCGGATAGTTCTAAAAGGTGAGAAAAGAACCCTTAAACAAAGAAACACTGCTTTCTATGTGGCTCCCACAATGAATGGCGGTGTAAGTTTAGGAAACTACATCTTCCTTTCAGAGAAGTCCGGATTAAAAGAACCGGTATATGACCACGAGTTTGGCCATTGTATACAATCCCGAATTTTGGGTCCATTATATCTACCAACGGTTGGCCTATGTAGTGGCTTGCACTGCTTGTTCCACAACAGTGCTAATAACTACTACGACTTTTGGACAGAAAAATGGGCAAACAAACTCGGGGGAGTAGAAGGATATGCTGGTGAGTTCCATTATCACAAGGATGGTGTAATCAGAACTGCATATACAGAACTGAAAGCTTTTTACGGTAAACATTTTTAACAAATGGCAAGGAAGGTTAATATCACACTTCCCAAAGTATCTGACCTTGTTCTTCAGGTAAAGCTCAATGGTGAATGGCAAAAGGTAGAATACTTAGTCAGTAACCTTGGGCCAAGTATGCAGAGGGGATATGATAAAGCCGTGAGTAAATTCTCACGCAACCTCCTTGCAATCGTAAAGAAGTCACTAACTTTGGGAATACCACCAGTAGGTGGAGGAGTAACATGGCAACCATTGGCTCCTTCAACCATCGAAAGGTATGGACAACACCCAATCTATAACCTGACTGGCCTGTATTCCAGGTCAGTTGGGT
>ULOA01025015.1_pt1 | contig 18620 bp, 9 predicted proteins | sample 1952271 | NCBI WGS metagenome assembly ULOA01 (sample SAMEA4835594, study PRJEB28245) | human gut metagenome | biome: gut microbiome; material: fecal sample | place: Denmark | collected 2008 | reverse complement strand
AATGATCCGGATATGCTGGTAGTTGGTATCGGTGGTAAGAGTATGAGTATCGGATATGAATCGGAAGGTTGCACCCACGAACAGTATAAGTCTCATTTTGCATTATGGTGTATGATGGCTTCTCCATTACTTTGCGGAAATGACGTGCGAAGTATGAATGACAGTACATTGCAGGTTCTGTTGGATAGGGACCTGATTGCTATCAACCAGGATGTGTTGGGCAAGCAGGCGGAGCGCAGCATCCGTGCAGATCATTATGATATTTGGGTAAAGCCGTTGGCTGACGGTCGCAAAGCGGTAGCTTGTTTTAACCGGGCGGATACTCCACGTACTATAGAATTAAATTCAAAAACGGTGGAAGACCTGTCTTTGGAGCAGGTGTATAGTCTTGACAGCCGTTCTATGGAAAATGCTGCGAATAACATAATGGTGGACTTGGCGCCTTACCAATGCAAGGTTTATATCTGTGGAAAGCCGAAAAAATAGTCAATGACAGTACTGGAATGACAGTAATAAATCTCTGAGGTAAAATAAAGAAAGGTTGGGGCATAAAAAAAGGAGCAACGCCTTGCTCCAACCTTTGTTAACCTTAAATCTAATACTATGAAAAAAATCACATGACAAATGTAAGTCTTCTTGCTATTCCTTCCAAATAATATTCTTGTATTTGCGTCTCTTTTGATTTCTTTCACGGATTTTCACTGTTATCGCACACAATGGGTGTAAAATAGACATATTTCAATATAGCTTATAGTTTGGCGTTATAAATAGTTTCCGTTTCCGAAAGCCAGCATCCATTTAGTAAATGCACGGGTTTCATAATAGCCGGATAAATCGGATTTTTCCAATAAGAATTATTCTTGTCCTTTTCTTTTTTGCATTTTGGATGATTGTTGTGCGCTTATGACGGATGAAACAATTATCAATAAGGATAAGGCAGTGAGTTTCATAAGCGAATTTATATTTAGTGTATCATAGAACGGTTATAGTGTCGCTCCCTTATCCGCCACAATAGCTCATTCAGAGAAATGTTTTTCACTTGTGGCGATAATAGTTGATCGGAAGTTTTACTTGCATTATACCCTTTTATGGGTAAATTATTAGAATGTGCAGTTTTACTGAAATCCGACCAGGCATGTATGATTGTCCAAGATAATGGATTCTCTTTATCTTTTTGTTTGGACGCTTTAGCTGCATCCCGGTTAATGAGAGCTGCTACATAATCCGGACTACCACACAATGGATTATCAAATAATCCGGACCAGATAGAGAACTTGGCAGTAACTACCGGAATCTCAATATTCTCTTTGTTTTTCACCCATATTATATCACCTCCCATATTATACGGACTGTATTGAATGGCCACCATTCCTGTCAACCCTTCTATCTCACAGGCATATATCTCATAGGCCCGCCGGGCCTCTTTGCTGAATACATCCTTGCAGATGAATCCGAATATTTTGATATTTAATTTCTTGAAATGCCAGTTCATACGCTGTGCAAATTCAATCAGAAGTTCTTCCCGGTTGGGACGGTTTTTTGCAAATTCATCAGGATATTGATAACCTCCTCCATATTCTATCACACTTGAGTTGTCTTTCTTCATGGTTACAAAACGGTTCCAGGTGGAAGTACTAACTACTGATAGATTAATAGGGCAGAGAGTCCATGAAACCGGAGAACGATTTCTGTCTTTATTGCCATAGTACACCGGACTATCAAGGAATTCTCCCATTGTCCATTGCATATTATCGCCGTCACTAATTACAAACGAATGGAATGCTGAATTATCTTCAAAATCTATATTTTCTTTTTTTATTTCATGTATAGGTAAAGGATACATTTTATCGGAAGCTGCCATGATAACAGGAAGGTTGCGACACCAGTTTGAAGCGGTATTATAATGTCCCCATCTTGTGATAGCCCCTGTATATTCATCTTCATTTCCATAATTCCAGCCTAATATGGGTGAAAGCGGAGTAACCCATTCCAGTATTTGTTCGGAAAAAGGTCCCGTTCCATAATATAGCATAAGTTTTTGGGCTATAGCGATATCTCTGCAGTTACTTACTTTTGGGTCGATGCTAAGAGCTGAACTTCGATTAAGTTGTTTTTTGCAACGTTTGAAACATGATTCCGGAGATTCATTGCGTGCGTCTTTTAGTTTCTTTAATCCGGACTGTTTGATTCGTTTCTCTAAAGATTCTTCTACTAGTACACCTTTCAGAAGGCTGGCATATACTGTTGCCACATTAGCTGAATAATTGATTCCTTCTCTTCGTGAGTAATTTTCTCCTGTTGAGGTGTCGTTTTTATAGAGTACATACCCTTTTATAATCTTTTTTTTCATGAGATGTTCCAGGAGGTCCCAGATATCCATTCGGATTACTTTAGTGATATTCAAGCTTTCCTGTGAGCTTTTTAAAATCTTATGATAGGAATTGTTATTTATTTCTATCCAGATCATTTCATCAAAAGAACCTTCGTTCACCGCTTGTCCGCATAGACCGGATAATGACTCTAAAAGCATACTTTCTGCTCTACTGAGTCCTTCCCCATTGCATAGGATTAATTGTTGAGGTGCTTTTTGTATAAACCAGCCATGTCTGCCATTATAGGCGAATGTCATAATGGAGGATAATAAACAAATAATAAGTGCGGATAGTAATTTGATTTTCATGATCGGAATGTTTAGGATTAAAAAGAGCTTTTCCCGAAACAGATCGGGAAAAAGGCTCTTTTCTATTTTGAAGTTTTACAGTGTTGTTATCTTATCATTTAGAGACTTCCAATGGCAATGTCCGCATTTCATTAGCTGTGCTAATGTCGTCAATATAGTTGTCGGATAGAGTAATAGCGAATACTGCGATATTCTCATCTTTAGGAAGTACCAGTGTGTGTGCCTCTTGGGGAAGCTCGATACCCAATTTATACATATATGTGTAGATATAGGTGTCATTCCCTTTTTCAGTGTGTCGATGAGAACCGATGTAAGCGAGCGAAGCGTTGCGAATATAACCGTCGCTGACACCTTTATGTCCCCATTGTCCGTAGAAACCGGAGTAATAAGGTATTTCAAATTCATGTGATTTACCATTAACAAGGAATGTTGATTTGCGATCCTTGTCTGTAGGGGCAGCCAGAATATATAGTTTCTTTCCCGCTGCTTCTTTGGGTAGCTGGATTGTATCTCCCTTACATTTGATAACATTCTTATTTTCATGGTCAGCAATGCTGAAGGTGATATTATCACAAGTTACTTTATCACCAATTAATTCAGCAGCGAAACTATTTCCTTTTTTATCGAAAGAAACAGTATAACCAAAGTTTTCAGGAGTGAAAGCTTTGCTATTAAACGGTAACTGAAGTGGAATATTTTTTATTGGAGCTGCTTTTACATTTCCTTTTTTCAAGCGGACAGCGAAAGTTTTGGGTCGATAAGATGCCATATCAAAACATAATTTATTGTTCTGTATAGTGACTTCACCTATTTTTTCTTCTATACCATTTGTTTCATAGGCGGACTCAATGGCGTCAGGGAATGTAATTTCTACATTTTGTGCAGATTTACCTTGCATCTCGTATAAACGGATGATGTACAAATCACTTTCTTCTGCTTTTTTTAGGGAACGAATAGCCACTTGGGGGGTATTTACTTTTACGAAAGAATACTCACGCCCTAATGCACCTTTATGTTTGGGGGTGTTGAATACAGCCAAGTGACTGTTCAGAGACTCTGCCAAATGACTGATTCCGGCCTGCAATGCTTCGTTCTGATGACCGACGATTGAATAAGTGAAGGTATGATGACCAAAGTCTTGCTGCTCCTGGTATTTATATCTGTCTTTGGTGCTAGGAGCATGGAGTAGTGTCAGGCGTAGAGTGTTATCATTGGGTTTATCCCATCCATACTTACAATCATTCAGGATTGAGATTCCGTAACTTTTATCGGGAGACGTAATGTCTGCCCATTGCTGTGCATATACTTCATAAGCAATATCTGTATTGTTCTTACGTTTTACAGTTCCGATACCCAAATCATAAACAGCTTCCTGGTTTTTTACATTCATCGGAAACTCTGCCTTTAATACGGCGTCTTTTGTTGACCAGTCTATTTCATTAATGATATCGATTCGTTCATCATTTGCACCTTCACTCATGCGGATATATTGTACGAATTTCGAAGATTTAAAAGTGCGTTCAATGCGAAGAGCTGCATAACAGGGGCCCTGTTCTTCGATACTGATACGAACATTTTCCGAGATTGGAGTTCCGGGCTTATTTATAGTCTTCTTTTGAATCTCCCATGCAGGCCATTCTTTCGATTCATTGCCTATGAGCAAAGCCAGACGGAATGCCTTGCCCTGTTCTACCAGTTCCTTATTACTACGTTTGTCAACAATAGAAACAATATCGCCATTAGTATCTAAAGTCAGTTTATAGATGCTGTTTTCCAAAGAATTTTGAGTTGCTTTTAAGAAGGAACCCTTATTGTTTTTTCCAAAACGGACATCATATACGGAGCAGCTTAATGGAGCTACAGAAGCACTAAAGGCAATGTGTGCTTTCCCGTTTTCCCAATTAAGTAATTGTGCCGGAACTTCTTTGCCGTTGGCGTCAAAAACTTGTACTCCAGCAGGCTCCTTTGAGATATTTATATAGGCTTCTGCCAGTTCTTTCCGTTGGGCGGCCATTGCATTATAAACGATGAGTGCAGTTCCTTTTACTCTTGTATCCAAGCAAGAAGCGAGAGAACCGACTCCGGTACGGATGATATCATTAAACTGCGTTTGAGAGATCAGTTCATCATTCCAGGAATAGGTATAGGCTTGAGGAAGACTCGTTCCTGTGAGGTCATCGTGGAATTGATGCCAGATAAACCGACGCCACGCATCAGTCAGCGTATTTGCCGGATAGCTTGCTCCGTCAATATAATCAGCCATTACTGAGATTCGTTCGGCTGCATCGCCTAATTGTTCGTTCCGACGATTATATAATTTCATAGCTGCCTGCGAAGTATAACAGCCGGTGGCATGGATGTCCATCAGTAACTCACCATCGTATACAGGAAGTTCAGGATGATTATCGAATGGCAGATAGTCTTTGTATAACTGATCGGAAGTAGCACTGATAATTTCAACTTCTCCACTGCCTTTAACACCTTTTTCTATGGAAACAACCGAATTTATATTAGCAGAACCACCTCGGTCTCCTGCGCCATAGTAACGGTATGCAGTGTTATTGGCTCCATTTTTTGCTGTATTTTTTAGGTCGTTATCTTGGCTGATATCTCCACCATTCCATTCGTGAACATAGTTTTTGCCATTTAAAGCTGCCATGATGCGTGAACCGTCTACCCCTTGCCATAGACCGATATTGAATGGCATCTTGGATTTTCCGTGCATATTATGGTGTCTCCATTGTAATTTTTGCGTTGAGAAACCAATTAAGCCACAATGTGCTGCAATAGTGGGCAATGTATAACTGAATCCAAAACAGTCCGGCAAGAAGATATCTGTAGATTTAATTCCAAACTCTTGTTTATAGAATTGTTGTCCCAACAGAATATTGCGGAAGAAAGATTCGGGTGAAGGTACGTTAGTATCATTGGCATCCCAAGAGCTACCTGAGATATGCCAACGACCTTCTTTGATATATTTTTTCACCAGTTCATACTCAAGCGGGTAATACTCTTTCATCCAGTTGTATTTCACTCCGCCTTCAAAGTTAAATACATAATTGGGATAATGCTGAAACAGATAGAAGTTTCTGACCAGTGTATGCTTGAGGTATTCGTCAATGGTTGTCTGTACATCCCAGTTCCACTGAGTATCCAAATGCGAATTCGAGACTATATAAGCTTTGTACTTTTTTTGTGCCTGCAGCGGACTGAGTCCTGTTGCAGCAAATAGTAAAGCTAATAAAATGGTTCTTTTTTTCATTTTGATAATTCCTTTATTTCTATATTAATACCTATTTATTGATTGTGAATTTACCTTCAAGCTTGATATCCTTTGAAGAAGCTCCGATCATTACTTTGAATGTACCCGGTTCTACCTGAAATTTCATATTTTTGTCCCAGATGGCGAGGTCTTGTGGGCTCAGTGTAAAGGTCACTTCTTTTTCTTCGTTCGGTTGCAAGGTAATTCGTTCAAAGCCGCGTAGTATTTTTACGTATGTTGTGACGCTACTGATTTCATCTCTGAGATAAAGTTGTACTACTTCATCACCAATTCTTTTACCTGTATTTTTAACTGTACAGCTCACTTTCACTTCCCCTAGTACTCCTTGTTGTTCTGGAGATATTCTTAGATTGCTGTATTCGAATGTCGTGTAGCTCAATCCATGTCCAAATGGGAAAAGAGCACCGGTAACTGAAGTGCCGCAGCCGCTGTCAGACCCTGGCTTGAATGGAAAGGCAAAAGGTATTTGTCCTACTGACTTTGGGAAAGTGACTGCTAATCTACCCCCAGGATTATTATCTCCAAAGATTGTTTCTGCAACTGCCTGTCCGCAGAACTCTCCCGGAAACCATGCATGGAGAATGGCAGGTACATATTTTTTTGCATAATTAATGCTGGAAGCACGACCGTCAATCATTACCAGAATGGTGGGTTTCCCCAGCTTGCATACAGCTTTCAGTAATTCTTCCTGTCTGCCCGGTAAGTCAAGACTTGTGCGTGAACGCTCTTCACGCACAGTAACCTCACTACCTCCTAATACCATAATTACAACTTCGGCTGATTTTGCAGCTTCAATTGCTTCATCCATCATCTGCTGCTCTTTGGGCGTTATATCAAAAGGTAGAACTTCACTTTCAGGAAAATGTGGATCCACTATTTCACATCCCTTTTTATATACCACCTTAGCTCTCGGCAGGGCTTCTTTAATACCTTTGTACACTGTTTTGATTGGGGCATTGGAAGGACCGTAACGGCAGATGAGCTCTTTTTGCTCATCTGCGTTCGGACCTATTACAGCTACAGATTTCAATGTCTTTTGAAGGGGCAATAGGTTATCCTGATTCTTCAAAAGAACAATTGACTGACGGGCGGCCTCCAATGCTACTGCCTGATGTTCTTTGCAGTGCACTATTTTATCCGCTAATTTTCCGTCACCACGGTAAGGATTATCAAATAAACCTAACCAAAATTTGACATACAAAATCTCACTTACGCGTTGATCGATAGTAGCTTGTGATACCTTTCCTTTGGCAATAGCGCTTCGCAACGGCTTTATGAAGCCTGCCGGAGAACTGAAGTTAGTGCGTACATTTAGTCCTGCATTGACCGATTGTACTACTGCTTCTTCATTATTATCAGCAACTTTGTGTTTGCCTGAGATGAATTCGACAGCATCGCTGTCTGAGACAACGTATCCTTTAAATCCCCATTCCTGACGTAAAATCTGCGTGAGGAATCGATAACTTCCGGTAATAGGTTCACCGTCATAATCATTGTATGAGCTCATAACTCCCAATGCTCCTGCTTCCTGAAATGCAACGCGGAAGGGCTCAAGGTAGAGAGTACGCATTTCACGCGGAGCCACGTGCGGGTCCGTACGCGTACCTCCGTCACGTCCGCCCACTGGAATACTATATACGGCGAAGTGCTTTGGAGTGGCTACCAGCTTGTGTTTCTGCAAACTTTGAATCATCTGCTTTCCTAACTGTCCTACTAGGTATGGATCTTCGCCATAGCATTCTACCGCACGTCCCCAACGAGGGTCTTGTGCTATGTCCAGAATAGGAGAGTAGATATTTGTATATCCCAAAGCAGTTGCTTCTTTAGCTTCTACTTCACCAATCCGGGCAATCAGCTCTTTGTTCCATGTACTTCCCTGCCCGCATTGGGCAGGGAAAAAAGTAGCCTTCTCATGACAAACCCCACGAATTCCCTCATTAGTAAAGTCTACCGGAATTCCTAATCGTGTTTCTTCAACAAACCAGCGTTGGATATCATGTATAGCTTTAACGTGTTTAGCATAAGGAAATGCATACTCAGAGCCGAACTTCCCCAGTCCGTTATGCTCTTCGTCAATGTTTCCTATACCGTCTTTCCATATTTCCGACTTCCATTTTTCAGTTGGTAATGCGTCGGCTAGAACACGACCGGAACCGTAGAGAGTTGCCATCTGACAAGTCTTTTCATCCATATTCATCTGACTTAACAGGTCTTTGACGCGCTCCTCTATCGGGGCAGACGGGTCTTCATATATGTCCATCTTGCCATTTTTATTAAAATCAATCCATCCTTTTCGATAGATATCGTCTTTAGGACCTGCCTGAGTGATTGCCGGGATAGACAACAAGCAGCTTAGTAATGTTAGTTTTAGTTGTTTTTTCATCTAAAAGGTTTTATATATTGTATAGTTATTGTTCCAGTTACTCTTCTTCCACTTTAACATTAGGATAGTCACTTATTAATACATTTTTTATTTGAGTATGTGTGCCTTCATACACGATTGTGCGCCGTTCTCCTTCTGTCAAATCTTTGTATTTATATTTTAAATACAAAACACTGGTCTGTACATAATATCGGGTATCAGTATCGTGTAGTACATACTTTCTTGTAAGAGTACTAGTAATTGGTTCTAGCCCTAATTCGACATTTCTGGCAGTCAGAGTTATATGTTCTTTTTCATCAAAGCTAAGATTAATAGCATAATCTTTATAATTAGGGTCTGTGTCCTGATTGGTATTACCGGCATACATATAGCACGTATTAATTGATGAGGCATATAATTTGGCACTGCCAACAGAAGTACTCTGACTTGTTCCGTCAATTGTAATCTTACCAGACCCTGAGAATGTTCCGGAAAACCTGTTCGTAGGTAAAATGTAAGCTAATAATTTGCTATATTTGCTTGGTCCAACCGATTCTCCGGTGGAAGATTCTATTTTCAAGGGTAATACATAGTCGTTGTAGATATTTTGAATCTTATCCAATTCTATCTGAATTTTGGCTGTCGTTTTGTATTTTCCTTTAGGAATAGTATATACTTCCTGATCGAAACTATAACAATTGGTTGGAAGTTCTATATAATAGGAATTTATTTGATTTTTAAATTTGTCGAAGTTATAATCGGCTAAAGTATCTGGGTCATTAGTTATTTTAAGAGTTATATCTTTATCATTCTCAGAAGTTCCGTTAATACCGAAGTCAATTAATAATTCGGCAATATTTCCATCTTTAATCTCCACTTCACAGGTTTGCCATCCATTTTCCACCAAATAGGAAAATTTGTGGAATAGTTCGTTGTTTAGTTCATCTTGACAAGCTGTGAAGATGAATATTCCTAAAGTAATGGATATTATGTTTATTATTCTTTTCATATTCTTTTTTGTTTTAATTACCATTCTGGGTTTTGTGTCAGATTGACGTTACGTTTTAATTCAGCAGTTGGAAAAGGCCAAAGGTACATTTTCTTCAAAAAGACTTTGGGAATAGCAGTCACTGCAGTTGTAATATAGAATCCCTGTCTTGATTCGTCGTCCTTTGTAATGTTGATGTTACATCCCATTAATGCCTGATTTTCCTCTTCTTCTGCATCTTTCCATCTTCTTAAATCAAAATAGCGGAAACAGTTTTCTGCAAATAGTTCTATGTGACGTTCTCTTTTTAGTACTTCTTTAAAATTTCTATAAGTATTGTAAGTATTATCATCAAAATCAGGTAAGCCGGCACGCATTCTTATGGGTTTCATCGCTTCCCTCATTTTGATGGGATCACGTTTGATTTCCACTTCTTGGTCATTGAACGTTTGCATAGTATATGTGTTTCCACTGGTTAACTCATTGAGAGCTTCTGCATAAATGAGTAAAACTTCTGCATACCGTATAGTCGGTTCTGTTTTATTTGTTCTATATCCACCCTCAGAATAAGAGTCTTCTTTGTTGTAGTATTTTTTGAATCCTATGCCGGTCAATGGACAGTTCTCTGTAAATCCTTGTTTACCATTTACTTCATCTCTGTAATACCAACATTGGAAATTTTTCTCACTAGACAGCGAGGAACTTTCACATTCCCATGTAGCACCATTAAAACCAACACAAGCATAAAAACGTGGTTCACGTTTTGCATACATCAGTGATACACCTACTCCCATGAAGGGGGCTCCATTCATTGTTTGCGGGTCATTAGCTGTTTCTGTGAATCCTTCTCTTACATAATATCCTGTTGTTTCTGCCTCTTCTATAGTTTGTCCATTGTTCATGTAATAAGTATCGACCATTTTTTGAGTAATAGCGACTTTGTTATCTCCGTGGGCAGTTCTGGGCATACTTTTTTTATTAAAGAAATCTTCGATACCACAATTTCCTGTTGCTTTGGTTTTAGTGAATATTAATTCAGGATTTTTGGAACCACGAATTGTTCCATCAAACATTTCTTTATAGGAAGCATAAGGATCTATATTGCTCCATCCATTGGGAAATTCTTCATTAGAATAAGTTTCATGATAGGGAGGGCGTTCATATGCAGGCACATTATTTTTGGGCTCTACTGTATATAAGCTGTATTGCTGTAGATTAATCACATCTTCTGCGGCAGCAGCGGCCCGTGCCCATTTTGATTCATCATATTCTTGATTATATAGTTGTGTGCCGTCCAGGTTTTTAATATTAAAGAAATCAGTATTTCCATTATTCATAGGACTGGCCGCATATAATAGTATTCTAGCTCTTAATGCTAAAGCTGCACCTTTGGTAGGGCGTCCTAAATTATTAATGGTACGTGTTCTTGGCATAACACGAGCAGCGAGCTTTAAATCATTGTCGATGAAATCGATGATTTCATCAAATTTAGCGCGGGGCAGAGATAATTCTTCATATGAAAGACTGACATCTAATCCATGTTCAGGAATTAAAGGTACAGGACCGAAAGTTCTTATTAAACTCCAATAGGCAAATGCTCGTAAAAAACGGGCTTGTCCCTGCATATCCGAAATGTCCTCATACGTAAGTTCCGGACACTCTACTACTTTGTCAATAAATGTAGAGGATTTACGAATACATTCATAGGTTCTATTTAAATGGTTTTCGTAAATAGGGAAATTACTGGCACTATAATTACAGTTCTGCAGAGCTTTCCCGTCCGGGTGAACTAAATCATCACTAGCCCACATCAATTTGGAACCGAACTCTGTTAGATTGTCTTGTTTTAAATAGTCGTATGTATTGGATAGCCATCCTTCTACATATACTCGTTTGGAGAAAGCGGAATCTACCGATAGCATATCATAGAAATATTTATCTACGTCCAGGAAATCTGCACATGAGTGAAAGGATAATGAAGCGCAGAAAATAGTAATGAATAATATTATCTTTTTCATATGGTGTTTTATTTAGAAACTTAATTTAATATAGCAAGAGTAGGTTCTGTTTATAGGATAAGCATTTCCACTTCGAACTCCACTATTTTTTTCATCAGTAGTTGCATTCTCAGGATCCCACAGTTTGAATGGGCTCCAAGTGTGTAGATTTTCACCTATAAATCCGATTTGCATATTGCTAACAAAGAACTTACGAGTAAAAGTTGTAGGAACATTATAGCGTAGTTCAATGTTTTTAAGGCGAATATAGCGTCCATCCCTTAACCAGAAAGTTGATTTCTGATTGTTGTTGTCATTATTCCCCCAGGTTAAACGCGGCCAGTTAGCATTCGGATTTTCGGTAGAAACATCTCCGGAGATTTCACTTGGGATCCATCGGTTGTCATCCACCATAGTCTGCAGAATATTACCGGTTTGTCCATTTCGGAATGCGTGTGGCCCATTTCCACCGATGAAGAAGTCACATTTTCCTGAACCTTGGAACAGGATATTGAATTCAAAATTCTTCCAGCTTGTACTTAATCCCATACCATACTGGACCCCCGGAACAGTTCTATAACCAATTGGAACAATATCATCATTGTTGACCACTCCATCACCGTTTACGTCTTTATATTTGATATCTCCGGGAAGTACCTCTTTTCCGCCGAAGTCTTGTCTTGGACTACTGCGAACATCTTCCTCATCTTTGAATAACCCCATAGCTATTAAGCCACGCGTTTGATTCATTCGGAATCCTTTTTCCATTTTGTACCATAATTCGTTGGCTGCCTCATCTTTATCCAGAATCTCAGTATTCTGATAAGTCATATTTGCACGAATAGTGAATTTTACTTGTCCGATTTGATCGGAATATGCTGCATTCCAGTCGAATCCGTAACTCTTCATTTTACCTACATTAGCCATTGGAGCTTTATCTGCCAGTCCTGTTGTTTCAGGCATATGACTGCGTGTCATAAAAATATCATCTCGTTTATCCAGGAAAATATCAGCGACTCCTGTGAATTTACCGTGGAATAAACTTAAGTCAAATCCCAGGTTATATTTTTTAGCAACCTCCCAAGTCAGATTAGGAGTGCCAATAGTACCATTTCTGTAACCTTGTATTTTGTTTGTTCCAAATTCACCAAATGAGTAGTCACCATCCGGATGCGAATTTACCAATCCAATGTATGGAAAACGACGTCCACCGATAATATCATTTCCTACCTCACCATAAGAAGCCCGAATTTTAAGCATTTCTACCCATGGAGCAATCTTCTTCATAAACGGTTCCTCAGAGATAACCCAACCGGCAGAGAAAGCTGGAAAGAAGCCAAATTGCTTCCCTTTTTCAAAGTTTTCCGAACCGGTGTATCCCCAGTTCGTTTCTACAAGATATCGATCTTTGTATGCGTAAGTGAATCGGCCTGAATAAGCCAGATTTCGCTTCGGAATAGATTCGATAATGTCTGTGCCTAAATTGGTATCAGATTTTTCTTGTAAATAGACCATAGCAAATGCGCCAAAACGGTGCTTTTGATTAAATAGTCTGGAATAACTGAGAGAGGCTTCCGTATAATATCGTTTATTTCCTTTAGTAGTTGATTCCTGTCCCATTAACTGTGCTGTCTGCACTCGTTTTAAAATAAGGTTTCCGTCCGGATCACGATATTTTTCTGCTTCCCATAATTCAGGAGTTTTAATTCGCTTAATTTCATTTTCATTGTATGTATCAAATGCAAATGTTCCTACAAATTTCAATCCTTGAGTAATGAAATCCAAGTCTTGTTCCAATCTGATATTAGTTTCCATTTTATTTTGCCAGATAGTCTTATAGCCTGTTTTGGTCATATAATATTCTGGTGTTTTCACTCCATCTACGGATGGTTCCTCACCGGTCGAGTATTTGCGGGGAATACTCAGTGGAGTCAATCTGGAGAAAGATCCCCAGATGTCATCTGTGCTGCTACCTGGTTGAGTGCGATTAATTAGGTAGCCGCCGATTCCTACTTTAACAAGTGTTGTTTTAGTGACATTCATATTTACGTTGGCACGATAATTGAATCGTTCGTAAGTTGTGTTGGTATTGTATTTATTTTCGACACTCTTACTTTTATAAATACCTGCCTGACTGTTATATCCTAATGAAACATAGTATGTTACATTTGTTCCACCTCCACTTAGGTTAATGTTTGCTATGTATTTGGGAGATACTTTTTTCAGCATCAAATCACGCCAATTTACATTTGGGAATAAATCCGGATCGAGATTATTCTGTATAATATCTAACTCTTCACGAGTATAGTGAGGAGATTCGTATCTGCCTATACGGGCTTCATTTGCCAAGCTGGCATAAGTAAAAGCATCAGCATATTCGGGCATCGGGCCTCTGGCGTCTAATCCTGCTAATACTTTTGCATTAATTTTTACTTTTCCGGCAACTCCCTGTTTGGTGGTTACCAATACCACACCATTTGCACCACGTTGCCCGTAAATGGCTGTCGCGGAAGCATCTTTCAGTACGGAAAAGCTTTCAATATCTTCAATTGGAATTTCATTAAAGCTTCTTTCTACTCCGTCTACCAAAACTAATGCTCCCTGATTTGCACCGAATGTGCTGATTCCACGAATCCAGAACTCGGACATATCTTCACCCGGTTCGCCAGAACTCTGTACTGCGATGATTCCCGGCACTACTCCCGCCAGAGAGTTGGTGATATTGGAACTTGGTGCTGTTAATTGGGCTATATCTACTGTAGTATAAGCTCCTGTCAGAGTCTTCTTTTGCTGATGTCCACTGGCTGTTACGACTACTTCATCGATAGTCTGATTATCTTCTTGCAGGGTGACTATTGCTTCCTTTTTATTTTTAATTTTTATAACAGGTATTTCCTGGGTAGTATATCCAATATAAGAAATAACCAATATGTCGTATTCCCCTACTTTGATTTTAAACTTTCCGTCCATATCTGAAGTTACACCGAGGCCTGGCTGGTTTTTAGCTATAACTGTTGCTCCGATAATAGGATTACCTGTTATGTCTTTTATGATTCCCTGTACTTCTGGTGTATTATTCTCTTTTTGTAATTGCTGTGCGGAGATATTATCTTGTACTCCCCATAGTGTTGTGATAAGGAGCAGAATGAATATTCGTTTCATGTTATTCATGGATAATTTATAGATTTATATGTTATTCGATAACTACATTTCTGACGCAATGATTTCCTCTGTCCGCAACGATTAAAGCGTTACCTGAGAATGTTACGGCTTCAGGTTCATAGAATTTAGCTTTATCGGGTAATCCGTCTGTATGACCTGATTTTTGAGGTTGTCCGGCGTATAGGGTTACTTCACCTTCCGGTGTTATTTTTCGAATGCAGTGATTCATTTTATCGGGAATAAGCAAATTACCTTCAGGATCCAGGCAAGGAGTACTTGGCTGGTTAAAACGCGCACCTGTTCCTTTACCGGAAGCATATCCTGATTCTCCGTAATCACCAGCAAATAGCTCCGGAATACCAAATGTATGTGTTGCCGCATTATAAGTAACTCTATATATACAATGCTTTTTACGGGCTATAATATAGAGAATATCACCTGTTTTATTGAAAAGTAAGCGCATTTCCATATCGTTATAACCTTCACGGACAACTAACATTTTCTCATAATTACCATTCCCGGTATGACGATAAACGGCTCCTTCTGAATTGTGGTCAAAAAAGACTTCTCCGGTTTTAGGATGTACAGCGACTGAATTGGTTCCAGCTTTAGGGATAGTAACCAATGCTTTGGTATTCACAAAATTAGCATCACGTGTAGAGAATACTATATTTACATCAGTCTTTACATCACTACCTGTCCAGCGGTTGGGTATAAAAAGAGTATCCTCATTTAAACTGAAAACAACTCCGTTAGGTGATTGGAATACTCCGTTATTATCATAAACCAGTGTTTCCACATTCCCATTGGAAGCTTTTCTGAGCGCACCATTTTTGCTTTGACCCCGTCCTTCGTCTACAAAATAAATGGTACCATCATTATCAGTAACAATTTGCCATGGTCGGCGTAATAAAGCTTCTGCATATGGACCGTCTAGGCGATTATCTTCTGCAGCCTTTCCCGGTACACCAAATAAAGTACTCACATTACTTTTGAATAGATATCTGAATTCTGTTTCAGAAGTAAATTCCTCGAATTCCTCTCCTTTTTTAAGATATAAGCGGACATAGCCGGTATCTGCTCTTGAAGGAACTATCGCATAAATAATATTATCGTTCGCTCTGATTACCTTAGCTTTTTTATCGTTGACTGTTACTTTGATATAATTAGTATCTGTGCCAAAGTTGTAGCCTTTCAATATCAGTTTCGTACCGAAGCCACCACTATCAGGATAAAAAATATCAAATCTGGATTCTTCATCTGCTTTAGGTGGAAAAAAAGTCTCTTTATCGACCTTTAGTTCATCATTACAACAAATGGTAAGGAGCGATAGCAGCACAACGCATAGCGGAAATATTAGCCTCGCCTTACGACTTTTGATTTTTAAATTTTTCATGGTTCTTAGATTTATAAATTATGATTGAGATTAATACTGGTTCAACTGATTGTATCTATATAATAATTATAAGATACTACTTCTAAGAGTTGGTGGAGATTTACTGTGCTTTTTCATATTCTAAATATTATTTTGAGCGAAATAAATTAGTTGGCCTTAATTTGATAATTAAATTGGGGTTAATTAATCGGATAAATTTATTAATCGCTGATATTATCATGTATTTATTTCACTTTTCATTGTATGTTAATTGGTTATATGACAGATGATTAATTATAGCCCCCATTTTTTATTAGCTTTATTATCCGCTTTATATTCAATAAAGCCACCATTGACTATTTCTGCCCAGTCAATCCATGTTTTATTGCTTTTTACATCGTTTATTTTCATACCATTGATATAAGATTTGGAAAAATCTCCTCCTTTTATTTTCAGCTTTCCTTTAGGAAAGTGTAAAGTGATGTTATTAAAATATGGCAGACTAACGCTAAATCCGGCTATTCCGGGAATCATAGGATACAACCCGATGGAAGCAAATACATACCATGATCCCATTGAACCGCAATCATCATTTCCCGGCATACCATCTGCTTTGGAAGTGTACATCTCATTTAATATCCGGTGTACTGTTTCCGATGTTTTATAAGGGCGGTCTGTCCAGTTATATATCCAGGGAACCTGGAAGTCAGGTTCATTACCTGCAGCAAAGTAATGATCATCGTAGCCGGCATTCAGACGTACAAACAGACTGTCCAGTCGATTAGATGCAGCTTTTTTACCTCCGATGGTATCAATCAGTGTTTCCAGGTTATGGGGCACCATCCAAAAATAGTTTTCTTTGGTTGCTTCGCGCCAGTCATGATCGGGATGTTTCCAGTTTAAGTCATGATTGTGGCGTGAACGTAGCCATCTGGTGGACGGATCATATAAATTCTTCCAATTTAATGAGCGTTTCATAAAGAAAGAAGCCTCCTTTTTATTTTTCATGGCTTGAAGAGCAAACTGCCCTATAGCATAGTCTGAGGATACATATTCAAGACATAAGGAGGCGTTTTCTATCCCCTTTTCTATATAATTAGATAGTCCGGGACGTACTTCTACATTCTGTGAGTAAGTCCCTGGAGTACAGGCGCCACGTTTCATGTGCTTATAAGCCGTTTGAATATCGAAGTTCTGTGCGCCAAATGCATACGTATTGGCAATGATGATAGGCATCGGGTCACCATGCATTACGCCGGTTTCTATATTAGCGGCGATCCATCGTCCATAGCCTCCGGCTTGCTCGGCAAAATCTATGGCAGATTGCATCATGTCGGAGGCTTCTTGAGGATAGAACATGGCCAACAGCTGACATTGGGTACGATACGTATCCCATCCGCTGAAAGTAGTATAGTATTCTCTTCCGAATGTCACCTTATGAACAGCAAAATCGGCTCCTATATATTCTCCATTTATATCATTGAATATATTGGGATGGATGAGTGTATGATACCAGTGAGTGTAGAATTGGGTTAGCTTATCAGGATTATCCGAATGAACTTCTATTTTTCCCAGTTGCTTGTTCCACTCGTGTCGTGTATCCGAAAGTACTTGTTGGTAATTACGGTTCTCGTTATCCATCCGCAGATTTTCTTTGGCATTCTCAACCGAAACGTACGATATGGCGATTTTATATTCAACCGAAGCACTCTGTTCCGTATCAAAGGTAAAATATCCACCGGACTGGGCTCCTCCGATTTGTTTTCTGTCTTCTCTGATGCTATTTCCTTTCCAGGTTCCATATTCTTTTGCCTTGTGATTAAACTCAGCGGCAAAAAATATCCGGTAATCAGTTTTATAACCGCAGAAATCTCCGCCTTCCGCATATCCTTCACAGGAAGAAGGTGAAGTTATTTTGATATAGGCGTTAGAAAGGGTTGTGGAACTGACTCCTGCCCCAATCAATACGGTACCTTCTTTTTTATCAGCAGGAAATATGAACCGGGCTATTCCGCTGCGTTTTGAAACAGTAACGTCGCAGATAATATCATCTTTCATTTGTAGAGATAAACATCCGGCTGTTGCTTCTCTTATTTCTTTATAGGTCGGAAAATCTTCCATATTTTTAGGAGACTTTGTCACTTTCCCACTGATAGGCAGTACCGGAAAATTGCCCATATGCGGACATCCGGAACCGGACATCTGATTGACTACGATGCCTTTTTGCGGTGAAAAGAAAGAAGGTGTGAATTGCATCATTCCAAACGGATAGCTGGCACCAATATAGGTAAATCCGCAGCTTAATCCATTTCCTTTGCTTCCTATGCGTGTATCAACCATTTGAGCATAGTTCGTTTGGGGGGCTTGCCCGGCATTTTGAGCAATGTTTGTACTTGGGATAAATAAAATGAAGGATAAACTAATCATCCATTTTATACGATTGTTGGTCTTCATGAGGTATTTTATCTTTTAAGATTAATTGCATGCAAATTAAATAAAGCATTATTAATTGCAGAATTAAAATCGGGTTAATTAACCGGACCTTTTTTTTAATCCTACTATTTATTTCTGGTGGCAAAACGATGGCATTATGATTTTAAGCAGTATCTTTACCACCGTGAACGTAAGTCTTAATAGTATGATTGATAGTGCAAAATATAAATATCTAATTATCGAATTGATAGCTATACTAATTGCAACACCTCATTTAAGCGCTCAAGGTCTGCAGTTTTTATCAAAAAAATCGGCATAAGACGCAAAGAAAAGCAAAGTT
>ULOA01022658.1_pt1 | contig 20506 bp, 17 predicted proteins | sample 1952271 | NCBI WGS metagenome assembly ULOA01 (sample SAMEA4835594, study PRJEB28245) | human gut metagenome | biome: gut microbiome; material: fecal sample | place: Denmark | collected 2008 | reverse complement strand
TCATCGGCCACGGATACAGTATAAATCTGTGTATTTAATCTTAGAACTTTGTATCAAGAAGAGTGATACCGTCTATCTGTACATCGAAGCAAGGAGCAGAACGCTTTTCTGACTCATGGAAGTAACCGTCAGAAACGACCTCGGTATCACCGGTGTTATCTGCATCGGAGTCAATATCAGCCTTGTATCCGGTAAGATGACCGTCAGCATCAACAGTAGCATTCTTGTTTTTGCTGTCAGATACGGTTACAGTGAATGCAGAGGTATCAAATACGTGAAGCTTACCGCTTTCAAGCTCTGCCTTAACTTCATCAATCTTAGCCTGTGTACCTTCGGCAGCTGCCTTAGTGTTAACATCGGTAAGAACAACAGATCCTGTGCTGAGAGTACCTGTCCAATCGGTGTCAATTGCTTTGCCGTTTTTAACGCAATCAATAGCATACTCAAGATAAGGAGCCCAATCTATTCTTGAAGATACAATAAATGTGTTGGGGCAAGCACTTACTGTCGAACCATTGTATGAAACATTGGGAACACCTGCAGCTTCGCAAGCAGTCGGAGCACCCATTGAGTCAGCATGCTGGCTGATAAGTACGCAACCATTGTTTATAAGCTTCTGAGCGGCTTCTTTCTCGGCAGTCTCATCATACCAAGAACCGGTAAAGGTAACCTCCATGGTAACTGACGGGCAAACGCTCTTAGCACCGAGATAGAAAGAAGTGTAGCCCGAAATAACTTCTGCGTAAGTATAAGCACCGACATAACCCATCTTGGCTTTGTCAGCTGTAATCTTACCGGAAGAAATCATTTCGTTAAGCTTCATTCCGGCAGCAACACCCGCAAGGTATCTGCCTTCATATATTGAAGCAAAAGCATTGTGATAATTAGAAAGGCCTTCGGTATGAGCTTTAGTTCCTGTTGCATGTAAGAACTGAACCTCCGGGAACTTTTTAGCTGCCTGAATTATATAAGGCTCATGGCCGAAGCTGTCCGCGAAGATGACATTGCATCCTTCGTCAACAAGCTCTGCTGCTGCATCATAGCAAGCCTGTGTTTCGCTGATGTTGGTCTTTTTAAGAATTTCAACACCGGCTTTTTTGCAAGCCTCTTCAGCTGCAGTAATAAAGTTCTTGTCATATGTTGAGTTTTCGTCATGCAGGAATATGAATCCTACTTTGACATTTGCTGCTTTGCCAGTCGAGCTTTTATCGCCGTCTGTCTTGCCGCACGCTGCAAAACAAAGAACGATCATAGCAACTGACAAAAGAATGCTGAGAACCTTTTTCATTTGTGTTTCCTCCAGTTTTTTGACATAATATTATGAACAGAAGCTCTCCCCCTGTATCATACAAAATAAAAGGTCACTGTTCCTTAAATACGATGTTTCCACTATCCGCATCCATGCTCTCAATAATGGCAAGAGACTCGACACGTATACCTTTTTGCCTAATAAGTTCGCCACCGCGTTGAAAACCCTTTTCAACCGCAATACCTACGCCTTCAACAGTAGCACCGGCTTTTTGTGCAATATCCAAAAGGCCGTTCAAAGCGCACCCGTTAGCTAAAAAGTCATCAATAATAAGGACGTGATCTTTTGAAGAAAGATATTTCTTTGAAAGTATAACATCATACACCCTTTTATGAGTAAATGATTCAATTTTAGTGGAATAAACCTCTCCGTCAATATTAACAGTCTGAGATTTTTTTGCAAAAACCACAGGAACATTATCAAAATACTGCGCCGCAACACAAGCTATACCGATACCAGAGGCTTCAATGGTCAGTATTTTATTTATAGGGGTATCATTGAAAAGACGTTTAAATTCCTTGCCCATATCATTAAACAGAGAAATGTCCATCTGATGATTCAAAAAAGAATCAACTTTGAGTACATTGCCGGGCTTAACAATACCGTCTTTTACAATTCTGTCTTCAAGCAGTTTCAATAAAATCGCCCCACGTAAAAATATATCATTATTATACATTAACTTTACAAACATTTCAACTAAAACTCGAGAAAACTGTAAATCTGTCTGAATTTATCATTTTATGTTCACAAATCGCTTTCTTTTAGGTATAATTACTAATACAAAAGCAATGGAGGAAAAAAATGGTCACAGATCTGACTAAGGGAAATCCTGATAAAACACTTTGGAAATTTACATTACCAATGATAATCAGCGTTATGTTTCAGCAGCTTTACAGCACTGTTGACAGTATAGTGGCAGGTCAGTTTGCCGGCGTTAACGCACTTGCCGCTGTCGGCGCGTCATATCCCATCACAATGCTTTTTATCGCTGTCGCAAACGGCTCAAATATCGGATGCTCTGTTGTAATCTCACAGTTGTTCGGTGGGAAACGCATTACGCATATGAAAACGGCTGTCAATACCTCTATTATCTCATCTCTTATTTTATCTCTTATACTGACTGCAGTCGGTCTGTCATCATCAAAAGTGCTTTTAAAGGCAATGGGAACACCGGATAATATAATGGCTGATTCGGTTACTTATCTTAATATTTACGCCGCCGGAATGGCGTTTCTGTTTATATACAATATAAGTACAGCTGTTTTTACGGCTCTCGGTGATTCAAAAACGCCATTGTACTTTTTAATTTTTTCTTCTCTTACTAATATTGCGCTCGATTTAATATTTGCCGGTCCTATGAAAATGGGAGTTGCCGGAGTTGCTTGGGCAACGTTCATTGCACAAGGAGTGTCCGGCATTTTAGCTTTTATTGCATTACTGAAAAAGATAAGTAATATCGAAAGTGAAAAGCCTAAATTTTTTTCGGGAAGAATGTTGCTGAGAATTACAAAGGTTGCCGTACCCAGCATATTGCAGCAAAGCTTCGTCTCGGTAGGCAATGTATTCATACAAGGTCTTATTAATAGTTTCGGTGCTGCCGTTGTTGCAGGTTTTGCTGCAGCAATGAAGCTGAATACATTTACAATAACAACACTTGTCACATTAAGCAACGGCATTTCAAGCTACACAGCGCAAAATATCGGAGCACATAATACCGAAAGAGTAAAGAAAGGGTTCGGATCGGGACTGAAAATCGCATTATTGGTTGCTATTCCGTTTTTTATAGCATTTTTCATTTTTCCGAAATATATGATGATGATATTTGTCACACACAATAATACCGATGTTATAACAGCCGGCGTCCAGTTTTTAAAAATCGTATCACCGTTCTATTTCTTAGCAACAGTTAAAATAATTGTTGACGGCATATTACGTGGATCCGGAGCTATGCTAAGCTTTATGGTTTCAACCTTCACCGACCTCATACTTCGCGTGATATTCGCATTTATTCTCACACCGCATATCGGGCAACTCGGAATTTGGTGGTCATGGCCGATAGGTTGGATAGTCGCAAGCTTAGCTTCTCTTGCGCTGTATCTCTCAGGCGTGTGGAAAAAAGCAAAGGTTTAATCAAATATTTATAAAAAAATGACCGCTCGGCAAATTAATCCGGGCGGTCATTTTAATTAACTGTTTTATGATATTTTCATACTGAGTCTTAATTTATCGCTTATCATGGCAATAAACTCAGAATTAGTGGGCTTTCCGCGAGAGTTTTGTATTGTATAGCCGAAGTAAGAACTAAGAACGTCAACGTCGCCTCTATCCCATGCAACTTCTATTGCGTGGCGTATGGCACGTTCAACTCTTGAAGAAGTTGTTGAAAAAGTTTTAGCAACAGTTGGATACAAAACTTTTGTTACAGAGTTCATCATTTCGCTGTCGTTTATTGATAAAATAATTGCCTCTCGCAAATACTGATAACCTTTTATATGAGCCGGAACACCAATTTGATGCATAATATCGCTGACAACGACTTCCAAATCAGCAGAGCTGTCAGCAGGATGAAGTTTCCCGAACTTCGAATTGTCTCTCCAGCCTGTCAACTGAGTTATTCTTTCAGCCATCATATTCATATCAAAAGGTTTCAAGAAATAATAATCTGCCCCGGCAGATAATAATTCCTGCTCAAATCTTTGATTGTCGACGCTTGACATAACCATCATTAAAGGCTTCTTTTCGAGTTTCATCTTCGGCATTTCTTTCAGCACACCTAAAGCATCGATTGCTGTCATAAATGCGTCCATAACAACGACATCAGGCTTTTCGGTCTCGGTTTTATGTAATATTTCAGCACCGTTTTTCGGCACCATTTTCACATCGCAACCGTAAGAGCGCAGAACTCCCGCACAAGTCTGCCCGAAATCATTGCCCTCTGACACCATCATTACTTTTAAACCGCTTTTCATTTTGTATACCTCCAAAATTTTTATTTCTGACATATTTTACCATATTAGTTATATCTTGACAAGAGCTTTTTTATAAAAAGCAAATATTTTTTTCAAATTAATTCTATTATCGCCACAACAACAGAAAAAGTGCAATAAAGGCAGCTGTTATTTTTTACGCAATATCATGCCGTTATTAAAGTACCGGAACGGCAAATACCGTTCCGGTACCTTTCACGATGCTTTTTCAAGCAGCCTCTCAGCATTTAAGGCTTCGGATACTTTTAGCATATTATCGGCAAAAACAGCATATCCGCGAATCGGATCATTAACAAACACATGCGTTACAGCACCGATAAGCATACCGTCTTGAATAATGGGACTGCCGCTCATACCTTGAATTATACCGCCTGTTTTTTCTATTAAAGAGCTGTCTGTAATTTCAATTATCATATTTTTAGATGAGCTGCTGTCGTTATTACAAATTCTCACGATTCTTACATCATAGTACTGCGGACCTTTTTCATCAACAGTGGATATTATTTTTGCCGAACCGGTTTTAACCTCTTGCTTTGTTGCAATGGGTACGGCCTCATTTGTTGAAACGATATTATTCAAAAACCCGTATACACCGCAAGCTGTATTCAACGAAAGTGTTCCTATATTAGTATCCTGAAATACGCCGCAAAGCTCACCTGTTGAACCGCAAGAACCTTTATAGCAACCGGTTATCTTTGTTTTGACGGCATCGCCGTCGGCAAGCGGCATAACTATACCTGTATCAACATCACATACCGCATGTCCGAGTCCGCCGAACACTTTGCTGGCGGAGTCAATAAAAGTTATCGTGCCTACCCCCGCCATACTGTCCCTGACCCATATACCGGCTTTATAACAATTATCATTTTTTGACAGAGCAGGCGTTAATTTCAGATTCAGAACTTTTTTTCCGCGCTTTACTGACAGCTTCAATTCATTACCGCCGTTTTCTTGTACCGCTTTTTCAATTTCCAATGTTGAGTTCACATTGTTTCCGTTTACAGTCAATATTATATCCCCGGCATTAAGGCCCGCTGTTTTAGAGGGATTTGAAATTCCTTCTTCAGTATAGACATCATCAGAACCGACAACCACAACGCCTTTTGTAAACATGCGTATGCCAAATACATCACCTGAGGGAATTACATATTTTCTCTCAGAAACAATTACATCGGCGGATTTTACCGGAATAACCTTCAGAGCGGAAATATCCACAGTGTATTCACTAAGCAGAGTGCCCTTTGCCGCATTCTCGGAATTAACGGAAACCGAAACGTCACCGCTTGATATCCGGTATGAATATATCTCGTTAAATTTCAGCTTTTCGTCACTCACCAAGTGAATACTGTCCGGAATGCTTTTTATACCGTAAATTACAAATGCAAATATAACAGAGGCAGCTAATAATCCGAAAACGCTGAGAACTTTAAAAAATTTTTTCATTTTTCACCTCCGTATATACAGTGATCACTGCATTTATAATTTTTACTTTTTTGCGGATTTTATGTTATGAAAAAATAAGGCTTTACGGTTAATTTACACGGAAATATTATTTCCGAATAAACCGTAAAGCCTGCATATAATATATTTAATTTTTTAATGAAAAAATAATCCTTGAAACCGTTTCTTCCGGAGATAAATCCGCTGTATCAACGGTAATATCGGCATACTTTTTATAAAGAGGAAGTCTCTCAAAAAAAATATCGTCTATTGTCTGATTTTTAGGCGCAGCAACGCCTCGCGTTTTGATATTTTTAAGCCTTGCCTTTACATTTTTAAGCGGAACATCTATAAAGACAATCACGGAATTACGCTTAAGCTTTTGCATAGCTTCATCGCGAAAAACAACGCTTCCGCCGGTCGCAACAACACAATTTTCACACTCAAGCGACAATATTGCGTCTCTTTCTTTATCAAGAAAGCATTGAAGCCCTTTTTCGTTTATAATGTCCTGCAAAAGTGCATTTTCACGTTGCTGTATTACAAGATCAGTATCTACAAAGCCAATACCAAGAGTCTTTGCAAGGATAACGCCGACTGTGCTTTTGCCCGAAGCCGGCATTCCGATTAAAACAATATTTTTCATCAAATAGATATCTCATGAGCCATCTTATAAAGGTCAAGATCAATCGACTTTTTCATATTGAGAGCTTCGAATATGTCAAAGTCAACAATTTCATCCTTTTGCATAGCTACCACACGATTACCTATCCCCTGCTTTAAAAGCTCAACCGCTTTATAACCCATTTGGCTTGCAACAACTCTGTCGCGAACTGTCGGCGAGCCGCCGCGCTGCACATGGCCTAAAACAGTTGCACGGGATTCTACGCCCATTTCCGCTTCGATTTTTTTCGCCATTTCTTCTACGCCGCCGACGCCTTCGGCAACAATGATTATAAAATGTCTTTTTCCTGTTTTTTGAGTTTTCTTCATTCTGTCGATAACGTCACGCTCAAAATCGAAATCAACTTCCGGAATAAGAATTGTTGTTGCACCGCAAGCTATACCGGCGTTGAGTGCTATATAACCCGCACGTCTTCCCATAACTTCAACAACCGAGCAACGATCATGAGACTCTGTCGTGTCACGAAGTCTGTCAACCATTTCCATAGCCGTGTTCATTGCGGTATCATAACCTATTGTGTAATCACAGCAAGCAATATCATTGTCAATCGTTCCGGGAATACCCACACAAGGGATGCCTCTGAGCGAAAGGTCACGAGCGCCGCGGAAAGAACCGTCTCCGCCTATAACAACAACGCCCTCCATATTATGCTCTTTGCATATTTCAATTGCCTTTTTCATACCTTCTTCGGTCTTGAATTCTGGACTTCTTGCAGAATAAAGAATTGTACCGCCTCGGTTGATAATATTAGAAACACTGCGAAGATTCATTTCATACATATCACCATGCATAAGACCGTTCCAGCCTCTTCTGATTCCCATTACACGGAAGCCGTTTTCACAACCCGATCTTACAACGGCTCTGATTGCGGCATTCATGCCCGGAGCATCTCCGCCGCTTGTCAATACGCCAATCGTTTTCATTAAAAATCACCTCAAATAAATACATTCAAAATATAATGATACACAAATGAAAAATATTGTCAAGCAATTTCGACATTTTTCTTAGAGTTGTACAACAACATTTTTTTCACCGTTAATTCTTTTCAACTCTGAAATCATAGGGTCATTGGCAGTCGTCGAAAATAGCTGTCTCTCGTAGCTTTTAGCATCATCAAAATAGTAATATACGGGTAACATCCCCTCAAAAATAGTAATCAGATTTGTACTCTTTTTAACTTCCTCACAGTTCTTTGTGCAAAATCTCACAAAAAGGCCCTTTCTCACCGATTTTTTCGGCTTGTCGGAATTTGGGGAAGCTGTGTCGGCGGTAACAATACTGTTTTCATCCGGAGGTAAAGAAACGCTGTCCATAACTATTTTCGGTTCTTCGTCCTCCCTGAGAGACAATCTGCCGCACAGCAACACAACGCTTCCGACATTTAAAAGCTCTGAATACTTGAGCAAAAGTTTGGGAAACACTATGACTTCAATAGCTGCATGAACATCTTCAAAACCTAAAAAAGCCATGGTGCTGTCTGATTTTGTAACTTTTTTCTTTATAGAAGTTATTATTCCGAGGACACGTACAGGGCTGTTATCCGTATATTTTCCCGAAACATTTTCTTCCGTATTCACCATTTCAAGAACGCTGTCAGACTTAAGCTTTTTAGAAAGCGTCTCATACTGAACCATAGGATGCCCCGTAAGATACAAACCGGTCATTTCTTTTTCCATCGATAAAAGTTCAAGTGCTGGAAATTCATCACAATGCTTACATTGCGGTTCATTGTCGCCAGAAGCCACTCCACTCAAATCAAACAAGCCGAGTTGTCCGTCAACATTATTTCTCTTGTCACGCTCGATATTCTCAACAATCAGAGGTAAATTTGTAAGCATTTCACGACGATTAAGTCCGAGTCCGTCAAGTGCTCCGCTTTTAATTAAGCCCTCAACGGCTCGTTTATTAAAATCCTTGCCATATGTTCTTTTACAAAAATCATAAAGTGATTTGTATTTTCCGTTAGAGCTTCTTTCTTTGACAATAGTATCAATAAAATTGTAGCCGAGATTTTTAATAGCAAGTAGCCCAAAACGAACGCTCTTGCCGTCAGAGGTAAATGCTCTGAAACTCTCATTGACGCTCGGTGACAGAACGTTTATTTTCAGCCTTGCCAAATCGTCTATATAAAGTGCTATTTTTGTTGAATCATCAATAACACTCGTGAGAAGTGCGGCAGTGAATTGCGCCGGGAAATGGCATTTCAGATATGCCGTACGATATGCAATGACAGCATATGCGGCAGAATGAGACTTATTGAACGCATATGAAGCGAAAGATGACATATCGTCGAAAATGCTGTTGGCAACTTCGGCAGGTATTCCGCGCCTTACGCATCCGTCGCACGCATAAGTACCGTCGGAATTTTTCAATCCGTTTACAAAATACTCCCTCTCCTGCTCCATTACCTTGTGCTTTTTCTTTGACATAGCTCGTCTTACAACGTCGGCTCGTCCGAAAGAATATCCCGCAAGTTCCCGGAATATTTGCATAACCTGCTCTTGATATACCATACAGCCGTAAGTAACATCAAGAATATTTTTAAGTTGCGGCGTCTTATATCTGATGCTTTTCGGATTATGTCTGTTATTTATATACATATCAATCGAATCCATAGGACCGGGTCTGTACAAAGAAATAACAGCAATTATATCCTCTATATTCTGCGGTTTCAGACGAGTTATAACATTTCTTATTCCCGCCGACTCACATTGAAATACACCATAAGTATACCCTGCCGACAGCATATCATATGTCGCCTTATCGTCAAGCGAAATTTTTTCAATATCAAAATCGGGAATATTGTTTTCTCTTACCGATTTTACGGTATCACTTATTACCGTAAGTGTTCTGAGACCGAGAAAGTCCATTTTAAGCAGTCCGAGTTCTTCAATGGTAGTCATGGTATACTGCGTAACCACGGACTCATCATTTCTTGCTAACGGAACATATCGATCAACAGGTTTATCGGTTATAACAACGCCCGCCGCATGGGTTGAGGTGTGCCTTGGCATACCCTCAACTGATTTTGCCGTATCGACAAGTTCCCTGATTTTGGCGTCCTTATCATAAAGCGCTTTAAGCTCCTGATTTTTCGTAAGAGCCTTTTCTATTGTCATGCCGAGCTCGCGCGGAATCATTTTGGAAACCGTATCAACGGTATTGTACGGTATCCCGAGTGCTCTGCCGACATCGCGAATAGACGCTCTTGCGGCCAAAGTACCGAAAGTCACTATTTGCGCAACGTGATCCGAGCCATATTTTCTTATAACGTAATCAATTACTTCTTCGCGGCGTTCATAACAAAAATCAACATCAATATCCGGCATACTTACACGCTCCGGATTTAAAAAACGCTCAAACAGCAGATTGTATTTAATTGGGTCTATACCTGTAATTCCCATACAATAAGCAGCTATACTGCCGGCTCCCGACCCCCTGCCGGGACCTACGGGAATACCATGGCGTTTTGCATAGCTGATAAAATCGGCAACAATAAGGAAATAGTCAACATAGCCCATTTTATTGATAACCGAAAGTTCGTATTCGAGTCTGTCGATATATTTCTGCTCCGGAGCAATTCCGTAATTTCTGCGCAAGCCCTTATAGCACTCATTACGAAAATATTCAAAATGGTCCATATTATCGGGAACATCAAAATGCGGTAGTTTGGTTTTGTGAAACTCAAACTCAACGTTGCACATATCAGCTATAACAGAAGTATTATCAACCGCATCCGGATAATCTTCGAATAATTCACGCATTTCATCTTCGGATTTGAGATAAAAATCATCGGTTCCAAATTCCAAACCCGTATCTTCATCTATTGTATGGTTAGTTTGAATACAGATAAGAACTTTTTGTACTTTTGCGTTTTCTTTTTTTATATAATGGACATCGTTTGTAGCGACAAGCGGTATACCGGTTTCACGCGAAATTTTAACTATCTGAGGCAAAACCCTGAGTTGCTCGGCAATTCCGTGATTCTGTATTTCGAGATAATAATTGCCGCGACCGAAAGTCTTGTCATACCAAAGTGCAGCTTCCTTAGCTCCGTCATAATCGTCTTGCAACAGTTTCCTCGGAATTTCTCCCGCAAGACAGGCAGACAGAGCAATAAGCCCCTCGTGATATTTCTCGAGGAGCTGTTTATCAATACGCGGCTTTGTATAAAATCCTGTCACCCACGATTCAGACACAATTTTGATAAGATTTTCATATCCCGTATTATTTTTACAGAGCAAAACAAGATGAAAACGCTCGTTATCAATACCGTGAACTTTATCGAGGCGCGAACGTGGGGCGACATAAACTTCACAACCGATAATTGGCTTTATCCCATTCTCTTTAGCTGCTTTATAAAACTCAACGGCACCGAACATATTTCCGTGGTCTGTTATGGCTAAAGAATCCATGTTGAGCTCTTTTGCAGCATCAACAAGCTGTCCTATACGACAGGTGCCGTCGAGCAGACTGTATTCTGTATGAAGATGCAAATGAGTAAAAGACATTTAAATTCCTTCCGTTTTAAACATCATTACGTGTAATATCTTCGTATGTTTCACGTCTTATGATTATACGCGATTCTCCATCCTTTGCCATTATTACTATAGGACGCGGAATCCTGTTGTAATTTGATGCCATTGAGTAGTTGTAAGCGCCCGTTGAAAGCACGGCTAAAAGGTCTCCTGCCTCAACTTTTTGTATCGGAGCATTTTCCTGTATAAGGTCACCGCTTTCGCAGCATTTACCGGCAACGGTTACCTTTTCAGTCTTGGGCTCGTTTGCTTTGTTGGCACACATTACATCATAATCCGATTGATAGAGAATATAGCGCGGATTGTCGGTCATTCCTCCGTCTACCGAAATATAGGTTCTGATATTCGGAATATGCTTAACGGCTCCGACTGTATAAACGGTAACGCCTTCTGCTCCGACCACAGAACGACCGGGCTCAATAAGTATAAACGGAAGCTTAACATTTTTCTTCTCTGCTTCATTCTTGACAACAACAGAAACTCTCTTCATATATTCCGAAAACGGCTTCGGGGTATCCGATTCAAGATACTTAATGCCGAATCCTCCACCGAGGTTGAGTTCTCTGATTTCATATCCTACGGTTTCTTTGATTTCAGAAATAAAATCAATCATAACCTTTGCAGCAAGTTCAAACGGCGCAATATCAAATATCTGCGAACCGATATGGCAGTGAAGTCCGCAGAGGTCAATGCTGTCGGTTTCAACCGCAAGCTTAACTGCGGTCATAGCTTCGCCCGTCTCAAGAGCAAAGCCGAATTTAGAATCAATCTGACCGGTTCTTATAAAAGAATGTGTATGCGCATCTATACCGGGTTTAATTCTCAGCATTATCTTTGCAACCTTACCGGTTTTCGAAGCCAACGTGCTCAGCCTTTTAAGCTCCTCCACATTATCGACAACTATTCTGCCGACATTATTGTCAAGAGCCATTGTAAGCTCATCATTAGTCTTATTGTTGCCGTGGAAACAAATACGTTCCGACGGGAAACCGGCCTTAACGGCGGTAAAAATTTCTCCGCCCGAAACAACGTCTAATCCCATCTTTTCTTCTTTGCATATTCTGCACATTTCAAGGCAGGAAAAAGCCTTGCTCGCATAGCATACAAGCCCGTTACCGTCATAGTTTTCTTCCATTGATTTTACAAATTCACGGCAGTTTTTTCTTATCATATTCTCATCATAGCACATATACGGTGTCCCGTATTTTTTTGCAAGAGATACGGTATCGCAACCGCCGACGGTCAAATGGCCGCTCTCATTAACTCCTAATCCGTCAGATACAAACATTTGGTTCTCTCCTTTTAAAGTGCATTATTTATATACTCGGTTATCTCTTCCCTGCCCAATCCGTTAGTTGCAGAAAAAGGAATAATAGTAACATTTTCAGAATCCGGTATTTCATCGTAAATTGCCGCTGATCTTTCGGCAAACTGCGTTTTGTTAAGTTTATCGCTCTTAGTCATAACAATAACAAACGGATAACCGGTTGAGCGCAAAAAGTCAATCATCATAAGATCGTCTGCGCTCGGTTTGTGCCTCATATCGATAAGCTGAACGACAAGTCTTATGTTACGACCCGTCTTAAAATAGCCTTCAAGCATTTCAGCCCATCTTATTTTCTCGGATTTCGATACTTTTGCATATCCGTATCCAGGTAAATCCACAAATCTAGCATCGTCAACCTTGTAGAAGTTTATCGTAGCGGTTTTGCCGGGAACCGAGCTCACTCTTGCAAGTGCCTTTCTGTTAAAAAGGCGATTAAGCAAAGATGATTTTCCCACATTTGATCTACCCGCAAAAGCTATTTCCGGCAAATCGGAAGACGGCAGCTGCGACGATGTTCCAAATGCCGCTTCAAATTCAGCTTTATTCAAATTCATTTTTTACCTCTTAGTTCTGTTGGCATACAGAGGCCGTTTGGCTTCTGTCCTGTTTGAGCTTTATGCTCCTTTGTTTATTATCTTTGACGACTACATTTTTGGATAGCGCGAGAGACAATACCTCGTCGGCTTTTGACACCGATATGAAATCGACATTTTCTTTAACAGCATCATCGATTTCTTTCAAATCCGAAACATTTTCCTCCGGAATAAGAACGGTTTTAATTCCGTTTCTGTATGCTGCCATTGTTTTTTCTTTCAATCCGCCGATCGGCAATACATTACCGGTCAAAGTAACTTCACCCGTCATAGCAATATCGGCTCTTACCGGTATACCCGTGAGTGCGGAAACAACCGCAGTTGTTATTGCTATTCCGGCAGAAGGGCCGTCTTTAGGAACAGCTCCCTCGGGGAAATGAATATGAATGTCAGTATTTTTATAAAAATCCATATCAAGAGGCAATGCTTCCGAAATACTCCGGATATAACTGTATGCCGTCCTTGCGGATTCTTTCATAACATCGCCCAAAGAACCGGTAAGCTCAAGCTTTCCCGTTCCCGGCATCTTAACTGCCTCAACCTTCAGCATTTCTCCGCCTACAGAAGTCCATGCAAGACCGTTTACAACACCGACTTCATCCTTATGGCCCTGAGATTCCGGCTTATATTTTTTGGGACCGAGATAGGCCTCAAGGCCGGTCGGCTTCACAGAGATTTTTCCGGTATAGCCTTCGGTTATTTTAACAGCAACTTTACGCATTACCTTTGCAAAAGTGCGTTCAAGCGTTCTGACTCCGGCTTCTCTTGTATAACCGTCTATTATACTGTGTATGGCATTATCGGTAAAGTGAAGCTGTGACGCTTTGATGCCGTTTTCCTTGAGTTGTTTCGGTATAAGATGTTTTTTGGCTATATTGAACTTTTCCTCGTGTGTGTAACTGAAAAGTTCAATAACTTCCATTCTATCCAATAAGGGAGCCGGTATTTCGTTCTTATCGTTAGCTGTTGTAACAAAAAGCACCTTGCTCAAATCAAACGGGATTTCAATATAGTGATCACGGAATGTATTGTTCTGCTCTGGATCAAGAGCTTCTAATAAAGCACTTGACGGATCACCTTTATAGTCGTTCGAGAGCTTATCAATTTCATCAAGTAAAATCAAAGGATTGGAGGTTTTAGTCCTGATAACAGCTTCAATTATACTGCCCGGCATTGCACCGATATAAGTCTTTCTGTGACCTCTTATCTCCGCCTCGTCATGAACACCGCCGAGAGATATTCTCTCATACTTTCTGTTCAGCGCCTTGGCAAGAGACTTTGCAACAGAGGTTTTACCGACGCCTGGAGGGCCGACAAGACATATTATCTGCCCCTTAATATTTGGCGACAGTTTTCTCACAGCAATAAATTCAAGAATTCGCTCTTTAACGTCTTTAAGTCCGTAATGATCTCTGTCAAGTATTCTCCGAGCATTATCGATATTAAGATTTTCTTTTGAGTAAATATGCCACGGAAGCTCCAAAATCTTATCAAGATAATTTCTTGATACTGCACTTTCGGGGCTGCTCGGCTGCACATATTTAAGCCTGTCGCACTCATTTAGCAGCTTCTTTTCGCTGTCGGCATCAAGATGCAACTTGAGTATTTTTTCGCGATAGTCGTCAGCCTCTGAAGCTGGATTGTCTCCTTCGCCGAGTTCGGCGTTAATAGCCTTTAACTGCTCATGAAGGTAATATTCCTTTTGATTTTCATCTATTTGGCTCTGTACTCTGTCATTTATATCCTCTTCAAGCTGAAGAAGCTTAACCTCTTTGCCGAGTATATCTACAAGTTTTTGTATTCTCTTAAGCGAATCAATTTCGGATAAAACCTCCTGCTTCTGCGGATAATCAAGAGGAATATTGCCGGCAATATAATCGGCAAGCGCACCGGGCTCAGACAGCTTGGCAACACCCATATTTATATCATTTGGAAGTTTCTGAGCTATAATAGAATACTCATTAAACAACCCTTTGGCATATCTGACAAGAGCCTCTGCTCTCAAATTGTACTTTTCCGAATAAGGAATACTGTCAATTCGTTTGACAACAGCCGTAAGATATGGATTCACATCCGAAAAAGCTAACAATTCTGCTCTGTACTTTCCTTCAACTATTACTCTTAAGCAATCGCTTGAGGGTATTCTTACAATTTGCTTTATTTCGCAAACAACGCCTATATCGTACACCGCATCAATATTTTCGGCCTCATCCGACATATCCTTTTGTGTAGCAAGAAATATGTCCTGCTTTGTTATCATTGCTGTTTTGACGGCAGAAATACTTTTTTTCCTGCCAACATCAAAGTGCAATGTTATATTAGGGAAAACAACCAATCCTCTCAATGCAACCATAGGCATATTAAGAGCATTATTGTCAAAAAGGTCCATTTATGTAATCTCCTACTTAATTAATTAGAGTTTATTATACAATGAATAAGATTTATCTGCAATAAAAAAATGTCAACAAATAAAGAATAAGCTAAAATTTTAGTGAGATTGTTAATTTTTGCAACAACTTTTATGTACAAAACGCAGAATATGCATTTTTCTTTGTTATTTTTTTGTCAATTCGTTGACTTTTATTAACACAGATTGATATAATGTAGCGGAAATAATTTTTGGAGGCAATATCAACATGTCCAGAGTTTACAATTTTTCAGCAGGTCCGTCTATGTTACCGGAAGAGGTCTTAAAAAAGGCCGCATCCGAAATGCTTGACTATGAGGGTTCGGGTCAATCGGTAATGGAGATGAGTCACAGATCCAAAGTTTATGACAATATCATAAAAACAGCTGAAAGGCTTCTCAGGGAGCTTATGAATATACCCGACAACTACAAAGTTCTGTTTTTGCAAGGCGGAGCTTCAACACAATTTGCGGCAATACCGCTGAACTTTATGAACGGTTCAAACAAAGCCGATTATGTTATCACCGGTCAGTGGGCTAAAAAGGCATTTGCCGAGGCTCAAAAATACGGTGATGCAAAAGCCGTTGCTTCTTCTGCTGACAAAACGTTCTCATATATACCAAAGCTTGATAAATCGATGTTCAGAAGCGATGCGGATTATGTATATATTTGTATGAATAATACTATTTACGGAACCGTTTATCACGAAATTCCGGATACGGGTGACATTCCTCTCATCGCGGATATTTCATCTTGTTTCCTTTCGGAGCCTATAGATGTAACAAAATTCGCCATGATTTACGGCGGAGCACAAAAAAATGTTGCCCCCGCAGGTCTTACGATTTGCATAATACGAGAAGATATGCTTGGCAATGCACGAGACATAACACCAACAATGCTCAACTATAAAATTCACGCAGACGCAAATTCGCTTTACAATACACCACCCTGCTACACAATATATATATGTAAGCTTGTCCTTGAATGGATAGAAAAGCTCGGCGGTCTTGAAAAAATGAAAGAACGCAATGATAAAAAGGCAAAGCTTCTCTATGATTTCCTCGATAACAGTAAAATGTTCAGAGGTACGGTTGTTCCGGAGGATCGTTCTTTAATGAATGTACCTTTTGTTACCGACAGTGACGAACTCAACGCAAAATTTATTGAAGAAGCAACCAAAAACGGTCTTGTTAATCTTAAAGGACATCGAACAGTGGGCGGTATGAGAGCGTCAATTTATAATGCCATGCCTTACGATGGCGTAGAAAAGCTGGTTAATTTTATGTCCGATTTCGAAAAAGCTAATTCATAACTCAGGAGAAATTCACAATGAACAATATTTTAACACTAAATAAAATTTCAAAAAACGGACTTGACAGATTCGGTGAACGCTATGTATGCTCGAATGACGTCAAAGACCCGGATGCGATACTTGTCCGTTCGGCATCAATGCACGAATATGATTTTTCGGAAAATACTCTTGCAATAGCAAGAGCCGGAGCCGGAGTCAACAACATTCCCCTTGAAAAATGCAGCGAACAGGGAATAGTAGTTTTTAATACTCCCGGCGCTAACGCGAATGCTGTTAAAGAACTTGTTTTGTGTGCGCTGTTTTTATCATCAAGAAAAATCGTGCCCGCAATCGAATGGTCAAAAACGCTCAAGGGTGAGGGAGATGCAGTTTCCAAGCTTGTCGAAAAAGGAAAATCCGCTTTTTCAGGACCGGAAATCAAGGGTAAAAAGCTCGGCGTTATCGGTCTTGGCGCAATCGGGGTGCTTGTAGCAAACGCAGCTCATTCTCTCGGAATGGAAGTTTACGGTTACGATCCTTTTCTTTCTGTTGATGCAGCATGGAAGCTTTCCCGTGCCGTAAAGCACGCCGCAACCCTTGATGATATTTATGCAAATTGCGACTATATAACGCTTCATGTTCCGCTGACTGACGAAACTCGCGGCTTTATAAATGCCGAAACAATCGCCAAAATGAAAAATTCGGTACGCATACTTAATTTTGCTAGAGGAGATCTCGTCAATACCGGGGATATTATTAACGCTCTCGCTGACGGTAAAGTTGCCGCATACGCCACAGATTTTCTTAAAGATGAATTAATTGACGCAACCGGTGTGATAACAATCCCGCATCTCGGAGCTTCTACACCGGAATCTGAAGACAATTGTGCCGTTATGGCCGTTGACGAATTAAAGGACTATATAGAAAACGGCAATATAACAAATTCCGTAAATATGCCCGCTGTATCTGTACCGAGAAGCGGCAAAACAAGAATTACCATCATTCATAAAAATGTCCCTAACGTTATCAGCCGCATTACAGCAATCGTCGCCGAAGAAAATATAAACATTGATAACATGGTGAATAAATCACGCGGAGAATATGCATATACCATGCTTGATACCGATACGGAGGTTTCAAACGATGCAATAACCGCAATTTCGTCTCAGGACTTCGCCATAAGAGTAAGAGTCATCAAATAAAAGCTACTTTAAATAAAAAATACAAAAAGGAAACCGACTTCATTTTGAAGCCGGTTTCTTTTTGTATTTAACACTTATTAAGCTTTAACATTTTCTTGAGATTTATCTACTTTGACAATTTCGGAAAAAGTTCTTTTAATATCAATGCGGTCATAATACTGCTTAAATCTTACGCACAGCTTAAAGTTGCGATCGCAATTAGGACAATAAAAATCCGCTCTGAAAGATTGATTGACAAAACGCCAGTCCTTCTTCTTTTTAACTTTTCCACCGCAAACATCGCAAACGCAGTTAAACACCGAACGGTCAACTATCGGATTATCAATATCACGTATAATGTGCGGTTTATATGCAAGCTTTTCATAAAACACGCGATTACACGGGGTAATGAACCGCTTTAGTCTCTCCGAGTCGTTTACCCTTTTCAAACAAGCTGCAGTAAGCAAGCTGTCATCAAGTGCCCTGTGATGCGGAAATTCATCCGGATTAACTCCAAGCTCGAAAGCAGCGGCAGAAAGCCCGATTTGTTGCGAAGACGAAGCCGAGGGTATAAAAGACTGACAATATTTTTGTGCGTCACAATAGTTATTAACAAACGGAATACGATTTTTCTTTAAAAAGAACTCATAGTTTTTTATTAGAGTTCTGATGTCTCCGTCTCCCCAAGAAAAGAACACATTTTCATCGTCGCCGACCCAATTTCTGAACATTGAAAGGGCTTTAAAAAACGGAACTCCGTTAGATATATCCTCATTGGTAATATGCGTAAGTGCCTTTACCCTACCCTGTAGCTTCTTTCCGACCTGTGCTTTTACAATTACCGAAAACTCATCAATAACATTAAAATCTTTATCTACCTTACAGGCACCGAATTCTATAATTTCATTGATATACCCCTTTAGTTTTTTGCAATATGCATTATTCCATTCGAGGTCCATTATAATAAACTGCATAAATAGCTTTAATGCTCCTTAATCATCTTATAATTCCGAATAAAAAGTAACCGTATTGCCATCACAGTTTTTGAAATTTTCCGAATAATCATATCCAAATATTTTCATATCCGGAAAAACATCATGTAGCGGATAAAGAACAAACGCTCTCTCTTTTACTCTCGGATGCGGCAACATCAACTCCGGTGTATCCGCCGTCTCATTTTCATAAAACAACAAATCAAGATCAATAACACGCGGCCCGTTTTTAATTGTGCGCACTCTTCCTATACCCGCTTCAATTCCGAGGCATACTCCAAGTAAAGCTCGTGAAGACAGATTTGTTTCAACAGTCATAACACAATTAAAAAAATTATCCTGTTGGTCATATCCCCAAGGTTCTGTTTCGTAAACAAAAGAAACCTCCGTAACTTTTGTTTCGGGAACAAGCCCAAACGCTTTTTTTGCGTCTCTGATATTTTGAAGTCGGTCGCCGATATTTGTTCCGACACCGATTACTGCTTTCATACTGCCACTCCGTTTCTGTTGCGCTCAATTTCAACCGCAACATAATCAAAATCAGCCTTAATAGGCGCTTGAGGTTTCTTAACAGTTATTTTCAAAGCTTTAATTTCGGAAAACTCATTTAATACAGCGTCGGCAACTGTTTGTGCCGCCTTTTCTAGCAAATCAAATTTTCCGCTTAAAAAAGCTCTACGCGCTGTTTTTATTATTTTAGCATAGCTCACGGTATTCTCTACCATATCCGTTTGGCACGGAACATAAAGAGAAAGAAATGCGGTTATATCTAAAATAAAAAGCTGTCCGTCTTCCTTCTCTTCGGGATTTACACCGTGATATGCATAAAGCTTTAATCCGTTTACGATTATTTTATCCATTGCATCACCCTCTGAAAACGGCATCAGCCATATCCGCCGCAATTTTCGACTCCTTCACTTCATGCACACGTATCATATCCGTTCCGCCGAAAACAGCAGCTGTATCTGCGGCTATCGTTCCAAACAAACAGTTTTCCGCGTCGGAGTGTGATGCTGCTTTAATTACACGTTTATTTGAAAGAGCGGTAAGCAACATAACATCCTGCCTCTTCAACAGTTTTATATTTTTTATAAGAGTAAGATTATCCTCATAATCTTTACCGAATCCGATGCCCATATCAAGACATATCTGTTCTCTTTTTATGCCGAAGTTTTCACTCTTTTCCAACATATAGTCAAAAAAAGCATTGACATTTCCGACAACATTTTCTTCGTAATCGGTCATTCTGTCGGCATCACCGCCGCCTGTATGCATGACTATCCAACCGGCATTGTAATTTTTCACTAAGGAAGCAATATCCGGATTGAATCTTCCGCTTACGTCATTTACAACAGCCACTCCGTGCATTAAGCAGTATTCAGCTACCGCCGGATAAAAAGTGTCAACAGAAGTCGGTACCGAGAGCTTCGGAATTATCGCATCAATATACTCTTTTATAATCGAAAGTTCCTCTTTCTCCGAAAGCTCTTTGTGTCCCGGTCTTGTGGATTGTGCACCTATATCTATTATATCGGCTCCGTCATTTTGCATTTGTAAAGCGTGGTTAAGTGCTGCACCGGGCGAATTCCATTTGCCGCCGTCATAAAACGAATCCGGAGTTACATTTAAAATGCCCATTACATATGTACGTGTATTTAACTCAAAGCTGAAGTTTTTTCCTCGAAAAAAGAACACTTTATTTTGCTCCTCTCAAAAGCGACATTACTTCTGCGCGCGTTCTGGCATCTTTTCGCAT
>ULOA01018093.1_pt1 | contig 24366 bp, 20 predicted proteins | sample 1952271 | NCBI WGS metagenome assembly ULOA01 (sample SAMEA4835594, study PRJEB28245) | human gut metagenome | biome: gut microbiome; material: fecal sample | place: Denmark | collected 2008 | reverse complement strand
TAATAATCCCTAATAATTTCTACTGTTGTAGATAAGAAACTATTAACGGTTGGCTTCAAGGATTAATAATCCATAATAATTTCTACTGTTGTAGATAAGCAGAGAAGATTTTTTGATGACATTGATTAATAATCCATAATAATTTCTACTGTTGTAAATTTTCAAAATATTTACAACGCTATTCATTATTTAATAACATACCAAAAGCGTCGGAGATTTGCTTTCTCCGACGCTTTTTGTGTTTATTCTGTGTTACGGCAAAATTTCGAGCCAATAGCCGTCCGGGTCCTCGATGAAATAGATACCCATTTCAGGATTTTCAAAGCAGATACAGCCCATTTCTTCATGCTTTTTATGCGCCGAATCAAAATCATCTGCTTTAAATGCCAAATGGAATTCACATTCCCCCAAATCGTACGGCTGCGGATGTTCTTTAAGCCAAGTAAGTTCAAGCTCAAAATCGCTTGAATCATTGCTCAAATAAACGATAATAAAATCGTCGGTGGTTTTTCGTCTGACCTCGTGCAAATCAAGCGCATCACCATAAAACTTAATCGACCTATCCAAATCGGAAACATTATAGTTTTCATGAATCATTCTAAAGCTCATATTTCTTCTCCTTTTGCTGATTCTGTATTTTTTATTCGTGATTTATACTGCGGATATTCGGTGATAAACCTATCAATCACGCTCGGTTCGTTCCAATAATGCATAGGGAAAACGGCGTCGCAATCGACATATTTCAAAAAATAAAGCATACCGTCGGCATAGTGTTCCTCCTGCCTTGGGTCAAGGGGAACGAATGCGGCATCAAAATGAGCGTCCTTGATTTTGTCAATCTCGGCACGGTACATGGAGGCCATGTGGCGGTTGTCATCTTCCGACTCACCCTCCCAATGCCAATCGTTCAAATCACCTGCGTGGTAAATTAAGCCATCGCTTGTCTTGACGATAAAAGCCACACCGCTGTCGGTTGAAAGAAGCGTATTAACCTGTGTGCCGTTGTCAAGAATGTAGGTTTGATCGTGATAAGCAGTCGTAACTTTCACACCGGCAGGATACTTCTTTTTGCTGATGTCCTTTGCCAAAACAGCCTGATAATTCATACCTATATCATCAAGAATTTTAAAGATTTTCGGATTGAAATGATCTTGATGAAAGTGACTGCAAAAGACTATGGCTTCCTTGCTTTTGTCAAGCCTCGGTATCTCGCCCTTGTAATAATCAAAAACATAATAGCAGTTCTTGGTTTCAACCAAAAATCCACTGTGGTTAATGTATGTTATTTTCATAATCCACCTCTATTACTCTTATCTTATTATATCAAAGCGATAAATCGGAATCAATACCGCACAACATTTTCGATACGAAGCAAAACGCTTGAAACGGTCTACTTGAGCCTCTTTACTTTTTTAACAAAAAAGTAGTTCTAATTTCCGTATAAAATATATAAATAGCAAAAGACTTGAAACAAAATTCGTGAGTATGGTATAATTTTAAAAAATGACGGAGGAATTTCTATGAACAGAAAAAATGCAGGTGCGGTTTTCGGCACTCTCTGCGGACTGACGGCATTGACCGCAATGTCGGCGGAAATATTCTATGATTTCTCGATAAACACAAAATCACCTATACATATGAGTAAGCTCAACAATCTCGTTCAAAAGGTCACGAACACATCCGGCAGCGAAGAAGACGCGAGCGAAAAATACAGCGGACTTACCGGTACGCCCGAAATAAAAAAATGGTACAATGAGCACGGTGAGGATGTTTACATTATGTCCGACTCTCTTCGTCTGCACGGTAAGATATTTAAAAACAACAGTTCAAAATATGTACTTGTCTGCCACGGATACACAAGCAAGGCCAAGCATATGGCCGGTTTTGTAAACAAATTTTACTCACTCGGGTATAATGTTCTGGCAGCAGACGCACGTGCACACGGCGACAGCGAGGGCACGAAAATAGGAATGGGCTGGCCTGAGCGATTTGACGTTATCGAATGGATAAAGCTTATTATTTCTTGGAATTCGAATGCACAAATAATACTACACGGCGTATCCATGGGAGCGGCGACGGTGCTTATGGCATCCGGAGAAGAGCTGCCCGAAAATGTCAAGGCTATAATTGCGGATTGCGGCTACACCTCGGAATGGGATGAATTCAAATGCGAAGCAAACGCTCTGCATATCCCGTGGTTTCCCGTACTCAACGCCGCATCTGTGATGTCAAGACTTCGTGACGGGTATTATTTCAAGCAAGCGAGCGCTCTTGAGAAGGTCAAACAAAGCCGTATTCCGACTCTGTTTATTCACGGCTCCGATGACGAGCTTGTTCCATACAGTATGCTCGATAAGCTGTATTCGGCGGCGGCCTGCGAAAAGGAATGTTTGACCGTCAATGGTGCCGGACACGCGCTTTCATCCTCGGTTGAGCCGGAGCTTTATTGGAACACAGTTGAGAGCTTCATTGAAAAATATTTAGAAAAATAGAATTTGAGCCGTGCCGTTCGGCGGAAATAAACATATGTATTTTAAAGACTATTGCGAATAATGTACAGAATGGATTGTAGCTTCGATGGTAAATGCGGAATATGGTAAGGCCAAATTGTCATTGACCTTGCACTTTAACGAGTATAATAAATTTCGGCTTCTGTTAGACGGGAAAGAACCTATGGACTTTGAAAATACGGGAAACGCAATCAATTATGTATTTGAAACAGAAGTCGGAAATCATATTTTAACATTTGAAAGCATTCCTTTTGAGAAAAATCAATTAGGAAAATTGAAATTCTCGTTTTTATCCGAATCATTTCAAAAGAGAATATTGAATCATTTGTTTGCTTTCAGATATGATTTATCCTGTTTCAGAGTAACATACATGCTGCATATTCATCGTAATGCAAAATTGGAAATTGCCATTAAAACAAGCTGCTATAATAATTTCCTTTATATAAGGGCTAAATGTTTGCATCCCGTAATTGTTCAAAGCTCAAATATAAAAGTTAGAAAAGAAGAATTTTCTGTATTATATAATAAGCTTTTGAAGAAGAAATTTTATTTTTCTCAGATGGTTATTTGGACAATTTATTTTATTTTGTTAATAACGGTTTTTGGCGGACTTGCTATCGATGATATTATACATTGGGAAGCAGGCACCTACATGGCAGGGTTTAATAAAATTTCAGCATTATTTTTGGGCGTTTTTCCGCCGCTTATTATGATTTTATTTTCTTATTTTTTCTGTATTGTAAATCTCGTTAAACAATATAACAATAATTATTTATGCGAATGAATGATTATGTGTTTTTTAAAATATGAAGCAAAAGAAAATGCCCGAATACTGCCGTAAAAAGCGATATTCGGGCATAAAAAAGCCTCGGAACAATTTGTTCCGAGGTATTGGGATTCGAACCTAAAATGGCGGAGTCTGAGCCTTGCAATCTTTTTTCAAAGCCGCCTATTTAAGCCATTTTTCAGACTTTGCGTCTCTCAAAAATCTCTCAGAATTTTATTTTTGCTTAGAACCGCAAATTCGTATGAGGAATTGTGAACCTTACACTGAGGTGTATTAAGAAACTCTAAATCCACATTATTATTTACAGCAGGATACTGCGCAATTTGATGACGAAGAATATAAAAGCTCTTTATTCAATCAGATTTAAACTGAATGCCGGTCTCATATATTCTATTGCTTCCTGTTATATATATTCATTGATAATATTTGATATGTTGTCATTTATACAGATGGATTTATGCCGTATTTCGGGCGGACAAACGGGCGTTTCGATAACTTCTTGGCATAAAAATTCCCTCCTGATGTATATTCTACATCAAGAGGGCTCTTTTTTATATTGTCCATTTTTTACGGACTTGTTCAAAATCTAATTCCATCCTTTTTGTATGTCTTATCACTTTTAGGCTTGTATGAGAATTTTAAGAAATGTTTTTTAAAATCTTTGATTTCTTAACAGAGCTTACGGTTGCCTGAATTATCGGACCGGAGAGCAAAACGGTGGCAATTGTGCAAATTCCGAATTTACCGCCGAGCAAAACGCCGATAATTACCATTATAATATCAAGAACCATTCGTACAATTTTGATTTTCCACCCGTTTTTTTCGGCAAGCGAAAATGTGACTGCTTCATATGAGCCCCTGCCGAAATCAGCGGCGGAGTAAAGCCCCGTTCCGAACGAAAATATAGCAATGCCAAGCAGCATTATAACAAAATTAACCGCTTTAATATCTGTATAATGCTGAATTTTTGTGAATACATCCACGAAAAAACTGTAAATGATTTGGTAAAGAATTGTGCCGACATTGATTTGCTTTCTGTCATAGAAAAAGGCAAAAATTATCATTGCCACAGCCACAACAAGCGACGATGTGCCGATTGACATACCTGTCACATTCGTCAGCCCTTGCCACAATATCGCAAGTGTTGCGCCGCCGAAACCTGCGCCTATTGCAAGCGTAATTCCGTATGCGGATATTATTGATCCGATAACAATCATCAGCGTTTTTGTTGCATATTTTTTAAATTTCATATTATCGCCTACAAAAAAATAAGACTGTAAACTCTGCTGTTGTGTTCAGAAACAGCAAAATTTATAGTCTTCATCAGCCGAGACAGCTTTATTTTTTTGATTATACACCCGAGATTTTATAAAGTCAACGGTTATAAATATGATTTTCTGTATTCGCTCGGAGTTTTTGCTCATTCAATTCGTGTTACGATTTTGATTTGAGCGATGTCTCTCAAAAGTCTCTGCCAATTGTGTATCACAAGTTTTCAACAAATTCGTATGAGAAATTGCAAACCTTACAATGAGGTGTCGTTCGAACACAAAGTCTACTACTTTATTTTTCTATTTTGCAATCTCTATTGAAAAAGTACCATTGTTATTAAGCACCGGCTTAAAGCAAAGCAGCTCCACAGCCTTTGCGTATACTCCGTATTTCAGCACTTTATTCACCTGCGATTGAGATAATTTTCGTTCGGTTACAGTATGTATTCCATCATTCTTTTCTTTGTTTTCAGCCCCATTTTTTCATAGAATTTTTCTGCTGGAGTGTTCCCTGTCCATACATTCAGTGTTACTTCGTAGCAGTCCATCCTTTTTGCCTCTTTTTTGACATAATCAAACAGAGCCTCGCCGATATGCTTTCCTCTTTGTTCCTTGTCTACGCACAAATCGTCGATATACAGCGACTTAAACGGTACTGTATTGTTAGAAACAGACTGTTCCTGTAACTGACAAAAGGCATATCCCATACAGATGCCACTGCCGTTTACGGCAACATAAATCGGCTTTTTGTCATCATTTATCATTTTCACCAACTCATCAGTCGTGTATTTGGTGGTGCCGGATATAAAAATATCCGGGCGTATGTCGGCGTGTATTTGGAGCACCTGCTTCAATAACTCGATAATCCTCGGTATATCCTTTTCTTCCGCTCTTCTGATATTCATACTGTATTAGCTCCTAATGAATAAATTATCGAATTTATTATATAAATATTATTCTTGTCAGTCAATTTAAAAGTTAATACCTGAATATACTCCGTAGTGGTCGGACACATACCCGTTGTTCAGGTCGTTCAGCACGGTATAATCTACTGCTTTTCCGTCGGTAAATATAAAATCGATAGGCTCATTACCGGTAGAGCGATAGCCCCACTCTTGATATGTGGCTGTCTTTTTTGCTCGGTTCGTGCAGTCGTTCAGCTTGGACGCAACGAGCTTATAAGCCGTTCCGTCTTGGGTTTCGTTGAAATCACCGGTCAAAACGGTGCCGTCGATATTGTTGTATTTTTCTTTTAGCTCATTGAGTTTGTTCATAACTACATTTGCACCGAAATCAGCTGCCTGCTCCGATGCGTTATCCAGATGAGTGTTTAAAAAAATGATGTTTTTGCCGTTCTGCTTATTCAGCAGAACAACATAGCTGCAAATTCTGTAGCATCCGGCTTCACAGTGATTACCGTCTTTGTCGGTGTAGGTGTATTTGCTTTCCTTTTCGGGAGTTTCGCTGAGCCAGATTGTGTTCTTTTCCACAGCGGAAAACTTGGTTTTGTTCCAAAATACAGCATTCATTTCGCTGTTCTTTTCTTCGCTGTCGCCGCCTCGCTTTACTCCGTAGTTTTCATAATCCGGCATAGTAGATTTGAGCTTTTCCAGCCAAATAGAATTCATTTCCTGCGTGCCGATTATGTCCGGTTTTATACTGTTCATATAGCTTGCAAATCGGTCGCAGCGTTCTGCACTTGAAGTGTCGTCTAATTTTTCACCAAAAGCGGCAGCAACATTGAATGTTACTGCGCTTATGTCGCAGTCAGCATTTTTCGGAGGTGTATATGTCACTTTAGGTGAGCGATAAACGAAGCAAGAAGAAGCGATAACAGCACCGACGATTATCAGAGCCGCTACGGTATTGTAGGTATTGACTCCCTTTTTGTGAACTGCGTTCTGCAAAATGAATCTAATGAAATATATCAAAAGAGTCAAAATCAATCCTGCCTTTACCCTTGCGCCAAAGCCGACAGCGCAAAATGACATCAGTACCGTCACACCGAAATTTACGCTGAATGCAATAATATCACGCTTGTATCCGCTTTTGGCAGAAGTGAAGAAGGAGCAAATTATTTCTGCAATACCAAAAATCACAACACAGAGTATTGCCGACACAGCAAACAGATATGCCCTGTCGCTCAATATGGCGGTTAGGTCTATTCCGTGGTTGTGTATGCTTGCCGCAAAAGTGATTAGCGAAACATTTTTGTGACCTGCATAAAACATCGGCAGGCACAACACGGCAAGGGATGCTAAAAAAGAGAGCAGCCGCATTATGTGCCACGGGGTTTTAGCCTCAGAATCTTTTAATATGCTTCCGAATTTTTTGTTTGTTTTTGAATGATTATCCATTTTTATTCTCCAAAATAAACAGTAGCGTTTCTGTCGCTGTCCGCACCTCTGTTTACCAGCGGCAAAACAGCCTCACTAATACTCGATAGGCCGATTGAATTGAGCTTTTTACCGAATGGTTTTGCAAGACGGTCGGCTTTCTTCAACACCGAACATATCATTTTGTATTCTGTGGAGGAAGTAGGTATGTTTCCGTCGCCTCTGTAAAGATTTGCCGCAATGTTGATAACAAAGGGGACTACTTTTTTTGAGCTGATTTTGCTTATTTCGCTCTTGCTTACACCACTCGAAAAACGAACTAAGTGCCATACCTTTCCGAATGTAAGATGATTTAGAAATTTAGCAAAACTATGAATAATGGGCTTGTATTTTTTACTCGTTTCCTTAGAGATACTCATGCCTACGGCAAAGTCGGCAAAATTGTCGTAGTCATATTCGGCATCGTACAGTGCTTTTGATACAACGCCCAAAAACAAGTCTTTTGTGTACTCCTCGAGGGCAAGCCCGTTTGTATCGATGCTGTCTGCGCAGTCTGCACAAATGGTTTTTATTTCTGCTTTTTTCTGTTCTTTGTTCAGCACTATTTGGCGATAATACGGCGGAAATCCCGTTAATGCCGCTGTGGAAATGTCATAAAACTTTTTGTTTCCTATTTTGCAATAAGAAATGTTGTGCATATGCGTGTGACCGGTAAGCACAAAATCAAAGCCTAAGTCGGAAAGCTGCTTACTGCGCAGCTCATATTCATTCAGCATATCACCCTTTGCAACAGCCGTATATATAGGCGACGGCGGCACAAGAGGGTGATGTGTCATTGCTATAATGTATTGACCGTCTCTTTTTGCATTGTTCGCTTCTGTTTTTACCCAATTCATCAGTTCGTCGCTGAATCCGCAATCGGGATCGCCGTAGTCATCGTTGAGTGCAAACAGGCGGTATCCGTCTGCAAGCTGTGCCACATACGACATTGTGCTTTTGTGCTTTGAGATGGCGTTGTTATAGCCAAAATCGCCGTAGTATTTCAAAAGTTGTGTTCGTTTTACTGACTCAACCTCTATATACTTGTCGTTTTTGTCTATGCCGTATGTGGGCATACGAGGAGTGGTATAGTCGTGGGTTGCGGTTATGACATACACTCTCTTCCCCTTTTGCTGCAGCTTTTTCAGAGCGGCTTTCATCTCGTCGTGAGAGGTCCTTTCGCCGTTATATGTAAGGTCACCGCTTATTAGAACAATGTCCGGCGTATCATTTTTGCACAAGCAGTCAAAGGTGTGCTCAACGATTTCTTCGCTCCTGCTGAAAAAGAGCTGGCCCGGCTTTGGCTTTTTGTTTTTGTCAAAGCCGTCCACAAAATTCTTTTTTGAATAGTAATGGATGTCGCTGATAACCGTGAATTTCAGTTCATCATTCATTCTTCTTTACCTCTGTTATTGGCTTTTATGAACTCGTCTTTGTCGTTTAGATTCCATACACATTTACCTAAGATGTATTCAGCCTTTTCTTTCTTGCTCATTTTGAATGTAAAAGGTCTGTTATTTTGGATTTCGTCATAGACAGGAGCGGCGAGAGTTGCTTTTCCGTCGTGCAGTGAGCAAGCCGCCAAAATTACAATGTCGCTGTCATTAGGCAAAATGACGGTGCTGTTTTTAGGCACATCAAATTCGACAATGTAAAAGTACATGCTTTTTGCAATTTCATCCTTGCCGTTTTTGTGACAATGGGTTGCTTCATATGCGATTTTGCCTTTTTTGATATATGCGGTTTCACCGAAGTCGTACAAATCCCATCTTGCAAAACGCTCAAAGCAGGAATTTACCTTTGCCTTTACTTCTCTGCCGTTTATGACAAATTCAGCGTCTTTATCCCCGACCAATGAGGCACAAAGGAGTGCAATTTTGCTGTCTTTACTGCCCGTATTTATCTTTTGTGCAGAGGCAGTAAGAGCGTTGTTTCCATTCTTGTTAATGATGAATTTGTATCCGTTTGAATTGATTTCATCAGGCACAATTTCAAACGGAACAGTGTAGTCATAGTCGCCGCATTTGCCTTGCTTTGTGATAATATTTTTGTCGAGAGGCAGTTCTATCGGTACAGCCTTTTCCGCTTTTACCTTTTCACCGCTCTTTAGCTTGAGTGCAAAACTTTTGATTTCGTATGGTTTAAAGCTTGTAATAAGTTTTCCGTCCTTTATTTCAGCCTTACCCTTGTATTCTTCACTTGCAAAAACTTCTTTTGCATCCTCTATGCCGTTTCCGAGTGTGAGCGAAAATTTGTTTATGGTTTTGTTTGCGCCCTCATTGAGCCTTACGATAATTTCATCGCTGTTTTCGGCTTTTTTGATAGCACGAACAATGACATCATTGGAAGAAACACTGCCGAAAGAATAATTTGTACCCAAAGCTCCGTTGTGCTTTTTGCAAATATATGCAGTCATAGGAGTAATAAATTTTCGTGCCTCAAGCTGTGTGTCTGTGCCGACATCTCCCTTGTGGCTGAAAATTGCGAATGAATATCTGTTGAGCCCCAAGTCCATCATTGACTGCATAGAGTCGATTCGATAGTTGTGCTTAGGCGTGTGCAGAACGGTAAATCTCAGCGTGCTGTCGTTGAATTTGTCCCAGCCGTATTTACATTCGCTGATTACGGATACACCGCTTTTTCCGTTTTTGTCTGTAATGTCTGCCCAATTTTGAGCAGGTACCTCATAGAGTTTGTCGCACATATTCTGCCTTTTTATTGCACCGAGTCCCAGGTCAAATGTGGCTGTGCCGTTGCTTACATTAAAGCTGAATTGCTCTTTTGCCAATGTGCGCAGAGACTGCCATTCTATTTCGGAATATACCTCTACACATTTTCCGCCGTCCGAAAGTGCAATAATGTTTGTGAAAGTACTCTTTTTGTCACGCTGTGTAACCTTAAATGCAACACGGCATGGGCCGTTTTCGATTATTTGCATTTTAGATTTAACGGGGATTCTGTCTGCCGCATTTTTGTTTTCGTTATAATCCATTTCCCACGCAGGCCAAACGCGTGAGCCGTTGTACTTGAGCAGCCCGAGAGAAACAGGCTCTTTCAGAATTTGGAAATTGTTTTGTTCCTTGTCAATAATTGACTCAATATCGCCGTTTGGATTTAGGGTGACGATATACTTTTGATTTTCCATTCTGTTCTTTGAGATGGAAACAGCACTTTCTGCGTCGCACGGTATATCGCTTACTCTCGCATCATAAATTCTTGTACCGAGACTCTTTACATCTGCAATGAACAGAATTTCGGTATAAGTGTTGGTTCGGTTTATAACTTGACTCTTAATCTCGTTTCCGTCATCATCGAACACTCTCACATTTTTATTGCCTATACCGCTCAGTCGGGCAGTTACGGTCTGCTGCCTTTGGGACTCAATCGGGTTGTATACCATAATAGGTGTACCCTTGCAAAAATCTGTTTTCATATTCAGTGCCAGTGCCGATGCAGAAGCTTCCAGCTCGTTTGCAAATTGATTCATTGACACGGCATAGTCGTTCCATGAACGCCTGTAAACTCTTTGGCAGCTTGTACCCGGAATATCATCGTGGAATTGGTGAGCAATGAATCTTTTCCAGGCTATGTCGATAGCACTCTTGTTATATTCTTTGATGCCGAGATAAGATGCTGTTACACTTGCTCTTTCTGCAATGTCAGCCAGTTCCTGACATCTTCTGTTCCAGCGTTTTCCCACCGCTCTGGAAGTGTAACCGCCTACTGCGTGGTCTTTCATGACCAGCTCATTGTTCCAGACAGGGAGCTTCGCCTTTTGCTCCGGTGTGAAATTTTCGTCAATATCGTGATAAATTCGGTCGGCTGAAGATGCCAAAACCTCAATATTACTGCTGTTGTTTTTGCTTATTTCTTTTTCAACAAATTTTACGCTTTTTTCCTTGGGTGCGCCGCCACGGTCACCGATTCCGTGGAAAATATAAGTCATATCGAGGTCGTATTTTTCATTCTCTTTCAGTTTGTTTTGAACAAAATCCCAGTCACGCAATTTTTTGAGCGTAAAGTAGTAGTCGTGAGGATTTACACTCGCATATATCTCGTTGCCGTCTACGCCTCTCCATCGACCTATGTCAAACGGCACTCCGTAGGCACTGCCCCAAGCGAGCTTTTGGGTGGTGAATCCCATCAGATTGGCGTGACTTGCGATGCTCGGCAATGCCCAGCCGAAGCCAAAGCAGTCCGGCAAATATATATCAACGCTTCTTTTTCCGAATTTTTTGTCAAAATATGAGTTACCGAAAAGAATGTTTCTAAACAAAGCCTCGGGTGACGGAATGTTTACGTCTCCGTTTTCAAATGATGAACCGCAAACATTCCATCTTCCTTCTTTTATATATTCTTTCATTTTGTCAAAAAGTTCCGGATAATACTCCTCCATCAGCTCGTATCTGTATGAGCCTTCAAATGAAAAAGTGTATGTAGGATATTTTTTGAACAACTTGAAGTTGTCAACAAGTGTGTTGTAGATATATTTGCTTACAGTAGTTTCAAAGTCCCAGCTCCAAACGGTGTCGAGATGTGCGGTTGCGACTGTATAGATTTTCTTTTTATTGCTCATTGTTTTTATTTTCCTCGATACTTTTTTTATACTTTTTGTGTAGGTACAATGTGAGTATTTGGAGCAGAATTACTGCTGCCGCACCTGCAAAAATGCTTGCCCCGTTTATAACAGCGGCTGTGCTTAAAGCTATAAATGTGCAGATTTGTATGCCCGACAAAATTATATTTCGCTTATATCCGTTTTTTGTATAAGAAAACAGGGATATAACCGCACAAACCAGCGAAGTCAAAATAACTGCCGCAAAGGATATAAAGCAAAGCAGCATCGCTTTGTTTTGGAACACCGATGCGGAATCCGAAATGATACTTTTAATTATTGATATAAGATTTATGCCTGCACCGTTCACTTTATATACAGGTATCAGCAGTGCGACTATCGGCAGAAAAAACGATATGAGTCTGACTAATGCTATGGGCGAGCCGATGGAGGACTTCTTGAGTCCGTTCAAAAAATTATCGAATCGTTCCCATTCTTTTTCTGCCCTTATTTTGTCGCTTTCGAGCCTTTCGTCAAAGCCATATTGCACAATATTCACGCCGCAGCTCGGACAGTTTGGCTTGAGATAAAACGGGCTTAACTTGGCACCGCATTTAGGACATTTGTTACTCATTTTCGTTGCCTCCTATCGCCTGAACTTTTGCTTTTCCTTCTCGTCTGTTTTTTAAGTCCTCACGAATTTGCTTTAGCTTTTCGCCATTCAGATTGTAGAATGCGTACGGAATAAGAGTAATGAGACCTAACAGTTTAGGTATCAGAATAAACAGCGCCCATATCCACAAGTCGGTGTGTTCTCCTTTTACGGCTACCGAATTACCGACTGTGTCTTTAGTGAAAGTTAAACCTATCAGAGGCAGCAGTGCAGTACCGATAGAGGTGGACAGAGAACCGGTCAGCTTGCCTACAAAGGTGAGTACGGAAAAGCTGACTCCCTCATTTCTTTTTCCCGTTTTCCATTCCATATAGTCTACCGTGTCGCCTATCATCTCAGTAGGAATGACATTGTTGACAGTTTGGAAAAAGGCAAAGAAAAAGTTTTGGAGCATAAGCAGAACAGAGATGGCAACAACATTTGTTTTATAAAATCCGAGGCCGCAGAAGAATACTGCCGTGCCCAAAACAGCGTTGAAAATAATATTCATCATAACTATATGCTTGTTGTCCATTTTTTCTTTCAGCTTTGGTATCAGCAAATATGATATAAAGCCAAGCAGAGTACCCGGCAGTGTTATCCACAAAACAGCAGAGTTCAGGTCGAGTACCTCCGAATAGTAGTAGGTCTGAAAAACATTTGATATCCCGCCGAGACTTCCGAGCACATTCGCAACAATAATCAGGAGCAGCGGCTTGTTTTTAATGAGGACTTTGAAGTTATCAAGCAGTGACGGCTCCTTTACGCTTTGACTTACTCTTTCTCTTATTTTCAGTCCTGCAAGAGAGAACAGCCCCATACCGAACACACCTGCTATACAAGCGAGAATCAAAAAGTCCTGTGCAAGTGTGATTTTCCAAACACCTTTGTTACTAAAATCCATCATAACCACAAGCATTGTTGTCGAAAGGCCGCCGATAAGGCCTGACAAAAATCTTGCAGTTGAAATCACCCTTGTTCTGTCACTCGTCGACGGTGAAATAGCCGCACTCATACTCCAAAACGGAACATCACCGAGAGTATAAAACAGTTCCCATATGAAATAGGAAACATACATATAAATGATTTTTACGGTCGTCGATTTTGCATCTGCCAATATTTCGGGACCGGCAAACAACATAATCGTAGTTATTGCAAGAGGCAGCGGCACAAACAAAAGATAAGGCCTCAGTTTGCCGTATCTCGTTCTCGTTTTGTCAATTATTCCGCCCATAAGCGGATCGTTTACTGTGTCCCAAATGCCCAGGAATAAAATCATTGTTGACACAGCAGCAGGAGGAATTTCAAAAACCTTTGTAAAAAACAGCGAAAGGTATCCGCCGGCTATCAGATTGTATCCGAACACCTGACCTGCATTTGCAAGACCGTATGACAGCGTTTCTTTTACGCCTACATACCTTGTTTCTTTATCCATAAAAATTGCTCCATTCAATAATTTTTATCTGATTTTTTATTTCCATCCGCCGCAATAGTTTTTATTGTGCTCTATAAATTCATCTACAAGTTTTACCGCTATCGAGTAGCTGTTTACGAGAGGGTGAAGTGTAAGCGCCTGAATTGCGGCAGAGCGGCTCCGCTCCCTTATTGCTTTGGAAGAGAGTCTTTCATAGTTTTTGACTCTGCGTATCAGCTCGAGATTTTGCTCGTCTACCTTGCCGATACGGTGCGGTGTACAACCGTTTTTATCGACATCACAGGTGATTTCGACCACATCGTCGTTCCTTAAACCGTCAATAGAGCCGTCGTTTGGAATACACATAATCATAGTACCCTTTGTTCCGCTTTGAGCAGTTTCGATAAACTTGAGTGCAACGCCGGCATATCCGCCGTCATCTTCTTCGTAAATGTCAAAGTGCCATGGCTGAGTACGCTTTTCACCTGTTTCACTTGCCATATAACTGCCCTCACGCATACCGTACCATTTGCTGAAAATCTTTAAGCAGTTTTCAAAATCGTTTTCTATATCCATTTGCGAAAGTTCCGTCGTCATGGATTTATTTATATCTCGTATTTGTTCGCCACGGGTTTGGCCGGCTTTGAGTATGTTTTCAACAGCTTTTTCACGATAGTAAAAATAATAGAGATATTCGTTCAAAACGCAGCCTCTGTCTCTTAGAAGCTCCTTTTCGAAATAACGCATATCACTCTTTTTGTATGCCTCGTCATTTTCGATCAGTTCCGGCATTATTTCTCTGCCCTTTAGCTTTATACTCTTGAAATATGACAGGTGATTAAGGCCGTAACATTCGCCCGTTATGTCATTGGGACTTTCGCCGTACATGAGTGCAAAGGTGCGAAGCATTCCCGATGGAGCGTCGCATATTCCGTATGTAAAATCATATCCCATATCACGCAGGGTTTGGCTCACTACACCGGCAGGATTTGTAAAATTAAAAACTTTTACATTGGGTTTTGAAAATTTTTTGATAAGCTCGCAATATTCGGCAAGAGCCGGTACGCTCCTCATTGCAAAAGAAAGTCCGCTCGCTCCCGTTGTTTCTTGACCGAGGACACCGTGATTGAGTGCGATTCTTTCGTCCTTTGCTCTCATTTCATCTTCGCCTACACGGATTGTGGTTATAACATAGTCGGCATCCTTTACTGCCTCAATGCTGTCCGTCGTCAGCATAAATTTCATTTTAGGACAAAGAAGATTTGCAACATGACTCGCCATACCGCCGTAAATTCTTAATTTTTCTTTGTTGTTATCCATAAAGCAAAGCTCGTCTATCCGCAGCTTTTCTGCTTTTTGTGCTATGCTTTTTGCGAGGAACATTGAGCGGACTCCGCCCCCTCCGATGACTGTTATTTTCATATACATATACCTCCGGCTGCTGTTCTATACACATAATTATAGTATTGTTGTGCCGCCAATAAAAGAATATAATACGACAATAAATTAAATATTGTGTCGTATTATATAAAGTTTTTATTGAAATAAATTTCGGTTTGTATTATATTGTTTGTATAGACAGAGAGGACTTTAATATGATTTTATCATTTAATTATAACGGCTGCCGAATTCAGCTTTTCAAAATATTTTCAGATACGCTCGATTCCGTGGTTCAGATGCATTCTCACGCAAAAAACGGGTACGAGATTCATTATATTGCCAGGGGCAAAGGTGTACTCGAAACAGAAAAAGACCGGTATGACATAAAGAAAGATTCTCTCTATGTTACCGGTTCAAATGTGCTCCACAAACAACTTTCCAGCAAGGATGCCCCGGTGTTTGAAATCAGTGTTTATCTAAAAATTCTCGGCAATACCGATGATGCGGCAATACGATTTTTTGCCTCCAAGTTTTTTTGGATAGGAAAATGCAGTCCTCAGCTGCGTAGGATATTTAATCAGCTCGTCTCCGAAAATTCAAAAACAGGTCTGTGGAGAGAAAGCATTCTGTCCGCCCTTACTCTACAGATGATTACGGAGATGACACGCCTCTACTATCCCGACAATGCCAGCTCTCTGCTCCCTCCTGAAGATTGCGACCTGAATGAAAATCGTTCATGGATACTCGATACTCTTTTGCTGGAGGATTGCAGTGATGTAACCCTTAATGACTTTGCCAGAGGTATGGGTGTGTCACCCCGTCAGGCAGAAAGAATTATCAAAGATTATTACGGTTCATCTTTCAGAAAGCTGCGCTATGAATCAAAGATGGCTATGGCAGCATCGCTCCTTGAGAGCGAAAACATTACTATAAATGAATGTGCCGCAAAATGCGGCTATACGAGCCTAAGTTCCTTTGCCGCTGCGTTTAGACGAAAATTCAATATCAGCCCAAACGAGTATAAAAAATCTATAATTGCCAAACGAGACAGTTCAAAATTATAGCTCTCCGCCGATTTTTCTTCTTATTCCCGGCTTGTCAGCAATGAGCATCAAATTGTTCACGTCTCTCTAGACGAGCCTGCCGTTTTTGTTCGGAGGCAGATTTATTGCCATAAGATTGTTTGTCTTTTCGAGAATACGGTAGTTGCTGACTATTTCGTCTGCGTCCTGCAAAGTTTTGATGTCGTATTCGTCCGAATAGAACCAAACTTCCTCCTTGCGTGAACATATTGTTTGTTCAAACGGCATGATTGTTTTGAGACTAATTAACTGTAATTTAATAGGAAAAACTAAAACATTTATATTAGTTGACCTAATATGAATTGCAGGTAAAAAGCGGTCTGTAATAAACAGATCGCTTTAGTTTTTTATTGATGTCTATTGTTGGTTTTAATCACGGGATAGCATATGGATTAAAATGTTGAAATAAAATCACTTGAAATTGCGATTTTTTCCTGCTATAATAAAAATATAACGTGTGGCATTTCTGCGTAAATCCAGTTGCAGAAGTCACACGCTTTTTTTATGAAATCGTGTGAGAAACGATAAATAAAGCACAATTACATAAAAAATCGAGTAGCAAAAATGCGTAAGTCCGGATTTTAGGGCTTGCGTGTTTTTTATTTTTTGAAAGAAAGGTGATTTAATATGGAAACAGGAAATCAATTTTTAGGGACGGAGCGTATCGGCAAACTTATGCGTCAGTACGCAATCCCTTGCATCATATCATTGTTGGTTGGTGCGCTTTACAACATTGTTGACCAAATTTTTATTGCTAATGCAAGTTATCTCGGCTCTTACGGAAACGCTGCCAACACAGTCGTTTTTCCGTTGACGGTTGTGGCTCTCGCTATCGCCGTAATGGTGGGTGACGGTTGCTGTGCTTTTGTAAGTATGGCGCTTGGCAGAAAAGAATCAGACAAAGCAAAGCGTAGCGTGGGCAATGCTGTTGTGCTGACCGTTGCAGGCAGTGTTATTTTGACGGCACTGTATTTGATTTTTGCAAACCAAATCATTGCTATGTTTGGCGGAACGGTCAATGAGGAAACATTTCGCCATTCGCAGGAATATTTTTTCTACATCACTTTGGGTATTCCGTTTTATATGTTCGGTCAGGCTATGAATCCTGTAATTCGTGCAGACGGAAATCCAAAATTTGCTATGGCTTCAACTTTGGCAGGTGCGGTCATCAATATCATTCTTGACCCTATTTTTATTTTCTGCTTCAAATGGGGCATGATGGGTGCGGCTGTTGCCACGGTAATCGGTCAGGTAGTGACTGCAATTCTTGCCGTTTGGTATATTGTGCATATGAAAACAGTCAAGCCTTCACGCAAAGATTTTGCTTTGCAATGGAACATTTGCGGAAGAATGTTGTTGCTCGGAATTACAAGTTTTTTGTCTCAAATCAGTCTTGTTGCGGCAATGGCTGCAATCAACAATATGCTTCGCAAATACGGTGCGCAAGACCCTGTTTTCAAGCAGGAACAGTATGCGCAAATCCCAATGGCGGTAGTTGGAATTGTTATGAAATTCTTCCAGATTGTCATTTCAATAGTAGTCGGTATGGCGGCAGGCTGTATACCTATTATAGGATACAATATGGGCGCAGAGAAAAAATTGCGTGTAAAGGAACTGTTTACCAAGTTGCTTGTTGCCGAAGCGTTGGTGGGTGCTGTTGCACTTGTATTGGCAGAGGGCTTCCCTCATCAGCTTATCGCCATTTTTGGTGCAAAAAATGAGAGTGTTTATTATACCGAATTCGCAATCAAGGCATTCAGAATTTATCTTTGTATGATGATTTTGGCTTGCGTCAACAAAGCTTGCTTCATCTTCCTGCAGGCAGTCGGCAAGGCATTGTCTTCAACTATGTTGTCAATGTTCAGAGAGGTTGTGTTCGGTGTAGGTTTTGCATTGCTCTTGCCTGTGTTCTTCGGCTTGGACGGAGTGCTTTATTCAATGCCTGTGTCCGATATTTTAACCTTTATCATCTCGGCAATTATTATCGTGAAAACATATAAAGAATTGAATACGAAAGGAGCGCAGAGCATATGAAAAACAGAGTTATAACCATCAGCCGTGAGTTTGGCAGCGGCGGACGCACAATCGGCAAAAAGGTTGCAGAAAAACTCGAAATTCCGTGCTATGATGCAAAAATTATTCAAGAAATGGTTAAAGAAACGGGCTTTGCACCCGATTATGTAAAAGAGGCAGGAGAATACGCACCCGGCGGCTTTCTCTCTAATGCTTTTTCTAATCGAATGTTCGGACCGACAAATGAGGATATTCTGTGGGAATATCAGTATAAAATCATCACACAGCTTGCAGAAAAAGAGCCGTGCGTAATTGTCGGTCGTTGTGCGGATTATATTTTGCAGGACAATGCAGATTGCTTGAAAGTGTTTGTTCACGCTGATATAGATTTTCGAGCAAAGCGGATTGTTGAAGTGTACGGCGAGCGAGAGCAATCTCCCGAGGAGCGATTGAGAGATAAGGATAAGCGCCGTGCGGCATATCACCGTTTCTACACCAATATGAAGTGGGGACACGCTCAAAATTATCATCTGACTTTGGACAGCGGAGTCCTCGGAATTGATAAGTGCGTGGACATTATTACCGAATTATTTTGACCTGAAAATGAAAAAATCGATTTAAGCGATGTCTCTCAAAAGTCTCAGTCATAAATGCCCTAAATCGCACCAAAACGGATTTGGAATTTTGAAATTAGCTGGCTCTTAAAATCTCTCAAAGACTCTCACGATATTTTGAAGCAAAGAAAAAATGCCCGAATACCGCCGTAAAAAGCAGTATTCGGGCATAAAAAAGCCTCGGAACAAATTGTTCCGAGGTATTGGCTGGGGAATAGGGATTCGAACCCCAACAAACAGAGTCAGAGTCTGTCGTGCTACCGTTACACAATTCCCCAATAGCGACAACTTCTTTTTCGTTGCGAATGATATTATACTATGAGGCACAGACAAAGTCAACATTTTTTTACGGTAATTTTAAAAAATCCAAATTGTCTAAATTACAAGATTAAATAGGACAACGGCAGCCGTAAAAACCAAGAGGAAAACGGCAGGCTTAATCAATCTTGGTACTGCTGTGCCGCGCCGAAACAATAATAAGTGCAGGCAACCGCCGCATCATAAAATACCGTTAATCGCACTTTATGTTGGGATGATAAAGCTTAGCCATACCGCCGGTGCTTGTTTCGCGGTACTTAGCGGAGAGGTCTCTGCCTGTTTCATACATTGTTTCTATTATGAGGTCAAGCGAGATTTTTCGCGTTGCGGTAAGGAAATTGGCAAGGTTAATGGCATTTATAGAACGCATTGCGGCTACGGCATTCCGCTCTATACACGGAATTTGCACGAGGCCGTATATCGGGTCGCACGTAAGTCCCAAATGATGCTCTATGGCGTTTTCGGCGGCATACTCTATCTGCTCAAGGCTCATTCCGAAAAGCTCGCCGAGAGCCGCTGCGGTCATGGCACACGCCGTTCCGATTTCCGCCTGACAGCCACACTCTGCACCGCTTATCGATGCATTTGTTTTTACCAAAAGCCCGATAATCGCCGCCGTAGCGAGTGCTTGTTCTATTTCTCTGTCGCTGTATCCCCTCTTTTTTTGGAAATACAGCATTACGGCAGGCAAGACTCCGCTTGCACCGCACGTGGGCGCGGTAACTATGCGGCCGCCCGCGGCATTTTGTTCACCCACAGCGTAAGCATACGCGCAAACAATGCGGTTTTCACGAGTTTCGGGAGATTCGTCAATATGGTTCTGCCTGAATAAAAATCCCGCTTTTCTCGACACGCCGAGTCCTCCCGGCAAAATCCCCTCAGTACTCAGTCCATCTTTTATGCAATCACGCATACAATCCCAGACTTCGCCGAGAAAATCCCATATATCGCTCCCCTCGGTCTTTTCGACATACTCCCATATACGTATATCGTTTTTGCGGCAATGCTCCGCAATATCCTTAAATGTGCTGAATTCGTATATCGGCTTGCTCTCAGCCATTTTCATACCCTTGATTGTGACTTCGCCGCCACCTATGCTACATGCGAGCATACTGTCGCAAAGCTTATCATCCTTATAGGCAAAAAGCTCCATAGTATTCGGATGCGGAAGGTCGGTTTTTGCAAAATCAAATTCAACGGTTGTGTCAATCGGAGACAATGTTTCCTTGACTATGCGGTCGGTGCCGTGACCTCTGCCTGTTAAGGCAAGAGAGCCGTATAATATCACCTTGAATTTATCGACATCAGGGTTTTTCTTCTTAAAAATATGGCAGATTTTTTCCGGTCCCATAGTATGCGAGCTTGAGGGTCCTCTGCCTATTTTATACATCTGCCTAATTGACTGAAGCCCCTTCGGCAGCTCTTTTTCGGCTTTTTGTGTACCCGAACCGAATGCAAAATCATCAAGTGACAGATGGAATGCGCTGCAAAGATTGCATATTGCATCAAACGATGGGGATGTCTCACCCTTTTCCCAACTCGAGAGGGTATTCACGCTGACGCCGAGAATATCAGCCAAAGCGGTTTTGGTTATGCCATGCTGCTTCTGCAGGGTCGCTATTTTTTTACCGAAAGAATGATTTTCCATTTTAACACTCCGAACCTTTAACTCAATATTGAAAAATTGCTGTACCGCTCGTTTTCGAACACAGTAAGAAAACCTACAAATGCCGAAACGTACAGAATAAGAGTAAATATAATGTAAGACGTGAATTTAAGAGCCTTTTGATTATCCGGCACAGCCGAATAGAGATTTATAATTATAAGGGTTCCGAAAAGCACGGCAATAAACGCAATATCGGCGAGATACCGTATATTGACGCCTCCCAAGCACATATCGAGAAAAGCCACCGCAACAGGCATTATCACGCCGAGCAAAAACGTTGCTCTTTTCCAATTCTCCGTTTTTTTCGTAAGAACACACGGAAATCCGAAAAGGCCGAGTGAAGCGGGCAAATTAAATATACCCATAGTTCTTGTCAAATAGATATATCCTTTATAGCCGCCTTTGTACGCACTCGCGCTGAGGTGAAAAAACGGAAATTCGGTTTTAAAGTCCGGTAATTGCAGAAAGTAATGATAAATCGCAGGCAAAAACAGGACCGGGGTCACAGCATATTTTGAAACGTCGGCAACGGTCAGCTGATATGCAGAGCCGAAGTCGAACACCGACGAAAAGCGCGCGTAATTGTACCACATCTGAAATGCCGCTCCGACAAAAACCGGTAACGCAAAAGACAAAACTGATAATAGCTTCACTTTCGTTTTTATATCCTTACGGCAAAGGACATTTAAATAAAGCGGCACCATAACAACAGACATAAGTGCCATATTGGGTCTTGACATAACCGTAAGAACCAACGAAATACCCGCAAAAAAGAAATCGGCACATTTTGCCGCCGTCTTTTTCTTCTCGTAAGCAGCAAGCGAGAACATCATAAACAGAGATAAAAAGCAAACTCCGCTAATCACAGCCGTATAATACATATCGGCACTTGTTAAAAGCATAAACAAAAGGCTTCCCGACTCTACCGCGGCAAATCCGAAAAACACAAGAGCTTTATTCGGTTTTTCGCAAAATATTCCGACTGCTTTTAAATACGTAAGCGCGACAGCAGTTACAGCCGCCGTAAACAGTATGAAGCACACCGTCGCCGCCGACGGCACCTTTCCTGTTATAAAGTAATACGGGTAATAAACCGTTATAATAGGTGTTATTCCGAAATAAGAATAATATTTACCGTCGTACAGTGCTCTGTCCCACAGGAAGCGTATACCCGTTCTGCTCGCTCGGTCATATGGGTTTGAAAGAGCCAATAGTTCCTTTGCCGGTTCAATATCTATAGATAGCCGATGCTTTAAAAAGGCGTCGAACTGCTGCTCATAAGCATTTTTATTGTAGAGCGTTTCAAACGGATACGTCGCCGCGGGCTTGAAAATACCGACATATATGAAAACTCCGAATAAAATACACAACAGCCAAAGAAAAACAAAGGCGATGTTTGTACTCTTTTTGTTTCGGCCAAGTACGCACGTGTGAAGACGCGCCTTGCCGCTGAAAAAATAAAACAGCACAAAGCTTAATACCTCTACCGTGACAAATCCAGAAAAGCTCATTTGGCTATGCACTCCCGTTTTTGCTCATACTTTCTCAAAAATCCTATCGCTATTGTAACATATCGAGGCGAAAAATAAAACAGTAAAAAAGCTTTAAGTGCGGACAATATTTAATTGCACAAGATAAGCTGTTATGATACAATATTTATAACTTATATGAGAGGTGATTATTTTGGAAGATTATATAAAGGCTTCCGATCTTGCTCTGCTGACCGAGGGCTATGAGCTTACCATGGCAGACGGGTTTATGGGCGCAGGTATGAAAGATACCGTAGCATATTTTGATTTATTCTTCAGGCGCGTTCCCGATAACGGCGGTTTTGCCATCGCGGCAGGCCTATCAAAGGTTATCGATTATCTTGAACATCTGCATTTTCGCGAGGAAGATATAAAATACCTCAAATCAAAGGGCATCTCCGACGAGCTTGCAAGCTATCTCAAAGATTTCAAATTCACCTGTGACGTATGGGCAATACCCGAGGGCACTCCGATTTTTCCGAACGAGCCTATCATAAAGGTAAGAGGCCCGATAATAGAGGCTCAGCTTATTGAAACAATGCTCTTGCTCTCAATAAATCAGCAAAGTCTTATAGCCACAAAGGCAAACAGGCTTGTAAGAGCGGCGCACGGAACAGCGGTCGCGGAATTCGGCACAAGGCGCGCTCAGGGCGTTGACGAAGCGGTTTACGGTGCAAGAGCCGCTTACATCGGCGGCTGTGTCGCAACCTCAGGCGTAATACCCGAAAAGGAATTCGGCATACCGTCGGTCAATACAATGATACACTCATGGGTACAGCTTTTTGACAGCGAATATGACGCATTCTGCGAATATGCGAGACGTCACCCCGACGACTGCACTCTTGTGGTTGACACATATGACACCATCCGCTCCGGTATTCCAAATGCAATAAAGGCCTTTGACGATGTTTTGGCTCCGCTCGGCAAACGGCCGAAGAGCGTAAGAATAGATTCGGGCGACATCACATATCTTTCAAAGAGAGTCAGAAAAATGCTCGACGTTGCAGGCTATCCCGACTGTGACATCATGGCGTCAAATTCGCTTGACGAGCACCTCATAAGCGATATGGTATCGCAGGGTGCAAAGGTAGACTGCTTCATAGTCGGCGAAAGACTTATAACCTCGGCTTCTTCTCCCCTTTTCGGCGGCGTTTACAAGCTCTCCGCGATAGAAAAGGACGGCAAAACGGTGCCGAAAATAAATCTTTCGGAAAACGTCAGAAAAATTACCATTCCGTCATCAAAACAGGTATACAGGCTTATAGACAAGGATTCAGGCAAAGCGATAGCGGACGTACTTACTCTTGATGACGAAATAATCGACGAAACAAAGCCGTATGTACTCTTTGACCCGGATTTCACCTGGAAAAGAAAAGAGATAGAAAACTTTGTAACGAGAAAGCTTCTCGTACCGATATTTGAGGGCGGCAAAAAGGTCTACGAGGAGCCATCGCTCAAAGAAATACGCGATTACTGCCTGAGACAGACAGACACGCTTTGGGACGAAGTAAAGCGTTTTGAAAATCCTCATAAATACTATGTCGATCTCTCAAAAAATCTTTGGGCGGAAAGAAACGGTCTTATAGAGAAATTTAAGGGCATTAAATAATTTAACGGAGGGTTCACTATGAATATATGGCATGACATAAGCCCGGACAGAATAACAAAAACCTCGTTTGACGCGGTTATAGAAATCAGCAAGGGCAGCAAAATGAAGTATGAGCTTGATAAAGAAACCGGTCTTTTGCGGCTTGACAGGGTTTTGTATACATCCACCCACTACCCTGCCAACTACGGGTTTATTCCGAGAACATACGCAAAGGACAACGACCCTCTTGACGTGCTTGTTCTCTGCTCTGAGCAGATAGAGCCGATGGCCCTCGTCAAATGTTATCCGATAGGCGTTATAACCATGCTTGACAACGGTTTTCCGGACGATAAAATCATTTCGATTCCGTTTGATGACCCGATGTATAACTCATACACCGACATAACTCAGCTTCCTGCCCATATTTCCGATGAAATGAAGCACTTTTTCTCAGTTTATAAAACACTCGAAAACAAAAAGACGGTTATTGACGAGACAAAAGGCGCTTTTGCAGCGGCTGATATTGTCGAGGATTCAATAAAGCGCTATACACAGGTATTTGAAAAGTAGTTTTTGGTGTGGGGTGAACAAGTGAAAAACAAGGCTGTAAAA
>ULOA01003612.1_pt1 | contig 26405 bp, 19 predicted proteins | sample 1952271 | NCBI WGS metagenome assembly ULOA01 (sample SAMEA4835594, study PRJEB28245) | human gut metagenome | biome: gut microbiome; material: fecal sample | place: Denmark | collected 2008 | reverse complement strand
GTCATTGACATGGCAGTCGGTGTCATCATCGGTGGAGCCTTCGGTAAAATAGTATCTTCCATTGTGGCCGATGTCATCATGCCTCCCATCGGATTGCTGGTAGGTGGCGTGAACTTTACAGATTTGAAACTACAATTAAAGCCGGCCGAAGTAGTGGATGGAGTTGAAAAAGCTGCCGTAACGTTGAATTATGGCAACTTCCTACAAGCCACTTTCGACTTTATCATCATTGCTTTTTCTATATTCTTATTTATAAGATTACTTGCCAAACTGAATCGCAAGAAAGAAGAAGTCCCTGCTCCCGCTGCCCCGCCTGCCCCCAGCAAGGAGGAGGTATTACTTACAGAAATCCGTGATTTGTTGAAAGAACAAACTGACAAAAAATAAAATATTATTCACAAAAAAACGGACTGCCCCTCAAGCGCTTGTCGGACAGCCCGTGATCTACATACTAGCCGACATTTCCTAAACTTTCCAATCTTTTTTTGCATATTTTCCCACAAGGAAGCAGGAAGAACAAAGTTTTTCCAATTCAATTATAAAAAGCCTCAACAGCATGACGGATTTTTATTTTTTCTGAGTATCTTTGCGGCACGAAATCATTTACATATCTTAATAATATATGCAAGAAAAGATCATTATTCTCGACTTCGGTTCACAAACCACACAGCTCATAGCCCGTCGCGTTCGCGAACTGAATACTTATTGCGAGATTGTGCCTTACAACAAATTTCCACACAATGATCCGTCCGTAATCGGCGTTATCCTTTCGGGAAGCCCCTTCTCTGTTTATGATGAAAGCGCCTTTAAAGTCGATTTGAGTGACATTCGCGGAAAGTATCCTATTTTGGGTATCTGCTATGGTGCACAGTTCATGTCTTATACGAACGGTGGAAAAGTAGAACCGGCCGGCACACGTGAATACGGACGTGCGCACCTTTCCACTTTCGACCAAGAAAACCCACTATTGAGGAACGTTCGTGAGCACTCACAAGTATGGATGAGCCACGGAGATACCATCACCGCCATTCCGGAGAATTTCAAAATTATCGCTTCAACAGATAAAGTAGCCATCGCTGCTTATCAAATAAAGGAAGAGAAAGTATGGGGAGTACAGTTCCACCCGGAAGTGTTCCACAGCGAAGACGGAACCCAGCTCCTGAAAAATTTTGTAGTCAACATTTGCGGAGGGAAACAGGACTGGAGTGCTGCCTCCTTCATTGAAACGACTGTAGCCGAACTGAAAGCGCAACTGGGAAATGACAAAGTAGTATTGGGGCTGAGTGGCGGAGTAGACTCATCCGTAGCAGCCGTATTACTAAATAAAGCGATAGGCAAGAATCTTACCTGCATTTTTGTAGATCACGGCATGCTGCGTAAGAACGAATTCAAAAATGTACTTCATGATTATGAATGTCTCGGACTGAATGTAATCGGAGTAGATGCCAGCCAAAAATTCTTCAGCGAACTGGCAGGTGTGGAAGAACCTGAAAAAAAGCGTAAGATTATCGGCAAAGGTTTTATTGACGTATTCGATGAAGAAGCTCATAAGATTAAAGATGTGAAATGGCTGGCACAAGGCACCATTTATCCTGACTGTATCGAGTCATTAAGCATCACCGGCACTGTAATCAAAAGTCATCACAACGTAGGTGGACTACCTGAAAAAATGAATTTGAAACTATGCGAGCCTCTGCGTCTGCTATTCAAGGATGAAGTACGCCACGTAGGTCGTGAACTAGGTATGCCGGAACATCTGATTACACGCCATCCATTCCCCGGACCAGGACTTGCGGTACGTATTTTAGGTGATATCACTCCCGAGAAAGTACGTATTCTGCAAGACGCCGATGATATCTATATCCAAGGATTGAGAGACTGGAAAGTGAAAGATTCGGATGGAAACGAAACATCCCTTTACCATCAAGTATGGCAGGCAGGCGTAATCTTGCTACCCGTACAAAGTGTGGGAGTAATGGGAGACGAACGTACATACGAACGTGCCGTTGCCCTGCGTGCCGTAACTAGTACGGATGCCATGACCGCCGACTGGGCTCATCTTCCTTATGAATTTATGGCTAAGGTTTCAAACGACATCATCAATAAGGTAAAAGGCGTAAACCGCGTATGCTATGACATCTCGTCCAAACCGCCTGCCACAATTGAGTGGGAATAATAGACAACCAACTAATAACTTAAAAACAACATAACGGAATGAAACAAGATATGATTGTTATCTTGGATTTGGGAAGTACCGAAAACACCGTGCTTGCCAGAGCCATTCGTGCTTTGGGTGTATATAGTGAAATTTACCCGCACGATATCACAGCCGCCGAGCTGAAAGCATTGCCCAATGTAAAGGGTGTCATTATCAATGGTGGCCCAAACCATGTGATTGACGGAGTGGATATTGACGTGCTTCCCGAGATTTACAAAGCAGGAGTTCCCGTAATGGCTGCCGGTCATGACAAAGCATGCTGCGAAGTGAAGCTCCCCCAACTGACGGATGATGTGGAAGCAATAAAGAATGCAGTGCAATCGTTTGTTTTTGATACTTGCAAGGCAGAGGCCAACTGGAATATGACAAACTTTGTCAATGACCAAATTGAATTGATCCGCCGCCAAGTAGGCGATAAGAAAGTTTTATTGGCGCTTTCCGGAGGTGTGGACAGTTCTGTAGTAGCAGCCCTGTTGCTAAAAGCCATCGGCAATAATTTGGTATGTGTACATGTGAACCATGGATTAATGCGCAAAGGTGAATCGGAAGCAGTGATTGAAGTTTTTAAAAATCAGTTGAACGCTAATTTAATTTACGTGGATGCTACAGACCGATTCCTGAGTAAACTAGAAAATGTAGCTGATCCGGAGCAGAAACGCAAGATTATCGGTGGTGAATTTATTCGTGTGTTCGAAGAAGAAGCCCGTAAGCTAAATGGAATCGACTTTTTGGGACAAGGTACAATTTATCCTGATATCGTAGAAAGTGGTACTAAAACAGCCAAAATGGTAAAATCCCATCACAATGTAGGTGGCTTACCCGAGGATTTACAGTTTGAATTAGTAGAACCTTTACGCCAGTTGTTCAAAGACGAAGTCCGTGCCTGCGGAGTGGAACTTGGTTTACCATACGATATGGTCTACCGTCAGCCGTTCCCCGGTCCTGGTTTGGGAGTGCGCTGTTTGGGGGCTATCACTCGTGACCGCCTGGAAACTGTTCGCGAATCGGACGCCATCTTGCGTGAAGAATTCCAACTGGCAGGCTTGGACAAGAAAGTATGGCAATATTTCACCGTAGTACCCAATTTCAAATCAGTAGGCGTGCGTGACAATGCCCGTTCATTTGACTGGCCTGTTATTATCCGAGCTGTCAACACCGTAGATGCTATGACAGCTACTATCGAACCGATAGACTGGTCCATTCTGATGAAAATTACCGACCGTATTCTAAAAGAAGTAAAGAATGTGAACCGCGTATGCTATGACCTGTCGCCCAAACCAAATGCTACCATTGAGTGGGAATGATTAAACCCCTATTTATAGCCTTTTGAAAGGCATTTAAAGTAGCCTCAACTTGAAAAGAGTTGGGGCTATTTTTTTGATATACAACTCTGGAGCCTTTCAGAAGTCATCAGGAGCCTTTTTTAACCATAATATTAAAAGATGTATTTTGACACCAGTTTTTGACACCTGCAGAAATTTTGAAATTTGTCCTGTTCCTGATTATCCAGTACTTTAGCCATACAAGAAAAAAATAATTCATGTTACTTCTGTTTGCAAAAAATAGGAGGTATAATTGCACTGTGAAAAAACTTAAATTATAGGGTTATGATAGAAAATAATATTAATCGAAACAAGGCTTTTCAATTGAGAATAAACTTTAATCTCAAAAGTCTAAAGAATGTCGGAGTAGAAAAATCTCAAATTTGGCTAACTACAAGCATTAATAGCCAAAGGGTAAGAATTTATACTGGAATGCTTATAAAAGAAGAACACTGGCTAAAAAAAGGGAAAAGCGAAATTGGAGAATGTGCCAAAGAAGATGCTTCTCTCGGAAGTATTATATTAAAGGAAAATAGAACCATAAATAGACAGCTAAGAAAGATTATAGAATACTGTCAAGAATACGGAACATTAGTATCTGAAAGCCATTTATGCAACAACCCAATAGAATACTCAGGAACAGCCTTTAAAGCCTTTATAGAAAATAAAATCAGAGGTGTTGAGGCTTCATATTCCACAAGTCCAAAGTCTTTTATAGAGGCTTATATAGAGCGAAAGACCAACATGGTCAACAGAGATACTGGACGAAGAATAGCCAATGGTACAATATACAACCATAAAAATGCCTTAAAAAGAATTGAGGATTTTTGCAGGGAAAAAGGACTAAATTTCACATGGCAAATATTCAATAAGAAATTTGAAGAAATCTTTACAGCATGGCTTATGGGAAAGAACTATACACCCAATACAATAGCAAGTCAGTACAGCATAATAAAGGTATGGTTAAAAGAGGCAGAAGAAAGCAACCTCATTACCGACAAGGCTTTTCACCATTACCAGACGAAATGCCGTGATGTTGAGAATATATATCTCACAGAAGATGAGCTGGAAAGACTGTATAATATAGACTTCTCATCGGAAGAAATCAGAGAGCAAATAGACCCTCAAAGCCGTATAGAAACAACAAGGGATTTATTCATTGTGGCGTGCTGGACAGGATTACGATATAGCGACTGGAGCAACTTATCAAATGCAGACCTCACAGAAGAAAACATGAGGGTAAGAACACATAAGACGGACAAGACGGTAGTAATACCACTGCATCCAATGGTAAAATCAATCATCGAAAAATATCAAGGAAGATTACCAAGAAGCGTGGATAAGTCCAAGACACTTCGCCATATAAGGAAATGTGCCGAAATAGCTGGCATTAACAACCTGGTAACACTAACAAAGGTTAAAGGTGGGAGAAGCATTACAAGCACGAGACCCAAATATGAGCATATAATGAACCATACAGCCCGAAGAACATTTGCTACATTAATGTATCTTAAAAGAGTGCCATCCCAAAGTATTATGGCTATTACTGGACATACAACAGAGGACAACTTTCTGAAATATATTAAAGTAAGTAAAGAGGAACACGCTAAGATAGTAGCCAAAGCTTTTATGGTTAGGTAACTCCTACCTATGAAAAGGTACTTTTTACATACCCACTTACTGGAAAAACAGTTTGTCAAATATTTTCCCAGTAAAAAATCATATAATAGTCTCAACTTACTTACTATATTTATGATAAAACATATAAACATGAACGAGTATATAAAAATAAAAATATCAAACAAACTTAAAGGGAGAAATAAAAGTAATAAGACGAAAGAGCTAATCAGTAAAGCTATGAAAGGAAAAGCCAAAAGCCAAGAACATAAAGAAGCCATATCCCATGGCATGAAACGCTACTGGCAAAAGCACCAAGAAGAAGCAGCAAAGACGGAAACGAACACCGCCACTTCACTACTTCTCAAGGTAACAAAACCAGTTATAAAACTTAATATTTGTTAAATTTAAAATCAAAGAACATGAACACTTTTGATAAAATCAAGTTAATATCAAGACTTGAATACATTGAAATAATAGATACTTCCAAGTTCACATCAGTAATAAAAGACGGAAATATACTACACTATAAATACACACAGAATAAACCTTATAGTCTGAATATTAAAGTGGATTACGAACAACATGAATTAGTCTTAGAATTTACAGGAAAGGTATTACTGGAAAGATATAGAGAGTTGATTAATATTGAAACAATAGCCTACTGTCTTGAAAATATTAATAAGTTAAATATAGTTAAATTAGACATAGGTCAAATTATAACTGACAGTCAAGTTTGCTTATGCGATGCCACAAAAGATATTATAATAGATACCGATATTAAAGACATGATAACCCAAATAAAAACCATGATTAGCAGTTATGATAAATGGAAATATAAGCCATATTCAGGAGGTATTGATATAAGCAATTGCGCCAAGACGAAAAGGCACAAGAAAAGAGTAATAATATATGACAAATACGAAGAAATGAAAATGGCAACCAATAGAGAGTTTCTTAAAACTATTAGCAATGGAGAAGAAATGCTTAACAGTTTCAAGAATGTAAAAAGATTTGAAGTAAACCTTAATACAATGGAACAAATAAGGACATTACTGGAAATAAAGGACAACAGTTTGCTATCCGTCTTAAATTCAACCGCAAACCCGATATTAACGATTATTAACAAAATACTCGTCAAGGGAAACCATACAGATAATAAGAATATAACTCTTGACGAACTACCAAGACAAGCCTTTTTAGAAAAATATGAGCATGACTTAGGTAGAATTGAAATGGTAATAAGACAACACAGTGCCAAGACCACATCAATAAAGAAAGCCATGCAACCATATAAAGACCTAAAAAGGAAACTGGAAAGTCTTGACGATACAGCCATAGACTTTAGAGCTTTGGTAGCATAACCATCAAGGGTGTTACTGATAACAGCCAACTGGAAAATAGCCATAAATGACGGAAATGTATTCAACCAGCGAATGTATTCAAATAAATCTGTATAATATAGTTAAAAACACGCTGGTAAGTTATCTTTTTATTCTTTGATTTATTTGAATACACTGGATTTTTATTACCTTTGTTCCATAATCATAAAAGCACTAAGTTATGAAAGCAGTTATATATACACGAGTTAGTTCTACCACAGAACGCCAAAATACCGAAAGACAAGTAGCGGACTTGAAAGCCTATGCAGAATACAAAAAACTGGAAATTGCTGGTATCTTTGAGGAAAAGATAAGCGGAGCAAAAAAGAACTCAGAGCGTCCTATTTTGGTTGAGGCTTTAGAATACTGCGAAGCCAACTCAATAGACATACTACTGGTATCAGAACTTAGCCGTTTAGGTAGAAATGCCTTTGAAGTGCTGGAAGTAGTCAAAAGGCTGGTAGATAACAAAATTAACCTATTCATGCAGAAAGAGCAATTTACCTTGTTGGATGAAAACAAGCAGCCATCAACTTTTGCACCAATTATGATTGCCACCCTATCCACTTGCGCACAACTGGAAAGAGAAAATATCAAGTTCCGACTGAATAGCGGTAGAGCACAATATATAGCCAAAGGTGGAAAGTTGGGAAGAAGAACTGGAAGCGTAAAGACCATGGAGCAGAAGAAAGAAGAATACAAAGAAATCATAGCCTTACTAAAAAAAGGTTACTCAATTCGTAATGTCGCCCAATTATGTAAAGTAGGGAACAGCACTGTACAACGAATAAAAAAAGAATTTAATATATAAAGGTGGGACTAACCCACCCTAACACCAATATAATTATCATTTATATTTTATTACCCTAAAATGGTTTTTATCATCAATTATAGTAGCAACTTTTCTGACACCAGTTTTTGACACCAGTCTTAGTTACCAGCAACAAAAAGCAGAGTTAAAGTTTTGGTAATAAGATTAAAACATTTAACTTTGCAGCACTAAAGAAAATTGAGTGGGAATAAGAAATGTATTTCAAACCATGTAAGATCCCGAAACTTTTAGTTTCGGGATCCTTTTTATATTCAGGCTCTTCACTTTGCCCAAAATGACACTAGGGCAAGAACCATAAAGCTTTTCGCTTCTTTTAATTTCTTCCGGTTCAATATTTGCATCCAAAGAATCAAAGCTCTATAATCTCCTCATTACAAATGGTCAGTTTGCCGACCCCGTTTTCTGTAACTACCCAAGAATTTTCAATGCCGACCGGTCCTACTCCCGGCAATACGATTTTAGGTTCAAGGGCAAACACCATTCCTTCCTCCAACTCCCTCCGAATACGCGGAGCCAACACTGGTGCCTCATTGATCTCCAACCCGATGCCGTGCCCTATAAAACGTGCCTGCTGGGACACCCCCATAAAACGATCGGCAAATCCAGCTTTCGTCACGATCTCAATGGCCGCATTATAAAGATCCTCGCATACCACACCAGGCGCTGTCATAGAAGCAACCTTATCCTGTACTTCAAGACAAACTTGATGAGCTGCATAAGCCTCATCATTTAATTTTCCAATGGAGAACACACGACTCATATCACACATATATCCGTAAAAGTTTCCCCCTATATCCACCATTACACTATACCCCTCTTTCAACAAAGTTCCATTCATTCCTCCGGGCAAAGACGGGTCCAATCCCTTACCACCTAAGGCAAAATCATAAGGCGAAGGAGTAGCTGCATTATCTCCGGCCAACACACTTCCCATAAATATCTCCATACTCTGACCAAATACTCTGAATATTCCCAGACAACCTTCCAGTCGCATCAGGCGTTCCACCTCAACAGATAGTTCACGATCAGTCATCCCCGGATGGTATACATCGGGAATCTTACTATATGCTCGAGCATGTAAAGCAGCCGACCGACGAAAAAGTTCAATCTCCAACGGAGTCTTTACGCTACGCGCTTCACGAATAATAGCAGTTCCATCCACTACCTCCGATCCAGGAAAAAGAGATGCAAGACGCATATAGTCCGCATAAGGCAGTTCCCCACCTTCCAACATTATCTTTGAAGCTACAGGTATACCATTTTCTTTTAACAAGTCCACCATCTGCTCGGGTTTACGGATAGGGAATACAAATTCTCCCACAATATTATTAGGACGTTTCACAAAGAGAAGCGCCGGTGAATGAAGCGGTAAAAAAAGATAGCCGTTCACTATCTCACCATACGTATAAAGCAAATTTACATTACAAGCTATCAGGGCTGCATCAATACCTTGTTGGGCCATCAAATAGCGTATTTTATCTCGACGAAATTTCAATTCGGGTTGTAACATAAGTAATATTATCTGATTATTTAAAATACTGAGTACAAAAATAACAGATTTCAGTCAGTATAAAGGATAGTAGTTCCAAAAAAGAGAAAGGATATATTAAAACTCACTAATTTTGGATGATTGGTTTGAAAACAGTGTTCAATTATATTAAATTTGCAAACGAATTAATAAACAAAATATTTTTCATGTTCAACGGTATCAAGAAATATGTGGTAAGAATAGTATGTGTAATTATGTTATTACTCGTACAATTTGATGTATGCGCTCCACTAATTGATGCCAATCTGGCTATGGTAGAAACGATGGAACAGCCCACCCTGCCTTCTGACAACAATGAAGAAAGCGGAGGAGAAGAGACTTATTATTTCATGTCGGGACGTGCACAACTACCGAACAGTCGTTTTTTACCCTGTACTATTGACATGATTATCAATCTTTTTGCTATTCCCCAAGTTCCGGTACAGAGTTATACACCTGTTAGTGAAAATCTGGGAAAAGTGGTACATCATCACATTATCTTTTGTGTATACCGCATTTAATATGTCACATTAAAGTATCTTCATACATATTGGTCTTGTATTCTGAGAAATCTGAATGCAAGCCGAATCTTTTATTTACTCAAACTCAATTATTAATCTTTTTAAATTGTATTCGTAATTTCATGAAGAGTAATTTTCAGAAAATTGCGGTCCTGTGTACATGTACAGGATTGCTATGCTCTTGTGGTCAATCGGACAACAAGCAGGAACATCACAAAGAATTCATTCCCATCACCATTCTTCACCCCACAACCATTGAGTTTCCACGCTCGTATGTAGCTGATGTGCAAGCTATACAGTTTGTAGAAATTAAGCCCAAAGTGGAAGGTTTTGTTCAAAAAATATATGTAGACGAAGGACAAAAAGTCAAAAAAGGACAGCCCCTATTCCAACTTAGTTCCGACCAATATAGCGAAACGGTAAAAGAGGCGCAAGCCAATTACAAACAAGCACAGGCACAATATGAAATGGCAAATTATGAAGCCGAGAGAATAGGCCGGCTGGTTGACAAACAAATCTTATCAAAAATCCGACTCGACCAAGCCAATAAAGAAAAAGAAGTGGCCCAAATGAAAGTGGAACAGGCAAAAGCACAAATGCAACGTTCACAGATGGATTATTCTTACACCACTATCACTGCCCCTTTTGACGGCTACATAGACCGTATTCCCTATAAGACGGGAAGTCTGGTAAATCCGCAAAGCTTACTGACTACCGTAAGTGATATTTCCGAGATCTTTGCTTACTATAAAGTGAATGAAAGCGAGTATCTGGAATACAAGCGCCAACAACTTAGCGGACAAAAACAACACGAAGAAAATAATGTGGAACTGATTTTGCCAGACGGTTCCATCTACTCCCACAAAGGCACGTTGGAAACAGTAGAAGGTGATTTTGAACGAGGAACCGGCTCCATCGCCTTCCGTGTTCGTTTTCCGAACCCGGACGGACTGCTGAAACATGGAGTGACCGGAAAAGTGCGTATGATGACTCAAATGGACAACATCTGTCTAGTTCCCCAGAAATCAACATTCGAAATTCAAGATTTCACCTATGTGTATACCGTTGATAGTACCAGTGTAGTAAAAGTACGCAGTTTTCAACCGCTGGAACGCTATAATAATTACTACGTGACACAAGATTTCACTCCTAATACTGCCATCGTATACGAGGGAGTGCAAATGATGAAAGACGGCATTACCATCAAGACCGATACCATTGATATGGAAGCAATCAGAAAAGAAGTTGAATTAAAACAACCTATCGTAAAATAAAACGGACAGTTTATGTTTAAGCTATTTATAAAAAGACCGATACTTTCAGGAGTAATCTCCGTCATTATCGTCTGCTTGGGCGTGCTGTCTATCTTGACACTGCCCATCACTCAATTTCCCGATATCGTACCCCCATCTGTAACGGTAACCGCCCGATACACTGGGGCTAGTGCCGATGTGATGTCTAAAACAGTCGCCACCCCGTTAGAGCGTGCCATCAACGGAGTACCCGGCATGACCTACATGACCACTGTTTGTACCAACGACGGTATGTCCCTCACTACTATCTATTTTAAAGTGGGAACCGATCCAGACGTAGCTGCCGTAAATGTACAGAACCGTGTGACTACCGTGCTAGACGAATTGCCTGAAGAGGTAATCCGTGCCGGAGTTATTACAGAAAAAGAAGTAAACAGTATGTTGATGTACTTGAACATCATGAGTACGGACAGTGCACATACCGAAAAGTTTGTTTATAACTTTGCCGATATCAATATTTTGCGCGAATTAAAACGTATTGACGGTGTAGGCTTGGTAGAAATCATGGGTAGCCGTGATTATGCCATGCGTGTATGGTTGAATCCTAACCGGCTGGCCGCCTACAACATGGTACCTCAAGATGTAACTGAAGCCATCCGTAATCAAAATATAGAAGCAGCACCCGGCAAGACAGGTATCAGTTCAGACAAATTACCCCAACAACTGCAATATGTACTACAATATACCGGAAAGTTCAGCACAGCAGAAGAATATGGAGAGATCGTATTGAAAGCTCTTCCCGATGGTTCACTGCTACGTCTGAAAGACGTTGCCACTATCGAATTCGATTCTGAAGATTATAACATGACTTCTATGACCGACGGAAGACCATCGGCATCTATTATGATCAAACAACGCCCCGGTTCCAATGCAAGGGAAGTCATCCAAAATATTAAAACAAAAATGGCAGAAATCAAGGAAAGCAGTTTTGCGCCTGGCATGGATTACAATATCTCCTATGACGTATCACGCTTTCTTGACGCCTCCATACAATCAGTGCTGAAGACACTGCTCGAAGCATTCATACTGGTATTTATTGTGGTATATATATTTTTACAAGACTTCCGTTCCACCTTAATTCCTGCTATCGCCGTACCAGTTTCATTGGTCGGTACATTTTTCTTTATGGAGATGCTGGGCTTTTCCATAAATATGTTGACCTTATTCGCCCTTGTGCTTGCAATAGGTATTGTAGTAGACAACGCAATAGTCGTCGTGGAGGCTGTCCATGTAAAGATGCATCATGAGAAACTCTCTCCTTATAAAGCATCTGTAGCAGCTATTAATGAAATCGGTGGAGCCATTATCGCCATCACGCTAGTCATGTCGGCAGTCTTTGTTCCGGTGGGCTTCATGCAGGGAACAGTAGGTATTTTCTATCGGCAATTCTCATTGACACTGGCGGTAGCCATTGTTATCTCAGGAGTAAACGCATTGACTCTCTCGCCTGCCCTATGTGCTTTGTTACTGAAACCCGCTGATGGAAAAAAGAAGAAAAAAGCAGGATGGCTACGTCGTTTCTTTATTTTCTTCAACCGTCGGTACGACCGCTTTGAAAAGAAATACAATATCGGATTACACAAGTATTTGAGCCGGAAAATAATCACTTATGCCACACTGATTATTTTCTTCCTTGCCACTTTCGGCATGAGTCAAGTACTTCCTTCAGGCTTTATTCCCAATGAAGACCAAGGTATGATTTATGTTAATGTAGATGCGCCTCCGGGAGCAACATTGGAACGTAGCGAAAAAGCCTTGAACGCTGTACAAGCTGCACTGCTTCCTTTCAAAGAAATTGAAAGCATCTCCACATTAGCAGGTTATAGTTTGATGACTGAAACGGAAGGCGCCAATTTCGGTATGGGTATGATTAATCTCACCCCGTGGAGTGAACGCGATCAAACAGCAGCCGAACTTATAGAGATATACAAAGACCGTACCTCACATATCAAAGATGCGGATATTCAGTTCTTCCTGCCTCCTACAGTTCCGGGATTCGGTAATGCCAGCGGCTTCGAACTTCGTTTACAAGATAAAACAGCAGGCAGCTTTGCAGAATTCGCCGATGTTGCCAATACATTAGTAGAAAAGCTGAATGAAGATCCGCGCATTGTGGGAGCAACCTCAGGATTCAATCCTAATTTTCCACAATATCTGCTGAAAGTGGATATTGCTAAAGCAGCTAAATTAGGAGTAAATTTAAATGAATCCATGGAAACACTCCAATCCTATATCGGCAGTTTCTACTCATCCAACTTTATTCGTTTCGGACAAATGTATAAGGTGATGTTACAGGCTTCTCCAGAGTATCGTATGAATCCTGAAGATCTGTATAAGTTCTATGCCAAGAACAAGGACGGAAATATGGTACCCTACTCTAACTTTATGACGATGGACCGTATATTCGGTCCTAACCAGATTACACGCTACAATATGTTTACCTCGGCCCTGATTACAGGTGAACCTGCCGAAGGAGTCAGTTCAGGAGAGGTTATCGAAGCTGTGGAACAAATTGCCAAAGGAACATTACCTCGCGGTTATGATATAGAATGGTCAGGGGTTACTCGTGAAGAAAAAGACTCGGGTGGACAAACTGTTTTTATTTTCGGTATCTGCCTGCTATTTGTTTATTTGTTGCTGGCAGCACAATACGAGAGTTTATTACTGCCTTTCCCCGTCATACTTTCATTGCCGGCAGGTATCTTCGGTTCTTATTTTTTCCTGCAACTGGCAGGCTTGGAGAATAATATTTATGCCCAAGTAGCTTTAGTGATGCTGATTGGTCTGCTAGGTAAAAATGCCATTCTTATTGTGGAAATGGCCAATCAGTACCGCAAGCAGGGAATGAGCATTTTTGATGCTGCCGTTAGAGGTTCCGTAAGCCGTCTGCGTCCCATCCTGATGACCTCCTTTGCATTTATATGCGGACTCATTCCGTTGGTAATGGCAAGCGGAGCCGGTGCTTTGGGCAACCGTTCCATCGGAACAGCCGCCGCCGGAGGTATGTTTATCGGTACATTTGTAGGAATCTTCCTTGTACCTGGACTTTACCTTATTTTCGAGAGTTGGTCTGCACATCTTAACCGTAATAAAGTCAGCTATGATGAAGAAGATGAAAAATAACAATATAAACAAAACAGGTTTAATAATGGGGGCTTTCTGTCTGATTATGGTAAGTTGCAAAGCCCCTTCCCTTACTCCGACAGAAAAGATAGAGTTACCCGAGTTCTATATGGATAGGGAAACGGACAGCACCACTATCTCTTCCTTGTCATGGAAAACATTTTTTCCAGATACGTTATTGCAAAGTTATATAGCCGAAGCGTTAAATAATAATCACACATTCCTTCAAACTATAGAACGGATATCCGTTGCCCGTTCACAAGTTCGAGTAGGAAAAGGAGCGCTGCTGCCCGATCTTTCATTAGGCATTGATGGTGGAGTACAACGTTTTGGCGAGTACACTATGGACGGAGTTGGTAACAGCACCACCAACACTCCCGATTTAGAAAAAGACAAACATATTCCAGATCCCTATCGGAATTTCAATCTAGGACTTAATTTTCAATGGGAAGCTGACATATGGGGTAAGCTAACCGATAAAAAACGATCGGCCGTATCCCGCTGGATGCAGTCTGTAGAAGCTATGCGTCTGGCACGTACTTTATTGATATCAGAAGTAGGTACACACTATTTTGAATTAATAGGACTGGACAAACAGCGGTATGTGCTACGCGAAGCCATCCTAACAGCCAGAGATGCTTATAATTTAACCAATGAACTGATGAAAGAAGGTGAAGTAACCCGACTTTCTGTAGACCAATTCCGGTCACGACGCCTTAAATTGGAAGAAATGCTGCTTGCAAACGAACAGCAAATAAGTGAAAAGGAACGTGCCATCGCCACCTTATTAGGACGACTGCCTTTCAAAGTGAAACGAGTGTCATTTGAAACAGCATGTAGTTATGAGTTTCCCACAGATGCAGGGATCCCGTCACAACTTTTGCAATATCGCCCGGATATAAAGGCTGCCGAACTGGAATTATTAGCTAGTAAATCCGACGTATCTGCAGCACGAAAAGCTTTCTTCCCATCCATCGTGATTGGAGGAAACGGAGGTTTTAACGCATTTGATCTGGATAAATGGTTCACAGCTCCTGCATCCCTGGTTTACAATCTCGGCGCAGGTATCACAGCACCTATATTCAAACAAAATACTATACGTGCATTATGGAATGATGCGAAAAGCCAGCAACGCATCGCTTTGTTAGGATATCACGAAACGGTATTAAAAGCCTATGAAGAAGTATTAAACCTCATTACTGCATCATCCCAAATGCACCAGCGCAAAGAGTTGAAAGAAGAAGAAAGCCGTATCCATCATCGATCTATTTATAATGCAAATGAAATGTTTAAAGTAGGATTCGCAGGCTATCTGGATGTACTGTCGGCCGATGAACGTTTCCTGGATTGTGAATTGGAACGTATCGCTCTGAATGTGGAATCTTGTAAACTGCATATCATGCTTTACCGCGCTTTAGGAGGTGGAAGCAATTAGTTAATATACTTATATTTTTTGATTTGTTTGGTTTAGGAACCGTCCCCGACAAGCGTGTCGTCAGGACGGTTCCTTTTTACTACCAATTCAGGAAATATCAGACCTCTTGAGCAAAGAAACAATCCACAACAAAAATATAGCTCCCACAATAGAGGTTACAAGACTGCCCATAATACCTGTTGCTGCAATACCAAACAAACTGAATACCCAGCCGCCCAGAACACCGCCAACAATACCAACCAATAAATTAATAAAGAGACCGAACCCCCCTCCCCTCATCAACTTACCGGCAACAAAACCAGCAATAATTCCGATAATAATGTACCAAATAAAATACATACGCTTTGTTTTTTAGAGTTTATAATTAATCATCTTACTGATAAAAACAGCTATTCTGTATAAAAAGTTGCCTGAATAAATCTTTTTTTACTTCATTGATAAAATTATTCAGGATGCATTTTCCCTTTTTTCGATCTTCTTTTTCCGGCTTCAGCATTTTCTTTCCCAGCTGCTCTCCCTTCCATCTTTACTTTTGTCGCAAACTTAAAAGACAAAACATGAAGATTAACGTACATTCCATGCCATTATTAAGCCTTGCCGCACTACTTTCTTCCTGTGCTGCCGAAAGCAATGATAAGTCACCAAAGCAAACAATTTGTTTACCATAAAAGTACCTTTAGCATATGAATAAACTAAACGCAATCATTATAGAAGATGATTTTTTATGGAGCCGGCCTTTTCTGGTCTCTTCAAGTAACGGACATTGCCTATTTCTATTCTGAAAACAAAATAACCTTTGCCGTCACCCAAAAAGGACAAGAACACATAATCAACCTGTCTCTGAATAAACAAATGGAGCAGTTAGCCTCCGAACAGTTCTTTCGCGCCAACCGTTAGATTATTATCAGCATTGCTTCCATAGACCGTGCCGAACCTTATTTTAATGGCAAGATAGTAATCAGTGTCCTTCCTCCTTACAAAGTCCAAATCACCATCAGTGAAGAAAAACTTTCTTCATTCAAACTTTGGCTTAATTATTAAGAAATGAAAAAGGAAGATTAAACCAAAACCACTTACTAATCGGTAAACATGATAGCCTCAATGCATATACCTTGTTTATTGATAACACACTCTATAGTCGCCGCCGGAAGCCGGAACTCCAAAATATGCGCATCGGACAAATAGGGACATATATATCTTTGTGAATCAGGATGAAATGTTCTGATACACAGTTCCGAAAATCCAATAAAGCCCCTTACTTTAAAATAGTTAAAGCAAGATTGCGAAAATGGCAAAAAAGGAGGTCTATTTTCTTTCATTAGTCTTTGCAATAGATTTATGTTACTCATGTCAAAAACATGAACTTATCATAAACAAGCGTGTGTCCGAAAGGTTTATCAAAAGTTCCATTTCTTCCGTTACAATATAAAAAAGCAGTCCGGCACAGATATTCATCCATATGCCGGACTGCTTTTATACCATATCCTTCTTACTTATTTCGAAGAATTGGAATCTGGATATTGAACGAGCTCCCATCCTGTTTCATATTCAATGGAGTAATGGAACAAGCTGAATAAAGCACAATCGGTTCATCATTTTCATCCAATAACAGCTGAGGACGTTCCAACCGATCTACCTCTAGCCGCTCTCCATTCTTTAGAATTATTTCTTTATTCATAAACAAAGAATGTTCAGGAAGTTTCCAATGTATACCATCTTCAGCATACATGATGGCCAATCCCGGCTTACCTTTTGTAAATCCTCCCGTGAAATCTTTAAAAACAGCATAGAAACAATTGTCTTTCCGGTGATACCATACAAACGGGTCTTCCGCATTCAATTTCTGGTTATCCCCTGTTTCAAACTCAAATACATAGTCATCCTGCACAATAAAAGGGCCTTCGGGGGCATCGGCTATGGCCACTCCATGCACACCACGCCAAGTAGGATCATAGACATTCCCTTTAAAGTAAAGATAATATTTCTTTTTCAAAGGATGATATACCACTGCCGGATTGACTAAAATGAGATTATCAGGCTTGGTTACGGTTCCTTCAGGTGAGGGTTCCAGTACATTATCAGGCTTCACCCGTGTACGTGGAGCAAGTAAAGGTTGCTCATTACATGAAAATTTACCTTCCAGTAATTCTTTTATGGAATTAAAGCACAATACCCCCAACTTTTGATTTTGCTGGAGCCTGTCTCTTCTGCTTAGTTTTCCCTTTACATGAGCATTTCCACCCGGATCCACCGTAGCACAATAATACAAATAGTATTTTCCGTTATATCTTTTGATATGCGGATTGTGAACCGACTGTGCATCCCATGAACAGCTGTCCGGACGATATCCATCTTTGTTATAGACAATACCTATATCCTTATATCCCCCATAAGGAGAGTATGATACAGCTACTCCAATCATCGAACCTAGCAACCAAGCATCTATAAATCTAGGGTACTTCGGTCCTGATTTCATAGCGGAATAAAATAAATAATACTTTCCATCTTCCTCTGCCTGAATAGCCGAACCACACCAAATAAAACGATTTTTCAATGAGAAAGCGGAGAAACCGGAAGGGAACTCCGAATTGCCCCGTTGAATAAGTTCTAAATTGACCGGACCGGCCTGCCAGGTATGTTGCGCCCACCCTTGCAACAAAGCAAGGAAGGCGAGACAAACAAATAGTATTTTTCTTTTCATATTCATCACAAACAGATCATTCATTACTGATTTTCTTACAATAATTTACTCCTAACACATCATAATGCCGTCGGATGCTCTCCAAACGGGTACAGAATCTTCCATAATCCTTATTTTCCTTTTTGCTCCACGCCACCTCGGACAAAGCTGCCACACGCGGATAAAGCATATACTCCATCTCATCGAGCGCAGACATATACTCCGTCCACAAATTGGCCTGTACTCCTTTAATATGTTTGGCCTCATCCGCACTCAGGACTTCGGGAACCGGATGATAATTATAAACTTTTTCCAAAGTAATCACCCGATTGGGATTTCCAATTTTCTTTTCATTGACTTTAGACTGAAGACAATTGAAATACATATAAATATTAGGAGACATAATGACATCATATCCGGCTTTCGCGGCATGAATTCCCCCTTTCTCTCCCCGCCATGACATCACGGTAGCACGTTGCAGAATACCTCCTTCCAAGATTTCATCCCAACCGATAATTTTCTTTCCTTTGGTATTCAGATAGTTCTCAATTCGATTGATGAAATAAGTCTGTAATTCAGCCTCTTTTGTCAAATGTTCCTGCTTCATCCGTTCCTGACAGTGTACACAATTTTTCCAACGGATACGAGGGGCCTCATCCCCACCTAAATGGATATAGCTGGAGGGGAAAAGTTCCACCACCTCATCCAGAATATCCTGCATAAAGGTAAAAGTAGATTCCTTAGTACAATAAATGTCATTGAAAACACCCCAACGGCCTTCCACCTCAAAAGGTCCTCCGGTACAGGAATATTCAGGATAAGCAGTCAGTGCCGCCACGCTATGTCCCGGCATTTCTATCTCAGGAATAATTTCCACAAAACGCTTCTTGGCATACGCCACCACTTCTTTGATATCTTCCTGTGTATAAAATCCACCATAGCGTTTGGTATTCCATTCAGTAGGATTGTCCCACATATATCCCACAATCGTTTTCTTACGGTAACCTCCGACGGTAGTCAGTTTGGGATATTTCTTGATTTCGATACGCCATCCCTGGTCATCAGTCAGATGCCAATGAAGGATGTTCAATTTATGAAAAGCAAGCAAGTCGATGTGACGCTTTACATCTTCCTTAGGAATGAAGTGGCGGGAAACATCAAGCATCACTCCGCGATAAGAGAATGCAGGCGAATCTTCTATCACCACACAAGGGATGTTCCATTTTATTTTTTCCGCCACCTGCTTGTCACTTTCAATGGCAGAAGGTAATAATTGGCGCAAAGTTTGAAAAGCATAGAAAATGCCTTTAGGGGTTTTGGCATCTATATGGATAGAAGATGAAGAGACTGTCAGCTTGTATGATTCCTCATTGGGAAGAGCTGTGTTAAGCCGGCAACGAATCACATTGGAAGAACGGGGAGTGGAAGAGACCTCCAATGAGAACCCGGCAGCCGTATCAAACAAATCATTCCAGAAAGATACGGCATTGCGCATCTCCTCGTTATCTACTGACAACGTAATTACAGTTTTGTCATTTACCGTAAAATTGCCTCTTTTTTCGATGCACTTTTGCGGCATCGGGATAATGGAAACCGATGCCTGCAAAGTGCCGAATAACAACACTAAAAATGAAAAGGTTAGAATAAATTTCTTCATGGTTTATTTTTTATTTGTTGGATAATTCGGACTATATAAAAGATTTTTATTGCGGATGACCAACTTGCCGTCTTTCACCCACTCTTCCCCTCTTTCCTGCAAATGTCCGGCCATCGCTTTCCGCATCTTTTCCAATGTCTTTCCGGAAGCCTTGGCTTTTGACAAATCATGCAATTCGTATGGGTCTTTTGACAAATCGAACAATTGTTCCTCACCTGTACGGAAAAACCAGATATACTTTATTTTCCCATCCGTCAAAGCACACCAATAATTATCCGCCCAATAAGCGGTGGAATGTTCTATATCAATATATTCACGCCAGGGAGCTTTCCCTTTTTCCAATAAAGGAAGTAAAGACAGACCGTCTATTTCTTCCGGAATCCGGCAGCCGTTCAATGCCAGAAAAGTAGGAAGCAAGTCGCGTAACTCCACCGGAGCCTCTATTTTTTCACCGGGTTTCAGGCTACTTTTCATGTTTTCGGGTAACTTTATAATAAAAGGAATAGCTGCCGAACCTTCATAAGCATACGTTTTACGCCACAAATGATGATCTCCCAACATATCGCCATGATCGGCAACAAAGCATATCAGCGCATTGTCATACATTCCTTTCTTTTTCAGTTCATCCACAATGCGCCCTACCTGCTCATCAATAAAAGTAACCGAAGCGTAATAATACTTACGGGAATTCCGGGCATATTCCACTCCATAGTTTCCTACAGCCGCTTCAGGATTTTTTTCGGGATGAGTATCTATTGCCAGATCTTTACACCAGTCACCTACAACGGGAGCGGGTATTTTTCTGCCCTCATACTTATCCACTATTCGCCGGGGAGGATCATACGGACTATGCGGACGGGCAAAAGACACTTTCAAAAACAAAGGCCGTTCAGAAGAATAACCTTTTATCGCCTCCACTGCCCTGTCTCCTGTCCATACGGTAGGATGCAAGCGCTCGGGCAAAGCATACGCTTTCGCTCCGTGGGCATTCCACTCCACCCCTGTACTGTCGGGATTCAGGCCGAAAGCCTGCGTATTGAACCATTTACGATAATCACTCATAAAATAAGGAGACTCCACACGTCCGCTTTCATCCAGAATAGTCACTTCGAATCCATGCAACACATTCTGCGGATGCCAATGCATCTTTCCTATTCCCAATGTATGATAGCCCAAGTCTTTCAACATCTGCGGCATTTCATAAGGATAATGCTCCGCCACCTGTCCATATCCTAACAAGCCATGATGCCAGGGAGACATACCCGTCAGCATACCCGCACGTGCCGGAGTACTGCTTGGAGCAGCCGTATAGGCATTACAAAACAAATGCCCATCGGCTGCCAAGCGATCCACATTTGGAGAAATCACAGCTTCATTTCCCGCACATCCCAATGCATCCCAACGTTGTTGGTCAGTCATTATCAAGATGATATGCGGTTGCTTTTTTTCCGGTTGTGCAGCCTGTCCGGACATAGCGGACAAACCAAGGCTACCGGCCATACACCATCCTACATAGTTATACTTTTTCATTACTTATCAGTTTTTAGAAAATAAAATGTCTAATTCCGCTACCCCCATGCTCTTTTGACCATCCACTGTTGACAAGGCATGGAAACGGATGTAGCGTCCTTTATGCGTCTGCCGGAAAATTACCTGCTGTTCTACAGGATTGTTCTGAATATTGGCAAACTCTCCACGGGCTGCCTCTTCCCATCGGATTCCATCCAAAGAGATCTCAATCATATATTTTACAACAATTCCATTAGCCCATCGTGCCTGATCAGGCAGATAGCTTATACCGGTCATTTCCTTTGCTGATTGCAAGTCAACCTCAAGCACATCTTTTCCAACCCAAGTTGTATGCTGGTTTTCATCAAAAACAAGCATACCGGCTTTATCAGGCAAGGTACTCCAATGAGCCTTACTGCCGGTAAAAGTACGCGTAGCAGTTGTTGACTTTTTCTTTCCGTCCACTGCTATCGCTTTAATAATCCGATCACCGTCTGCCGGAACAGGCGACTGGTAACGAGGGCTTACACCAGGTTGTGGCTCTTTACCATCTGTAGTATAATAGATAGAAGCATCCTTATTGCTGCATACCAACTTCACCTCTCCATTCTTATTTCTGGTAATCACAGGAGCATCCAGCGGAGTTTCCGCTTTAAAGACCTGTATTTCTGCCAGACAAGGTGCCTCCCATGCATCTGTTATCCGTATTCGCAGACGTGAAGCAGTGACTTCGGGAAAACGCAGAATCCGTTTATAACCGATAGTAGTCTGTTCATCCAATTTCTGCCAATTCCCATTATCAAAATATTCTACAACAAACTGCTTTACTCTTTGCCCTTTCTCAATAAACTCTTGCAATAACAAACGGTTGAAAGTTAATTCTTTTCCAAAATCCACTTCCAGTACAGGCGTTTTTGTATCAGCTTCCCAATATGTACCTCGATTACCATCCAAAGTATATTTCAACTTCTTACGGTTCTTGCCCGTTACTTTCATTTTCTGATTAACGAGATTCTTCTTTAGTTCAGAGGTATATCGCCGATACCATTCTACCAAACGCAAGGAATCCTGCTCAGGAATCAATCCTTCTTGATTGGGGGTCAGATTAAGCAATAACAAACTGTTACGTCCCACACTCTCATAATAAATGTCAGTCAATTGGGACAATGATTTCAGTTTATGGTCTTCCGAAGCATGATAATACCAACCGGGACGGATGGATACATCAGTTTCTGAAGGAATCCATAACGTACCATCCGCATGTCCGCGCATCCACTGTTTACCATTTGGTATCCCCTTATCATAGAATTCCGGCTTTCTCACTGTACTCCAATGCTCTTCCAAAGCGTACCCTTCCTCATTGCCTACCCAGCGGATGTTCTGTGCACTTCCACCATGCACCACACAGTTGGGTTGCAATTCATATACCATTTCTGTCAAAGATTCCCATGGATAGTAATCTGCGGTAATCTTTCGGGTATGTAAGGAATCCGTACTATAATAACCACGTCCCCCGTTGGCGCCGTCAAACCAAAACTCATACAATTCCCCATAATTAGTCAGCAATTCGCGCAACTGATTGCGGAAGTAAGTGATGTATTCCGGTTTTCCATAATCAGGATGGTTACAATCCCAAGGAGAAAGGTATAATCCCACTTTCATCCCATACTCATGGCAAGCATTCACAAATTCGCGTACCAAATCGCCTTTTCCGTTCTTCCATGGAGAATTCTTCACACTGTATTCCGTATAAGCCGACGGCCACAAACAAAACCCGTCATGATGCTTGGCAGTAAGGATCACTCCTTTCAGTCCCGCTTCTTTACAAGTCCGTATCCATTGACGACAGTCTAACTTAGTCGGATTAAAGATGGCAGGGGACTCGTTGCCATATCCCCACTCCATATCCGTATAAGTATTCACGCTAAAATGAACAAATGCCGTTGTTTCCATCTGCTGCCATTGCAATTGTACCGGTGTAGGTACAGGCAAGGTCTGTGCCTTTACCGGAAAGCATAAAACTCCCAGTATGACACTTAATAAGAATGTCTTATTCATTGTCTTTATTTTACAAAGTCTGTATCGTTATATTGGATTTGCAATTTCTTCAACTCCACCTGCATATCAGCCAATACTTCACTATAAGCAGGATCATTGATTACATTGTGCATCTCGGCAGGATCTTTTTCCAAGTCATAAAGTTCCCATGCATCAATGTCATTGTAGAAGTGAATCAATTTATAACGGTCTGTACGTACTCCATAGTGACGTTTCACCATGTGTTCGGCAGGATATTCATAAAAATGATAATATAATGATTTACGCCAGCCCGCAGGCTTCTTTCCTTTCAATAAAGGTAACAAAGACTCGCCTTGAATATCTTCGGGTACTTTTACACCTGCCAGTTCCAGGAAAGTAGGTGCATAGTCTATATTCTGTACCATTTCAGTTATATCACCTTTCCTGTCAAATCCTTTCGGCAAACGCATTATCAACGGAGTACGCATGGATTCCTCATACATGAAACGCTTGTCAAACCATCCGTGCTCTCCCATATAAAATCCTTGGTCTGATGTATAGACGACTAATGTATTATCCAGCAACCCGTTTTCTTCCAGATAATTGAGCACACGTCCTACATTATCATCCAGTGATTTGACTGTTTTCATATAGTCGCGCATATAACGTTGGAATTTCCAATTAGCCAAATCCTTTCCTTGCGGATTCTTCTGATAAAAATCATCGATCACAGGACCGTAGAATGCATCCCACGCGGCACGCTGTCTTTCGTCCATACGTCCGATAAAGCTTTCATACAATGATTTCAAACGGGATTCCTTGTCAGGGCGGAGCATTTTCAGATCATATATCATATCCATATCTTTCACAATACTCATCTCCTGAGCCGCAGCTGCGGAACGACCCTCATAATCGTCAAAGAAATTATCGGGTAAAGTAAATTCTTTATCTTCGTATAAGGCCAGATTACAGGTATCCGCCATCCAATTACGATGAATAGCCTTATGATGAATAAGCAGACAGAAAGGTTTTTCTTTATCGCGCTTATTTTCCATCCAGTCTATGGCATCATCGGTAATCAGATTAGTGATGTACCCATGTCTCTGAATGGTATCATTGGTTTGTGTGATGAAATCCGGATTATAATAATCACCTTGTCCGGGAACTATTTCCCAATAAGTAAAGCCTGTCGGCAAACTTTCCAAATGCCATTTCCCAATTAATGCAGTCTGATAACCCGCTTTCTGCAATAGTTTCGGAAAAGTTTGCTGCGATGAATCAAATACGCAGGTAGAGTTATCATAAAATTTATTCTCACAACTATGTTTGCCCGTAAGCATACAAGCACGACTAGGGCCACTCAGAGAGTTTGCGACAAAACTGTTTGTAAAACGTACCCCCTCATTGGCTATCCGATCCAAATTGGGTGTATCCATATAACGTTTGTCATAGCAACTCATCATTTGAGCTGTATGATCGTCCGTCATAATATAGACAATATTCAAAGGTTTTTCTGTTACCGGCTCCATACAGCCGGTCAGAGCGGATATCGCCAATAGTCCGCCATAAATCAATTTGTTTTGATGTTCCATTAATGGTAATGACTTAAAGTTTAAAAATAAGTTGATCCTTTGTCGCCAAACAAAGGTACTCTCTATTTATATGGCAATCGGGAAAGGAATGTTCCTAAAGAAATAAAATATTTTTTTATAAGGTTTGAAAGTTTATCATCACACTCTTTCATTTGGATAAATCGCATCCGATTTTCTCAAATGGAAGCCGGGGGAATCCATTGATCCGTTGATAAATGAGCGCATCATCCTTAAATCCCTTCAACGGATCAGCAGCATCCACAAACCCTGGATCCGAACCGGTAGCCCAATTGTTATACAATTCCAGCCATTCGCTCTGTCCGCGCACCACATTTCCTATCTTATAAAACAAGTTTCCTTCTATCACATTGCCTTTTGGATAAGAAGTGTCATTGTCCCAATATGCAGCGAGCAAAGGATAGGCCGTACTGTAAGGAGGATTTTTATAATTGACTGTTTGCAAACGCTGATCAATTATCGCACCTTTCTCTATCATGAATTTGCCCCAGCCCTGCATACGCGCATCTATATGAATGGCAACAGGAGAATCTATAAATATATTATGCCGGTAATGATTATTATGTCCCCCACCGATTAGTACCGGCAAAGACCCTGCTTTGTGATAAATATTACCATAAACTTCCGCTCCGCAAGCTCCGTCATCATGATAAGTAGCCGTTACACGATGGCGCGGACTCAATTCATGAAAATAACAATAACGGATAACATTTCCCTGCTCCGAAGGATCACGACTATAATAAACAGCTCCCTGATCATCGACTTCAGAACACACATTCGTTATGTCACACAGTTCTATCACATGGTTATTTCCATGAAACAGGATAGCCATGCTGGGCGCATCATAGATGTCACATTTAGAGATGCGGTTACCCACACCATCCATCCATATTCCGGGACGATAGGATTTCTCAATCCGGTTATAATCATGTATCCGGCAATTCTCCACATAGTTTCCGGCAGGGGTCAATGAGGCTCTGTCTCCTCCTCCCAGACTGATACCTCCGGCACCTACATTATAAATATGACAATCCACGACTCCGTTTTCCGTTCCTCCTTCGCGGTTGAACAGGATGTTCTGATAAACCGTTCCCATCAAATCACCCACGACACGCGAAGCTGGATTGCCTCCCGACTCGTGCCCTCTTTGGTTACCAGCCTTCAACGTTCCCTTTCCGATGGATACGCCCACTCCGCCCATATTGCGTATAATGCAATTCTTAATTAAAGCACGATGGGTATTCTCCATATAGACACCGATATGCCTGCCATACTCGAAAGTGATGCCTTGTACCTTCACATCTTTGCAATGCTCTATAGCCAGCAAGGGCCCTTCCAATAAAGAAACACTCCAATTTTCCATCTTTCCGGCAAGCGGATATACATACATCTTCCCTCTCCCGGCATCAATCACGTATTCGCCCGGCCCATCCAGTTCCTCCAGCAGGTTCAAGGCAAACCATTGACGCCAAGGCGCACCTGTCATAAATCCATATACCGTATGCTACCCTGTATGAATCATTTTATGTATCGTGTCGATGCTTTCCACACAAATCATGTCATCGGCATAACCGTGCGCAAAGTATCCGCTTATCCACATATTCTCTACCGATTTCCAACTCGAAGGGCGCTCTTCCTG